>Ga0079305_1000542_pt1 | contig 77388 bp, 75 predicted proteins | sample LMS_cellobiose_e_FD_79183 | JGI IMG/M metagenome (GOLD analysis project Ga0079305, IMG submission 79183) | Rumen-fistulated moose microbial communities from Alaska, USA - LMS_cellobiose_enrichment | ecosystem: Host-associated > Mammals > Digestive system > Stomach > Rumen fluid ...
GCGGCTTCGGAGATCGGGGCGTTGAACACGCGGGCGCGGCCGAAGTATTCGAGCATGCCCTTGGTCAGTTTGAAAGCGTTGCCGTAATCCGCCACGTCTTCACCGTAGCAGACCACGCGGGCGTCGCGTTCCATTTCTTCGACCATCGCTTCTTCGATGGCGGCCTTGTAGGTCATGCGGCCTTCGGCATCGCGCTTCATCACCGGACGCGGACCGCGGGCCATCAGCTGGTTGTACGGAGCCGGAACCACTTCGCTGGTGGTGTCGGTGTACATGTATTTGATGACGTCTTCGGCCTTCGGGTCTTCGGAATCGGCAGCCTTGCGGGCGGCGCGTTCGTTGCGTTCGGCAACTTTCTTTTCCAGAGCGGCCAGTTCTTTTTCGGTGAACACGCCGGCATCGAGCAGTTTCTTGCGGAAGCAGGGAACCGGATCGACTTCTTTCCAGCGGGCTTCTTCGTCTTTGGACCGGTATTCGGTTCTCGGATCGGAGAGGGAGTGGCCGTAGTAGCGGTAGGTGTTGAATTCAAGCATCACCGGGCCTTTGCCCTGGGCGATGATCTTCTTGGCGCGTTCGATCGCGTCGCGGACCGCGAGCGGGTCCATGCCGTTGACCACTTCCGCGTGCATGTTGCAGTCGGAGAAACCGGCGGCGCGGCGCACCAGCGGATGAACGCCGCAGACTTCGCGGTCAGCGCGGCCGGTCATGCCGTAGTGGTTGTTGATCAGACAGTAGATGATCGGGAGACCGAAATTGATGCTGGAAAGTTCCGGATCGGTGAACTGGCTCTGGCAGGCCCAGTTGAAGGACTCGAGCACGACGCCGTTGGCATACGCGCCGTCGCCGGCGAACGCGCAGACGACTTTGCCCTGTTTGGCCTTGTCGATGTCGATACGGGTGGTCATGGCCGCGCCCGTGGCGATCGGAATGCCGCCGCCGACGATCGCGTTGGCGCCGAGGTGACCCACGCGGAAGTCCGCAATGTGCATGCCGCCGCCGCGGCCTTTGCCGTAACCGGCTTCTTTACCGAAGAGTTCGGCGATGGTGCGGTAGATGTGATTTTCCATCACGGCGTCACGCAGTTCCTGACCGGAGAGACCGGCGTACTCGGGGCAGCGTTCGCGCAGCTGGGCGTCGTTCATGCGCATGATCGCATGGAAGCCCTTGGCGATGGAGTCGCCGTGGCCGCGGTGGGTGGAGGTGATCTCGTCGGTGATCTTCAGCGCGGAGCAGACGCCCGCCGCCGTGGCTTCCTGACCGATCGACAGGTGGGTCGGGCCGCGGTATTCGTAATCGGACAGCTTTTCGTAAGCGCCGTTTTTCAGCTTCAGGATCATTTCTTCGAATTCACGGATCACCAGCATGGACTCGTAGATTTCGCCCAGTTCCGCTTTCTTGAGGTTGCCCGCTTTGACTTCTTTCTTGAAGTCTTTGGTGTACTGATACACCGGGATGGATTCCAGTTTGATCTCGTCTTTTTTGAAGTTCGGACCGGAATCATTGATGAAATTGCCCATTTTTTTCTCCTTTGCTTGATTATGGGTTTTCGGTTAGGTCAAAATGACTTCCATGTTCTGTGATTTCAGTTGTTTCAGCGCCGCCGGCGACAGGGCCGAATCGGTGACCAGCACGTCGATGTCCGCCGCACCGCCGCTGAAAACAAAAGAGGACACCCCGAATTTCGAGCTGTCCGCCAATAAAAATACTTTGTCCGCGCGTTTCATCACCAGTTCCTTGGTGTACGCTTCATTCGGATCGGTCGTGCTGATCCCGCGTTCCGCTTCCAGTCCGATCGTTCCCAGAAACGCCTTGGAAACCGTCAGATTTTCGAGAATCTTCGCGGTCAGCGGTCCCACCAGAGTCCGGCTCAGACTCCGGAACTCGCCTCCGACCAGAATCAGATGAAAATTCTTTTCCATCAGATCGGCCGCCGCCATCAGGGAATTGGTCACTACGGTCAGATCGCGCATCGGGGGCAGACGCCGCGCCATTTCCAGCACCGTGCTGCCGCCGTCCAGAAAAATCGTATCGCCTTCCTGAATGAATTTCACCGCGGCTTCCGCAATCCGGGCTTTTTCCGGCGCATGGAGTGAGGCTTTTTCCTCATACAAGGGTTCGGTATGGCGTTTTCGCAGCAGTTCGGCTCCGCCGTAGACCCGGCGGATGATCCCCTGTTTTTCCAGTGCTTCCAGGTCCCGTCGGACCGTCGCTTCGGAAACATGCAGTTCGCCGCTCAGCTCGGAAATCGTTTTGACTCCCGCCGTCAGACTGCGGCAGATCAGCGATTCCCGTTCCGCCGACAACAGTTTGCGTGTCTTTTCCGAACCCATCCGCTGTTTCCCTTATATTTAAAAAACATTTTGGTATGGTAATATGACACACTTTGCGCGATTTTGCAAATGTTTGAAAGACTTTTTTTGACTTTTTTCATCAAAAAACCGGAAACGGCAATAAAAAACCGGCGGAACCGGGTGGAAATCCCCGGCCGCCGGCGTGAAAAAATCGGTCCGGTCAGAGTCCCAGTTCCTGCCGCGTTTCGACGAATGCCCGCACCGCTTTTTCCAATTCCGCACGGGAATGGGCCGCGGACAGCTGGACCCGGATGCGTGCTTCGCCTTCCGGCACCACCGGGTAGGAGAAGGCGGTCACGTAGATGCCTTTTTTCAGCAGCAGGGTCGCTGCTTTGGCGGCCGCCGCGGCGTCGCCGAACATGACCGGCACGATCGGATGGCCCGCGCCGCGCAGTTCGAACCCCGCTTCGCTCATTGCCGTGCGGAAATAAGTCATGTTGTCCCGCAGCCGGGCCCGGAGTTCATCGGCGTTTTCGATCAGTTCCAGCGCTTTCAGCGAGGCCCCGACCACCGCCGGCGGCACGGTGTTGCTGAAAAGATACGGACGCGACCGCTGCCGGAGCAGGGTGACGATCTCTTTGCTGGACGCGATATAGCCGCCGCTGGCGCCGCCGAGCGCTTTGCCCAGCGTGCCGGTGATGATGTCGATTTTTCCTTCCAGACCGCAGAGTTCCGCGGTGCCGTGACCTTTTTCGCCGACGAATCCGACCGCGTGGGAATCGTCCACCATCACCAGCGCGTTGTAACGGTCCGCCAGTTTCCGGATGGTCTGCAGATCGGCGATGATCCCGTCCATGGAAAAGACGCCGTCCGTGGCGATGATCTTGAAACGCGCGCCGGCGGCATCGGCTGCCTGCAGCTGCCGTTCCAGATCGGCCGGATCATTGTTTTTGTAACGGTAGCGTTTGGCTTTGCAGAGCCGGATGCCGTCGATGATGCTGGCGTGGTTGAGCGCATCGCTGATGATCGCGTCTTCAGCGGTGAACAGCGGTTCGAAGAGTCCGCCGTTGGCGTCGAAACAGGAACCGTAGAGAATGACGTCTTCGGTGTGGAGGAAGGCGGCGAGTTTCGCTTCGAGTTTCTTATGGATGTCCTGGGTGCCGCAGATGAAGCGGACCGAGGACAGACCGTAGCCGTGACTGGCGATCGCCTGCTGCGCCGCGGCGAGAATTTCCGGATGATTGGCGAAACCGAGATAGTTGTTGGCGCAGAAGTTCAGCACTTCGCGTCCGTCGGATGTGCGGATGGCGCTGCCCTGCGGGGTCACGATCACCCGTTCGTTTTTGGTGAGACCGGCACTTTCGATGCCGTTGAGAATTTCGCGGACGTGATTTCGGAATGTCTGATTCATGATTCAATCCTCCCAGCTCAGAATGACTTTGCCGGATTTGCCCGAACGCATGGCGGCGAAGCCTTTTTCAAATTCGGTATAATGATAATGATGCGTGATGATGCCGGAAATGTCCAGACCGGATTCCAGCATGGAGGTCATCTTGTACCAGGTCTCGAACATTTCGCGTCCGTAGATGCCCTTGAGCGTGAGACCGTTGAAGATGACTTTATCCCAGTCGATGCCGGCGCCGCCGGGCTGGATTCCGAGCAGAGCGATCTTGCCGCCGTGGCACATGGAATCGAGCATCCCCGCAAAGGCTTTGGGACTGCCCGACATTTCCAGTCCGACGTCGAAGCCTTCCTTCATATTCAGATCGCGCATGACATCCGCAAGATTCTCTTTCGCAGTGTTGACGGCGCGCGTGATGTTCATGCGGCGGGCGAGTTCCAGCCGGTCGTCGTTGACGTCGGTGATGACTACATACCGCGCGCCGGCGTGCCGGGCGATGGCCGCGGCCATGATGCCGATCGGTCCCGCGCCGGTGATCAGCACGTCTTCCCCCAGCAGATCGAACGACAGCGCGGTGTGCGTGGCGTTGCCCAGCGGATCGAAACAGGCCAGCACGTCGGTCGGGATCGCCGGATTGCAGTGCCAGACGTTGGTCACCGGAATGGAAAGATATTCCGCGAAGCATCCCTGACGGTTGACGCCGACGCCGCTGGTGGACCGGCAGAGATGCCGCCGTCCCGCCAGACAGTTCCGGCAGCGGCCGCAGACGATGTGTCCTTCGCCGCTCACGAGTTCGCCGATATGGACGTCGTGGACGTTGCTGCCGACCGCCGCGACCCGGCCGACGAATTCGTGTCCGGTGACCAGCGGCGGCTGAATGGTCCGCTGCGACCATTCGTCCCAGTTGTAAATATGCACGTCCGTGCCGCAGATCGCGGTCTTTTCGATCTTGATCAGCACATCGTTGATTCCGTATTCCGGAATCGGGACTTCCCCGAGCGTCAGGCCGGGACCGGCCGTGGTTTTGATCAATGCCTTCATGTTTTTTCCTCCTTTTTTTGCGTTTCGGTTTGATATTTTGAAAAATGTTTGATATATTATACAGGCCGGACAACGAAATTGCAAGTGAAAAAGTAAAATATATTAAAAAAAAGGTTGAAATAATGAACAAACGGAATGAGATTCCGGCGCTTCCGGCGGTGGGAGTGAACATGCACAAGGAACGGCGCCGGCAGCAGTTGTCGCTGGATTCGCTGGCGGCGGCCAGCGGGGTGTCCAAGGCGATGCTTTCCCAAATCGAGTCCGGGAAGGTGAATCCGACCGTGGCGACGCTGTGGAAGATCGCCCACGCGCTGGGCGTGGAGTTCGAGACCCTGCTGCAGGGGGAAGGCGGCCGGGCGAAACGGTTCGAACTTAATCCGGCGGAACGGATTACTTCGTTCACCACCGATCGTTCGGGCACGGTCTTCCGGGTGCTTTCGCCGATCCGGATGGCGGAGGACCTGGAGATGTATCTGGTGACGCTTCAGCCGGGGGCGGAACATCGTTCCCAGCCGCATATGGACGGGTCGGAGGAATTTCTGACCATGCTGTCGGGAGAAGTTGAAGTGGCTGCCGGCAAAAACCGCGCGGTGCTGCGCAAAGGAGATTTCCTTTCCTACCAGAGCGATGTGGAACACGCTTTGTCCAACACGTCCGGGGAGTCGGCGGAACTTTATATGATCGTGCGTTTCCCGCCGCACTGAACCGTTCGGACACCGCCAGAAATCCAAGTTCGAAAAAGGGAAAAAGAAAAAACTCCGGGAAAAGAGCGCTGCCGCTCTTCGCCCGGAGTAAAAATCCCGGGACATTCCCCCCTCCACAACGGGCTTTCCCGGCTGACCGTATGGCGGAATCAGCCCCGAGCCGTCGTTTGTCAAATGTCCGGTTCCGGCCGGGACGATGCGGATTTTATCCCCCGATGATCCGCGGTGTCCCGGCTTGAACCTGTGGATTTTTGTCTTTTGCAGACTGATTCGGGCCGGGACAGTGTTTTTATGCATCGGGAAGGAAGAAAAACGGAGCTGCCGCGACCGTTACGGTTTGGCGGCGAGTTCCTGTTTCAAAAAAGCCCGCACCCGGAGAAATTGTTTTTTGAATACTCCGGTCAGCAGTTCGGCGGCTTCCTGTCTCCGGTCCTGCCGGAGCAGTATCCGAGCCTGATCCCGGACGGCGAAAAATTCCTCCGTCAGTTCCTTTTCCACTGCGTTGAAACGGGGCAGATGGGGATGGTCGAGACCGTATTTTTCCCGGAGTTGGAAAGCGAGCAGACCCATGTCGCCGTTGGCCAGTTCCTCGGGGAATTCGGTGACGCCGATCGGGACCGGCAGGTAGATCGTATGCCGCGGCGGTCCGATGGCAATGAAGACCGCGCTGAGCATGTCCGGATAGCTGCGGTCGGGCACCATCAGAGTGCTGGCGATGGTGTTTTTCATGCAAACCTGACGCCATTTGTTCTTTTCCATTTCCGGATCGCGGAGCCGGGAGCAGGCTATGAGATCGAGCGGGGAAAGCAGTCCTTTTTCGCGCAGCCGTCCGCCGAGAAATTCTCCCGCGCTGAAACGGCGGTTTTCGCCGTTGAGGAAGACGTCCTGCTTCCGGGCTGCATTTGCGGTGCTGGCCATGCCGGGCAGCAGAAACGTGTTGGCCCGGACCTCGAAGCCGAAATCGACGGATGCCGAGGCGACGCTCCGGGAGGTGGTTTCGATGACCACGCCGCGGTTGAGATCGGCCAGCAGATAGAGGTCCGAACCGCGGATGACGCCGGCGGCATAGAGTTTGCGGAGCTTTGCTTCGGCTTCCGCTGTGTCGGCGCACTGTTCGGCCAGATACCGGAGCATGAAGACACACCCGGTGTTGACTTTGCGGGTGCATTTTTCCCAAGCGGCGGGACCGTCGTTCTGGACGATCATCAGGCCTTTTTCGTTCATGACCGCACCCGCGCCGGAGCTCCACAGATCGCCGACGGTGATGATCTTGTAACGGGCCGGAGCCGAGCGGTAGAGCCGGATCGACAGCAGGTTCTGTCCGGTGTAGTCGCGGGTTTTCTGGAGCATGGAAACTCCGGTCGAAGAGGCGGACGGAGTCACCATCCACGAAGTGCAGCCGGTGCGGCGGTAGAACTTGTCGTTGTGATAGGTGAAATCGCCGGGCAGCCAGTTCAGCGCTTTTTCGATGGCGGCGTCTTCCACGCGATTGCTCTCCGCCAGTTCGTCCAGCATCCGGAAATAGGCTTCGACGTGGGCCGCGCGTTCCGCCCGCGGCGCGAGTTTGTCCAGCCGGTCGAGGTAATGCTTTTCGTGTTTTTTCCGTCCGGATTCGATGCTGCGCAGGAACCATTCTCCCGGTTTGGTCAGGTCGACCGGATAGAATACCGCGTCCTGTGCCTGCGTCAGCAGCGAGGTCAGGGGCAGACAGAGCAGAGGGATAATTTTTTTCATGTTCGGGTTCTCCCGTTGGTTTTTCCGTTTACTGCATCATATGACAGCATACTCGCAAAAAATGAAAAATCAAATCAATCCGAAATAAAAAACCTTATTTTTCTTGTCTTTTTGTCCGACGGCGGGTTTTTGCCCGAAAGCACGTTTTTCCGTTTGCAATTCGGGCGTTGTGGATTTATATTAAGTTCGTGCCGGAAATCGGCGTGACGGAATGGAAACAGCAGGGAAGCAGGATGATCAATATTTTAGTGCCGGTGACATATTGCGAATTGGGCGGCAGTCAGGTGTTTCTGCTGAAACTTATCGATGCCATGCGCCCGGACGCCGATGTGACCTTTTCCGCCTGGCTCGGACAATCCGGTCCGCTGGAACGGGAACTGACCCGGCGGAATATTCCGTATCGCCGGGTCGATTTTTCCATGAAGAATCCGCTGTGCCTTTTTCGGATGATCCGCGAATTGAAACGCGCCCGGCCCGACGTAATCTATCTCCACGCCTCGCGGATGCTCGCGCTGGCGGCGAAACTGGCCGGAATCCCCTGCGTCGAACGGATCAACATGTCGCGCGACACCCGGGCCGGCGGCTGGTGCGACATCCCCTGGATCGACCGCATGTTCACCTCGTTCAACACGAAAGCTCTGGCGGTTTCCGGCGCTATCCGCGGCCAGTTGCTCCGCCGCGGCGTAAAGCCGGAAAAGATTCAGGTCATCCGCAATTTCGTCGAACTCGACCGTTTCGTCCGGCCCGATGAGTCCGTGCGTGCCGCCTGTCGGCACGAGCTCGGTCTGCAGCCGGATGAAATCGCCGTGCTGAATGTCGGACGGTTCATGCCGCAGAAGGCGCAGGGCGATTTCCTGAAAATCGCCGCCGGTGCGGTCCGGGAACTTCCGTCACTCCGCTTCTTTCTGCTGGGCGAGGGGGAACTCAAAGCGGATTTGGAGCGGGAAGTTTTCGAACTGGGCCTGCGGAACCGCGTGACTTTTCTGCCGTTCCGGAAAGATACCGAAAAGATTTACGGTGCGGCGGATATTCTGCTGCATACGGCCCACTGGGACCCCCTGGCGAATGTGCTGCTGGAAGGCATGGCGGCGTCGCTGCCGGTGATCGCCACGGAGGTGGACGGAACGGCGGAAGTCATTATCGACGGACGGACCGGCCGGCTTTTCCCGAAGGGGGAGATCGATCGCGGGACGGCCGTGCTGCTGGAACTGGCCCGCGATCCGGAACTCCGGCTCCGGCTGGGGGAAAACGCCCGGAAATTCGTCGAAGAGAATCATTCCGTCGACGGAGTAGTCCGGCAATACAAGCAACTTTTTTCAACCTTGACAGGAAGGAATCATGAATAAAATTCTGCTGACCGGGTCCGCCGGTTTCATCGGCTATCACGTGTTCCGCCGTCTGGCGGCACTCGGGTTCGATGTGATCGGGCTGGACAATCTGAACAATTATTACGACATCAATCTCAAAATGGCGCGTCTGCGCGAGGCCGGGTTCGAACCGGAGGAGATCGCCTACGGACGCATGATCCGGTCCGGCGGAAGCGCGGCCTTCATCCAGCTCAATTTGGAGGATGCGGCCGCGGTGGTGCGTCTGTTCCACCGGGAAAAGTTCGATGCGGTGTGCCATCTGGGCGCTCAGGCGGGAGTGCGGTTCAGCGTGGAAAATCCCGCCGCTTACATTCAGAGCAACATCAACGGTTTCTTCAATATTCTGGAAGGCTGCCGGGAGAATCCGGTGGAGCATCTGGTTTTCGCTTCCAGTTCCAGCGTTTACGGCAACGATTCGAAGATTCCGTTTACGGAGGACGAACCGTTGAAAGCGCCGATGAGTCTTTATGCCGCGACCAAGCAGAGCAACGAGACGATGGCGCACTGCTATGCCAAACTGTATAAGATACCGGCAACGGGACTGCGCTTCTTTACGGTGTACGGCCCGTGGGGCCGGCCCGACATGGCGCTGTTCAAGTTCACCAAAGCGATTCTGCACGATCAGCCGATTCCGGTTTACAATCACGGAGACATGCAGCGGGATTTCACCTGCGTGGACGATATCGCCGAGGGCGTGGTCAGGATTCTGCGTGATCCGAAATGCGTGTCCGACCCGATCTCCTATCGTATTTACAATATCGGAAACGGCAACCCCGTGGGTCTGATCGACTTCATCCATGAAATCGAAAAACAGACCGGCAAAACGGCGAAGCTGAATCTGCTGCCTTTGCAGGCGGGAGATGTCTACCGGACCTGGGCGGACACGGCGAAGCTGAAGCGGGATTATGGGTTTGTGCCTTCGGTGAAACTGGCGGACGGAGTCCGGGCGTTCGTCGAATGGTACCGCCGGTTTTACGGCGTGTGAAAAACGGAAAAACAGGGATCGGACAGGGATGACAAATGAGAAATCATCGGGATTTTTTCTTTTTCCTTTCCGGTTGCTGCCGGCGTTGCCGGGCTGCGTCCAGACTGAAACTGCTCCGCTGTCCGGGATTTCGATGAGGAGGAGCCGATCTTGAAGACGCCGATCCGGATTACCGTCATCATCGCCGCATATCACGGCGAAAAATATATCGGCGAACTGCTGAACAGTCTGTTTACCCAGACCCGGGTGCCGGACGAAATCCTGATCGGGGACGATTCGGACGACGACGCCACGTTCCTGGCAATCGAAGCGGTGAAGACGCGGTATGACGGCGAACTCCGCTGTTTCCGGAATCCGGAAAAGCTGGGAATCTGCGCCAATTTCGAGCATCTCTACCGGGAGGCGAAAGGGGGACTGGTGTTCTTCTGCGATCAGGATGATGTCTGGCTCCCCGAAAAGATCGAAAAGATGAGCTCGTATATGACCGGTCATCCGGAATGCGACCTGCTGTTCTGCGACAGTTACTGCACCGACGGCGCGCTGCGGAAACTCGGCTGCACCATGTTTTCCCGCTATGCCATGACCGCATCGGATGTCGATACGATCAATTCCGGACACGCTTTCCCGCTCGTGGTCATGAAGAACATCCCCTTTTCCAGTCACGATATCGCCTTGCGCAAAGTGCTGGACTACAACGTGTTTCCGTTTGACAGCGGACTGGGACTGTATCAGGACCAGCATCTGGGGTATTTGACCTCTTATATGGAGCGCATGCGCTGTCTGCCGGAGCCGCTGACCTTGTACCGGCGGCACGACGCCAATGCGTCGCAGCTGTTCAGTTTCGATATCGCTTTCGATCATTATTCCGTGCGGGACGGCGATACCCATGCGGCCAAACTCCGCGAATTTACGGACAAGATGCGCCGGATGCTGGAGATTCTGCATAAGACGCCGCTTTGCTGTGAAGAAAACCGTTTCAATGCGGGATATCTGGCGGAGATGATCCGGTTTTTCGACAAGCGCCGGGAACTGCTGAAACTGCCGGAACCGCTGCGGTTTTTCCGGTTGTCGCCGCGCGATCATTTTGACTATTTCCGGTATTGCCGCGGCTGGCGCACGCTGGCGCACGATCTGCTCTGCGCCCGGCCCGGCCGTTCGGCGGGAGGCGAATCATGAGCTCGACTGTTTCGGTAATCATGGCCGCGTATCACGGCGAAAAATATATCGGGGAACAGCTGAAAAGCCTGTTCGCGCAGACCCGGGTGCCGGACGAGATTCTGATCGGGGACGATTCGGACGACGACGCCACGTTTCAGGCGGTCGAAGCGGTCCGGGGGGATTTCGGCGGACGGCTGGACTACGTCCGGAATCCGGTGCAGCTGGGGGTGGTGCGGAACTTTGCCGAACTGGCCCGGCGGGCGTCCGGGGACCTGATTTTCTTCTGCGATCAGGATGACATCTGGCTGCCGGAGAAGATCGAAACGCTTGCCCGCGCCCTGGAAACGCATCCGGAAATCCAGGTTGCGGCATGCAGCAGTTTCATGGTGGACGAACAGCTGCGGGATTGTCATGAATCGCTGCTGAGTTATGCCGCGGACCTGCTTCCCGCGGGTTATGAAGGGAAAATCGCCTTTCGGCCCGTTCTGCTTCAAAGAATCAATTTTTCCGGTCACAACATGGCGATGAAACGGTCTTTCCGCGAGACCTTCCTGCGGATTCCGGACCATTACCGTTATCACGATCTCTGGCTGGAACAGACCGCTGCACTGTATGACGTGCTCTACTGCATCAATCGGGAACTGACCCTGTACCGTCTTCATTCCGGCAATGCTTCGTCTCCGGTGTTTCAGCGGACCCGCCGGAGTTTTCTGCACCGGCTGAAGGAGACCGCCGCCAATGCCGACGATCTGGAGCAGACTTTTCTCATGCTGGAAGGTCTTTCGGGTCTGCTCGACTCTGAATCCGGTCTGTCTCCGGATAATGCGGCGCTGCTGCGGAACTGCCTTGCGTATTTCCGCGCCCGGCGGAAACTGCGTTCTCACGTCCGCCCGTTCCGCGTGTTCGGTCTGACGCCGGACCTGCTGCGGGATTATTTCACTTTCGGCTCCGGCTGGCGGACTCTCGGCCGGGATTTGTTTCTGTAAAAGGGAGGAGGAGCTTCGATGTGCGGAATATTCGGATTTGCCGGACGCGATCTGCCCGGTGAAAACATCCTGCGGGCCGCGCTGGATTCGCTGACGCACCGCGGGCCCGATCAGTCCGGCGTCTATGCCGATCGCGAAACGGAACTCAAACTCTGGCTGGGACACCGCCGGCTCAGCATTCTGGACCTTTCCGAAGCGGGACGTCAGCCGTTCGTTACGCCCGACCGCAAAGTCGCGGTCGCGGTCAACGGCGAGATCTACAATTGCCGGGAACTCCGCGCGGAGCTCGAAACCCGCGGCGCGCAGTTCCGTTCCGGTTCCGATTCGGAAGTGCTGCTCTGGGGCTTCTATTACGAGGGCGAAAAATTTTTCGCCAGACTGCGCGGCATGTATGCGGCGGCGGTCTGGGATCGTCGGCAGGGAGTTCCCCGCGTATTGCTGCTCCGCGACCGCATGGGCATCAAGCCGATGTATTATCACCGGTGCGGCACCACGCTGATCTTCGGTTCGGAACTGAAAGCCGTCACTGCCGTGCCGGGTTGGGAAAAAACGGTATCTCCTGCCGCTCTGGACCATTTTCTCGCGCTGCGGTACATCCCTTCGCCGCTGACCGTTTACGAAGACACGTTCAAAGTCGCGCCGGGGCAGTACGTCGTTTTTGAAAACGGGGTCTGCCGCGCAGAGACTTACTGGCGAATCGACGTCCCGCAGCGGAAATTTTCCGGCACGTTCGAGGAAGCCGCGGACGAACTGGACCGTCTGCTGAATGAAGCCGTCAAGGAACAGCTGATGGCGGACGTCCCGCTGGGCGCGTTCCTTTCCGGCGGTATCGATTCCAGTCTGATCTGCGCGGTCGCTCAGCGGCATCTGAACGGCCGCAAACTCAAAACCTTCACGATCGGATTCGAGTCCGCGCAGGAGGATGAGAGCGCGCACGCCCGGAAGATCGCCGAGTATCTGGGCACCGAACACACCGGTGAGATCATGACGGAAAAAGAGCTGTTCGGGATTCTGCCGCATCTGCCGGGGTTGTATGACGAACCTTATGCGGACGACTCGGCTTTGCCGATGTATATGTTGTCGGCCGCGGCGCGGAAACAGGTGACTGCCGCGCTTTCCGGCGACGGCGGCGATGAACTGTTTTTCGGTTACAACAGTATCGCTTCCCTGTGGAAATTCGCCCGGCTCCAAACGCTCCTGCCGCGCTTCGTCCGCCGGATCGGCGGCGGTCTGCTGGCGGGTCTTTTCGGACAGAGTTTTCCGGGCCGCTGCGGGCGTGAGCTGGATTTCGACCGGATGGACGAACCGTATTCGTGCCGGACCGGAGTTTTTGCCGGTCCGCGGTTCGAACGGCTGACGGGCCGGGCGTTCGATTACGAACACTCAATCCTGCGGAAAGTCCTGCTGGAATTCGAATCCGCCGTGCCGCCGGAGTATCTGGCGCCGTTTCTGGATATGGCGCTGTATCTGCCGGACGATGTCTGCTGCAAAGTGGACCGTGCGAGCATGGCGCATTCGCTGGAAGTCCGTCCGCCGCTGCTCGACCACCGGATCGTGGAATTCGCCAATACACTGCCGTTCGATTACAAATACGACCCCGCGTACGGCGGCAAACGTCTGCTGAAAAAAGTCTTGGAACGCTACGTCCCGCGGGAATTGTGGGACCGTCCCAAGCAGGGATTCGTCACTCCGGTCCGGGACTGGTTCCGGAATGAACTCCGCACGGACGCGGTCCGGCTGCTGGATGCGGAAAAACTGCATGCCGAATGGGGATTTCGGCCCGAAGCGGTCCGCCGTCTGCTGGAAGATCATCTGCTGGGGAAAAAGGACAACCGCTATTATCTCTGGACCTTGTATTGTCTCGAAAAATGGAGATCGGAGTTTGCAAAATGAAAGTGCTGAAATCGGAATGGAAGCGCAGACTGCAGGCACCCGACGGCTATCGCTACCGGAAATCGCTGTCGCTGGTGCGGAAGTATGAAGAGGAAAAGTTCGATGCGGAATTGTATCTTCAGGCCAACGGACCCGGCACGTTCCAACGGGTCCTGAAAGTGCTGCCGAAACATTTTTCCGGACGGCTTCCTGCCGTGGCGGTGCCGTTCTATTTTCCGGAAGCCATGATCGGATATGATTTGGAGACGCGGGAGGTCCTGCCCAAGTATGCCGGAATTTCCATGATGGCCGATTTGGCCGAACGCGGTTTCATCACCGCTTCCGCCGACGCCTATCATCTGAGCTATCTGAAATCGGACCTGGGGCGCGACGACCGGTCCCGCTGGCATCTGGTCGGCGCCGCCTTCAGCCGGGATTATCCGGAATGGTCCGGCATGGGCAAACTTACCGCCGACACGATGCTCCTGACGGAGTCTTTGGCGGACGATCCGCGGGTGGCCCCCGGACGGATCGGCATTGCGGGGCATTCCCTCGGCGGCAAGATGGCGTTCTATGCCGGCTGTCTGGATTCCCGGGTCCGGGCGATCCTTGCCAGCGATTTCGGCATCGGCTGGGATCAGACCAACTGGAGCGACAGCTGGTACTGGGGGCCCAAAGTGCAGGAAATGAAAAACGCCGGTCTGGACCACAGTCAGCTGTTGAGTTTGTCCGGCGGCAAACCGTTCTGTCTGCTGGCGGGACAATACGACAATGCGGAAAGTTTCGAGCTCATGCAGCGTGCGGAGGGATATGAAGCGCATCCGGAGCGGCTGGTTTTCCTGAATCATGCGTCCGGCCACCGTCCGCCGCCCGAAGTGCTGGCCGCCGGATATGATTTTCTGGAACGGTGGCTGAAAAAGTCCGACTTCATTTCCTGACATCGCAACATACCTGTCGCGATTCCTCCGCCGATCCCGGAAGCTGGAACGAACGGCGATGGTTTTGCAACTATTTTTCAGTAAGTTCCTTCAGTCTTCCGAATGCCAGCCGGAACCATTCGGTCGCATCATCCGGCGGAGGTGCACCCAACCAATGAGTAAGGTAACGCCAATAGGAGAATATCGCGGTGCCGAAGAAACGGGCATCGGTTATCTGCGGCAGGACCGCTTTCAGCGCTTCTGCTTCAAATCCTGTCTGTCGGGGGAATGTTTCTGCATATGACCTCCCGCAATCCATCTCGAATCCGAGTGCCCGGCAGTCATCCGCGAATTGCGGGTCTTCTGCGTTTATGTTCCAATCGGTTAAAACGGGTTCCCATTTGGAAATGAATTCAGAATATGTGATCTTATGATTCGTTTTTTCCGTGCTATTTCTCCCGAAAACAGAAATTGACCAGCGGCATCCACGGGAGCCATGCTTTCGGGTTGTGATTCAGCAGTCCGATCTGAAAATCACCGTTCGAATTGTACAAGCCGATTTGAATCATGCCGCCGATATTGAAGACTCCTGCCTGAAATCCCCAATCGACATTGCTGAAATTGAAGATGCCAGCCTGAATTCCATAGTTGTTGTGCGCGAGATTGCATGGTGCGATGGAAAAAATCCAGTTGTTTTCGCTGACGTTCAGTATTCCGCATTGCAGCAGATAATTACTTTGGAGCATATTTTCCGGAGCAAAGGAAAATACCGCCGACTGCTGCAGCAGAGCCAGCAGCCCCACTGCCGCAAAACAAGGAATGCAGCCGTCAAAAATCTGGGCATGCTCGAAGAAGCCGACGCCCAGCTGCAGCGGCGTTACCGGCAGATCGGAGATCAACCCCTTGCTTTCCTCTACGTCCACGAAAACCGGGAAATGGGCGGACAGCGACAGGCAGGCGACACTCAGCATCAAAACGAAAAATTTTTTCATACAATCGCACCTTCCCCGTAATATTCTCATTCCAATATACACATCCCGAAACCATTTTGCAAGTTCCGGAACGCGGGCGGCGGTTGTTTCGGAGCGGCTTTCTTCAGAGCTTTTTGTCAGACTTGAAAAAAGTCAGAGACATCCCGCCGGTTTTACGGTTGCAAAAAAAGATTGCGATGATATATTACCGGCAGGGATCATCGGTGGACATGGTTGTGGCACGTCTCTTTCAAATTGTGGTAGTGGGATTTTGTCTTCTTTCAACTTGCTGCGGAGCCGACGAAATGAAAATCGTTTGTTTCGGAGACAGCCTGACTTCGTGCGGCGGGCCGGGCGGACGGTATTCGGATATGCTGCAGAAATCTTTGCCGCAGTATCGGATCATCAACAGCGGCAAAGGCGGCGATACGCTCGGCGGCGGTCTGGCCCGGCTGGATCAGGCGGTGCTTCAGCATCATGCGCAATACCTGATCGTCGGGCTGGGCGCCAATGATTACTGGCGGCGCAAACGCACGCTCAACGAGCTGAAAAAGGATTACGACGCGATTCTGGCCCGCTGCACCGGGGCCGGAATGAAGATCGTGGTCATCAGCTGTTTCGGCAATGAAAAACTGCCGCCGGGAACTGTTCTCGACTTCGACCGGGCAGGTCTTCCGCTGGAACATTACGCCGCCGGGCTCGCCCTCATCGAGCGGGAACTGGTCGGGAAATATCAGGCGGAATATGTGCCGGATATGCAATGCGGGATTACTCCAAAAGGCCGACGCGATCTCTGGAGCGATTCGAACCATCCGAACGCCGCGGGCAACCGGATCGTCGCCGATACCATCCTTCCGAAATTGCAGAATATCCTGAAATAATGAGGCGATTTTTGCACAAGGAGCCGGAGCAATGAACGTTGACTGGACAGAATATCCGTCTCTCCCCGAACCGCCGGAGTTTCCATCGTGGCGCGACACGCCCGAACGCGAAGCGTATTGGCAGGAATTAACGGATTTCGAGCCTCTGCCCCGGTTCGGATACGCCGCGTATGCTGTCGGGCTGATCGCGGCTTTTGCCGAAGTGTATCTTCCGGAAACGGCATACCGATCCTGGGGATTCGGGCTTTGCATTGCGGGCGTGCTGATTTTGATCGCGCTTCTGCTTACTTCCTTCGTCCGGCGGCTTTACTGGCGTATCCGGCTGCTGAAAAAATACGGTTTTTTCATGTGGAAACTCCGGCGGCCCGATCTTTCAAAAACGGTAACGGCAATTTTGGCGGCCCGTCCGGATTTCGATGAAGCGGAGTTCCGGAAATACTGGCCGACAACGGAACTGGCGGATATGGCATTGGAAATTCGCCGATGGGTCCGGGAGAACTGGGCGCTTCCTGATAAAATGCTTTATCCGAACGATTCCCTGATGCTGTTTTACGAACACAAAATGATCGGCGACGACGAAGATTATGAGGATTATTTTCTCGAGGTTCTTCCCATAGAGCTTGTTTTTGATTATGACACCACTTTTGCCGAATTGGCGGAAACGACTCTCGCAAGCAAAAAAATGTCGGAAAAACTTCGGGAAAAGAAGTGAAGTTGAAGATTTGGCAGGAGGACCCTGCCGCCTTTTTGCGCTTTCGGGGAAAGCACTGAACACTTTTGCAGAAAACAGAATTTTTGTTCGATCGGCAACTTGAAAAAACGATTCCGAAGAGATACTGTGCAGCAACACTTTTGCAGAAAAGACTGTTTCGTTCAGCGGGAGAGCAAAAATGGGAACTGATCTTCTTATCCCGATATTCGGCTTGTTGTATCTGGCCGGGCTGATCGCGTTTCTGATTTTTCTGGGGATGATTCCGCGCGTCTGGCGGGTGCTCATCTGTGCCGCATTCTGTGCAATGCACATTTTTGCAGCCTGGGTGTTTCACAGTCTGAATTTCATGAATCGGAACATCATATCCGGTCTGCGGACACAGGCGTTTTTCGAGGTTTTACAGGAACGGCTCTCAGTTGGGCATTTTTCCGCGGAACTGCTGGATTTGCCCGGATGCGGTTCCGGTATCCTGCTTTCGCTGCTGGCGGTGGCGGCGATTCTCGGCGGTTTGATCTGCTGCTGGCTGAAAATCCGCTGGTACAGTTATCTGATCCTGCCGGCCGCCTTCATCTTGTCCACGCTTTTGTTCGCCTGGCCCGACGCCGTCGACCAGCGGCAGGACATTGAGGAACACGATGCGCTGCGTCGCCGGACGTATGCTCTCATCGTGGAGAAACGGGCGCAGGGCGTGACTGCCCGGCAAATGGCGGATGCGATCGGAGCGAGTCTGAAGGAATACCATTACAGTTATGAGAACCGCAAATCGGAAAAAGAATCCGTTGCCAAGCTCCTTTCCGCCCTGCGGGATTTGAAGCCACAGGAAAAACCGAAGAATTCGCCGCCCGGGAAAGATTGAAAGGGCGATTGAAAAAGGCAGGGGAGTATGGTATATTATCCAAAATTTGGAGTGAATCCGTTGGTGAATCCATGAATGACAAAAAACCGCCTCGATGCTATGTGGTTGCCGGTCCCAATGGGGCCGGGAAAACCACTTTTGCTCTGACATATCTGCCCATGATGGTTTCCTGTCATGATTTCATCAACGCCGATGAGATTGCCAAAGGCTTGTCTCCGCTTGATTTTGAAGCAGGTCTGCTGAAAGCCGGAAAAATTTTTATGGAAACACTGAATCAGAAAATCGAAGCGAGAAAGGATTTCGCGTTTGAAACAACGCTCTCCGGTCGGACCTGGCTTCAACGGATTGAACAATGGCGCAAATCCGGGTGGATGGTCATGCTGTTCTATCTGTATATTCCCAATGTTGAATTTTCTGTGATGAGAGTGCAGCAGAGAGTATTGCAGGGCGGACATAATATCCCGACGGAAGATATTTTACGCCGTTATCCGCGCAGTATCCGGAACCTGTTCGACTATGCCGAAGTTTGCGACTGTACATTTTGTTTTGACAACACCGGAAGTCAAGTCGTTCCCATCTTCGAAAAACGCTTTGGGAAGCCGGTGAAAATTCATGATATCGAACGTTTCTCAAGATTGCAGGGAGGTATGAAAAAATGAGTGAAGCAATGAAAAAAGCCGCCATCGCTCTGCAAACGGCGGTTGACCGGGAACTGGAACGCAAGGCAAAATTCGGTTACAAAGCCGTTATCGCCGACAAGCACGGGAATCCCAAACTGGTTTCCGCTAAATATCTGGTTCGGAAAAAGAAATCGTCCTGTTCCTCTGTCCGGATTGCATATTGAAATGTTCTGTATGGATGCGCATGCAGATTACTGCAGCGTTGATTTGATGCACGAGGTGAAATACCAATGAACCGGCTGCGCATTTTCTTCGATTGGATTTCCCTGATCGTGACGGTGATCTTCGTCAGTCTGGCGATGGTGTTTGTTGTTGTGAGTGCATTGGTGGCGGCGGTCCTTGCGATGGGATTCAGCCGCATACCGGATTCCGCGGTGCTGATCGCAGCCATCGTTCTGTTGGCGGCCGCTTTGAGCGTCTGCATCTTCCTGACCCGGAAATTCGGCCGGCGGAAACCCGTTCCGGAAGAAAACGTATCGCGCGGACAGTGTCTGCTGCAATGGGAGACCCTCGCGTTTCTGCTGTTTTATCTGCTGTTCGTCGCGGCGTTTCTTACCGATCTGGACTGGCCGGTGCTGACCGGGTTGAGTCTGCCGGTCGTTGTGCTGATCCCGGCGCTGGTCTTTCCGTTTCGTTATCCTCGAAACGGTTTCCGGACCGCGGTCCGGAGCATCGGTCTGGCCGGTGCTTTTTCGATATTCTTCTGGGGAGTCCTGATTTTGGGCCGCACGGGAAAGCCGGTTTTCCATCAGGGGGACGATCCGGCCGGGTTGCCGCGTTCCGTGCAGTGGATCGGTAAAATTTTCATCCCGGACGGAGCCGTCGGGATCGACTTGCGTGGCCGCAGTACCGCCTGTCAATGGTCGTGCCGGGTTTCAGAGCCGGATTTCCGGAAATTCAGGACCCGGTGCGCGTTTGAATTTCAGAAAGTGGAAAAGCCGCGGCATTTCGCGGATAAGGGACCGTTTCCCTATTATTTTTACGAAGACCGGCATCGCAACGGCGGCGGAGTCACTTTGCGCTACGATGTCACAAATCAGCGGATGACCGGTTCTTACGCGACCCATTAAGTGATGGGAAACCCATGATGAAATCCATTTTGTTGACATACGCAATTGGTTTCCTGCTGTGGGCGGGGGTGCTGTGGTTCGATTCGTGGCTGCAGATCCCGTTCCTGATGTTGATGGTTGGCGGGCTCGTTTTCGCCAGATACCGGGCAATCCGGGAACTCCGGCGGGAAAAGTCCTGGCGGGCGCGGCTGACCGGACTGATTCCGTTTGCGATCGTCCTGGCGGCGATGGCGATGCTCGCTCTCCCCCTTACGGATTGGAAAGTTCACGTTGACCATTGCCTGTTTCAAAAACAGCGGCTGCAGGCGGTGGAAGAAATTTTGAGGAAGAACCCCCGTATCGAGAAAGGCGGGACCCGATTCAAACTGCCGCACTGGTTGCTTTCCTGTGACGGCACGGCAAAGGTCTTCTGTCGGGGGGACAATTTCCTGGTGGAATTTCCGGTCACGAAGGGACTGCTCAGCGGAAGCTGGAGCGTGGTCTACACGGAACGTGATACTCCGCCGACAGCTGAAGAACTGCTGTGCGGGGAAGTCAGCTTACAGGAAAAACTTTCCCCGCACTGGTATTATCTGCACCTCAACTGATTGTCGGAGGTGCGGCGGAATGCGGTGTTATGGCATCGTGTCTTTCGTTTTTCGCGGCGCAGGACGGATATGATCTTCCGGCACGGCCTTCCATACGCCGTTTTCCCGGCGGAATTCCGTCGGACCGATATCGGAACTTTCAAGTATGAAAAGATTGTTGGTTTTCCACACGCCGCGGGCGTTCTGATAAATGGAGGCACCGGTATGAAAAACCTGCTGGCCCAACTTGACCGTGTAACAGTTGTTGTTCCCGCGGGCATCAAGGATCGCGACCGTTTTCCCGTCGGGGGAAATTTCCATCATCGGATCGACCTTTGTTATCGCCGAAAAGCTGATCCATACCGAAACGGACACGAGAAGCAACGCGGGCAATCTCATCTTCAGCCACGACCCGAACACCAGCGGCAGCAGCAGCGGAATGCAGCTCGCCAGAATCCATACGGCGGGATCGCCGAGCACGAAAAAGCTCAGAAAGAACAGCACCGACCCGGCGGCGAGACCGATGGCGGCGAGTTCGCTTCTCCATTCCTTCGGGTCTTTAAAAAACTTCATGAGGCGCCTTTCCCATTAATGCTATTCATATCATTTCCCATGCTGCTAAACACGTACTGAAAGCATTTTGCAAGCACTGACCCCTCGCAGTCCGATGCGTGACCCGGCGCAAAAAGCGGTCAGACCGCGGCCCAGCTCCGCACCTGAATGCCGTTTCGGGTATAGTTTTCGGAACCGCCGTAAATGAGCATCCCGGCACCGCTTGGGTCGAGAGCCCGCCAGTAATTCAACCCATCCAGCATACTGGAGGACAGAGTCTGGCCCGATTTGATTTCCACAGGAAAGAGTTTTTCTCCGTCCTCGATGAGGAGATCGACTTCGTGACCCTGAGAATCGCGCCAATAATACATCGGCGGCTCGATGCCTGCGTTGAAACTGGATTTATAGAACTCGGAGATGATCCAGGTCTCGAAGATCGCTCCCCGCTGGCTGTGAATTTCCAGGTCTTTGTCGGACCGGATGCCCAGCAGATAGCAGAGCAGCCCCGTGTCGTAGAAATACAGTTTCGGCGTTTTGATGAGGCGTTTGTTGAAGTTGCGCGAATGCGGCTTCAGCAGAAAAACGATGTAGCTTGCGGCCAGCAGGGAAATCCAGCGTTTGACGGTGACGGGAGAAACCCCGACATCGTTAGCCAGGGAATCCATGTTCAGAATTTGTCCGCTTCGTCCGGCGGCGAGACGGAGAAAACGCTCGAATGTCCCAAGGTCATCGACATTAACCAGCTGGCGCACGTCGCGTTCCAGATAACTCTGCGTGTACTGCGCATACCAGTTGGTCGGCTTTATGTTCCGGTCGTAGATCGGCGGATACCCTCCGCGGAAGATCCGGTCGAACGGATTCCCCGGAGTCTCCGGGAGATTCGGGGCTTCCTCGCCGATCCGGAAAATGTCATGGTTCGGTTTCCGATTCAGTTCCCGGAAGGAAAACGGCAGCAGTTTCATCGTGGCGCAGCGTCCGGCGAGAGACTGACTGATGGCTTCCTGCAGGTGGAAGTTCTGCGACCCGGACAGGATGAACTCGCCCATCTTCCGGTGTTCATCCACGAGGGGCATGATGTAGCTGAAGAGCTCCGGCACCCGCTGCACTTCGTCGAGGATCACCGGCTTGTCGAACTGCGCCAGAAAACCGTTGGGGTCTTCCGCGGCGAACTGCCGCGTTTCCGGTCTCTCCAAATTGGCATAGACATAGTCGGGGAACAGTTCCCGGCAAAGGGTGGTTTTGCCGGACTGCCGCGGACCGGTGACCGCCACTGCTGGATACTGCGTTGCCGCTTCAAGAATCTGGCTGGACATCTGACGGGGAATCATAACTTTTCTTCTGTAAACTCTTGTAAATATAACATCGGAAATCAGATTTGCAAATTGAAACGGCGAAAAATTAAAGAAAAATCCTTATAAATCTAACATTCAATATTAGATTTGCAAACATTACACGCCTTTCCCCGCTGCGTTTTTTTACAGGACGATCCCCGGACAGCGGGGGCTTTACGGCGTCCCCGGACGATGATCTTTCCACCTGCAGGAATGAAGCCGGTTGCCTCAGTCAATCGCCAGTGTGATCTGCGCGATGATGAAAATCATGAACGCGACCGTCGGCGTGAGCCACAGCCGTAGAAGGTGTTTCCCGGTTTTCCCGCCGCGCCTTTTGACCAAGTCCAAGTAAAAGGCTATGGCATCGGCAATGACGGCGAGTGCCGTGAAGATCCAGAACAGCGTCAGGGTCCCCCCGCAGTGCAGACTCAGCGGAAAAAGCATGGTGAAACCGGCGAACTGCACCCAGTCCAGCCAGTCGGGCGCTATGACGGCATTGATCAGCAGAGTCAGTATCCCGATGATGAAGAACAGTCCCAGCATCAACAAAGCGGCAGCCATTATTTCGATCCCTCCTTTGGGGACGCACGGCGCATCCGCTTTTGCCAGTAAAGAGTCCACAAACCGAAAAGAATCGTCAGGATCGCCCACGTGGTCCACATTTTATAAGGGTTGTCGAGAAAGGTCGGCAATCCGGTCACTTCGCATCCCGGCGGCGGTTCCACGGACAGCGACCACTCCGTTCCACCGCAGTCAAAAACATGCAGTTTTTTGAGCGGCATCGACGGCAGTTCTTCCCAGTCGGTGACTTGCTTGATTCGATACAGCCACAGTTCCTCCAGCGCCGGACACTGCGTCCGGATGTGTTTCAGGGAAATACGGGGAACATCGCCTAAAGTCAGTATTTTCAGTTTCGGCAGGGAAGGGAGACGGCAGTGATTTGCTGTGCCCGGGCTGTAGATGGATAATTCGGCCAATTCTTCCGTGTGAATTGTTTGAAGCAGAGAGGACCGGCCGTTCAGCCACAGCGTTTTCAGACGGACCTGCGGGGAAAGGAAAATGGCGATGTCGGTATCGCCGAGATCAAGTTCCAGCGATTCGAGTCCGACCGCGCTTTTCAGGTCCAGGATTTTCCCCTTTACGCCGCTCAGATGCAGGCGCCGCAGGGCAGACCAGTCGCCGCGGGAAAGATCGTCGGCGTAAAGCACCGTCTCGAAATTTGCCGAAAGATTTTCGATCTTCGCGGTTTCGAGCGAGGCAAGGTTGGTGAAAGTCCCGGAGAACAGCGAGAGGAATTTCGGCGTGTGCCCGGCCAGCACCGTCAAGTCGACGGCTCCGCGGTTGTTTCTATTCGAAATGGAAATCGTGCGGAAGTCGTGTTTCGGCAGTTCGGGAATGACGTTATTCTGAAGATTGTAAATCTCCAATGCATCGTTGTATTTGCGCTCCCGGAGCTCCCGTTCCAGTTTCCGGACGGCATCCGGCCGGGAGCAATCCAGCTGAAGCGGCAGCGGCAGTTCCGTGCCGAATGCGGAGAAAACGGCCGCGGTCAGCACCGCCGCAAACATCAACTGAACTTTGCCCATGTTTATCTCCCTTCCGCAACCGCCTGACACCTGTTATAATATACCTGTCCGCAATGCCATTTGCAAACGGGCATTTGTCTTTTGATCGAACGGGAAAGAAACGCGAGCGCGGCATTTTCTGTCCGGATCAGCATTGAAATGGAGAAAAAGTGGCAATATTGCCAAAAATTCTCCATTTACTTCTTCCTCTTTGCCTGGGGCAGGGGGATGCTTTGATAACACCCGTTCCGCCGGACCACTTTGCCGTCTTCCATCCAGAGCAGGATGTAGACACGCGGACGCTTCAGGCCGAAGACCGCCAGTTTCCTGCCGGGAACAAAACCGGCCGGCAGACCTTCGCAGCGCTCGAAACTGCCCAGAGCCTTGAGCCATTCCCCGTCCTTCTCCTGAACAACGCCTTCCCAAAGGGGATGTCCGAGGAGTTTCTCATGGTCTTCGCAGGTTTGACAAGCCTCGATTTCATGGTATCGTTTCGCTTCACAGACGCGAGCCTGTGAGACCGCGTTTCCGCACGAGACACAAGCCGCGATCGAAAAAAACAGCGCGGCGGTCAGGAATTGGTCAAACTTGCCGACCCGTTGAAAAAGTTTTCCTCTTTGCATTCCCCACATCACCAACAGACTCAACAGACAGACTCCGCCGGTGACGGAAAGGAAAAACCGCAGATGCCGGTCCATCATCGCACCGGGATTGGTATAGATGTATTCCCACAAGTCACCCGTATAAATGACATTTCGGCTGCCGACGAAATCCGCTGCGCCATAAAGCAATTCCTGTTCGGTGTACAGAAAATTGGCGGCCTGCCCGCAAATCCCCAGCAGAAGACAGCAGCCGATGACCCGCAGAAGAATCCGCAGGGAAAATATCACGACTCCGACTGTTTTTTGGCGATCGATCATTTTCCCCATCAGTCCCCCGACCGCCCGTAGTCCGGGAGTCAGGCAAGTTTTTCCACCAGTTCGGCGAGGCCGGACATGACATATTTCGGCGTGTAGGCGAAATGCGCGATGTCTTCTTTCTTCGTTACGCCCGACAGGACCAGCACCGTATCCACTTCCGCCTCGACGCCGGCGATTACGTCGGTATCCATCCGGTCGCCGATGATGACCGTTTCCCGCGACATCGCATTCAGGAATTTGACCGCGCGGCGCATCATGAACGGGTTGGGTTTGCCGATGAAATAGGCTTTCTTGCCGGTCGAAAGTTCGATCGGCGCGATCAGGGAGCCGGTCGCGGGCACGATCCCGTTTTCGGTGGGACCGGTCAGGTCGGGATTGGTTCCGATGAGTTTGGCCCCGCCGAGGACCAGACGCACGGCTTTTTCCAGCCGTTCGAAACTGTAGGTCCGGGTCTCCCCGATCACCACATAATCGGGGTTGATGTCGTTCATGGAGATTCCTTTTTCATACAGTGCATTGGTCAACCCTGCCTCGCCCACGGCGAAAACGGTGCAGCCCGGCCGCTGTCGGGAAAGGAAATCGGCCGTGGCCAGCGCACTGGTGTAAAAATGTTCCGGAGACACCTGAACTCCCAGCCGGCGAAGTTTTTCCGCCAGTTCGCGCGGCGTCCGTTCGCTGGAATTGGTCAGGAACAGATATTTCAGTTCTCGTTCTTCCAGCAGCCGGACGAAATCCGCTGCGCCGGGCAGCAGATTGTTCCCATGATAAATGACACCGTCCATATCGGAGATAAATGCGATCTTGTTTTTCAATTCATTCTCGCCCGGCATATTATTAACTCCTTCGCATCGCTGGTTCATTTCTGTTCATCGGTCTGTACTGGATAATATATCATGAAAAAACAGTTTTTCAATTCCCTCCGAGGCGGGCGTTTCGAAGTCTGCCCCGGAGTTTATCCGTCTTTGCGGCGGGCGGGCGCTTTTCTTTTCCGGAGGGGGTTGCCGGAAGCCGCCGGTTCCGCGGGAACGATTCCGGGCATTTTCGCCAGATAGATTCCGGTGTATGATTCCGGATTGGCCGCGACTTGTTCCGGAGTGCCTTCGGCGATGATCTTGCCGCCGCGGTCGCCGCCTTCGGGGCCGAGGTCGATGATGTGGTCCGCCACCTTGATGACGTCCAGATTGTGTTCGATCACCAGCACGGTGTTGCCTTTGTCGCGTAGCCGGATGAGCACGTCGAGCAGCTGCCGGATGTCGGCGATATGCAGACCGGTGGTCGGTTCGTCCAGAATATAGAGCGTGTGTCCGCGCGGGATGCGGGCGAGTTCGGCTGCGAGTTTGACGCGCTGCGCCTCGCCGCCGGAAAGGGTGGTGGCGGGCTGTCCGAGCTGGACATAACCCAGACCCACTTCCTGGAGCGTTTTGAGTTTGCGGTAGACCGTCGGCACCGGTTCGAAGAAATCGACCGCCTCGTCCACGGTCATTTCGAGGATTTCGGCGATGTTCCGGTGTTTGTAATGTACGCTCAGGGTTTCCTGGTTGAAGCGTTTGCCGTGGCAGGCCGAACAGGTGACATAGACGTCCGGCAGGAACTGCATTTCGATTTTGCGGATGCCGTCGCCCTGACATTCCTCGCAGCGGCCGCCCTTGACGTTGAAACTGAAGCGGCCGGGTCCGAAGCCGCGCATCTTCGCTTCCGGCAGTGCGGCGAACAGATTGCGGATGGTGCCGAACAGTTCGGTGTAGGTGGCCGGATTGGAGCGGGGGGTGCGTCCGATCGGACTCTGGTCGATGACGATCGCCTTGCCGAGATGTTCCAGACCCCGTATCCCGCGGTGTTTTCCGGGTTCGTCGGCATCGGCCATTTTGAAATGTTTGGCCAGCGCGGCGCGGAGGATGCCGTTGACCAGACTGCTTTTGCCGGAACCGGAGACGCCGGTGATGCAGCAGAAAGTGCCGAGCGGGATTTTCACGTCGATGTTTTTGAGATTGTGATGTTCCGCCCCGAGGATTTCCAGAAACTTCCCGTTGCCGGATTTGCGTTCGGCGGGAACTTCGATTCTGAGCTCGCCGGACATGTATTTCCCGGTAAGCGAACCGGGGTTCTTCATGATCTCCGCGGGCGGGCCGGAAGCGACGAGCCGGCCGCCCTTGACCCCGGCTGCCGGTCCGAGATCGAGCACGTGATCGGCCGCGAAAATGGTGTCCATGTCGTGTTCCACCACGACCACGGTATTGCCGAGATCGCGCAGCTGTTTCAATGTGGCGAGCAGCTTGTCGTTGTCGCGCTGATGCAGACCGATGCTGGGTTCGTCGAGAATGTAAAGCACGCCGACCAGACCGCAGCCGAGCTGGGTGGCCAGCCGGATGCGCTGCGCCTCGCCGCCGGAAAGCGTGCCGCTTTCTCTCGACAGGGTCAGATAGGACAAACCGACGTCCGCCAGAAATTTCAGCCGGGATTCGATCTCTTTGAGAATGTCTTTGGCGATATGCGCCTTTTCCTCGTCCAGTTTCAGCCCGCGCACGAAAGCGAGCGCCTGTTCGACCGACTGCCGGTTGAAGTCATGGATGGAAAGACCGTTGACGGTGACTGCGAGACTTTCCGGTTTGAGCCGTCTGCCGTGACATTCGGGACATTCGCGGAAGGTCATGTATTCCTTGAGCCGTTCGCGCACGGATTCGCTTTCCGATTCGGCCTGCCGTCGCTGGAGATTGGCCAGAATGCCCTCGAACGGGCCGACGGATTTGAAGACCTTGCGTCCGACGCGGAAACTGAAGTCGATCTTTTCTTCGCCGCTGCCGTGCAGCAGTACGTGCCGGATTTTTTCGGGCAGCTCCCGCCACGGCGTGGTCAGCATTTCCGGCATTTGGTAATGTTCGCCGACGCAGCGGAGCAGGTGATTGTAATAGATCAGCAGCCGGCGCGGACCCCGGCGCCACCCGGGAATGGCGCCGTTGCGGATGGATTTGGCGTCATCGGGAATGACCAGCGCCGGGTCCATGACCATCAGCGCGCCGATGCCGTTGCAGACCGGACAGGCGCCGAACGGACTGTTGAACGAAAAATTGCGCGGTTCCGGTTTCGGGAAACTGATCTCGCAGTCCGGACAGGAGAAGTGTTCGCTGATCTTTTCCTCCGTCCATTTCTTTTCGCCGGCGCTGCCGTCCGTTCCGCCGGATTTGTCCTCCAGCAGGATGAGCAGATTGCCGCCGCCGATCCGGAGCGCGGTTTCGACCGAATCGTTGAGCCGGGAGGATTCGAGTTTTCCCGTGATCAGCCGGTCCACCACGGCCTCGATGTTGTGCCGGAGCGTCTTGGCGAGCGACGGCAGTTCTTCGCCGTCCAGCAGGACGACCTTGCCGTCGATCCGGGCGCGGACGAAACCGTCCTTGCGGATTTTTTCCAGCACTTCGCGGTGTTCCCCTTTCTTGCCGGAGACGCAGGGCGCGAGAATCATCATCTGCAGACCCGGCGGCAGCTTCTGGAGTTTTCCGCAGATCTTCTGGGGGGACTGGGCTTCCAGCACCCGGCCGCAGCGGGGACAGTGCGGCGTGCCGGTATGAGCGTAAAGCAGCCGCAGGTAATCGTAGATTTCGGTGACGGTCGCCACGGTGGAACGCGGATTGGACCCCGCGGACCGCTGTTCGATGGCGATGGCCGGAGAAAGTCCTTCGATATGCTGCACCTTGGGTTTCTGCATCCGGTCGAGGAACTGCCGGGCGTAGGCGGAGAGACTTTCGACGTAGCGGCGCTGACCTTCCGCATAGAGCGTGTCGAACGCGAGCGAGGATTTGCCGGAACCGGAAAGTCCGGTGACGACCGTGAGACTGTTGCGGGGAATCCGGACATCCACCGATTTGAGATTGTGTTCCTCCGCGCCCCGGATGATGATATCGTTCAGACTCATGAAGCGGCTTTATCCTTCCCGAACGGCCGCCAGGATTTCCGGCAGATTTCTTTCCAGAAAATCGGTGGAATATTCCAGCGCTTCTTTGGCGGTGGCTGCCGAGAGAGCCTGTGCGGCGATCCGTTCCGCATCGATCATGGAAATCTTGCGGATCAGTCTCCGGGCGTGTCCGATGGCGATGGGTGACATGCTCAGTTCCTCCACTCCGAGTCCGATCAGAATGGGGATGTACCGCAGGTCGGAGGCCATTTCGCCGCAGATGCCGGTCCAGATTCCGTTCCGTTCGGCGGCCCGCGCGGTGTCGGCGATCAGCCGGAGCACTGCCGGATGGGTCGGTTCGTAAAGTCGGGCCACGTGTTCGTTGTTGCGGTCGATCGCCAGCGTATATTGAACCAGATCATTGGTACCGAGGCTGAAGAAATCGACTTTTTTCGCCAGCGTGTCGGCCATGAGCGCTGCGGACGGAATTTCGATCATGATGCCGATGTCCATGCCGCCGTTGAAGCGCATGTTGTCGTTCTGCAGTTCCGATTTGACTTCCTCGACCAGCGCCAGCGCGCGGTCCAGTTCCGGGACCGAGGAGATCATGGGGAACATCATTTTGATATTGCCGAAACAGCCCGCGCGCAAGATGGCCCGCAGCTGGGTCTTGAACAGTTCCGGACGGGAGAGACACAGCCGGATGGCCCGCAGTCCCAGAAACGGATTCTGTTCCTGAATGGTGCCCAGCGATTTCGCCAGCTTGTCGCCGCCCAGATCGAGTGTGCGGATGATGACCGGCTGGCCGCCGGCCGCTTCCGCGACTTTCCGGTAGACTTCGAACTGCTCCGCTTCGGAGGGGAGCTGTTCCCGGTTCATGTAGAGATATTCCGTACGGAAAAGACCGATGCCGGCGGCGCCGAAACGTTTGATGTCTTCCAGTCCGTCTGCGCTTTCGACGTTGGCGGCCAGCTGAATCCGGTAGCCGTCGGTGGTTTCCGACTGCAGCTGGGTCTCCCGCATGAGTTCCGCATAAAGCCGTGCCTGATTCTTTTCCTTCTGCTTGTAGAGTTCGATCGTGGCGGGCTGCGGATTGAGCAGCGCAATGCCGAGGAATCCGTCCAGAATCAGCTTGTCGCCGTCTTCCAGACATTCCACAAAATGATTCAGTCCGACGATGGCGGGGATATGCAGCGAGTGGGCCAGCAGGGCGCTGTGCGAGGTCTTGCTGCCCGATTCCGTAGCGATTCCCAGCACGTGTTCCCGGTCCAGCATTGCGGTTTCCGACGGCGAAAGATCGTGGGAGACGATGATCCGCGGGCCGGGCAGTTTGTCCAGATGATTGCGTGCGGTTCCCTGCAGATGGGCCAGCAGCCGTGACGCCACGTCCTTGATGTCCATGACCCGTTCCTTGAGATAGGGATCGGACAGCGCGGAGATGGTCGAGATGTATTTCTGAATGACCTGCGAATAGGCGTATTCGGCGGGGAGGAATTTCTTTTCGATGGTGGCGCAGACTTCATCGGCGAGTTTGCGGTCGCCGACGATCAGAAAATGTGCATCGAAGATGTTGGCTTCGTGGGCGGCGAGCGAGGCTTGCAGACTGTCGCGGAGATTCCGGATTTCCTCGCGGGTTTCCTCCGCCGCTTTTTCAAATCGGGCGATCTCTTTGGCGGTCTGTGCGGCGGAAACGGGTTTCACGTCCTTGCCGGAGAGCAGTTCGACGGAATTTTCCTGAAGCAGCAGCACCGTTCCGTAGACAATGCCCGGCGAGGCCGGAATGCCGTGGAACATGATCTCGCGTTTCCGGGTCTTGTCGCGGAGCCGGATTTTTTTTGCCGGAGCGGTCTCACTCTTCATCGAAACCTCCTGTGATCATTTCCCCCAAAGTGGAAAGCGCTCCGTCGGCATCGGGTCCGGAGACGGTGATTTCCAGCCGGGTCCCCTTGGGCGCGGCCAGAATCAGCAGTTCCAGCAGACTTTTCCCGTCCGCCACCGCGCCGGAGGAGAGATTCTTTACCTCGATGGAGGAGGTGAAACCGACGGCCCGCTGGACGAACAGCGAAGCCGGACGGGCGTGAAATCCCCGTTCGTTGACGACTTCGAATGTTGCTGTTTTTTTGGACATATTTTCAAAAATCCGATATTTTTCAAAAAAAACCATATTTCCGCGGATTTTTCCTTGCAATCCGCTTCCGGGTCCTATAAATTACATCCACATTGCCTTTAATTCAAGGAGAAAGCGGCATGTCGGCGGCAAAATGGAGCTTTTTTTCTTTCTTATGCGGGCGGATTGTCTGGATTTGCCTGTTGTCCGTCATGTTTCCGGCAGTTGCCGCCGATCTGTTCTGCAATCAGTGCCGGAAACAGATCCGGCCGGGACAGAGTTATCTGATGTCCAAGGGGAAGACCTACTGTTCCCGGAAATGCTATATTCAAACCCTGCCCGAATGCACCATCTGCCGCCGCCGTTCGTTCAACGGCGGGATTTATGCGATGGATCATTCCTTTTTCGCCTGTCCGGACTGCATGAAGCTGCCCCGCTGTTTCGCCTGCCAGATTCCCGTCCGGGAAGGTGCCGAACTCTCCTGCGGCCGGGTGATCTGTCCGGTTTGCGCCCGGACTTCGGTCTTCAGTCTCCAGCAGGCGCAGGCGATCTTCGACGAAGTCCGCAACACCATGCGTTTTTCGCTGGGAATCGTGACCAAACATCCGATCCGGTTCGCCTTGACCGATTTGGAAACCCTGCACCGGCTTTCCGGTGCCAAATCCAATCAGATGGTCGAACAGGGATTGTTCCGTTACAACGTGGACGTCGAGCGGGTCACCACCCGCGACTTTTTCGGCCGCAAGGTCGGCGAAAAGGTTTACAAGAAAAATGAAGTGATCGAGATTTTCGTGCTGGACTATCTGCCCCGCATCCGTATGGAATATGTCATGGCTCACGAATTGGCCCATGACTGGATGACCGCATTCTATCCCGGCATCCGCGAGGACTGGATCAAGGAAGGCGTGGCCGAATATCTTGCCTGGCGCTACAACCAGTATAAAAAACGGCACGATCTCAACCGCCGGCTCGAATGCAATACCGATCCCGTTTACGGAGACGGATTCCGCCGGATTCGCGACATGGTCAAAAAACGCGGATTCCAGGGCCTCAAGGAATTTCTCGCCATGAAAAGCAAACAAAGTCTGAAACAGAAGAAATGAGAGTTCTCCATGTCCGATCACCCCTTCACCACACTCGTCGTCGGAGATATCGGCGTCAACTGCTATCTGGTGCCTGCTCCGCATTCCGACCGGCTTTACATCATCGATCCCGGTGATGACGCCGCCGACATCATTGCCGCCGCCGCGGAATTTCCCGGACGGAAAGCGGTCATCCTGCTGACCCACGCCCATGTCGATCATATCGGCGCCTGCGGCGCGGTTGCGAAGAAACTCGGCGTCGGTCAGGTCTGTCTCAATCCGGCGGACCATCCGCTCTATTCCAGTCCGGAAAATCATCTGCTGCCGTATCTGCCGCCGGCGAAAAATCTGCCGCCGGCGACCGATTATTTCCCGCAGGAGGATTTCTCCGTGATCGAAACTCCGGGCCATACTCCCGGCAGCGTCTGTCTGTGGTTCAAGGATTACAACTCGATGTTCACCGGCGACACGCTCTTTCAGGGGTCGGTCGGACGCACCGATCTGCCCGGCGGCGATTACGATGCCCTGATGCGCTCCATTCATGAAAAGCTGATGATCCTGCCTGACGACCTGAAGGTCTTTCCCGGTCATCAATACTGGAGCACCATCGGCCGGGAAAAGAAATCCAATCCTTATCTCGCCTGACGGCATGGTCCTGTCATGATTCAGATTTACACGGGCGACGGCAAAGGCAAGACTACGGCGGCGACCGGGTTGACGGTTCGCGCGCTGGGGGCCGGATTGCGGGTCTTCTTTGCCCAGTTCATCAAAAACGGTTCCAGTTCGGAGATTCGTTTCCTGAAACAATATGGCGGCGACCGGTTCACTTACTTCACCCGCGGCAGCGGCAAATTCATCATCGGCGCGCCTCCGCCGGAGGAATGCCGGCGCGCGGCGGAGACGCTCGCCGCTTTGAAACAAGCAATCGAATCTGGACGATATGATTTAGTTGTTGCAGATGAGATTCTCGGCTCTCTGCAGGCAAGATTGTTTGATAAAGACGATCTGATCTCTTTATTGGATATTGCGGACGCTTATCCTGAAACGGAACTGATCCTGACCGGACGCAATGCGCCGGAGTTTGCGGTCGAACGCGCGGGTCTGGTTTCCGAAGTCAAATGCGTCAAGCATTACTACACGCTGGGCCGTCCTCCGAAGAAAGGGATCGAATTTTAATCCCCCGCATCGGACAGCCGTTCGATCAGTTTCAAATCTTCCGGATAAGTCAGTTTCGGATTGGGGTTCGGATTGCGGACCAGCTGGATTTTCACATCGGTGAACGCTTCCATCACGGCGGCATCGTCGGTGAACTGCCGATTCGATTTCACCGCCTGCTCACAGGCTTTTTGCAGCGGTTCCCGCCGGAATACCTGCGGCGTCTGGACGCTCCACAGCCGGTCGCGCGGAACGGTCCGGACGACCGTGCCGTTTTCGTCCGTCTCCTTCATGGTGTCGGTCTGCGGACGGGCGGAAACCGCGCCGCCGCGGATCAGCGCCGCTTCGACGCATTCGGTCAGGACCGCGTGCGTGATCAGCGGCCGCGCCGCATCGTGGACCGCGGCCACGCCGACTTCCGGGGGGAGCGCTTTGAGCGCGTTGCAGACCGATTCCGTCCGGGTGCGGCCGCCGGAGACCAGCGTCACTTTCATTTCCGGCAGGAATTCCCGGAGCAGCCGGGCAAATTCCGCTTTCTGCCCTTCCGGGACCGGCAGGACGACCGGATACGGTCTGCCGCCGGTCAGGGCGCGGATCGTCCGGATGAACACCGGCACGCCGTGGATTCGTTCGAACAGTTTGTTGACTGTGCCGTAACGGAGCGAGGAGCCTCCCGCGGGCAGAATCAGTCCGACTTTTCCGAATAATTGTTCCTGCAGCGGGGCGATGATCTCGCGCACGTCGCCGGCTCCGATGACTGCGACCAGATCGCCGTCTTCAACTTGTGCGCGGACCTGCCTTGCCATTTCCGGCCAGGAACCGGAAAGCAGGTGTGCACTGGTCCCGACGGTTTCCGTCAGCTGACGCGAATCCACTTTGCCCGATGAAGTCCAGGCGGCGAAGACCGGCGTCACGAATACCGCATCGGCGGTTTTGAGGACCTTGACAAATTCGTCGAAATACCGTTCCAGCCGGGCATAGCGGTGCGGCTGGAAAACCACTTTCAGTTTCCGGTCCGGAAACAGCCGCCGGAACGATTGCAGGGATTCGGCCAGTTCGGTCGGATGGTGCGCGTAATCTTCGTAAAGCATGAAATGTTCATCGGAACCGTGCGGTTCCATGCGGCGTCTGACGCCGGGGAAGGAGGCGCCTGCAGTCAGCGCGGCGGCACGGTCGGCCAATCCGAGCAGTGTTACCGCCTCGACGGCGATTTCCAGATCGATTTTCGCATAATGGGCGAAAGCGTCGAATCGGGAATCGTTTTCCAGTTCGTCTGGCGGCCGGATTTCGGTGTGCGCGGGATGGTCCGCGAAGATCGGCAGCGCGGGTGCAAGCAGTTTTTTCCCCTGACGCGCGAACTGTCGGAAATTGCGGGTCATACATTCCGGCGAAGCGAAATTCCAGACATGATCGTCCTCGACGTTGGTCACGACCGCGAGCGCGGAATGAATGGCGGTATGGGTGCCGTCGCTCTCATCGGCTTCGCAGACAAAAATTCTGCCCGCCCCGGCGGAGCCGCTGGATTCGGAGCCGCGGATTTTTCCGCCGACCAGGAAACCGGGAGCGAGTCCGGCCTGCCGGAGAATATGCACGATCATGGCGCTGACGCTGGTCTTGCCGTGGGAGCCGGAGACCGCGATCACGCAGGGGAAAAGCGAGGCCGCCAGTCCGAGCGCTTCCCCGCGCAGCATGCAGTGCGCTCCGCGTTTTCTGGCTTCGGACAGTTCCGGATTGTCCGGTGTCACCGCCGAACTGTAAACGACCAGCAACTGATTGCCCGACGGTGTGCCGGGCAGGTTTTCCGCGGAGTGCCCGGTCAGGGTCAGGTCCGAACCGGAAGTATGGAACCCCAGTTCGTCGAAAATTCGCCGCAGGGGTTTGGTGCCGGCGCCTTCGCAGCCGATGAAATGGACTCTGGCGTCGGGGTCGCGGCGGAAAAGATTCAAGTCAAGCATCGGTTTTCCTCATTGATGGAGCTGCACGTCCCGGATCAGGATCAGATTGTCCCGGCCGCCCGTGAATTCCAGTTTTACTGCGGCGGTTTCCAACGGAAGTTCGACTGCCGCCGGATGGAATGCCGGGTGGTCCGTGCTGTTCAGCAGCGGGATCGGCTGTCCGTTGACCAGCAGAGTGTTGGACTGTCCCGGATAGCCGGCGGTCCGGATGAACAGAACCCGCGGCTGTTTCGAAGGATTTTCCGGCAGTTTCAGGTTCATGAACCCGGTGGCTTTCCCGTCGTCTTCGATCCGGAGAATGGCGGTGTTCTTCGCTTTGGCCAGTTTCAGCCATTGACTGTTCCATCTGCGCTTGGATGCGGCAAGACGGTCGGCGGGAAGCGGCTCGGCGGGCCGGAAGTCCGCTTTCTTTTTCGGCAGCGGGAAAGAATGGACCAGGGTGCTGCTGTGCAGGCGTTTCGCCAGCGCGGTCTGTTCCGTCAGATCGGGGAAGATGTGGCGGGCGAGCAGGCGCGGGGAAATCATCAGCAGACAGACTTCTTTCCCGGCGAGGTACCGCACCGGTTCGCGGCTGAGGACGGAAGCCAGATTCTGGAACCAGACCTCTCCCGGCAAAACCAGTTCGTCGACCGGATAACGGAGCCGCAGGGAAAGCTGTCCGCTGAACGTGTGACCCGGTCCGGGCAGATTCAAGGTTTCCCCGCCGATCACCAGAATTTTCGATTTCGGATCGGGTCGGAACGGCGCTCCGTTGCGGAAGACTTCCAGTGATTTGATGATCTCGCCGCTTTTATGCGGACCGCAGTCCACCTTTTCCGGCCAGCGGTAATTGTTTCCGTAAGCGGTCGGTCCGATCCGTTCGGCGAAATGGGAGGGCTCTGCCGGTTCGACGAAGGCGTTTTTGCCGAATCGTTCCATGCGGCGGGCGGCGATGTCGGCCAGGATTTTCCACAGACCGGCTTCCGGCTGCGGATGCGGATAGCAGAACAGCTGCCAGGGAGAATGCCGCGTGGCGGACAGCACTTCCTCATCGGGATAAATCGCTTCGATTCCGTATTCCAGCAGCGTGGCGGCGCACTGAAGCGAAACGGGATCGCCGATGTGACCGGTTTCCGGCAGAAAAACGCAGCGGGCGATCTGATTCGCGTCCGGAATCAGCATGACCAGCAGCTGGATGTGACATTTTTTCAGCAGATCATGCAGCGCATACAGGGCGCGGATGTTCCGGCTGATCTCACTTTCCTCTGAAAAAACCATCTGATTCGGCAGGGCATACAGCGCGTCCTGCCGGCGCAGCCAGCGGAATTGATTCTGGAAACGTTCGATCTCCTGTCCGTTTTCCGGCGAGATGACCTTCGGCAGCGATTGAAACTGTTTCTGTTTTCCCAGCCAGATTCGCTGGAACCGCTCTTCCAGTGCGCGGTCTTTGCGGAGCGATTTCACCCGCATGCGGAAAACCGGCAGCTCACCGGCGATCCGTTCCTTCTGTGCGCGGACCGCCGCGCGGGGCAGTTCCGGATTGGTCATCGGCAGTTTGCTGACCGGGTAACAGTCCTGAAAATCCTTCGTTTCGGCTGTTTTCCGGGGGGTCGGAGCGGACGCGAGCGGTTTCTGTGCGGTGTCTTTCCGATCGGGTGCGGTGCTTTTGCAGGACGCGCCGGCAAAAAGGAGCAGCAGGAACAGGAGAACTGCGGACAGCGGTTTGCGGGCGGACATGAGAACATTACTCCTTCAGCAGTTTGGTATTTCGGGAGACCTCGATCACGCAGCGGGCGGCGTTTTCTCCCGCGCCGGTGACCCCGGCGGAGAGTTCGCGCGTCATTTCCTCCATGCCGGTTTCGACTTCCGCCCGGCGCGGACCGCCCGGCAAAATCCGTTCCAGCGCACCCGCCAGGGCTTCCGGCGTCACCTGGAACTGCAGGAATTCCTCAAAGAGTTTCCGGTTGAGGATGATGTTCGGCATGGTGAATGCGTTGCGGAACAGTTTGCGGATGATGATGCGCGCCAGCAGAAAAGTCACCGGGTTCAGACGGTAGGAGACGACCAGCGGGAGACCCGCGATGGCGCATTCCACGGTTACCGTCCCGGAGGCGGCCATGCCGGCGGTGCTGGTCTGCATCAGAGCGGGCGTCTGACCGTAAACCACCGGGATCTCCGCCGCGCAGGAATCCGGATTGCGCTGCTGAAATTCGTGCAGATCGCGCCGGATGTCCTGCGCCACTTTTTCGCGCGGTGCGGAAATGATGAATTGAAGGTCGGGATGGTGTTTTCTGAGCAGGTCGGCGGCTTCCAGCATCGGGTAGAGCAGCCGTTTGGTTTCGCTTCTCCGGCTGCCGGGCAGCAGCAGGACCTGCTGCGGATTCCGGATCAGACTCGGATTCCGTCTTCCCCGCACGATTTCCACCAGCGGGTGTCCGACGAATTCCACATCCAGCCCGGTGCCCTGATACACCTCGGGCTCGAACGGAAAGATCACCATCATCTTGGTGCAGTAATGAGCGAGTTTCGGGATGTTCGATTTCCGCCAAGCCCAGACCTGCGGACTGATATACCAGACCACCGGAATGCCCCGTGCTTTCAGGCGTCTGGCCAGCCGGAGATTGAAACCGGGATAGTCGATCAGCACGACGGCGTCGGGCCGTTCCTTTTCCGCTTCCCGGACCAGAAACAGCATGATCCGGATGATCTTGAAAAGAATGCCCAGCACTTCGACGATGCCGACCACGCCGAGTTCGGTCGAGTCCACCAGGAGCCGGACTCCCGCCTCGCGCATCTTGGCGCCGCCCATGCCGGCGATTTCCAGCGAAGGGTCCAGCCGCTTCAGGTCGCGCGTAAGCTGCGCACCGTAGAGATCGCCGGAGGATTCACCTGCGACGATCCAGATTTTCGATGGACGACCGCTCATTTATGTTTTTTCCGTTTTTTCTTCGGCGGGGTGTAATTGCTGCCGCGGATGGACGGCGGCCGGAAGCCGGGCGTTCCGAGTCCCATTGCGGGCAGTCCGCCGCCGGAGGCCATGCGGCTGAGCATGCCGGTGCGCTTCATCATGTTCTTCATCATGGAGAACTGTTTGATCAGACGGCTGACCTCCTCCAGCTTGGAGCCGCTGCCTTTGGCAATGCGTTTGCGGCGGGACATGTCGATCGTTTCGACATTTTCGCGCTCTTTTTTCGTCATGGAGCTGATGATCGCTTCCATGCGCTTGAACTGTTTGGGGTCCAGATCGGGCAGTTCGGCCAGTTTGCTGCCGCCGGGCAGGAATTTCAAAATGCCTTCGATGCCGCCGAGTTTGGACATCTGCCTGAGCTGACCGAGAAAATCGTTCAGGTCAAATTCATTCTTGCGGAGTTTCTGCTGGAGCTTCTCGGTCTCCTCACGGTCGAATTTTTCCGCCGCCTGTTCGACCAGCGACACGATGTCGCCCATGCCGAGGATGCGGCCGGCCATCCGGTCGGGGTGGAAGACGTCCAGATTTTCCATTTTTTCGCCGACGCCGACGAATTTGATGGGGCAGCCGGTGACTTTGCGGATGGAAAACGCCGCGCCGCCGCGGGCGTCGCCGTCGAGTTTGGTCAGCACGATGCCGGTGAGTTCGAGGGCGTCGTGGAAGTGTTTGGCAACCGAGACCGCCTGCTGACCGAGCGCGGCGTCCGCCACCAGCAGGATTTCATGAGCGCCGGAAATCTGTTTGAGCCGCACCAGTTCCTGGACCATCGGCACGTCGATCTGAAGCCGGCCGGCGGTGTCCAGCAGCACATAGTCGAACTGGTTTGCGCGCGCCTCGGCAATCGCGTTGGCGGCGATGGAGCAGACGTCCGGATTGCCGCGTTCGGCGTGGACCGCAATCCCGTTGTCGCGACCGAGGACTTCCAGCTGGTCGATCGCGGCGGGCCGGTAGACATCGCAGGCGGTCATCAATACTTTTTTGTTCTTGTTTTTGAGCTGAAGGGCAAGTTTTGCCGTGGTGGTGGTCTTGCCGCTGCCGTGGAGACCGACCATCATGACGACCGTGGGTTTGCCGCCGGACGCCAGCGGAGCTTCCGCTTCGCCCATGAACTCGACCATCTTGTCGTAAACCACCTTGACCGCCTGCTGGCCGGGGGTGACGCTCCGCAGCACATCGGTACCGAGACAGGCCTGCCGGACGGTCGCGATGAACTCGTCGGCGATTTCCAGATTGACGTCCGCGTCGATCAGCGCCGCGCGGATTTCCGTCATGGCCTCGGCCACGTTCGATTCGGAAAGCACTGCCTGACCGCGCAGTTTTTTCAGCACATCCTGCAGTTTTCCGGTAAGATTATCAAACATTTTTCCTTTCTCCATGTGAAAATTCAAAAACCGTGCTATATTATATACAATACACCCTGAATGGCAAGAAAACAATTTTTCCTTGTAAAAAAACAGGATGAAAAGGAGAAAAAATGAGAAGCGACATCATGAAAAAGGGCGTGGAGAGGACTCCGCACCGTTCGTTGTTCCGCGCCACGGGACTGACCACCAAAGATTTTTCCAAGCCGTTCATCGGCGTCTGCAACTCCTATGTTTCCATCGTTCCAGGTCATGCCCACCTTCAGAAAGTCGGCCAGATCATCTGCGACGAGATCCGCAAGGCCGGCGGCATCCCGTTTGAATTCAACACCATCGCGGTCTGCGACGGCATCGCCATGGGCCATTACGGCATGAAATTTTCCCTGCCCAGCCGTGAAATCATCGCCGACTCGCTCGAGACCATGGCCACCGCGCACCCGTTCGACGCTCTGATCTGCATTCCGAACTGCGACAAGATCACCCCCGGGATGCTCATGGGCACCATGCGGCTCAACATCCCGACCCTCTTCGCTTCCGGCGGTCCGATGGAAGCAGGAATCGACCGCAAAGGCAAAGCCTGCGACCTCATCACCACCTTCGAAGCCGTCGCCCAGAACAAGATCGGCAAACTCAGCGACAAGGGACTGGAAGACCTCGAAAAACGTGCCTGCCCGACCTGCGGTTCCTGTTCGGGAATGTTCACCGCCAACAGCATGAACTGTCTGTGCGAAGCGATCGGTCTGGCGCTGCCCGGCAACGGCACGCTCGCCGCCACCAGCCCGGAACGGGTCAAGCTCTGGAAAGCCGCCGCCCGCCGCATCGTGGAAATGGCGCTCGCCGGCGGACCGCTCCCGAAAGAGATCGCCGATGAAAAGGCGTTCCACAACGCGCTCGTTCTCGACATGGCCATGGGCGGCAGTTCCAATACCGTGCTCCATACCCTCGCGATCGCCACGGAAGCGGGCATCAAGCTCGACCTGCACAAGATCGACGAGATCAGCCGTTCCACTCCGCACATCTGCAAAGTCTCCCCCTCGTGCAATTATCACATGGAGGACGTCAACCGGGCCGGCGGCATTTCCACCATCCTCAAGGAAGTCTCCAAGATCAAGGGCAAGCTGTATCTGACCAAGAAAACCGTTTCCGGCAAGATTCTCGGCCAGATCACCAAGGCCGCCGCCGAACCCGACGGCGAAGTCATCCGCAAGCTCGACAATCCGTATTCCAAACAGGGCGGACTTTCGATCCTGTTCGGCAATCTGGCGGAGAACGGCTGCGTGGTCAAGACCGCCGGAGTTTCTCCGAAGATGTACAAGCATACCGGACCCGCGATCGTGTTCGAAAGCGAGGAAGAAGCGGGCAAAGGCATTCTGGACGGCAAGGTCAAGGCCGGTGATGTGGTCGTGGTCCGTTACGAAGGTCCCAAAGGCGGTCCCGGCATGCAGGAAATGCTCGCGCCCACCAGCTACATCATGGGCCGCGGCCTGGGTGAGAAGGTCGCACTCATCACCGACGGACGTTTCAGCGGCGGCACGCACGGTGCCTGCATCGGTCACGTCAGCCCCGAAGCTGCCGCCGGCGGTCTGATCGGACTGGTCAAAAACGGCGACATCATCGAGATCGACATTCCCGCCCGGACGATCAATCTGAAAGTTTCCAAGGCCGAGATCGCCAAACGGCGGAAGAATTGGAAACCGGTCCGCAAGGAGCTTAAATCCTCCTGGCTGCGCAAATATGCCAGCCTCGCCACCAGCGCCGACACCGGCGGCGTGCTGAAAGCCGAGTGACCCCATGCCGGCGGAGGGAAAAATGGATTTTTTCCGTCAGCCGCTGGCATTGACTTCCCGGTTCACCCTGCCTTCCCGCGCGATCCTGTCGCCGCTGGAAGGGATCATGAACCGGGAAAATTTTTTCCGGGCCGCCGTCGCTTTGCGGCTGATCGATTCCTGGATGCCGCCGTTCATCGGCATCCCGAAGGACGCGCCGCCGAAAACCGGAGCGCTGCGCAGACGGTTCAAACCGTTTCTGGAGTCCGGTCTGCCGTTGACGATTCAGATTCTGGGGCACGATCCCGCATCGATGGGGGAGGCGTGCCGGAGACTGTTCGAACTCGGCGTCGGTTCGGTCAACGTGAATTGCGCCTGTCCCAGTCCGACCGTGGTCTCCAGCGGGTCCGGGGCGGCGCTGCTGCGGAACCCGGACCTCGTGAAAGCGATCCTGCAGTCGATCCGCAGTGCCGCACCGGAAATCTGCCTCGGCGTCAAACTGCGGTCCGGTTTTCGTTTCCCGGACGAACTGCCGGAGATCGCCGGGGCGGTCCGGGAAGGCGGCGCGCACTGGGTGATCCATCACTTCCGGACCGCGGCGGAAAATTACGCGCCGGTGGACCGTACCGAGGCATACCGGCGTTTTCAAACCTGCCGGGAAGGGCTGTCCGGGACGGCGTTCTTCGCCAATGGAGACATTCGGACCGCGGCCGAGGCGGAACTCTGCCGCCGGGAATGCGGCTGTGACGGCATTGCAGTCGGGCGGGGATTTCTGCGCAATCCTTTTCTGCTGCGGACCATCCTGACCGGGGAAGAACCCGCCGCCGATCTGCGGGCGGAATTTCTGCGGCGCCTGACGGCGAATATCGCCAACCGCCGGAGAGATCATTTCCGTCTGGAATGCGTCAAAATGGCCTACGGGGAGGATTCGGCGGAATTTCGCGCGGCTTTGAATTCAGTCCAGCACCATGAAGCCGCGCCACGATGATTTTTCCGGAGCGCAGATTCGCAAAGACGCATTTTTCCCGGCCAGCGCCCGGTTGGCCCAGCGGCGGAATTCGATGATCGACATCATATCCCAATGCGGGAGCGACTGATATTTTGCGCGGTCCACGTGACTGGCATTCACGCAGTAAACCGGCTGGATGTTCGCGATCTCCAGCACACTGCCGGGTTCGATCCGGTCCAGATGGCTCCGCACCCATTTTTTCAGCGCGTTGAGCGTGGCTCCGGCACAGAAACAGCCGCGGTCCTTCTTCGCCTGTTTTTTCAGCGAGGCCGCGGCCCGGGCGCTGCCTGGCCAGTCGAATGCGACCGGATCGAAACTCAATTCCTGCGGGATTTTCTTCCGGCGCGGCGCGGCGGTCTTTTTCCAGGCAACGGCCCAGGTCAGCCGCCAGTTCCGGCCGGGGACCGGTTCGTCTTCGCCGGTCCTGGACGGGATTTTGTCAAACAGCTGCCACTGCATCCGGATCGAATCGCCTTCGCGCGTAATGACGAACCGGGAGCGGCCGCCGCCGATCCGTCCGGCCTGAGTCCAGCGCCAGAAATCGTCGCCGGTCATCCAGTCGAACCGTTCGGTTTCCGATTCCAGACTCAGCGCCAGCGGCGGAAACGGCTGATCGAAGATGACTCCGTTTTCCGCGGGAATTTCCGAAAAATCCTGTTTTTCGCCGAGCGAGGGCAGACAGCCCATTTTCGGAGGCGTTGCCAAGCGGAATTTCCGGATGCCGCCGGAGATCACCAGTCCCCCGGCGGAAAGTTTTGTCAGCTGGCACGAGGCACGCATGACCAGATCGGCGGTGACCTGGATCAGACCGTCGGAGATTTTCAGTTTCCGCTGGATTTGAGGTTCCGCGCCGAACGGGATGGTGTTGACGGTTTCGAAGGTCAGCTCGGCGCCGTCATCCGACTGATGCAGCCGGCGGCGGGAGGCCAGCGACATGGTTTCGGAAAGTTCGCCGATCTCCACCGGCAGGGTCCGCATGGTGAATCCGCCGGCCGTCAGGGTGAAAGCGTCCACTGTCGGCGTATCGGAGGCAAAACGGGCATCGGGCAGGTCGGCTGTCAGCATCATCTTTCCTTACTCCTTGATTTCCACGACTTCGGAGACTGCTTTGCGGGAGAAGGGTCTGGGGCCGGCGGCACCGCGGCCGAGCGGAGAAAGCGCGAAGACCGACCACGGCGCAGTGATTTTGAGCGCATCATTCATTTCGGGCCGGCTGAACGCGCAGATCCAGCAGGTGCCGAGTCCTTCCGCGGCGGCCGCGAGCACGAAATGCTCCATCGCGATGGAAGCGTCGATTTCCGCCGCCGAGTTGCCCTCGAACCGGGTCCAGGCCGCGCTTTCGTTGGTCAGCATGACCGCGATGACCGGGGCCTCGGCGAGAAAACCGAACCGGCAGTGTGAACAGATGGTTTTCCGCATTTGCGGATTGCGGACCAGCAGGAGTTTGAACGGCTGGAGATTGCAGGCGGTCGGGGCCAGATTCACCGCTTCGGCGATGTTCCGCAGGGCGTTTTCGGGCACGGCATCCGGTTTGTAGGCGCGGATGCTCCGGCGGGTTTTCAGCACTTCGTAAAATTCCATTTCAAGCTCCTTTCCGCCGGGAAAAACGGCGGGTTAATATTTTGACTTCATCCAGTTTCAGCACGACTGCGAAAAGCAGATAGACCGCTGCATAAACAATCACCGCTGCCGACATGGCGGGAATGAGCGCGAAGCCGCGCCCGGCTCCGGTGAGCCCATTCACCCAATGATAAATCCTCCAGGCAGGATACAGCCCCGGCAGCGTCAGCACGGCCAGCAGCAGGAAATGCCCGGCGGTCTCTTTCAGCGGCACTCCGCCGATCTGCCGGTTCAGAATGAACAGCAGCACGATGTTGTTGACATACGCGCAGATTGCGGTCGACAGCGCCAGTCCGCCCTGTCTCATCGGGAACATCAGGATCAGGTTCAGGATCAGGTTCAGAATATTGCAGGAAACCCCGACCAGCATCGGGATTTTCATCTCCTTGCGGGAATAAAAGCCGGTCAGCGTGATTTTCAACGCGGCGAAGGCCGGGATGCCGCAGGAATAACAGAGCAGCGCCCAGGCGCTTTCCCGCACGGCGGTCTCGTCGAACGCGCCCCGGAAGAAGAACAGTCTGATCAGGTCCTCGTGGAACAGCGCAAAGAAACTCATCAGCGGCACGGTCAGGAACAGCAGATACCGCATCGACGAAAACTGGGTTTCGATCAGGGAACGATAATCCCGATGCTGCGCCATCTGCGCCATTTCGGGAAGCGAGACGGTGCCGAAGGCGACCGCGAACACGCCGATCGGCAGATAGATCAAACGGTTGCTGTAACCCAAAGCTGAATTCGCGTAAGGACTGATCCACAACGCAATCGTTTCGTCAGCCAATACACTGAACTGATAGGAAACCGCACCGAACAGTCCCGGCAGCATCAGGCACCAGACCTCTTTGAGATCACTGATCCGGCGGAAATTGGACCAGGTGAATGAAAGCGGGAACCGGTGCACTTTCAGCAGGACCAGCATCAGGATCAGTTCCAGTATGCCGGAAAGCAGCACGGCATATCCCAGCGAGGCAAGCATCCGGAACGGCTGGTCCGTGAACAGCGGACACAGAAACAGCAGCGCTCCGATCATGCAGATGTTCAGCAGCAGACTTACGACCGCCGGCAGGAAAAACACCCGCAGACTGTTCAGCGCGGAAGTCGCCATACCGATCAGACAGATGAAGATGCAGTATGGGACGACCAGCGGAATCAGCCGACATGCAAGTAACTTGTGCTCCTGCTCGACGAACGGCTGCACGAGCAGGGAAATACCCGATACGACGATGCTGGAGACACACAGAATCAGCGACATCCACATGAAGATGGTGGAAAACTGATTCCGGGCACTGTCCCGGCCGTCTTTTTCGATTCTTTGGGTAATCAGGGGAACGAGGACGGGTCCGAGCAGACCTTCGCCGAAAACTCTGCGGAACAGATTCGGGATCATGATCGCGAAATTCCACGCCGAACCGACCGCTCCGCCGCCGAGGACATGAGCCATCAGTATCTCGCGCAGAAATCCCATTACGCGGCTCGCCAGCGTCGCACCCGCCAGCGAGGTGGTCTTTTTCAGAATGTTGGCGATCGGCGACGGCATGAAAATCACACCGAGAACCGGACGAAGACCGAATCGCCGTCCTGCATCACGTAATCCTTGCCTTCGATCCGCAGTTTGCCCGCCAGCTTCGCCTCGTTCCACGAACCGTACTGGAGCAGGTCTTCATACGAGACGACTTCCATGCGGATGAAGCCGCGCTGCATGTCGGTGTGGATTTTTCCCGCGGCTTCCGGCGCAGTCATGCCGCGGGTGATGGTCCACGCCCGGCTTTCGGTCGGACCCGCGGTGAAGAAGGTGATGTAATCCAGCAGACGATAGCCGGTTTTGATGACCCGTTCCAGTCCGCTTTCCTGCACGCCGAGGTCGTCCAGAAACATTTTCGCCTCTTCCGGGTCGAGCTGGCCGAGTTCTTCTTCCAGCTTGGCGCAGACAGGCACCACCTCGAAACCGTGTTTCGCGGCGGTCTCGAGCAGTTTTTTGGAAATGTCGTCCTTCCCGAAAGTCTTGAAAGTGTCCTCGTCGGTGTTGGCGCAGACGAAGGCCGGCATCAGCGTGAGCAGCTGGAGTTCGGCAATGACTTTGCGCACCTTGGGGTCCTCTCGGTCGGGACGGGGGATATTGCCGTTTTCCAGTTCTTTCATGAAGGATTCGGCGATCTCGTATTCGGCTTTCTGTTCGGCGTCGGCGCCGCGGAGCTGTTTGGCGGCGCGGTCGAGCCATTTCTGAAGCTGCTCCATGTCCGCCAGCATCAGTTCGGTCAGGATCAGTTCCAGATCGTGCGCGGGATCGACTTTCGAGCTCACGTGGACGATGTCGGGGTCGTTGAACAGCCGCACCACGTGAGCGATGGCGTCGACGCCGCGGATATGTCCGAGGAACTGGTTGCCGAGACCCTCGCCCTTGCTGGCGCCTTCGACCAGACCGGCGATGTCGATGAATTTGAGCGTCGTCGGCACGATTTTGGCGGAATGTTCCATCCGGGCGAGTTCATCCAGCCGCTTGTCCGGCACGGGGACGATCCCGGTGTTGGGGTCGATGGTGCAGAACGGAAAATTGGCGGCCTGAGCGCCGCCTTTGCAGAGAGCGTTGAACAAAGTGGATTTTCCCACGTTGGGGAGTCCCACGAAACCACATGCAAAACCCATAGTTTCTATTTCTCCTTCAAAACCGGTTTCATTCCGGCTGTTTCATCTGTATCGGACGCAGGATCACGCCGGCTTCATTCAGAATCCGCCGGGACGTGCCGTCGATGGAATAGCGTTCCGCGTAGACCACTTCCCGGATGCCCGCGTTGATGATCATTTTGGCGCAGAGCAGGCACGGACTGAAGGTGGTGTAGAGAGTGGAATCCTTGACGGAAATGCCGTGATAGGCAGCCTGAACGATCGCGTTTTCCTCGCCGTGACAGCAGAGACACTCGTCCAGCGCGGTGCCGCTGGGCGCGTTCGAGGAACAGCGCGGACAGCCGCCTTCGTTGCAGTTTTTGATTCCGCGCGGGGTGCCGTTGTAACCGGTGGAAATAATGCGGTGGTCCTTGACGATGACCGCGGCCACCTGACGCCGGGAACAATTGCTCCGCAGGGCTACGACTTGGGCGATCCGCATGAAATATTCATCCCAGTCCGGACGTTCCCGATGCTGATGATTACAGGTTTCAGACATGATATGCTACTCCGTTCAAGTTCAAGACTTTGGTTGGATATCCGCTTTACCGGTATTGCCGGCGGGTTCGGTTTTGTCCTGATCATACGGTTTGAAAATCGCCGGTTTGTTTTGGAAGAACAGCCGGCAGAAGCGTTCCACAAACTGACCGCACTCCCGCACGGCGATTTTTTCCGAGGCCGGGACCGTGATCCGCAGTTTGAGAATGCGGTCGCCGCAGAGGATCAGCAGCAGTTCCGAATGATAGACTTCCTCTCCGGCGGTGCGGAGCTGAAACTGTTCCCGCAGCACCGGATTGTCGTCCGGATCGCTGCAGTGCGAGCACTGTATGGATTCGACTTCCTCCACTTTACGGGAGAGTTTTTTCAAATTTAAAACCGACTGCCGGACCTGACGGTAATGCCGTTCGAACTCCTCCAGAGAAATGACTCGCGGATTTTCGTCCAGCGCATAGATATAGATCGTGGCGGCGCAGCCGATCCGGCTGCCGGAATATTGAATCCGGGTGCCGACCGCGGGATTGCCGCTGATCCGGATTTCGGTTTTCCGGAACGCACCCAGCCGGGCGGGGAAGACCATGCCGGTGTTTTCATCGGAATACGGCATGTCTTTCGGCAGTTGCTGCGGTTCGGCAGAAACGGACAGCAGTCCGCAGAAAAGCAGCAGAAACAGCAGAGCCCGGAAAAACATTCCTCAGTTCTCCTGATTTTCCGTCAGCCGGGCTTTCCAGAAAGCCAGCTGCGCTTCGACCTGACCGTAGCCGGTGGCGCCGAAGACGTTGCGTTTTTCGACCGCCCGTTCCGGCGAGAACAGGTGAAGCATTTCCTCATCCGCTTCGGGAAAGACCGACTGCATTTCTTCGAGCGTGACTTCGTTCAGCTTTTTCCCGTGTTCCGCGGCGAAACGCACCAGCGAACCGACTTTGCGGTGGGCATGACGGAACGGCACCCCTTTGCGGACCAGTTCCTCGGCCAGATCGGTGGCCATCAGCCCCGGGTCGGACGCCGCGGTATGCATCCGCTCGGGATAAACCGTCATCGTCCGGATCATTTCCGGATAGACCGAAAGAATGCCGTGCACGGTGTCGATGGCATCGAACAGCCCTTCCTTGTCCTCCTGCAGATCGCGGTTATAGGTCAGCGGCAGCCCTTTGCATACGGTCAGGATCGACATGAGCGCGCCGTAGACCCGTCCGGTTTTGCCGCGGGAGATTTCGGCGATGTCGGGATTCTTCTTTTGCGGCATCAGGCTGGAACCCGTGCAGAATGCGTCGGAAAAGACCATGAAGGAAAATTCCTGCGACATCCAGAGGATCAGGTCTTCGGACAGCCGGGAGATGTTCATGGCGAAGATCGCCAGTGCGGCGAGCACTTCGCAGATGAAATCGCGCGAGGCGACGGCATCCATGCTGTTGCGGCTCATGGCCGGGAAATCCAGCGCCTGCCGGACAAATTCCCGGTCGATCGGCAGCGTGGTGCCCGCAATGGCACCGGACCCCAGCGGAAGAACGTTCAGACGGTTGCGGGCGTCGGTAAGACGTCCGATGTCGCGCTCGAACATTTCCGCGTAGGCCAGCAGATGGTGCGCCAGCAGCACCGGCTGAGCGTGCTGAAGGTGGGTGAAGCCGGGCAGAATGGTGCGCTTGTTCGCATCGGCCTGTTCGACCAGAGCGCTCTGAAGGGAACGAATTTCCCGGATGATTGCCGGAATCTCGTCGCGCAGATAAAGCCGGATGTCCAGATTCACCTGATCGTTGCGGCTGCGCGCGGTATGCACCCGGGCGCCCTCGTCGCCGAGTTTTTCGATCAGGGCTGATTCGATGTGCATGTGGATGTCTTCCAGCTCGCTGGAATAGGTGAAATCGCCTTTTTCGATCCTTTCGCGGATGTGATCGAGTTCCGCGCAGATCGCTTCGGCCGAAGCCGCCGGGATGATTCCCGCTTTGGCGAGCATCCGCGCATGGGCCTGACTGCCCTGAATGTCATGCTTGTACAGCCGGCGGTCATAGGAGATGGACTCCGTGAAATTCCGTACGCTTTCCGCCGCGCTTTTGGCAAATCTGCCGCCCCACAATGCCATGATGATACCTCTTTTTCTGTTTTCCCATTGACAACGTTGGAAATATAGCATTCTTTTCCCGTTTCTGAAAGCGGAAACCGAAAAAAATGCCACAATTTTCAAAAAAAAACTGCTTTCCCCTTGTTTTCCTTGAAGAATCTGCTATATTTCGTCCAAATGACTGATTGCAACCATTCTAACCAAGGAGATTGAAAATGAAAAAACTGACCAAGGTCCTCGTTTACTCGATTGCTGTCGCGGCTTCCGTTCTGGTTACCGTCGGATGTGCCACTTCTTATCCGTTCGGCACCCTTTACACGAAAGTCGATCTGCCGGTCACGGTCGGCAACAGTGAACTGCAGTGGTCCAAGAAGGGCACCGCCAGCTGCTACAGCGTGCTCGGCCTGATCGCCAGCGGCGACGCCTCGATCAACAACGCCTGCAAACAGGGCGGCATCACCAAGGTTTCCTGGGTCACCTACAGCGTGAACAACATCCTCGGCGCCTACGGTATTTATACCACGACCGTTTACGGCGACTGATCCGGTTTTTTTCAGCGAAGGACGCATTCTCGGGATGCGTCCTTTTTTTGCACCGACAGGTACGGACTGCATCATGAAAGTTTCGGAACTGCGCCGGGATTTTACCTCGGTTTTTCGGGAACACGGCTTCGAATCGCCGGAGCTGGAAGCGGATTTCATCGCCGCGGAAGTGCTGGGCATCCGCGGTCTGGAACTGCTGCTCCATGATTCCGAACCGCTGACGGATGCGCAGCAGCTTCGGGCCGATGAGTATCTTCAACGGCGGCTGAAGAACGAACCGTTCCAGTATATTTTCGGCTGGACGCCGTTCCGGGAAATCGACCTGAAAGTCGGTCCCGGTGTGCTGATCCCGCGTCCGGAAACCGAATATCTGCTGGATTTCGTAATAAAGAATCTGCCGGAACATGCCGCGGTCTGCGAACTCGGCACCGGTTCCGGTGCGATCGCTCTTTCGCTTGCGTATGAACGGCGCGACCTGACCGTGTACGGCAGCGAACTTTCCCCTGCGGCCTTCCGCTGGGCGGAACTGAACCGGCAAACGCTCGATTTACCGAACGTGCATTTTCTTCAGGGAAATCTCTACGATCCTTTTCCCGCGGAACTGAAATTCGACGCCGTGGCCGCCAATCTGCCTTATATCGCCGAGGAGGAACGGCCCGATCTGCCGCCGAACGTCCGGGATTATGAACCGCCGGAAGCACTGTTCGCGCCCGATCACGGGTATGCTTTGATGGAACGGGCGATCCGGGAGGCCCCGCTTCATTTGCGGTCCGACCGAGCCATGCTCTTTTTCGAGATCGGCGAGACCCAGGGCGAACGTCTGCGTGAGTTTGCGCTGCGGGAGGGTTTTTTCACGGAAGCTGAGGTCCTGCCGGATCAGTATGGGGTTTCCCGGCTGCTGTTTGCCCGACGGTGCTGATGGTTTCCGGTTCGTCCGCGCGGGCTGCGCTGAAAGCGATCCCTAAGGTCAGCAGCACCGCCAGCAGAGCGCTGCCGCCGTAGCTGAGGATCGGCAGCGTGATCCCGGTCGGAGGGATCAGTACGCAGTTGACGCTGATATGGATCAGTGCCTGAATCAGATAGATTGTTCCGGCGCCGAAGATGAAGAACTTCCGGTCGGGATTGTCGCCGCGCACTTTCCAGGAGAGGGCGCAGAAAGCACCGCCCATCACCAGAAATCCAACGATGATCAGCACCCCGCCGATGAAACCGGTCGATTCCACGATCGACGCATACAGCGAATCCGTATGGGGGAACGGCAGGAACGTGCCCGACCACAAGGCGGTGCCCCAGTCGGCACCGGTCCAGCCGCCGTGTGCCATGGTATATTGAAACTGCCGGATATGCCAGGCGCTGGGGCCCTCGGGATTGAGGAACCCCACGATTCGGAACATGGCGTAATCGTTGTTCAGCAGAAAGATCAGTGTTCCCAGCAGCATCAGCGCTCCGGAGGTGAACATGACCTGAAGTCCCGCTCCGGCCAGGATCGCCGTCAGCACAAAAATCAGGAAGAGGATCGCCCCGCCGCCGTAATCCGGTTCCGCCATCACCAGACCCGCAGTCAGACAGGAAACCGCCAGCAGCCGCAGCCATTGTCCTGCGGTCATGGTTTTCCGTTCGCCGCAGCGCACGCATAAATAGAGCAGGAAAAACGGTTTGGCGAATTCCGACGGCTGCAGCGTGCAGAATCCGAGATCGAACCAGCCCCGCATGCCGTTGACGGAAACGCCGCCGATCAGCACCGCCGCCAGCGCCGCCAGACTGAGCATTTCCAGTATTCCGGCCGCCTTGCGGTAGAATCGGAACGGCACCGCCGAACTCAGCAGGAAGAGCACGATGCCGGGACCGATCCACCACAGCTGCCGGACGACGAAAAGAGTCGGTTCGTCGGCAAAGGTCCGCGCGCTCCAGATCGCGAGACATCCCAGCAGTCCGGCTGCCGCCAGCAGCAGAGCCGCCCCGATCGGCAGCATTCCTCCTCGTTTTCCCCCGGGGATCAGCGGTATTTCCGGCGTCATGTTTCTTCTCTTTCTCCGGACGGCATCGGCAGTGGCGCAGTCAGTTCCGTCAGCGGCTGTTCCAGCGTCATGTCCTGTCCGTTTTCCGGCTGACGGACCACCCGGAGCGTTTCATAGACCCAGCTGCCGTTCCGGTCGAACATGAACACGATCTTGCCCGGTTTACCCGAAAGCGTCAGATCGTTCTTCTGTTCCAGACCGGAAACGCCCACCCGTTCTCCGCGGTCGTTCAGTGCGATTTTTCCGATCAGTGCGCCGATTGCCGGGTCGGGATGGCATTGCCGTTCGAATCTTCCCGCAACGCGCACTTCCGGAAACCGGCGGAACACCCGGTTGTATTGCTGAATCTCTTCGGCGGAGAGGTCGGCTTTCAGCGTGACCGGGAAAATCAGCTGCGCGGGATCGGCATCCCAGTTCAGTGTTTCGGAGAGACGGCGGAGCAGTACGGCCGTGCGGTTCGGACTTTTCGGCAGGGATTCGAGCACCAGATCGCAGCGGAAAACGTCCTGGGCCAGCACGGTTCCCGCCTGGTCGCGGATCGTTCCCCGCCGGGCCGGAATGACCGCTTCGCGCCAGGCGATGGCGCGGGCCCGTTCCCGCAGCCGGTCACGGTCGCGGACCGTATAGGTATAGAGTTTGACCGCGGCGGCACCGCTCCAGACCGCCAGCAGTCCCAGAATGACAACGGTCCGGATTTTGTAGGCTGCAGCGGTCATGATGTTCCGCGGGGATCAGTGATGCGTTTCCGGCCGCGGGTTCTGATGAAGTGCCTGCAGCAGGTATTCCGGATGGGAACCGGCCAGCTTCCGCAGTTCCCGGTCGGCGGAATCGCCGGATTCCTGCCGGCCCGGCAGCAGACCTCTGACCGTGGCATGCCAGAGATCGCGGGCCCGGGCCTGTTCCGCCTGACGGGTCGCCATGCTGTCGCCGAGACGGCTGGCGCCGACCAGCAGAGCCCCGGCCGCGGCCAGCAGAACGGCAAACAGCAGCCGTGCGGAGGCGGACAGACGGATTTTCTCTTTTTCATTCATTGTTTATTCCGCGTCCTTTCCGGACGGGATCATCAGCAGATCGCCGGCCATTTCGCGTTCCCCTTTTTCGCGGGCATGTTCCATCAGATTTTTCTGTTCTTCCTGCCAGCGGGCGCGGTCCCAGATTTCGATGCCGATTTCCACCCCGGCCACCACGATTCCCCCCGCGGCGGAAAGACCCGCGAAGTCGCGGTACTCCGGCGGAATGGTGATCCGTCCCTGCGTGGAAATCCGCTGCGGGGGTGCTCCACGCTCCGAATCGCCGCAGTTCCCGGCGGAACACCATGCTTTTTCCGGCACGTTCGGCCGCATCGGTTTCCGGACTGCGCATCGCTTCATAAATCTTCGCCGGATAGACCGCCACCGCTCCTTCGGGCAGGCAATGCAGCACCACATCGCTGCCGCTCCGGGCAAAGTCTTCCAGCATGCGGGGACTGAGCTTCACCCGTCCGTTCGCGTCCATCTGGCACCGGTCTGTTCCGCAGAATAAGAGCATTGACGATTCTTTCATTGATTACAAAAGGGGAATTCCAATTAATACCATTATATTCCAAAATTTTCCAAATGCAAATGTTTTTCCGAAAAAACCGGTTTTTTTCAAAAAAAAAGCGGCCGCTGCTTGTTTTTTACCCGACCGGACATTATTTTTCCGTTTGAACGGACTTCAGCAAGGAGACAAAAATGCGGATCGGTTATTTCAAACACTGGTTTCAGCCGCCTTACAAATTTGTCGATTTCCTGCGGGAACAGGGATTTGCGGCGGAAGCGATCGATTACACCCGGAAAGGTTATCTGGAACCTTTCGATGTGGCCTTGATCGAACAGAACGGCTTTAACGACTTCATCGAAAACGACGAACTCTACATCCGCGACTGGGTCGGCCGCGGCGGCATTCTGCTGTTCATGCATCAGGATTACTGCCGCTGGGCGCCGTATTTCCTCCCGCCCGAACTCGGTTATACCCAGCTGATTCACCGCTATGTGCCCACGATCAATCATGACGGTTCGGCCGAGGACCCGTATATGTGCTACCTGATGCCGTGGCACGAGAAGCAAAACGCCGCCGGCCTGTTTTCCGTTCCGGAGAAGATTTCGCCGGACGAGATGCTGGACTGGAAGATCCGGGTCAATTCGTTCCGGGTTGTGAAGAACCCGGAAGGCTTCAGTTCCACGGAAACGGCCCGCACCGCCGCGCTTTCCTGTTTTCTGGCCAATCCCGCCTGGGAGATTATCGGTTCCTACATGGACCCCGCGGTGCGGGACGGCGCGCTCATCCTGCAGGGCCGTTATGGGAAGGGCATGTATTTTCTCAACCAGCTTTTATTTCCCGAAGAGATCACTCCGGAAGCGGAACGCTGTCTGGACTTCTGGAAAAAATATCTCCGCAATCTGTTTGCTTATTTCGAACGGTTCAAACAGGGGATTCCCGAACCGGCGGTCGGGGAGAAAAAAGATTTGCCGGTCCGGAAGAATTACAAGATGGCGATTCATATGCATTCGCTCGACTGGTTCGGCTGCGATGCCTCGCCCGGCACGATCCATGCGCTGATGCGGTATATGGGTTTCGACATCTGCGCTCTCTCCGTCAAGGATTCCGCTCCCTACGACGGCGGTCTCGATCCGGCCAGATATTCCGACGATCACGTGCTGTTTCTCGACGGACAGGAATACCATCCGTTCAACTGGACCGAGATCAACCGGAAATGCGGACACAACACCTATCACGCGCTGGCGATGGGTATCGATCCGGATTTTTACACGCAGGAATTCACCCGCAGTCTGTTTTCCGAACCGGAGATCGATTCCTATCTGAAACGGGCGGTCCGGTACGTCCACGATCATCACGGCGCGGTCTGCGCCACCCATCCGCGCTGTGACTGCTGGTATGATTACGATTTCGATGCGGTCGACATGGAACCGCTGAAAACTCTTGCCGGCAGCGATATCGAACGGTTCTGGCTTTCCGGACGGAAGATCGCCATGATGGTTTCGGTCGACTTGTTCGGCACCCGGAGAATGTATGACAATCCGGCAGTCAATTTCATTTATCTGCAAGGTGAAAAGCCCTGCCGCGACAGTGTGGTCCGGGCGGTCCGCGCGCATCATACCGTCGCCGCCGTCTGGTTCCGGGAAGCCGACATTACGCTCGGAGATCATCTGCCCGGCGATGAACTTTCCCAGGCGGAAGCCGCGGATTCCGTGCTGAACATCGCGGCGGAAATCTCCATCGGGAAAATCCGGCAGGTTCGGGTCTATTCCGGCGCGGATGTCATCTGGTCGGCCGAACCGGACAGCGCCCGGATCGATCTGCATCTCCCGCTGAAAAATCTGCCGCTGAAAGGATTTGTCCGGGTGGAGGCCGAAGGCGAGACTCCGCTGCGGATTCTGGCCTCGACTCCGTTCTTCCTGAACTGAGCACGGCGTCTCACCGCAGTTCGTTCAGACTCAGCGGAGTGAAACCTTTTTTCACTTTCCGGCGGAGTGCGGGATCGACCGAAAAATATTTCCAGCGGTGGAAGCCGAAATCGTGCGGCAGGTAGTTTTCCATCCAGCAGTGGGTCAGCATATACGCAACGGGCTGGGTTTCGAAAATCCACGGACACAGCGCGGTGATCTGCCTCGTCATGGCGCGGTATTTCGCCGTGCGTTCCGCCGAGGGTTCCAGCGCGCGGATTTCCTCGTAGGCGCGGTCGAATTCCGCATTGCGGAAAAACACCCGGTTGCAGGTTCCCGCGTTGGGACCGTAAAAGAGCTGGAAGAAGTTTTCGGCGTCGGGATAGTCGCCGGACCAGGAGAGCCGGAACAGCTGAGCCTGTCCGCTGGCGAGTTTCTGGAAAAAGCGCGAACGGTTGCTGAATTCCGGTTTCACGACAATGCCCAGCTGAGCGAGATCGGCTGCGAGCAGTTCGGCCGTCTGGCGGTAGAACGTGTCGCTTCCGGCCTGATCGAATGTGAGCGTCAGCGCCTGACCGGTGGCGGGGTCGATCCCGTCGGGATAACCGGCTTCGCGCATCAGCCGTTTCGCCCGTTTCAGGTCCTTTACCCCGTAATCGCCCCGGAAGTCCGCTTCGTAGCCGTCGGTCCCCGGCGGCAGCGGACCGTAGACCGGCTGCAGGCGTCCGTTGGTGATATTCGAGCGCAGTTCCTTGTCGAATGCCAGCGAGATCGCCCGGCGGAGCGCGAGGTTTTTCCCCAGTATCGGGTCGGCAAAATGGAAACCGATGTAATTGATCTGAAATTCCGGTGCGGCATGAAGCTGAATCCGCCGTCCCCGCAGGGCCGGGGAAAGTTCTTTTTGTTCATTGACCACCGCATCGAAATTTTCGCCGTCGAGCGCGCAGTAATCGAGTTCGCCCTGCAGAAACATCAGCCACGAGGCCAGCGGCTGTTTCACCAGATAACACTCCATGCCGTCCAGCAGCGGCAGTTTCCGTTTGCGGTCCGCCGGTTCGGCCGCATCAGAGAAATATTCCTCGCGGTATTCGTCATAGCGTTTCAGGCGGATCACGTAATCCTTGGACCATTCGGTCAGGAGGAAGGGACCGCTGCCCGCGGGATGATCGGCAAAATCCGCGCCGAAATATTCCACGGCCCTGCGTGAGACCGCTGCGAAATACGGCATGGCCAGTGCGTAAAGGAATCGCGGGTCGGGCGTGTTCAGTTCGATTTCAAACGTGCGGTCATCGATTTTCCGCAGTCCGGCACAGCCGGAATCATACACCGAAAAATCGCCTTTCGACGCTTTGGCGGCGCGTTCGCGAAACGCCTCGATTCCCCTGATGCGTCCGCGCACCAGCCAGTAGCCGGTGGAACGGACCCGCGGATCGGCCAGGCGGAGGATGGAAAAGATCAGGTCGTCCGAGGTGACCGCCCGGGATTTCCGGTCGGGAAAACATTTCGAGGGCTGGAACAGCAGATCGCCCCGGAGCCGGCAGCGGTAGGTCTTGCGGTCGGCGGAAAGTTCCGGCATGGCTTCCAGCATGGACGGCTCCAGCACGTAGGGTCGTTTTGTATAGGAATACTGAAGCGGGGTGTCGTAGAACGCGGCGGTCATGTACTGGCTGGCGGTATCGGCTGCAAGCGCGGGGTCGAGCGAAGCGATCTTCTTGCCGGGCGAGATGCGGAGAATGCGCGCGGAATCCGCTTCGGGAGCCGGGCCGCACGCAGTGAAAGTCAGCAGACCGGTCAGCAGGACCGGGAACAGCAGGGAAATGCGCATGAGGTTATTTGTCCGCGAGCAGCTGCCGGATTTTTTTCACGATATCGGGGACTTCCGACATGCGTCCGATATCCTCGTCGCCGCAGGCCAGCCGGCCCTTTTCCGGACCGATGAAATGCACGCCGCGTTTGCGGAGAATGCGGCAGTTATCCTGGACGGCGGGCGATTTCCACATGCGGCAGTTCATGGCCGGGGCCAGCAGCATGGTTCCGGCGAATGCCAGCGCGGTGGTGGTGAGCGCATCGTCCGCGATCCCGTGGGTGTATTTGCCGATGAAGTTCGCGGTGCAGGGCGCGATGACGCACAGGTCGGCGGATTCGGACAGCTCGATATGTTCCGGTTTCCATTCCGGCACATCCCACAGACTGCAGATCACCGGATTGCGCGAAAGCGTCAGGAAACACCGCTGGGTGATCAGCTGCTGCGCGCTGGCGGTCATGATGACATGCACGTCGTATCCGGCCGCGGTCAGTTTGCTGCACAGATCGGCGCTTTTGTAGGCGGCGATTCCGCCGGTGACGCCGAGGATGATTTTTTTCTTTTCAGGATTCATGGAACGGGGCCTCCTTGTATCTTGCACTTTTTCTGCGTAACGAATGGATGAGCCGGGAGAACGCCAGCTGCGCACCGGCCAGATCGTCGTTGACGATCACATATTTGTATTCCTGCCAGAAGGACATTTCGCGCCGGGAGTTTTCCAGCCGCTTGAGGATGGCCTGTTCCGCATCGGTGCCGCGTCCGCGCAGCCGGCGTTCGAGCTCGGTATAACTCGGCGGAGCGATGAAGACGGATTCCATCCGGGCATTGAACACCGGATCGGCGGCGAAACGTTTTTTGATGGAGAGCGCGCCTTGCACGTCGATGTCGAGCAGCACGTCCACGCCGCGTTCCGTCCGGCCGAACACCTCGGATTTCAGCGTGCCGTAGAAATTGCCGTGCACGTCGGCATATTCGAGGAAATCGTCTTTCCGGATATGTTCTTCGAACTGTTCTCGCGTAAGAAAATGATATTCCACGCCGTCGCGTTCATTTCCGCGCGGGGCGCGCGTGGTGCAGGAAATGGAGAATTCCATATTCTGAAATTCCCGGAACATGGCGTCGCACAAGGTGGACTTGCCCGAACCGCTCGGTCCGGACACGATCAGAATCATACCGTATCGTTCGGCTGTCATAGAATCATCGAACTCCTCTTTTGAACAGACGCGCCAGATTGCGCGCGGTGAAAGCCAGGTCGCTGCGTCCGGCGCGGATCGCGGCACCGATGTCGGCATGAGCGCCGGTCGAGGTGCTGAAAGCATAATCGAAGGTGCGGCCGAACGATTCCGGATCGCCTTTGAGCGCGCCGGAAAGCAGCAGTACGGGTACGCCGTGCCGGTGTGCGGCCGCGGCCGCCTCGCCGCAGAGTTTGCCGGCATCGGTCTGACTGTCGGTGCAGCCTTCGCCGGTGATCAGCAGATCGGCGCCGTCCAGATGTTTTTCCAGCCCCGCGGCCCGCATGATGAGCCGTGCGCCGGAAGTAAGTTCGGCTCGGCAGAAAGCGCGCAGACCCGCACCGAGTCCGCCGGCGGCGCCGTCGCCCGGATTGTCTGTCGTCTCCAGCATGCCTTGTTTTTTCCAGACCTGAGCCAGACGGGTCAGGGCCGCTTCGAGTTTCGGCGCGGTTTCGGGCGTGACGCCTTTCTGCGGACCGTAGACCGCCACCGTTCCGTTCGGTCCGAGCAGCGGATTGGTTACGTCGCAGGCGACTTGGAATTTTGCTTTGAACAGCCTCGAATCGATTTGGGAGTCATCAATCCGGTCCAGCTCGGTCAGCGCGCCCGGTCCGGGCGGCAGTTCGTGTCCTGCACCATCCAGAAAGCGGTATCCGAGGGCGCGCGCCATGCCGGTGCCGCCGTCTGTGGTGGCGCTGCCGCCGATGCCGACGGTCAGGGAAACGGCACCGCCGTCGAGCGCGGCGCGGATCAGTTCTCCGGTCCCGAAAGTGTCGGCGCGGAGTACGTCCCGTTCTCCGTTTCCGAGCAGCGCCAGTCCGCTTGCCGAGGCCATTTCAAGCACGGCGGATTTCCCGCCGTCAAATACGCCGAACCGGGCCGTGACCGGTTTCCCCAGCGGTCCGGCAGCGGAGACTTCACGCAGTTCGCCCCGGTGGGCGGCGGTCAATGCTTCCGTGGTGCCGTCGCCGCCGTCCGCCAGCGGGATGCAAACGATTTCCGCGTCCGGCATTTCGGCCAGAAATTCCCGCCGGATGATCGAGCAGAGTTCCGGACTGGTCATGTTGCCTTTGTATTTGTCGGGCGCGATCACGATTTTCATGGTTTCACCAGGCGGCGGAGAGAATGCCGTTAATGATTTCGGCCGCGTTGTCGGGACTGACCGGACGCGGACAGCTTTGCAGTTTCATCGGATTGAGCACGGCATCCTGCGCCGCCTTGGCGATGATGGAGCGGTCGCAGCCGAGATCGGCGAGCCGGGCGGGTCCCTTGCAGGCGGCGATGAACGCGGCGGCATTCCGGACCACGTCTTCGGGCGAATTTTCCGCCTGACTGCCGAAGATTCCGGCCATCTTCATCGTAGCCTCGCGCACCGCGGGTTCTTCCAGGTAATATTTCCAGAACGGCGGCAGCAGAGCGGCGACCGCGTCGCCGTGCGATACTTTCCCGAAGAAGGAGAAACTGCACAGATGCGGCAGGGAGGTGGGGCGGTTGCGGATGCACATGCCGCCGAGGACCGCGGCGGCGGAGAGGAACGTGCGTCCGAGTTCATGATCGGGCTGTTTGAGGACCGCGGGCAGACCTGCGGCGATCAGCCGGATGCCCTGCAGACCCCAGGCGATCGAGTTCGGATGGGCGTTTTCCGCTTTGTAGTTGAGCACGCTTTCCACACAGTGGACCAACGCGTCGAGTGCGGTGGTGACGGTCAGTTTTTCGGGCATGGTCCAGGTGAATTTCGGGTTGATGAACGAGGCTTCGGGGATGATCGCCTTTTCCATGATGAGTTTCTTGACGCCGGCTTCGGGGTCGACGATATTGGAGTAGGGAGTTGCTTCGGAGCCGGTGCCGGCGGTGGTCGGCACGCAGATGACGCGCTTGAACTCTTTTTCCGGGAATTTTTCCGAGGCGCGGTTGACCCCGAAGAGTTCCTGCACGTCGAGGCCGGTCTGGAAACTCAGGAAGGCCGCTTTGGCGGCGTCCATGACGCTGCCGCCGCCGACGGCGATGACTTCCTGGGGCTGGAATTTTTCAATGGCGTCGCGCATTTTGCGGACGTCATCGACCACAGGTTCGGGCTGGATTCCCTGAAAATCCACCGGATGCAGTCCGTCGCGGCACAGTTCGCCGACTATCACGGCCAGACTCCGGTTGGAGATGCCCGAGCGGGTGCCGCCGCCGAAGACCAGCACGTTGTCCACTTCTTTTTCCAGCAGGTACCCGGCGAGGGCTTTTTGCGCCGCGGGGCCGAAAGAAAAAATCGTATCCGGATATTCATCCAGCATGGTTTCATAACGGAATTCAGCTTCGGAAAGTTTCATTTTTATGCTCCCTTTGCAGTTTTTGACCGACGGAAGGCGATCACGTCGTCGATGATTTGTTCAAGTCCGATTTCGGGTTCCCAGCCGCAGAGTTCGCGGATCGCGGAACAGTCCGGCGCGCGGTTGAGCATGTCTTCGAATCCCGGCTCATAGGCTTTTTCGTAGGGTATGATCTCGATTCCGGACCGGGACCCCGCGCGCTCGATCACCAGTTCGGCCAACGCGCGGATGGAGATTCGGCGCGAAGTGCCGATATTGAACACCCGGCCGTACGATCTTTTTTCGTTGATAAGCTGCCGGAGCGCCCGGACCACGTCGCGCACGTGGCAGAAACAGCGTGTCTGTTCTCCGGTGCCGTAGACCTCCAGCGGGCGGTTTTCCAGCGCGGCGGCGGCGAAACGCGGCAGAACCATGCCGTAGCGTCCGGTCTGGCGCGGGCCTACGGTATTGAAGAACCGCACCACCGTTCCCGGCAGCTGACGGTCGCGGTAGAGCGCCATCAAAAAGAATTCGTCCAAAAGTTTGCTGCAGGCGTAGGACCAGCGGGAATTGGTGGAGGGCCCGATGCAGAGATCGTCGGTTTCCTTGAAAAACGGTTTGGTCGATTTTCCGTAAACTTCGCTGGTCGAGGCCAGAATGCAGCGTTTCCCGCCGTTGGCTGCGAAAGTGAGGACCCGTTCCGAGCCGTGCACATTGGTCACCAGTGTGCGGACCGGATCATGCACTACCAGCTCGACGCCCACTGCCGCGGCCAGATGGACTACGCAGTCGCTGGCCGCCACGGCTTTTTCCAACTGGTCGCCGGAAAGAATATCCTCCTCGATTACGGTCAGATGCGGATGGTCTTTCACCTCGGCGAGATTTTCCGGCGAACCGGTGGAAAAATCGTCGATGACCGTGACCGCATGTCCGTCTGCAAGCAGCGATTCGGTCAGGTGACTCCCAATGAATCCGGCCCCGCCGGTGATCAGATATTTCATAGTCCATCCTTCCTGTTGAATCCGTAATATATGGAAACATACATGCACAAGGCGGATTTTTCAACCATTTGCGGAAAAACTTTACCGGAAACTGGCCGCCAGCAGGGGAATCCGGTTGGTCATGACGCCGCCAGCGCCCATGGCGCGCAGTTCTTCGGCCTGGGCCGGATCGTCGGAGAAAAATACGTTCGCGCGCAGTCCGAGTTCGCGGCAGAGTGTGAAGGTCTCCTCCGTCACGCTTTTCCGCACCGGCTGCACGAACCGGCAGCCGAAATCGGCGCATTTGCGCAGGTTTTCCGGTTTCGCGCGGTCGTCCCAGCCGGGAGTGAGACATATCTCGATTTCTTTGGAAAATTTCCGCACCAGACCTGCGACCTCATCGGACGCGATGGTCAGGTAACCTTGATCGGTCATCCCGTAATCCAGATACAGACGGCAGATTTTTTCGAGTCCGGCCGGATCGGCGTAGACCTGAATGTTCATGCAGGCTTTGCCTCGGAAACTTTGCAGGACTTCTTCGAAGGTCGGGATTTCAAGATGTTCGTAAAGCGGCTCGGGGTGCCGTTCTCCGTGGTGGAAATAGGAGAAATTCAGTTTCTTCAGCTCGGCCAGCGGATGTTCTTCCGGGGTGCCGGTTCCGTCGGAGGTGCGGTCGATGGTCTTGTCGTGAAGCACGACCGGCACGCCGTCCGCGCTCATCCGCAGGTCGAATTCGATGAAATGCGCGCCGCATTTCACCGCGCGGTCGAAGGCGGCCAGCGTGTTTTCCGCATCGTCGAATGAAGCGCCGCGGTGGGCGGTGAGCACCAATGCGTCCAGTTGGTGCAGTTGAGTCAGATTCAGCATCATAAAAATCCTTGGTTTTCGGCGGGTTGAGAATAAGTAAGTGTATTTTGATCGGTTCCGGCGAAATCTGTCAATGATCTTTCCGGAAATCGAAGGCGTTTGTTTGTCGGGGCGGTCAGGGCGTCGGCGGGTTTTTCTTCGCGTCCAGGATGCGGCGCAGTTCCAGCGCCAGGGTTTTGATCCGGTGCGGTTTCTGGAGAAAGCCCGCGGCTCCGTTGGCCAGCAGGTCCTTGACCGCGGTCGGGGAGACGTAGCCGCTGGAGAGCAGCACGCTGATGTTCGGGTCGAGATCGCGGATCTGATAGAAGGTGCTGTGTCCGCCGAGTTTCGGCATGATCATGTCGAGGATCACCAGATCGATCTGACCGGGATTTTCCCGGCAGATCTCCACTGCGTCCAGACCGTTTTCCGCCAGAATCACCGAATAGCCGAGCGTCTGGAGCGCTTCGATCAGAAAGTCCCATACCGTTTCCTGATCGTCCACCACCAGAATCGTTTCGTTTCCGCCTGGAAGTTTTTCCGTCATGCCGTTCTCTCCGTTTTTTGATGAAATTCCCCGTTGCCGGTAGTATATTGCCGGAAATGCAAATGTCAAGTCCCGAAAAGAAAAAAGGGCGTGATGTTTTCCGCAACCGGAAAGTTTTTTCCCGGAAAAATGTTTTTTTCTGAAAAAAATTCTTGCATTTCCGGAAAAGGAGACTATAATGTATCACAGCAATAAACCCAGGAGGATTCGAATATGAAACATCGTCTTTTCACTTTGGTGGAACTGCTTACCGTGATTGCCGTGATCGCCATTCTGGCCGGGATTGCCGTTCCGGTCGTCGTCGGCATGCAGTCCAAGGGCCGGGAAACGTCTGCCCGCGCCGACATGAATGCCATCAAAATCGCTCTTACCCAGTTCAAGGCCGATTATTCCGTCTGGCCGCAGTGTACTTCGACTGGTCTTATCGCTTCTGGCGATTTGCTAATCACCACTACTTTTCCGCTTAGTCCGTCTTCCGCCAGAACTACTGCGGAAACTGCATATGACGAAATAACCCAAGCTCTGACTAACAATACTGTCGTTGCGACCTCCCCGACTTCCCCCGCTGCCAGTGCCCTTTATGGAAACACCAAGAGAAAACGTTATCTGGATCCTCCTGCAAAGCCGGTAGTATCCAGAAACTCAACTACCGGCGGCTATTACAAACTTGACCCGTGGGGCCGACGTTACAATATTGCATTGGATTGGAACTACGACGGCAAAATAAACCTTTCCTCTTCGAATAGTTTTGGAGGAGAGGAATCTCCGGTCCTTGGTCAAATTCTGATTTATTCCTATGGCACCGCCGAAGACGACGGTGATACGGAAGCCTTCCTCTGTTCCTGGAAAACCAACGCGAAATGATGAGGTGCGACATGACGAAACGCAATTATACCCTGATCGAACTCCTCACCGTGATTTTCATCATCGCCGTCCTGGCCGGATTGATCATGCCGGCGACGGCGCTGGTCCGCGCCAAAGCCAGACGGACCGAATGTTCCTCCAATCTGAAACAGGTCGGTGCGCTTTGCATGCAGTTCAGCAATGACCGCGACGGGCAGCTTCCGCTGTACAAGGCTGGTTCCGCCTATACCGTTCGCAGCAAGAACATTGAAAATTATCTCCGTAAACAAGGACAGCGGCGGTTCGAGGAACCGAAGTCGGGAACCTCTGCGGTGGCCAGCGGCAACCGGGTTTACTGGACCGCCGGGCTGCTCCGGTATGCAAAATACAATATGAATGTGTTCTTCTGTCCTTCCGATGATCGGGAAGTCGATGTTTTCTCGGGCGGCAATGCGAGTTATTCGCTGAATTACGGCGATGCGGATCGTCCGGGCGGCGCCGCGGATGCTTCCGCTTTCGTCAAAATGACTCAGGTGACCCGTTCTCCCGGCGGCGTGATCCTGGTCGGAGAAACCGATCGCGGTCAGCTGGGCATGAATTCGACCGGAAGTTTCAATACGTTCTTCTGGGTTGACAATGGAGATGCAAAGAAGCGGCGCAAGCCCCATTCCAGTGAATACAATACCTCGTTTCTGGACGGCCATGTGGAAACACTGCCTTTTGCCGAACTGAATAATCGGTATGACAAGGACGGCTACAAGATCAAGTAACTTTTCCGCCGAGCGGTTATGAATTCGGTTACCTTCACCCCTGTCGGCGTGGTCCGCTGTGCGAACCGGTACAAGTTCGAGGCGGCGCGGCAGGGGATTTTCACGCCCGGAAATCAGGCCGTGATCGAATTGTTCCCCGGTCATGATTACGAAACGGCGTTGTCCGACCTGGACGGTTTCGAGCGGCTCTGGGTGCTGTTCGTCTTCGACCGGAATCGCGACTGGAAACCGAAAGTGTCGCCGCCGGTCACGGGAACTCGGAAACGGTACGGCGTGTTCGCGACGCGTTCGCCGCACCGGCCGAATCCGATCGGGTTGAGCTGCGTGAAATTGGAAAAGATCGACGGACTGAAACTGGAAGTGAGCGGACACGATTTTCTGGACGGGACGCCGGTGCTGGATTTGAAGCCGTATATCCCGGCGGCGGATGCGTTTCCGGGCGCGAAAGCGGGCTGGCGCGATGAGGCCGACGCTTCGGAACTGCCGGTCGGTTTTTCCGAAGATGCCTTGCGGAAAATGGCGTATGTGAAAGAACTCTGCGGGCTGGATTTGAAGAATTTTTGCGAGGTGCAGCTCTGCCGTGCGCCGACTTGCGCCGACCGTAAACGGATCGAACGTTTCGCGGACGGGAATTACGGCGCGGGCTGCCGGACATGGCAGGTGATTTTCGCCGCGGATGAATCGGGCGTGCAGGTGAAAGACGTCCGCTCGCATTATGCCGCGGAAGAATTGACTGCCGGAGCGGACGATCCCTACGGGGACAAGGAATTTCACCGGGCATTCCGGAGGGAGTTCGGCGATGGGGATTGAAATCCGTCTGGCCGAACCGCGCGGCTTCTGCGCGGGAGTGGAACGGGCGCTTCGGAAGGTCGAAGAAGCGCTGCGGACCGGACCGTTTCCGGTGTATGTGCTGCACGAGATCGTGCATAACGAGACGGTCGTGGAAGGTCTGCGGAAGCGCGGCGTGATCTTCATCGACCATCCCGCGGATGCGAAAAGCGGGACCCTGATCTTCAGCGCGCATGGCGTCAGCCGGGCCGTGGAGGAACAGTCCGCCCGGCTCGGAGTGAAGGTGGTGGATGCGACTTGTCCGATCGTGAAATCGCTTCATCGCCGGATCGAAGCGTTCGCCGCGGCGGGAAAAACGATCGTTCTTTTCGGACGGAACGGACACCGGGAGGTGGAAGGACTGCTCGGCCGGGTCGGAACGCCGGTGACGGTAATCGAATCCGAGGCGGGACTGGAGGATTTTCTGAGGACGGCGGACCGCTCGAAATCGTACGCGTGTCTTTCGCAGACGACGCTGAATGCGGCGGACGTGGAACGGATGGGAGCGCGGCTGAAAGCGGAATTGCCGGACGTGACGGTGGCCTCGGAAGTGTGTCATGCCACGCGGGAGCGGCAGGAGGCGGTGAAAAGACTGACGGAAACTTGCGATGCGATCCTGGTGATGGGTTCGAAACAAAGCTCGAATACGCGCCGGCTGTACGAAATGGCGCAGTCGGGCGGAGCGCGGGCTCATCTGCTGGGGAACGCTTCGGAATTTCAGCCCGAATGGCTTGAAGGAGCGTCGGTCGTGGGAATTACTTCCGGGGCAAGTGCGCCGGAAGAACTGGTACAGGAACTGTGCAATAAAATTCATCTAACCCAAAACAAGGAGGCAAAAAGATGAAAAAAGGTGATGTCGGAGCGGTCATTTTTCTGGTCGCGTTCGCGTGTGCGGTGGTGTTTTTTCCGTGGACTGTGAGTCTGACGGGGAAAGTGGAACTCGGGAAATTGGCTGAAGGGTTCGACAACTTCGGCAAATTCACGAAACATTTTCCGTATCTGATGGGATTCTTCAAGGTCGGTCTGCTGGCGACTTTCGGCGAAATGCTGAAGGTGCGGGTGAAAACCGGTTCGTGGAAAGTGCCGTCGCTGATAATCCGCTTCATCGTGTGGGGTATCGTGGGACTGCTGTTCACGTTTGTGTTCGCGCTGTTCGGTCAGGGCATGGGCGATCTGATCGGAACGCCGCTGTGGTTCGGAAGAAAAACCCTGAGTCCGAACTTCTGGGATAAACTGCTGTTCGCGTTCTCGACCTCGTTCTGGCAGAACATGATCTTCGCCTTCCCGATGATGCTGGGACATGAATGGTGCAACGAAGTGATTACGCAGAAACGTTTTGTGGGCGGTGCGGAATTCCTGGAAAAACTGAACAAGCCGGTGTGGGGTTCGTTCATCCCGAAGACGATCGTCTTCTTCTGGATTCCGGCGCATACGGTGACCTTCCTGCTGCCGCCGGATTACCGGGTGCTCATGAGTGCGGTGCTGAGTCTGGTGCTGGGCGCGATCCTGACCTTCCGCAGCAGCAAGTAAACGATTTGCCGCAAGGGGATTCGGGCGATGGTTTTCCGGACCCCTTTTTTCTTCGAAAAAAAGTTCTGTTCCGGCTGGAAAAACTGTTGACATTGACACCGCGGAAGTGTATATTACCGGACAATCGAAATCGAGAAGTTGAAACGGGCCCGGAAACGGCCCATAGAATGGAGTTGCAATATGCCAGAAGATATCTCTTCTCCCGCGGAAAATCCGGTAACCCCGGCCCCCGTTGCGGAACCCGCCGGACAGGGCGGCTACACCGCCAGTCAGATCACGGTTCTGGAAGGACTCGAAGCGGTCCGGAAACGTCCCAGCATGTATATCGGGGACACCGGCGAACGCGGTCTGCACCATCTGGTTTATGAAGTCGTCGACAACAGTATCGACGAAGCCCTGGCCGGCTATGCGGACAAGATTACGGTCACGATTCATCATGACAACAGCATCACGGTCAAGGACGACGGCCGCGGCATCCCGGTGGATATGCACCCGGAAGAACACAAGCCCGCGGTGGAAGTGGTGCTGACCGTGCTCCATGCCGGCGGCAAGTTCGACCACAGCAACTACAAGGTGTCCGGCGGTCTGCACGGCGTGGGCGTTTCCTGCGTGAACGCGCTTTCCGACTGGATGGCGGTCGAGGTCTGCCGCGACGGTTTCGCTTATGCGATCAAGTTCGCCCGCGGCAACACGGTCGAACCGCTGGTGAAACTTCATGCCACGACCGAACGCGGCACCACCGTCACTTTCCATCCTGACGCTACGATTTTTTCCACGACCGTCTACAAGTGGAGCATTCTGGCGGATCGTCTGCGCGACCTGGCGTTCCTGAACCGCGGAATCCATATCACGCTGACCGACGAACGCGAACCGGAACCCAAGACCGAAGTGTTCCATTACGAGGACGGTCTGGTGGAATTCGTCAAGGTGCTCAACGCGGGCAAACAGGTGCTGCATGAGCCGATCTACATGCACCGGGAAAAAGACGGGATCGACGTGGAAGTCGCCATGCAGTACAACGACGGCTTCACCGAACTGATCCGAAGCTACACCAACAACATCAACACGATCGAAGGCGGCACGCACCTGACCGGTTTTCAGGCCGCGCTGACCTACTGCATCAACACTTATGCGAAAAACGCCAAGCTGCTGAAGGGCGACAAGGCAAGCGTCACCAGCAACGATACCCGCGAAGGTCTGGCCGCCGTGGTCAGCGTGAAAGTGCCCGAGCCGCAGTTCGAAGGTCAGACCAAGACCAAACTCGGCAACGGCGAAGTCCGCGGCATCGTGCAGTCGGTCGTCAATGACTGTCTGAGCACCTTCCTCGAGGAAAATCCGGCCGTGGCCCTGCAGGTGGTCAACAAATCCATCGTGGCGTCCCACGCCCGCGAAGCCGCCCGCAAGGCCCGCGAACTGGTGCAGCGCAAAGGCGCGCTGGACGGCCTTTCCCCCTTCCTCGGAAAACTGGCCGACTGTTCCGAAAAGGACCCCAGCCGCAGCGAACTCTACATCGTCGAGGGCGATTCGGCAGGCGGGTCCGCCAAGCAGGGACGCAACAGTTCGTTCCAGGCGATCATCCCGATTCGCGGCAAGCTGATCAACGTCGAGAAGGCCCGGATTGACAAGGTTTTGGAAAACAAGGAAATCCAGTCGCTCATCACCGCCATCGGCTGCGGCTTCGGCAACGAGGATTTCGATATTTCCGGCCTGCGCTACCACCGCATCGTCATCATGACAGATGCTGATGTGGACGGTTCCCACATCCGCACGCTACTGCTGACTTTCTTCTTCCGCGAGCTCAAGCCGCTGATTGAAACCGGTCACATCTATATCGCCAATCCGCCGCTCTACAAAGTGACGCGCAAGAAAAACGAATCCTACATCGACACCGACGAGCAGCTGGACCGTTATCTGCTCCGCAACGGCTGCGAAGACATCGAAGTGCGCAGCGCGGCGGACGATTCGCTGATCACCGCGGAAAAGATCGCCGAAGTCGCCGCGTTTGTGACCTCGGCCAATCAGATCGTTCAGGGATTGCACCGGCACGGCATCGACCCCGATCTGTATTTCTCCCTCGAAAAGGACGGGAAATTCCCGATCGCCAAAATCGCGGTCCGGAATCCGGACGGCACGGTTTCGGAAACCTTTGTCTATTCCCGCGAGGAGGAAGCCGCGTTCATTGCCGAAGCGGAAAAGAATTTGCCTCCCGTCGCCGCGGTCCTCGGTGAAACCGAAACCGATCAGGCAGTTTCGGCGGCCGCACCCGAAGCGGCTGCTGAAACGGAAGCCGCCCCGGCGGCTCCGGCTCATACCGGACTGCATCCGTCGATCGACCTCACGGAAATTTACGAAGCCAATTCCTGCGAGGAACTCTGCCGGAAACTGACGGCCGCGTCCTACGATCCGAAAACGCTCTATCACGGCGAAAAACCGCTGTTCAAAATCATGGAAAACGATTCGGAAACCCCGGTCAGCACCCTGTCGGAACTGTTCGAAGAGGTCAAAAAGAACGGGCGTCAGGGATTGCGGATTCAGCGTTACAAAGGTCTGGGCGAAATGGACCCGGATCAGCTGTGGGAAACCACGATGGACCCGGAACGCCGGAAGATGATCCAGGTGACGATGGAAGACGCGATCGAAGCCGAACGGATGTTCACTCTGTTGATGGGCGACGAGGTCGACCCGCGGCGCGAATATATCGAAAAACATGCCGCCGGCGTGAAAGACCTGGATATTTAAGCAGCAAGACACAAGATAGCAAGACACAAGATAGCAAGACACAAGACAGGAGACAGAAACATGGCGGAAAAGAAAACCACTCCCGGCGCTGCATCGGCGTCGGTCGCGGATGCACGGGCGAAAAATCTCGGAATCGCGCTCGGACAGATTGAAAAGGAATACGGCAAAGGCGCAATCATGCGTCTGGGCGACAATTCGACCGTGGACGTGCCGGTCATCAGCACCGGTGCGCTTTCGCTGGATATAGCGCTGGGCATTATGGGACTGCCCCGCGGCCGGATCATCGAAATCTTCGGCCCGGAATCTTCCGGCAAGACCACTTTGTGCATGCACGTGATCGCCAACGCCCAGAAAGCCGGCGGCGTGGCGGCGTTCATCGACGCGGAACACGCGGTTGATCCGGCCTATGCCAAACGGATCGGCGTCAATATCGACAATCTGCTGATCGCCCAGCCGGACTGCGGCGAAGACGCGCTGAACATCGTCAACACGCTGATCGCCAGCAATGCGGTCGACATCATCGTGATCGACTCCGTGGCGGCTCTGGTGCCGAAGGCGGAGATCGACGGTCAGGTCGGCGATTCCTTCATGGGACTGCAGGCCCGGATGATGTCTCAGGCCCTGCGGAAGATCACCGGCGCGGTCAGCCGCAGCCGGACCTGCTGCATTTTCACCAACCAGATTCGCGAAAAGATCGGCGTGATGTTCGGCAATCCGGAAACGACCACGGGCGGCAATGCGATGAAATTCTATTCCTCGATCCGTATGAACATCCGCAAGATTCAGACGATCAAGGACCCCGCCGGCGAGGCGATCGGCGCCCGGGCGAAAGTCCAGGTGGTCAAGAACAAGCTCGCGCCTCCGTTCAAAACGGCGGAATTCGATATCATGTGGAACGAAGGCATCTCCCGGATCGGTTCGATCATCGACGTCGGCATGGACCTGGGACTGATCGAAAAACGCGGTTCGTGGTTCTCCTTTGAGAACGAACAGCTGGCGCAGGGCCGGGAAGCGGTCAAGGCTTACCTGCAGGAAAACCATGACATGGAGGAACGCATCTTGACGAAGATCAAAGCCGTGCTGGCCGAACGCAAAGCGGCGGTCTCCGGCGGGACTTCCTCCGCACCGGCTCCGGAAGCGGCCGCGGAAAAATCTCCCGCAGCCGACAGCGCCGCCAAAGCGTAAAAACCGAAGCATTCCCCAACGAAAGGGGGCGGGTCGTGAACAGATGGTGTTTTTCAGCCGTTGCGGCGATGGTTCTGGCGGGGCGGTTCGTTTCCGTCGGGGCGGAGCCTGCTCCGGCCGTTCCCGCCGCGGTTCCGGTGATGACTGCCGCGCCGGTTTCCGAGACGGTCGACCCCGATTTGCGCTCCGGTGATTATGCGTTCGCGCAGAAAGATTATCCCGTGGCGGTGAGTTTCTACACCAAATATCTCCGCACCGCGGAAAAACGGCAGGACCGCGAAATGATGAGGGCCGCGTATGTGCGGCTGCTGGACGCTTTGGTGATGGGCCGGATTCCGGCGCTGGCCGAGGAATATTTGAAGCAGTATGAACAGCGATTCCCGCGAGGCTACTCCGATGAAATCGCCATTTGGCGCTGCGACATCCTGTACCAGCAGAAAAAATACGCCGAGGCGCTGGCAATCGCCAGAAAACTCCTGCGTTCCATGACGGTGCAGGACCCTCGGCGGCTCCGGACGGCTTTCGTCTGCGGACAGGTGCTGGAACAGCTCGGCCGGTGGAAAGAGGCGGTTGCACAATATGATCCGCTGCGCCGGGAGGCGGCCGGCACTCTGCTCGGTCGTCGCGCTTTTGTCCGGCAGATTCTCTGCCTTGCCTCGGATGGTCAATTCGGCCGGGCGTGGGATATTTTGCTGGACAATCCGCCGAAAGACAGTCAGGACAAAGAGGTCTATCCGCTGCTGGCCGCCTATGTGACCTTGAAACAATCCGGACCGGAAGCTGCCTCGGGCGCCTGGTGCAGTCTGGTCCGTCAATATCGAAACAGCCGGCTGCCGCTGGTCTATCTGGTTGCTTCGGCTTACGGGGATGCTTTTGTCCGGGCCGGTGATCTGCCGCTGGCGCTTGCATCTTACCGGGCGGCTTTTCAGGCCGCATCGGATAAAAACGAGATGCTGGAGACCCTGAACCGGATGGTGGCGGTGATTTCCTGGACGGGGGACCGGGTGTATGCAGCCAAACTGGCGGCGAGTCAGCTCGATCTGTTCCGGGATTCGCTGTTGAGCCCGGAGATCAAATTGCGGACAGCCCGGCTTCTGCAGGATGCCGGGAACGAGGCGGGCGCGCTGGCGCTTTACGAATCGGTTTTTTCCAACATGAACAGTTCCGATGCCGAACGCAGACAGGCGGTCTGCGAATATGCGCTGTTGCTGGGACGTTCCGGCCGGATTGCCGAAGCGGAAAAAACCGTGCATGACTGTTTCCGGGCGGAGCGGACCATGGAAGGTGAATTCCTGATGGCGGAAATCCTGGTCCGGCTGGAAAAACCGGAATTGTATATCCGGAAATACGAGGATATTGCCTCCCGCTGGCCGGCACAGGCTCGCCGGGCATATCAGGAGGCTGCCGCGGCCTGTCTTGATGCCCGGCTGCCCGATCGGACTTTGAATTTTCTGGAGAAACTGCGGAAACTTCCGGCCGGCGGATCGGACAATGCCGCGCTGTTGACGTATATGGAAGCGGCGGCCCGGGCGCAGAAACGGCAGTCGAAAGAGGCATTGCGGCTCTACCGCGAATTTTTGCAACAGGCCGGGCGGAACGATCCGATGGTCCCGAAGGCGTTGTATCATTCCGGACTGCTGGCATTTTCCCTTCAGAATCTGAAACTGGCGGCGGAATTTTTTTCCCGTTTCCGCAAGGATTATCCGGCCGACCCGCTGGCTCCGCAGGCCTCCGCCTGGCTGGTCCAGATTTATTCGATCCTCAACGATGTGATGGCCGCGGACAAGGAGACCTGGCTGCTGGTCGAACGGTATTCCGGTTCGGAATATGCGGTTGACGCCATGTTCCGTCTGGCTTCCCGTTACGTGGCGGAAGGTGCGCGGGAAAAGGCGTCGCGTGCGCTGCACCGGCTGGCGGCGGAAACGCGATTCCCGAAAATCCAGGCAAGGGCGGTATATGAACTGGCCCATCAGGCTTTCCGGAACGGAGAAAAAAATGCCGCGTTGAAATATCTGACCGACCTGTATGAGAAGTTTCCCGATACGCCGATTCTGGCCGACGGCTATTATTTGAACGGAGATATTCTGCGGTCGGATGCCGATTTCAAGTCGGCGATCCCGTTTTACCGGAAAGTGATCGAGAACCGGCCGAACTCGCCGCTGGCCATGGCGGCGTATGGTTCCATCGGAGATTGTCTGCTCGCGGTGGCGTCGCAGGACCCTGCCAGCTCCCGGAACGAATTGCAGAGTGCGATGCAGGCATATAAGACGCTGCGGGAGCAGCCGGGTTGTCCGTCCGCATTCGAGGCGATGGCGCTGTACCGGACAGGGCGGTGTCTGGAACTGCTGGGACAGCGGACCGAGGCTTCGGAACAGTACCGGCAGGTGCTGTATCTTTTCCCCGCCGCGGCGGCGAAGCGCCATCCGGTGGAAACGGTCTGGTGCGTCCGGGCGGCAGAAGCGCTGACGGATATCGCCGGGAAATATCCGGTGCGGACCACGCTGCGTCATGCCAGGGTGGCGCTGCACTGGCTGGCGGATGCGGGAATGATCCCGCTGGACGAGGCGGCGGAACGGTTTGAAAAACTGAAGAACAATCAATTCAATCCTTAAATCGGAGGAGAGAGAAATGGATTTCTGGAATATCATCGTGGATGCGGGCATTGTCATGTGGGTGATTCTGGGCTGCAGTCTGCTGGCGGTTTTTATCTTCATCGGGAAATGGTTTCAGTTCCATCGGGCGCAGGTCAACGTGCGGGAGCTGGTGAGCGGACTGGTGAACGTGCTCCAGCGTGACGGCATGATCGAGGCGCTGACGCTGTGCGACAATACGCCCGGACCGGTGGCGCGGATTCTGACCGCGGCCATTCAGGCCTATCAGAACGAGGACGACATCCGGCGGGCGATCGACGATGCCGTGCTGGTGGAACTTCCGCGGCTGGAAAGTCATTTGAATGTGCTCGGCACGCTGGCGAAAGTGGCGCCGCTGCTGGGTCTGCTCGGAACCGTGCTCGGGATGCAGGAAACGTTTGCGGCCATGCGCAGTTCCATGGCGCTGAACGATCTTTCCGGCGGCATCAGCACGGCGTTGGTGACGACCGGAGCGGGACTGACTTTGGCGGTGCCTTGTCTGATCGCCTACAATTATCTGGTGGCCCGGGTGGAGACCTTCTGCATCGAAATGGAAAAGGCGTCCTCCGAGATCATCTATTTCTTCGACCACAAAAACGACGGGAAATGACCCATGTCTCTGCCGTCTGCTGAAAAAACGCTCGCCAAACGAATCCGTCCGAGGCTGAAACCGATTCACGGAGCACCGGATCTGCTGCCGTTTGTCAATGTATTTTTCCTGCTGCTGATCTTTTTCATGATCGGCAGTTCGTTCGTGCCGGTGTCGGGGATTCCGGTCAATCTGCCGGAAGCGGATTCGGTCAGCACGTTCAGCGTGAAGAAATATATTGTCACGCTGGACCGGAACGGCCGGATTTATTTCAACGATGCCGTGGTGGAGAATCTCAAGCAGTTGAAGGGCAAACTGCTGTCGGACATCCCCAACAACCTGAACGGCGAACGTTGCGCGATCGTGCTTCGTGCGGACAAGTCCAATAATTTCGAGACGATTTCCCAGATCATGGCGATGGCCGAGGAACTGCGTCTGAACATGTTTATTCTGGCACGGAAACCGGATTCCGCCCGTTCCGTTTTCACCGACATGGAGAAACGATGAAATCCGCACATGCCGATTCGATCCACCGGAAATACCGCATGACGGCGCGGGAATGGCTGATCGTGCTGCTTCTGGCGGTGCTGCTGCATGTGCTGTTCTTCTGTCTGTTCCGTCCGCTGCCGAACCGGATCGCCGAATCGAACCATCATCTCCGCTACACCCGCTTCCTGGATGAAAAAAACCGGCGGACAATCTCCCGGTTGGAGGATTTGCGCTACTGGCTGTGCTATACCGAGCCGGAACAGCTGCTGAAGCCGGATTTCAAAAACGGATTCAGCCTGATTTGCGGAAGAAATGAGATTTCCATTCCCGTTCCGGACCGGTTCAGTCACCGGCTTTATGAGAATCTGACCGGGAACAGCCGGGTGCCGGAAAAGGTTTTTCCGGTCCGTTCGCCCGCTGATTTCCATGACGACGCAGAACCGGTTCCGATTCCGTTCCGCGCGGCCTCATCGAAGACTGCCGTTTCTAAGCCGGAACAATATCCGGTATGGACCGATGAACTGGGCGGCATCCGATATGGACTCTTCCGGCCGGATGCGGCCTTCGTTCGGCTGGTGAAATCCTCCCGGGCGGACCGTCCGTCCGTTCTGTGTTTGACGCTGCAGCCGAATCGTTTTCCGCAGGTGAAGGTGCTGCGTTCCTGCGGCGATCCGAAACTGGATATGCTGGCGGTCCGCCAGCTGAAAGCGGGCTATACCGATCCGGAAGGACGTCAGAAGGAGATGGTCAAATATTTCACCGTATTTTGGAAAATGCCCGATCTCAATTCGATCCGGAAGGAGCAGTTCCGATGATACCGATCCCTGCGATTCATCTCTTCAGCGCTTATCTGGTGCTGTGGCTGACGCTGCTGATTGTGCTGTGGTACCGGGACGAAAAACGCCGCCGCAATACGTTCGGCTGGTCGGTGGTGAAAAAACGGCTCTATTTCTGCGACAACTGTCATCTGACGTTTCTGGCTCGCAACGCGGGCGAGAACGTGAGCCACTGTCCCCGGTGCAACGAACTCTGCTTCATTCGGAAAAGCAAACGCTTCTGACCGGCTGCCGAAACGGTCCACCGGGCGTGGAAAGCCAAAAAAAAATCCGGTCCCGGGATTGCTCCGGAACCGGCATGATGAAACCGATACAGGTTGGAAAATTATTTTTTCTTGCCCAGAGTATGAGTTCTTTTCGGCGTGATTTTTATCAGTTTTTCCTGAATCTGCTTGTTTTTTTCCTGTTCCTTTTTTACGATTTCCGCGGATTTCTTGTTGCGGGCGGCGGTCTCTTTGGCCTTTTTGGCATTTTCAGCCTTTTCGGCTTTTTCCTGATTTTTCTGTTCCTGTTCCGCTTTTTTCACATCCTGGGTCTTACGGGCGAATTTTTTGACCGTATCCTGAAGTTCATCGGGGAACTGATTGACGGGCAGGACCACTTCGCGGTCGCCTTCGCCGTTGTTGAAGAACACGCGAATTCCGTTGGGGGCCGCCCCCATGATGACGTAGTTCTGAAACACCTGACCCGATTTGATGACCAGGTCTCCGGCGAAGATCAAGCCGGAAAGACCAGCCAGCAGCAACGCGACACACATTTTTTTCATAGCCATACTCCTTGTTTCCGAATTCCGGTCGATCAATCCCCGCAGGGGGAACGGTGACGTGGATTTCCACACGTCCGGCTTCTTTTTCTTATTTTTCGGGCTCCGAATTTAATTTACATTGATTTCTGCCAGATGCAAGCGCGGGAATCAAGAAAAAACGCTTTTTCTTTGTTCTTCGGTCCTTCCGCCGGATTTTTCCCGGAAAACTTTCCGTGGAAAACTTGTTTTCGCGACAGAAAAGGTTACATTACCCCGAAAGAATCGCCGAACGAACAGGAGGATTACAACATGACCATGGATTTTCTGGCGGAGATCGACCGGGAAAGCGCGGAACTGATCCGACTCGCCGATACGGTCTGGGCCCATCCCGAAACCGCTTTCCGGGAGTATGAGTCTTCCGGAGCATTGAAATCGTTTTTACGCGACCGCGGTTTTACCGTCGAGGAGGGCGTGGCCGGACTGCCGACCGCGTTCGTCGCTTCTTACGGGTCAGGGCAGCCGGAAGTCGGATTCATTGCGGAATTCGATGCGCTGGCCGGGCTGAGTCAGCAGGCCGGAGTGCCGCATGAATGCAAAGAACCCGGCACGGAGGACGGTCACGGCTGCGGACATCATCTCTACGGCGTCGGCGCCGTTTCCGCCGCGCTGGCGGTTCAGGCCTGGCTGAAGTCCGGCGGCAAGGGGACCGTCAAAGTGCTGGGCTGTCCCGGCGAGGAAGGCGGCAGCGGCAAGGCCTACATGGCCCGCGCCGGCGTGTTCAGTTCGCTTTCCGCCGCGCTGGGCGGTCATCCCGAAAGCATGTGGGCGGTCCGCACCCGTCCTTCGCTGGCCTGCTGCACGATACGTTACAGTTTCGAGGGACGCGCCGCTCATGCCAGCGCTTCGCCGCACCGCGGACGCAGCGCGCTGGATGCGGTCGAGCTGATGAACGTGGCGGTGAACTTTCTTCGCGAGCACGTGCCGTATGACAACCGGGTCCACTATGCGATCACCGATCCGGGCGGCACCGCCCCGAATATCGTCCAGCATCACGCCGAAGTGATGTATATGATGCGCGCCTCGGACAATGCCGGGCTGAACGATCTCTGCCGCCGGGTCCGCAAATGCGCCGAGGGCGCGTCGATCGCCACGGAAACGACTTTCAGCACGAAATTCTGTTCCGCAAGCTCGAATCTGATCACCATCCCCTCGCTGCAGAAAACACTGCATCAGGCGCTGCTGGACCTGCCGCTGCCGAAGCCGGACGAACAGGACCTGGCTTTCGCCCGCGAGTTCGTCAAGAATCTGACCGACCGCGACCCGAAACTGCCGCTCTATCCCGACCGCGTCCTGCCGCTGCCCGATCATATCGCGCCCCATTTCGGCTCGACCGATACCGGCGACGTGAGCTGGAACTGTCCCACGGTCCAGATGCACGTCGGCTGCTGGATACCCGGCTCGGTGAATCACAGCTGGCAGACTGTCGCCCAGGGTAAAAACCATTTTGCCCATGAGGCGATGCTCTACACCGGCAAGGCTCTGGCGCTGGCCGCCGTGCGGCTGATGGACGATCCCGGTTTGCTTGCCGCCGCCCGGAAGGAACACCTGGAACGCACCGGCGGCAAATACGAACCTGCTCTCCCCGCCGATGTGATGCCGCCGATTTGAGGCATTCAGCTTGGGTACGCAAAAAACCGGGCCCGCCGCGAACGGCGAGTCCGGTTTCTTTTTGTCCCCTTCAGGACAAAAAAACTACCGGCTGTGCCGGTAAGTAAACGGAAAAGCTTTAGCTGCAGGTGGACAAACGAAACCTCTTGAATTAAATTAAGGCGCTGGTTCCGCAACCGCA
>Ga0079305_1000545_pt1 | contig 77055 bp, 77 predicted proteins | sample LMS_cellobiose_e_FD_79183 | JGI IMG/M metagenome (GOLD analysis project Ga0079305, IMG submission 79183) | Rumen-fistulated moose microbial communities from Alaska, USA - LMS_cellobiose_enrichment | ecosystem: Host-associated > Mammals > Digestive system > Stomach > Rumen fluid ...
GCATCTGCAACTTTCTTGAAGCCTGCGATGTTAGCACCCTTAACATAGTCAACATATCCGTCAGCCTGCTTTCCTTCGCGGACACATGCGTCGAAGATGTTCTTCATAATTTTCTTAAGCTGTGCATCTACATCAGCAGCTGCCCACTTAAGGTGCTCTGCGTTCTGGCTCATCTCAAGACCGGAAACTGCAACACCGCCGGCATTAGCAGCTTTTCCTGGAGCAAATGGAATCTTTGCAGCCTGGAATGCCTCGATAGCCTCTGGTGTACAACCCATGTTGGAAACCTCGATAACATACTTTACGCCGTTCTTGATAAGAAGCTTAGCATCGTCTCCGTTAAGCTCGTTCTGAAGAGCTGCTGTGAATGCGATATCGCAAGGAACTTCCCAGATTCTCTTTCCAGGAACAAACTTAGCACCGAACTTGTCAGCATATGGCTTAACAATGTTCTTGTTGGAAGCTCTGAGCTCCAGCATGTAAGCAATCTTCTCTGGTGTGCTTACTCCAGCCTCGTCCAGTACGTATCCGTCTGGTCCGGAGATAGCAACAACTTTTGCACCCAGCTCTGTAGCCTTGGTTACAGCACCCCATGCAACGTTACCGAAACCGGAAACAATAGCTGTCTTTCCCTTGAGGGAGTCTTTGTTAAGCTTAAGAACTTCGTCAGCAAAGTAGAGAGCACCAAATCCTGTTGCCTCTGGTCTGATGAGTGAACCACCCCATGTCTGACCTTTTCCTGTAAGAACACCAGTGTTCTCCTGGCGGATTCTCTTGTACTGGCCATACATGAAACCAATCTCTCTTCCACCTACTCCCAGGTCACCTGCTGGAACGTCTGTGTCAGGACCGATATATTTCTGAAGCTCTGTCATGAAGCTTCTGCAGAAGCGCAGGATTTCGTTGTCGGACTTTCCGGTTGGATCGAAGTCGGAACCACCCTTACCACCGCCCATTGGGAGTGTTGTAAGTGAGTTCTTGAAAATCTGCTCGAAACCGAGGAACTTAAGTGTTCCAACAGTTACGTTTTTGTTGAAGCGGAGACCGCCTTTGTAAGGACCAATTGCGCTGTTGAACTGAACTCTGTAACCGCGGTTTACCTGGATCTGATGATTGTCATCTTCCCATTCAACTCTGAACTGTACAACTCTTTCAGGCTCAACGATTCTGTCAAGGATCTTGTTGTTGAGGTATTTTGGTGTGTTGTTTACTACATCGATAACAGATGCAATAACTTCTCTTGCGGCCTGGATAAACTCTGGCTGTGCAGGGTTCTTTCTCTCCAGTTCTGCCATAAACTCGTCTAATTTATACATTCTTTTCTCCTCTAAAAAAATATGTATTGCTTTTTAAGTTCTTTCATATTATCTCTAAAGAATTATTTCGTCAATATTGATTAATCACAGTTATGGAAAAAGAGATAAAAATCTACTTTATTTTTTTTATAATATATATTATTATAAGTTATAATATTGTTTTTGGAGGGCCAAAATGATTATCATTAGTGATGATATCAGAGTTATGAAGCAGGATTTTAAAGGCAAGACATATGTATCCATCAGAAAATGGTATCAGGACAACGGCGAGTGGAAACCAGGCAAGCAGGGAATCAACCTGAAGATGGAAGAATGGGAAGAGTTCCTCAATAAACTGGAAGCTATCAAAGAGGATTTAAAGGCATAACCCCGCTTGTGACATCATGGAATACATAACAGGCTTTCATGCCATAGAGGAAGCTGTACGTGCAGGCAATATCCGTGGCAAGCTCTATCTTTCCAAGACAGGTGGCAGACACCAGAAGATAGAGCAGGAAGCCCGTAATGCAGGAATCAGGAGCATAAAATCCTCGGACGATGAAATCCGTAGACTCTCTGGTGCCGATGACCACAGGGGCATCATGCTTGCCATAGAAGAACGGAAGAGCGGCACACAGAATATCACTCTCAAATCGTTTCTGAAAAATCTCTCAAAAGAAAAATCTCTGGTGCTTCTTTTAGATGGCATCACCGACCCTCATAATTACGGAGCAATACTCCGCTCTGCAGACCAGTTCGGTGTAGATTTGGTCATAATTCCATCAAGCCGTTCTGCCAAGGACAGCGAAATCATAGGAAAGACTTCTGCCGGGGCCAGAGAATTTGTAAGTGTGGCTGTGGAGAACCTTTCCCGGGCTGTGGAGATGCTTAAGGAATCTGGCTACTGGGTGTATGCGGCCGACATGGATGGCCAGCCCAGCTACAGGCTTAACCTCAAGGGGCGTACTGCTATTGTCATGGGGAGCGAGGGAGCCGGAGTATCAAAAATTGTGGCAGAGAAAAGCGACGGTATCATCTCTATCCCTGCCCATGGTCATGTGGATTCTTTCAATGTCTCTGTTGCAGCCGGTATCCTGATGTACGAGGTTGTCCGACAGAACTCTTTATAATTCTTCGAAGAACTTCCGCCCGATATCGGTCCGGTGGAAGCAGTCCTTGAAGTAGACCTCATCTGCCGCAATATATGCATATTTGCTGGCCTCGGCAAAATCTTTTCCAAGACCTACTACAGAGAAGCACCGACCTCCATTGGTAATGATATTGTTATCCATACCCCGTTTTGTGGAGGCATGGAATATGACAACCAGGTCATCTCTGAAAAGCGGCATATAATCAACTACATTTCCCTTGGCATACGCACCTGGATATCCACCGGCAGCTATTACGACACAGAGAGAACATTTGTTGGAGATTTCCAGCGGGAAGCTCTTAAGCTCCTGTTTGCGCACAGCCTCGAACAGAGAACCGAAATCGGAATCGATAAGGGGCAGCAGGGCCTGGGTCTCTGGATCGCCGAACCTGGCATTATACTCCAGAAGCTTTGGACCTTTCTCGGTAATCATAAGGCCGAAATAAAGGAGACCCCGGTAGGTGTATCCCTCTTTGCGGATTCCATCGAAAGTCGGATCTATAACCTCTTTCTTGATCCGGGCCAGCAGCTCCTTGGATACTGTGGGAACTGGACAGATGGAACCCATACCGCCGGTATTCGGTCCCTGGTCTTTATCATAGGCCTTCTTGAAGTCGGCACAGGGTGGAAGCAGCACATAGTCCTTGCCATCGCTTATGGCAAAGATAGAAGTCTCCCAACCAGTAAGGAACTCCTCCACCAGCAGAGTATCGTCCTTAAGTATGTTCCGGCCGAATTCCAGAAGCTCCTTCTTGTCAGACGACTCAAGCACACCCTTTCCTGCAGCCAGGCCATTCTTCTTTATGACCACCTTTCCCTCTGACTTCTGTATAGCTTTCTCAAAAGCATCAACATTGTCAAACTCCTCGGAATAGGCTGTAGGTATATTGTATCTCTTCATAAAGCTCTTGGAATAGAGCTTGCTGGCTTCAAGCTGTGCCGCCTGTTTACAGGGTCCGAAAGCATATATTCCTGCGGCATCCAGATCGTCTACAACTCCGGCAGCAAGCGGAGCTTCCGGCCCTACAAAAACAAAATCAATCTTATACTTTCTGCAGGCGCTGATGACACTGGCGCTGTCGCACGGATCCACATCCGGCAGGTTTTCTGCTATCTCTTCGGTTCCGGCATTTCCAGGTGCTACATACAGGCCGGACAAAATATTACTTTTGGAGAACTTCCATGCAATTGCATGTTCCCGTGCTCCAGATCCAAGAACCAGAACTTTCAAAATTTCCCCCCGCTGTTATTTATTATTTCTTTTCCAATGAGTCCAGAACAGATAAAATTGTCTCTGGATAACAGCTATGTTCTATGTTATGTATCTTTTTTTCAATTTCTTCAAGTGACTCTTTAAATGTACGGGTAAAAGATTTCTGGGTAATGATAGGCCCACTGTCCATACCATAGTCCACATAGTGGATAGTCACTCCCAGCTCTGCATCTTTGGACGCATAGCTTTCTGCAATCCCATGGGTGCCAGGATACTTAGGCAGCAAGGCTGGATGGATATTCAGTATCCTGTTCTTATACCGGTCCACAAAGTAGGGTGTCAGAAGCCGCATAAAACCGGCCAGAACCACCAGCTGCACCCCCTCTTTCTCAAGAATATCGCAGATATCTTTTTCTGCATCTTCCCTCTCCCTCTTGTAGTAGGAGACATAGTAGGACTTTATTCCCAGATTTTTTGCCCGCTGGAAGGCATAGGCATCCTTTCTGTCACAGATCATGCACTTAAGGGTATGCCCTGTCCCTGCCAGTTTCTCGGCTATAGCCTGAAAGTTGGAACCATTCCCAGAGACCAATACTGCAAAATCAGCCATTCACAATTTCTCCGATGACACGGATTGCAATGTGGTGCCGTCTGGCAAAGGAAAGAACATCATCCGCATTGTTCTTTTTGACAACCATGGCAATTCCGATTCCCATGTTGAATACCCGTTCCATCTCTACTGGGTCAATACCGCCGTTTCTCTGAATTTTCTGGAAAATCTCCGGTACCTCCCATGCGCTGGTATCAAACACAGGCTTTACTGTCTTGGGCAGTGTGCGGATAAGGTTCCCGGTAAGTCCGCCACCAGTAATGTGTGCAGCAGCCTCTATATTGTCGTTGGCAATCAGCTTTTTAAGCTCCTTGACATATATCTTGGTAGGTTTAAGCAGTTCCCGGCGACCCTCTTTATCGCTTTTGTCAATAACTTTCCGGGCCAGGGAAAGACCATTTGAATGGATACCTGCAGAAGGAAGTCCCAGGATTATATCCCCTTTCTTGATATTTTTCTTCCGCGGAAGCATCTTGTCCCGGTCTACTATGCCTACTGCAAAACCAGCCAGGTCGAAATCATCCTTGCCATATACATCAGGCATCTCGGCTGTCTCGCCACCGGCCAGAGTACATTCTGCCTGCTCACAGCCATCAACTACACCTTTGATTATCTGATGCAGGACCTCCTCGTGGATCTTGCCACATGCAATGTAATCCAGGAAAGTCTGTGGAGCAGCTCCGCATACAATCAGATCGTTCACCGACATTGCAACCAGGTCAATTCCCACTGTGTCGTAAATTCCCAGCTCCTGGGCAATCATCAGCTTAGTTCCCACGCCGTCGGTGGTAGAAAGCATAACCGGATGCTTATACTTTGCTGTATCAATCTCTATACCGCCTGCAAATCCACCAATGCTCCTAGACACTGCCTTGGATTTAAGCGATCCTATAAAACTGGCGAACTTGTCACCTTTATCTATGCTTACACCTGCTTCCTCATAAGATTTTACCGGCATGAATTCCTCCTTCTTTTGCCTCTGGCTCAGGCTTTCTGTTGCCCTCAAGTTTCTCAAAAATCATAGCTTCGCTCTCTTTCTTTGTCTTCTTAAGAGCCAAAGAAATCTCATCAATCAACAGCTTACTGGCGTTGTCAAACAATTTGCGTTCCTGAATCGGAAGTTCCTTGGAAGTACTTCTGTCGTACAGGGTCTTAACCACCTGGACAATATCGCTGATAGTCCCTTTTTTAAGGAGATCCAGATTCTGCTGGTTCCGGGTCTTCCAGTCGGTTGTAGCCTGCTCATATTCTTTGTTCAGCAGGTCCAGAGCCTTAAGAGCCTCTTTGGAGGAGACTATCTTCCGGAGTCCTATGATCTCCGCATTCTCTACAGGGACCATGACTGTCATATCGGGTGTCTCGAAATAGATATTATAATAGAGCATCTGTTTTTCTTTAAAAGGCCGCTTCTCTATAGCCTTAATTTCTCCCACACCCTGAATTGGATATACCACATGCTCGTTTACTGCAAAGGAACTGCTTTTCTTTGCAGCTGGCTTAGGAGCAGGCTTTGGTACTGGTTTTACCGGTGCTTTCGGGGCTGCAGCCTTAGGAACTGACTTGGGTGCCGCTTTTACAGGCTCCTTCTTTTTCGTTGTTTTTGGAGCAGCCTTACGGGCTGGTTCAGCCTTGGTCTTGGCTGCCGATTTGGTTGTTGTTTTTGCTTTTGCCATGATGGTGCTATTATATCATATTTTTATTAAAAAAGCAATCCAAATACAAAGACTGCCGCACTGGCACAGACTGCCACTGTCAGAAGCCCTTTCTCAAACCAGGCCAGAACCAATGCAACAATACATCCGCAGATTGCAGGAATCAGGCTGGAGGTGGAGAAAAAGACAGCCGGAAAAGTCATAGCTCCCAGCACAGCATACGGAATATAGAACAGAAAAGAGCTAATGAATCTGTTGGTTATCTTTTTCCGGAAAGCGACATAGGGAACCATCCTGATAAGATATGTGACTATGGCCATCACTGCCAGATATGCAAAGAATTCTCTGTATGGCATTTCACTCCTCCACCGGTGATACAACAGCAAACACCGATGCCGACACTACAGCACAGATAATGATGACAAACCCTGATGACACCTGGTTCAGGAGCGGCACGAAAGCAAACAGGCAGCTTAACAGCACAGATACCAGAACAACTCCCATTACAACTCTATTCTTCTTTGCCACTGGAATGATGATAGCTATAAACATGCCATAGATTGCAATTCCCAGAGCCTCGCTGACAGAACCAGGAAGAATGTTCCCTGCCACAGCTCCCACCAGAGTCCCCAAGCTCCAGCCTATGAACGGTGTCAGTATAAGCCCATACATATAGCTGATTCCCACAGAGCTGCCGTGGCCAGATGCAACTGCAAATATCTCGTCTGTATTCATGAATGATACTAAAAGCCGGTGTGGAGTGGTCATGGTGTTATCCAGTTTCTGGGATATGGAGATAGACATCAGAGCATAACGCAGGTTTATGACCAGCTGAGCCAACGCCAGCTCCACAAAGGCTCCGCCGCCTGTGATTATAGGAACAGCAGCCAGCTGGCCGGCAGAGGTGACATTGGTCATGGATATAAGGGTGGCCTGCAGCGGAGAAAGCCCTGAATTAACGCAGAAAATACCAAAGGCAAAGGCTACCGAGAAATATCCCAGGCAGATAGGAATTCCATCCCTGAGCCCTTTCTTCATCTCATTCATATACTTTTTATAACACAAAATGAAAATGTATGATATACTCATAGGATAATAATGCGTAATAAGAATGAATTGATTAAACGATATTCTGTTTTCTTTCTCGGAATAGTGACCAACGCCCTGGGTGTGGCTCTGATTACCCGGTTATGCTGGGAACCGGCCCTACCACCTGTATCCCTTATGTCATAAGCCTAAGGTTTCCCTATTCCTTCGGTACTTTCACCTTCCTGTTCAACCTGCTTCTGCTTCTGCTCCAGATTGTGATATTACGGAAACGGTTCAACCTGCACCAGCTCCTGCAGATACCGGCATCTTTCATCTTCTCTGCCACCATAGACATCTGTATGAGCCTGACCAGCGGTATAAAAATAGATATGTATATTGCCGCCCTCCTCTGGGTCATTGCAGGGTGTATTTTCAGAGCCTTTGGAGCCAGCTGCCAGATTATAGCCGATGTAGTCATGCTGTCGGCAGAAGCTTTTGCCAAGACAATGTCTGATGTCACCGGGAAAGAGTTCGGTATCTGCAAGCTCTTCTGCGACACTGCCATGACAGCTATAGCCATAGCCCTCTCCATCTACTTCTTCGGCTCGGTAAAGGCTGTACGGGAAGGAACCCTTATAACTGTCCTTCTGGTAGGCCCTATCTCCCAGATATTTATAAGCAAGCTGTTTTTTACCAACCATTATTTTGAGAACGAAGGAGAGTTTGTCTACCTGGCCAAGTTCAAGCCCCAGACAGGCAAGAGGCTGGTCATAACTATAACTACCGAGGCAGGCTCCAGCGGCCGAAAGATTGCAGAATATCTGGGCAACGCACTGGGTCTCCATATATATAACAAAGAGCTTGTAACTCTGATAGCCCAGGAGGGTAACTTTACCGAAGATTATGTACGGCAGCACAACGAAAAGCTCTATACCAACGGTGCCGAAGCCTTCTTCCGGGAAAGCTATTCCTTTGCCGAGACTGGATTTGAGCACTACCGCAGACTTTTTGAGGCCCAGAAACGGGTTATAACCCGCCTGGCAGAACAGGAGGACTGTATAATCATCGGGCACTGCTCCAACTTCATACTACAGCGTATGGAAGGGGCACTCCACATTTTTATCGGCACCGATATGCCTAACCGGGTTCAGTACCTTTCCACCAAGTATGCCCTAAGCCCCAAGAAAGCCTGGGAAAAAATCAGAAAACAGGATGAGGACACCGGACGGTACTATAAACTTTTCACAGGACAGGACTGGCGGGATCCCGACAGTTATCATTTTACTATAGATTCAGCTATGTTCGGCGACGAAGGAACTGCCGCCATGATTGAGTATTTTATCAAGAAAGGATACAACTCCCTGAGCGCTGCCGGCATCAGGGAGCTGATGGATCATTATTCAACCGGGCGGTAGATAACCCGTACCTGCTTTAAAAGACCTTCGCCATCGCTCTTGGTGGCAATATCATCCATATCGTTAAGAGCGGTGTGGATAATGCGGCGCTCAAAAGGATTCATCGGCTCAAGCAGCTTGGACCGCTTGGTGCGGCGTACCTGTTCTGCAGTCCGCAGAGCCAGCTTAACCAGGTTGCTTTCCCGGCGTTCTCTGTACTTCTCTACATCGATGATGATACGAGGAGGCTCCTCCATAAGCTTGCCTGCATATACATTCACCAACAGCTGGATTGCATCCAGGTTCTTACCTTTCTTTCCAATCAGGATTCCAGAATGCTCAGACTCCACCATAATCCGGATCTTATTCTCGTTCCGGTAGCAGACATAGGCTGTCCCTGGGTAATCCATCCGGTCAATAAGACCTTCTACAAAGTCGATAAGTTTTATCTCAAAATCCCCTTCCGGCTCAAGACGCTGGGATGTCTCCATTTCTACAGAGCTTTCTACAGGCTCATCCTCTTCTGCATCCTCTTCCTCTGGAATCTCCTCTTCGGCCGGCTCATCCTGGGTATTGATATGTACACGGATCTTTACATTTCCTTTATGGAAAAGTCCAGGTTTTGTATTTTCCAGGATTTCCACATCAAATTCATCCCGTTCCAGGCCTAATGCCTCAACTGCTTTATCTATCGCTTCTTTTTCAGTTCTTCCTTCAAATTCCATATCTATCTCCTATTATGCTTTTGCCTTGGCTTTTGCTTTCTGTCTATAGTTGATGTAGAGCTGCTGTCCTATAGAGAGAATGTTTGTCATAGTCCAATAGAGAAGCAGTCCTGAAGAGACATCATAAAGGACAAAAAGGAAAATAACAGGCATTGCATATGTCATCATCTTCATCTGGCTCTGCTGCTGGCTGCTTCCACCGGAAGAACCTGCCGGCTGCATAAGCTTGGATGATATAATCTGTGTCACTGCCATCAGGATAGGCAGAAGTCTGATATCGCTTCCAATAAGGAAAACTGATGTCGGAGCAAAGTTCCAGATGGAATCAGGCTGTGAAAGGTCTGTAATCCACGGCTCCAGGAACCCGGCACCACGCAGCTCGAAGAAGCTGTTCAAAAGACCATAGAGGGCAAAGAATATAGGCATCTGCAGCAGGATAGGGAAACATCCAGAAAGAGGACTTACTCCCTCCCGTTTATACAGTGCAGCCATCTCGGCATTCAGTTTCTGCGGGTTGCTCTTATATTTATCCTGAAGCTCCTTCAGCTTCGGAGAAAGGGCAGCCATCTTGGCCGATGACTCAAAGCTCTTCTTAGTAAGCGGATAAAGAACTATCTTGACCACAATAGTCAGCAGGATAATAGCTACTCCATAGTTTGGAATCAGCTTGTGGAATGAGAGCAGCATCCACTTAAGAATCTGCTGGAGCCAACCCAGGATTGCACCAGAATCCAGCACACGGTCCAGTTCCATCTTGGTCATGCCGAAACCATTGGTCTCAGCGCTGTCGTACCTTCTGAGCTCTGTGCTGCTCTTGGGTCCGATGTAGAACCGGAAGGTATCTATGGTATTTGCACTCTTGACTGCCGGCCGCGAGAAGAACATGCGTGATGCATTCTCCTGTCCCTGCACTGGCAGCTGAGAGAATGATGTCATATATTCGGTAGCATCAGTAATACCAATTACAGCAAAGTATTTTCCGCTGATGGCAGACCAGACAGTCCGGCCAGTCACCTCTTTGGTCATATCAGACTTGGACAGCTTTACAGCTTTTTTCTTCTTATTTCCGTTCAAGTAGATGTAGCGGCGGAAATCTTCCTTGTTGTCCAGCTTGGAGAACTCAGGACCGATCTGTGGACCGAACCCCAGAGAGTAGGCAAAACCGTTGGAGTTGAAGTTGACAGCCTTTCCTGTCCGGCTGGTGAACTCTACAGCCAGCTCCACCATATATTCGTCGTTCTTGAAAGTATATGTCTTTTTTACCTCTACCGGAGCAGGGGAGCCGTATCCGAAATTCAGATCCAGATCCTTCTTGAACTCCACAACAGTGTCTGTACCATGCTTGTACTGATTCACTGCAAAGGCACCACCCAGAGGAGCTCCGTTTATATCGCCGAAATAGAGCTCAAAAGCATTCATCTGGCTCTCTTTCCGATAGATCATCTCCAGATCCTGCCCGCCTTTCTCGTCGTGGTTCTTAAGCTTTATCGATTTGACTGCTCCACCTTTTGTAGTCAGAATTGCCTTGAAGACCTCGGTCTCCACTACAACATCCTGGTAGCTTCCTGTATCGGGTGGAATATTAACCTGCATCTGAACCGAGAGATCTGCCTCTGCAGTTTCTGGTTCTACTGGGGCAGGAGTGCTTTCTTCCTGTTTCACCACCTGTGGTTCTTCTACAGGAAAGAAGATAGCCTGAACAAAATATCCCGCAGAAATAACTATGACACATAGAATCACTGCTATAAGGGTATTTTTTTCCATAATAAAAACTCCTTATTGTTACGGAACAGGATCATATCCTCCGGCATGAAAAGGATGGCATTTAAGAATCCTTCTTACCGCAAGATACAGCCCCTTCCACGGACCATATTTTTCAATCGCTCTGTAGGCATAGGCAGAACAGGTTGGTGTAAACCTGCAACACGGAGGAAAAAGAGGTGATATTGTTTTCCGGTATACCGAGATTAAAAATAAAAAAACTTTCTTTATAATCTTGTTAAGAAACATTTAAAATACCTGCTTGACCGCAGATAGAGATAAGCTCTAAAAATGTATCTTTGTATTCCAGATTCTTTTTATAGACAACAAAGAGAAGATCAAATCCAGCAGGTTTAAGCTGCTCTTTTATGTTTCTGAAAACTTCTCTTATAATCCGTTTCGTCCTGTTTCTTTCTACCGCATTTCCGTAATTTCTCGGAGTAGTCACTGCCATCCGGCTTGTTTCTGTGCCGTTTTCCCTGTACAGAAGCTTGAAACCGGAACTTTTTATTGCCGCAGCTTCACGAAAAATCTGCTTTATCTCTGTTTTTTTTTTATCCGTTCTTTCTCAGTAAGGCTTTTTCTCATCTGCAACTGACAGCTTTTTTCTTCCCTTCTGTCTTCTTCTCATAAGAACAAGGCGTCCGCCAGCAGTCTTCATTCTGGCTCTGAATCCAAATCTTCTGTTTCTTTTGACTTTACTAGGCTGATAAGTTCTTTTGTCTGTTCCTCTCATATCAGGAAACTCCTTATATAGGTTTCTAACCCATGTTAGATTTTTTACTTTGAGTTAACACTATAATTCGATTTGACTTCAAATGTCAACTATCTTAAAGAGACCTTGATGCTCTCTATTTTCTTATCGGGAAATTTTTCCTTAATTTTATCTAAAATTTCTTTTTTCCGCAACTGAGCCACCTGTATCCACCCTGGATGGTCTGCCACCAGGGAGAGCACATTTCCTTTTATATCCTTTATCTTAAGGTGTTCTGATGTCTCATCTCCAACCAGGTCAGGCCATGCCTCGAACAGCGTCAGAGGGCGGTCAGAAATCTTAAGAGAGGCCAGAAGTTCCTTAAGTATATCACCTGCCATCCTGGTACTCATTCAGAACCCCTCCCTCTACAGTATAGCTTTTCTCGGTTCCACGGCCTGTATAGAGCTGTTCCCCCGGCAGATAGGTAAAGAAAGCCTGATCATACTCCGGCAGGGTGGCTATAAAACGTTCTCTCTTCTTCCTGTCCAGCTCCAGAAGCACATCATCTATAAGGAAAATAGGATGACGGCCTGTCTTTGCTGTATAAAAGGCAGCCTGGGCATTGCGCATAGCCAGCGTTATAAGCCTGGATTGACCAGTAGAGGCTATCTTGGAGAAATCCTTGTTGGACATATAAAAGCAGAATCTGTCCCGGTGGGGACCCCAGTTGGTCATACCTGTCTCAAGGTCCCGTTCCCGTTTCTCGGCCAGAAGGGCAGTTACACTTTCTATGGTGTCAGCATCGCTCCAGGAGGGCTGGTACCGCAGCTTTATAGTCATGTCGCTGCCAGAGACCTCTTTGAACACCTGGGAAAACAGAGGGCTGAACTCCTGGGTCACAGCTTTCCGGCGGCTTTCTACCTCAAGCCCTTTGGCAGCCAGCTGCTGGTCCAGCACCGGAAGAAGATCTGCATTCTTCTCCTTAAGCACCACATTCCGCATCCTTAAGATTTTGCTGTATTCCCTAAGCTTTTCCAAAAACGGAATATCATAGATACCCATCACCTGGTTAAAGAAAAGCCGCCTCCGCTCCGGAGAGCCGTTTACAAAATAGATATCCTCGTGTTTGAACACTATACAGGGAATATTTTCTATTAGATCTTTCCGGTCCAGCACAGCCTTGCCGTTCTGACGGATCTCTTTCTTCTCCTTATCCAGCTTGAAAGAGATAGTGTTCTTCTGGCTGTTCTTATCCAGAAAAGAACCTTCCACCATCATATCTTCTTTTCCCTGGGTTATCAAAAGCTCATCCTGCCTGGTCCTGAAAGAGCTTCCAAAGCATAGAAGATAGATCAGCTCAAGAAAGTTGCTTTTTCCCTGACCGTTTTCTCCTACCAGATAGATATTCTTGGCATCGGTATCCAGATGCTGATTCTCGAGATTTCTGAAGTTATATGAGCGTACCGATAAAAACATCTCACAGCTGCATAGGCATCATGATATGGAAGAAATCTCCCTCTGGGACTCCTATCAGTGTCATGGCTTTGTTAGCTTCGGAGAACTTTATGGCAATATCCTCTTCTTCCATGGATTTAAGCGGTTCCAAGAAATGCATATAGTTAACTGCAATCCTCATATCATCGCCTTTATACTCACAGGCAACTTTTACTGTTGCATTACCTATCTCATTCTCCTCTGAAAGAATAGTAACCATATCCTCGGTAAAGTCCAGCAGAATTTTCTTTGCCTTCTGTTCTGCAAAAATAGAGACTCTGGAAAGAGCTGTTACAAAATCAGCTTTTCTGATTATAGCTGTATAGCTCTGATTTTCTGGAATGACACGCTTATAGTTAGGGAACTGACCCTCTATAAGTGTGGAATAAATCTTATTTTTATCAAATTTAACAAAGAAACATTTATCGGAAACTGCAATCTGAAGATTTCCCTGACCAGAGGCAAGCTTTTTAATCAAGCCCAGTATCTTAACAGGAATAATAACACCCTTGAAATCTGCATTTGACAGAACAATATCTTTCTTAATAAAGGAAAGTCTTCTTCCATCAGTAGATACCATCTTGATGCAGTCATCTTCCCGCTCAAAATATACACCATTCATAAAATACTTAGTCTCGTCGGAAGATACAGCAAAAATAGTACTGTTTATCATTTCGATAAAATCTTTCTGTCCAACTTCAAAGTATTTGTCATCATCTATCTTCATCATCTCAGGATATTTTTCAGATTCAATGACTTTAAGCTGGATATTTGTATCTCCACTTTCAGAATCAACTGTAAGCTTGTCGTCAGAAAGATTAAACTTTATATCTCCATCAGGGAATGTACGCAGTACACCCAAGAATTTGTCACAGTATACAGTAGTGCTTCCAGCTTCTTCCATATCAACAGGAATAGAGGTCTCGTAGCCTATCTTAAGATCTGTAGCTTTTATAGAAAGATTTCCCTCTTTGACCTCAAGCAGAACATTAGAGAGAATAGACATAGTGTTTCTTGAAGATATTATTCCCTGTGCTACTGCTATTTCATTCAACAGAGAATTCTTATTGCAACTGAATTTCATTTTTTCCTCCACATATTGCTACTACAATTATTTTATTTAAAAAATCAGTAATAATAGTAGTAAGTGCATATTATAAGTTAATAAATAAAGCAAATATTTATAACATAACTATTTAAGTCTGTTGATAAATAACTTGATTTATCCCTGTTTTCCCCTTTTTATCCCTTATCAGAACCTTCTCTTATATTTGATTCTATTTTTTGGATCAATGGTTCCAAAGTAGGATTAGATTTTATACTGTCTTCCACCTTTTGTATAGCATAAATAACTGTGGTATGATCCTTGCCGAACTCGTTTCCTATCTCATTCATTGAGAATTCGCCCAGGTGATTGATTATGTACATGGCAATCTGTCTTGGCCAGGCTATATTCTTAGTCCGCTTTCTTCCTCTGATGTCACCGGAAGATATATTAAAATATTCTGCCACAGCCTTGATAATCCGGTCTATAGAGACATTCTCCTGCCTGTTGACAGTAAGGTATGACAGCTGGTCCTTTGCCACCTCCAATGTCACTTCCTTTTTAATAAGCTGAGAATAGGCCACAATCTTGGTCAGTGCAGATTCCAGATCCCGCACGCTGGTAGTGACATTCTGGCTTATAAAGTTCAGAACTTCATCGTTTATAGCTATATTTAATATGGTACATTTTTTCTTAAGGATAGCCATCCTTGTCTCAAAGTCTGGAATCTTAAGATCTGCATTCAATCCCTGCATAAAACGGCTTTTCATCCTGTCTGTCAGATTCTTAAGCTCAGAAGGGTGACGGTCGCAGGTGAACACCATCTGTTTCTTGACTACATACAGTGCATTGAATGTGTTGAAAAGCTCTTCCTGCACCCGCTCCTTGCCCTCGAAGAAGTGGATATCATCAATCAGGAGCACATCTACATTTCTATATTTGTTTTTAAATGCATTTATCCGCTGCTGTCCAAGGGCAGAAATAAATTCATTGGTAAAATTCTCTGCTGTTACATAGACCAGCTTTTTTTCCGGGAACCGCTTGAAAATCTCGTTTCCGATAGCCTGCATCAGGTGGGTTTTTCCCAGTCCTACGCCGCCGTAGATAAGGAATGGATTGTAGGCTTTTCCAGGTGCCTTTGATATAGCAACTGCAGCGTTGGCTGCCAGTTCGTTGTTGGTGCTTATGACAAAGTTCTTAAAAGTAAATTCTTCCTTTAAAGCTGGATGCAGTTTTAGTTCTTTTTCCTCTGGTTCAGAGATTTTTACAAGGGCATAAGAGTTCTCTTCCGATTTTGGACTCACCTCAATCTTTACTGAAATCTTAGAGCCTGTATTTTCCTCCAACTGCTCCTTGATCTTGTCCTTAAGTCCAAATTCCTCAATCTTCTCTTTAAAAAATCTGGAAGGGGTTCCCAAGACAAGGTTTTCTTTGTCAGAAGAGATATAATATAACTGGTCCAGATACATTCCACCAGCATCCTGGGGAATACTTTTTCTCATACCAGCTGTAATCTTATCTAAAAGTGGTTTATACATAATACTTTTTTCCCTTTTTCCACAAGTTATCCACCGAAATGTGAATAACTTAATAACTCTACTAAATTTTAACCAACAAAAAACACACGTCTATAAATCGTTATGTAGTAATAAGTTATAAGGCTATAAATTTTGCACCTAAAAAATTAGCTTAAAAATAGGAAAAATTCCTCTTAAGTGGCGCAAGTTATCCACAACTTATTCAGAAGTACATTAAAGTTTACTTCACTCCATTGCTTTTTGCAAGCAAAAAATATATAATAATATAGAAAATTTCGTAAAATATTTTTTAGTAGGGATATAGATGAAAAACAATTATACATCTGAGGATATTCAGGCTCTAAAAGGGCTTGAGCCGGTGCGTGTACGGCCAGGTATGTATATCGGGTCTACAGGACCTGCGGGTCTGCACCATCTGGTATATGAAGTTGTAGACAACAGTATAGACGAAGCCATGGCCGGGTACTGCTCAAAGATAACTGTGGCATTGGAGAATTATGATATTGTCAGAGTAGAGGATGATGGACGGGGTATCCCGGTGGATCTGCATCCTACCGAGGGGATAAGTGCCCTTGAGCTGGTTCTTACCAGACTCCATGCCGGTGGAAAGTTCAATAAGGGAGCCTATAAGGTTTCCGGTGGACTTCATGGCGTAGGTGTAAGCTGTGTGAATGCTCTTTCTGACTGGATGGAGGCTACAGTCTCCAGGGATGGCCATGTTTACCGCCAGCGGTACGAGAAAGGTATTCCTGTAACCCGGGTGGAGATAGTGGGAGACACAGATGCCCACGGCACCATGATCCGCTGGAAGGCAGACCGTGGTATTTTTGCCGAGACAACCCATTACGAATATGATATCCTGCGCAAAAGACTCTGCGAGCTTGCATTCCTGAACAGCGGCATCACCATCCTGTTCAAGGACGAAAGGACTGAATCGCCCCAGGAGGAGACACTCCGTTACGAAGGCGGTATTGTCCAGTATGTAAAGCAGATAAACAGCCAGACTAACAGCAAGTTCTTCATCCCTCAGGAGCCTATCTACATCACTGGCGAGAAAAACGATGTAATCACCGAGCTGGCTCTTCAGTATAACGACTCCTACGGCGAAAATATCAACACCTACGTGAACGATATCAATACCCGTGATGGTGGAACACACCTTGAGGGATTTAAGAACGCCCTGACCTATGTTTTGAACCGCTGGTTGGAAAAAAACGAGAAGCTTAAGAAAAAACTTGAGAAGGAAGACAAGGAAGCCGGCCTTACCGGCGAGGATGTCCGTACCGGTATTGTAGCTGTCCTTTCCATGAAGGTTCCTAACCCTGAGTTTGAGGGACAGACCAAGGAAAAACTTGGAAACACCGAAGTGCGCACCATTGTGGATGCCCTGGTCAAGGATCAGCTTAACAACTACTTTGAGCTCAATCCCGAGGTAGCTGAGAAAATCCTGGAAAAGTCGGTAAGCGAGGCAACTGCCCGTATTGCCGCCCGCAAGGCCAAGGATGCACTGCGGAAAAAGTCATTCTCCGACAGCTTCGGACTCCCGGAAAAACTTTCCGACTGCTCCTCCAAAGACCCTGAGCAGTGCGAGGTGTACATTGTCGAGGGAGACAGTGCAGGCGGCTCTGCCAAGAAGGGAAGGGACAGCCGCACCCAGGCTATCCTGCCGCTCTGGGGCAAGATGCTGAATGTGGAGAAGGTCAAGGAAGAGAAGGTTATGAACAACGACAAGCTGGAGCCTGTAATCGCAGCTCTGGGTGCCGGCTTCGGCGAGACCTTCAACCTGGAAAAGCTCCGCTATCATAAAATCATAATCATGGCCGATGCCGATGTGGATGGAAGCCATATCAGGACACTGCTTCTGACATTCTTTTTCCGCTATATGCCTGCCCTTATAGAGAATGGCTATGTATATCTGGCTATGCCTCCGCTGTTCAAGATCCAGCTGGGCAAGAACAGGCCTGTCTATGTATATACCGAGGAAGAGCGGGAAGCTGAGCTTGCCAAGCTGGGCGAGAACCGCAACAAGGCCAATGTGCAGCGGTACAAAGGTCTTGGAGAGATGGACGGTACCCAGCTGTGGGAGACCACTATGGATCCAGCCAGAAGAAAGATGAAAGTAGTCACAATTCCTGATGCCCAGGCCGCAGACCAGATCTTTACAGTCTGCATGGGAGAGGAAGTCGAGCCACGGCGCAGGTTCATCGAAGAGAACGCAGTATACGCCAAGCTGGATGTTTAACAGGAAGAGGGTAGAGATATGGAAGAGATTATTACACCACAGGGTGGAACAGTTATACAGATTCCTATAGAAGAGGAAGTTAAGCAGGCATACATCGATTATTCCATGTCAGTAATCGTTCAGAGGGCGCTGCCGGATGTGCGGGACGGTCTTAAGCCGGTACACCGCCGTATCCTGTACGCTATGGACGAGCTGCACCTGGTGAACAGCGGGCCTACCCGTAAGTGTGCCAAGATAGTCGGTGATGTACTTGGTAAGTATCACCCACATGGAGATGCATCTGTCTACGACGCACTGGTGCGGCTTGGACAGGACTTTGCCCAGCGCTATACAGTAATAACCCCGCAGGGAAACTTTGGTACTATTGCCGGCGACCCTGCCGCTGCCTACAGATATACCGAGGCCAAGATGGCAAAGCTTGCCGAGGAGATGGTCAAGGATATAGACAAAGAGACTGTAGATATGGTTCCCAACTTCGACGAGACAGTGAAGGAGCCCACAGTCCTGCCTGCCAAGTTCCCGTTCCTGCTGTGTAACGGAACCACAGGTATCGCCGTAGGTATGGCAACCAACATGCCGCCTCATAACCTGCGGGAAGTTGCCTCTGCCATCAGCGCATACATTGACAACCCGGACATTACTGTGGATGAACTCTGCAATTACATCAAAGGACCAGATTTCCCTACAGGCGGCATTGTGTATGGAACCTCTGGTTTCAAGCAGGCCTACCAGACTGGCCGGGGCAAGGTTGTAATCCGGGCCAAGGAAGTGGAGGAAATAGCTTCTAACGGCAAGATTTCGCTGGTGTTCACCGAGGTTCCATATGGCGTCAACACAACAAACATCATCAAGAAAATCAAGGAACTTGTAAGAGATAAGGCTTTGGAAGGGATTTCCGACGCCAACGACGAGTCATCAGACCGGGCAGGAATGCGCCTTGTCATTGGCCTTAAACGGGATGCAAGTCCAAAGGTTGTCCTGAACCAGCTTTATGCCAAGACAGACCTGCAGGCCAACTTTGGTATCATCAACCTGGCTCTTGTGGATGGTCGCCCACAAATCCTTACATTAAAACAACTTATTCATAATTTTGTAAAGCACAGGGATATAGTTGTGACCCGCCGTACCCAGTATGAGCTCAAGAAGGCAAAAGAGCGGGCTCATATCTTGGAAGCCCTGATTGTGGCTGTGGATAATATTGATGAAGTGGTTGCAATCATCCGTGCCAGTGCAGATGTGGCCGATGCAAAGGCTGCTCTCTGCAAGCGGTTCGGTTTCGACGATATCCAGGCTCAGGCTATTGTGGATATGCAGCTTAAGCGGCTTACTCACCTGCAGATAGACGAGCTTAAGAAGGAGATGGAGGAGATTCTTTCCCTTATCCACCACCTTGAGGATCTTCTGGCACATCACGAGAAGATTCTGGAAGTAGTCAAGAACGAGACAAATGATATTGCAGCCCGCTACGGTGATGACCGGAGGACTCAGATTGTCCACAGCGAGCTTGAGGGTTTCAATATCGAAGACCTTATCGAAAAAGAGGATATGGCTGTTCTTATCTCAAACCAGGGCTTTATAAAGCGTGTTCCTGTATCTGCATACAAGAGCCAGAGCAGGGGAGGCAAAGGTTCCCTGGCATCAAAGATCAGAGGCAGGGAGGATTTTGTGGAGCACCTGTTCATAGCATCCACCCATGACTACATCTTCTTTGTCACCAACCGGGGCCGGGCTTTCTGGCTTAAGGTGCACGAGATTCCAGAGATGGCAGGCAAGGGTTCCAGAGGCGTTCTGGCCCGGACACTGTTCAACATCGATGCCGACGAGGAGATTGAGACAATCATCAACCTCCAGGACTTTAACGACGAGACCTTCATCCTGTTCTGCACAGCCAAAGGTGTTGCAAAGAAAGTTGCAACCAGTGCTTTCCGCAATGCCAAGACCAAGGGTATCAGGGCTATCGAGATCCGGCCCGAAGACAGGCTTGTCAGTGCAATCCTCACACACGGTAATGACGATCTTCTGGTGGTATCCAAGTCAGGTAATGCACTGCGCTACAACGAAAACTCTATCAGAGCTATGGGCCGGGGTGCAATGGGCGTTATCGGTATGAGAGTGCTGGGAGATGATGAGGTGGCTGGTGTAATGAGTGCCGAAGAGGGAAAGATGATGCTCCTTATCACAACCCAGGGCTATGGAAAGAGGGTTGACTACCAGCTCTTCAAGCCTCACGGCCGCAGCACCAAAGGTCAGATTGTCTATGCTATCAGCGAGAAGACCGGATCCGTTGCCGGCGTTGTATCGGTGGCAGAGGAGGACGAGCTTATGTGTATCACCTCCAAGGGCAACACCGTAAAGGTCAAGGTAAGCGAGATCTCCACTCAGGGAAGAAACTCCATGGGCGTCAAGGTGGTAAACGTTGCCGAAGGCGATTATATCATCAGCCTTGCCAGCGTCTCTCCTGATGAGGACGAAGAGTAATCCTGGGACAAAGCAATAAAAAGGGGCGTCGTTTCGACGCCCCTTTTCTGTTTCACGTGAAACAATTACGCTTCTTCAACAACAATCTTGTCAGAGATAAGCTTTTTCAGGTAAGATTCAACTCCGTTCTTAAGGGTAAGTTTTGCCATAGGGCAGCCGTTGCATGCACCCTTAAGTTTTACAAGCACCTGATTCTCTGCTTCTTTAAATTCTACAAATTCAATATCTCCTCCGTCTGCCTGAAGGCTGGGGCGGATATTTTCAATTGCTTTTTTGATCTGCTCAATAACTTCCATCAGTTAACTCCTTCTACATATAAATATACTTGAAGAAAAAAAATAATCAAGTATAATGTAGTCGATGGGTAAAATAATTGTATTTTCTAACCAGAAAGGTGGCGTAGGCAAAACCACCACAGCCGTAAACCTGGGTGCATATATGGCAGAGGCAGGGAAGAAGGTGCTACTTGTGGATTTCGATCCCCAGGGAAACCTCTCAACCTTTGCAGGGCTGGACAAAGAGGCTCCAGGCATCTATGAAGCAGTTGCCGGTATAAAAGATGTCAGAGATGTGATTCAGAAAACCCAGGTCGAAAACCTCTATGGCATCGGCTCCAACATCAACCTCTCTGGAGCCGCTATTGAGCTGGCTACTGTAGATAATAAGGAAAAGTATCTACGTATCACTCTGGAAGAGATAAAAGGGGAGTGGGATTATATTTTTATTGACAGTCCGCCCTCCCTGGGGCTTCTCTCTTTGAATGGCCTGGTTGCTGCAGACTATATCATCATCCCGATGCAGTGCGAGTATTTTGCCCTGGAAGGGTTAAGCCTTCTTATTCAGACTATAAGTTCGGTGCAGCACAGCTTCAATCCTGATCTAAGGATTGGAGGCATTGTGTTCACTATGTACGATTCACGAATAAAACTGGCCAACGAGGTGGTGCGGAACGTTACCTCCTATTTTGGCGACAAGGTGTTCCGGACAGTCATTCCCCGGAATGTGGCACTCTCCGAGGCCCCCTCTCATTCTGTCCCTATCAATCTCTATAGGGAAAACTGCCAGGGTGCTTCCGGATATAAACGACTTGCAGAAGAGGTGATAAACCGTGTCAAATGAAAAATTAACCAGACTGGGCCGGGGCTTTGATGCCCTCCTTCCAACCGCAGGGACAAACAAGAATCAAGAGACCAGCTTTATTGATATACAGCTGATTATCACAAACCCAGAACAGCCACGGAAGGAATTTGATAAAAATTCACTCCAAGAGCTGGCAGATTCTATCAAGGAAAAAGGAATTATTCAGCCTATCCTTGTGGAAAAGGTGGACCAGAAGTATCAGATAATAGCAGGAGAGCGTCGGTATAGAGCCGCTCTTATGGCGCATCTGACCCAAGTTCCAATCATAACTGGTCATTTCTCACCACAGGAGAAACTGGAGATAGCTCTGATAGAAAATATCCAGCGGAAGGATTTGACCCCTATTGAGGAGGCTATGGCCTATGAATCTCTGATGAAGAACAGCAATCTGAATCAGGAAGAGCTGGCTAAAAAACTGGGGAAAAACCGTTCTACAATAGCAAACGCTCTCAGGCTTCTCAAGCTCAACGACCAGATGAAAGAGGCTGTTTCACGTGGAACACTCACCGCTGGACACGCCAGGGCAATCCTTTCTGTGAACTCCAAAGAGAATCAACAGAAGCTCTTTGAAACAATCGAGAAGAAGGATCTCTCTGTCCGGGAGGCAGAGGCAATGGCTGCCAAGCTGGATCAGGAAGATACAAATGCAGTAAATCCAAAGTTGTATAACAGTAAAAAAGATGATGAACTACTTGCAACAGAGGAGAAACTTACCGAAATTCTTGGTACCAAGGTAGCTATCAAAGGAACCTTGAAGAAAGGAAAGCTGGAAATCTCATATAAAACACGGGAAGAGCTGCAAGGATTATACGAAAAACTGGAAAAATGAGGCAAAAAAGTGGAAAATAAAACTATGGAACCGGAAAAAACAGAACCGGTGCTTAAAAATTTCATTCAGAAAATTATTGAAGAAGATATAAAGAACGGCAAAAATGGGGGAGCTGTAATCACTCGGTTCCCGCCAGAACCTAACGGCTATCTCCATATCGGACATGCCAAGTCCATCTGCCTTAATTTCGGTATTGCTAAACAGTATGGAGGACGGACCAACCTGCGTTTCGACGACACCAATCCAGCAAAGGAGGAGAACGAGTACATCGACTCTATCCAGGCAGATGTCAAGTGGCTGGGATTTGACTGGGGCGGAAAACCCTGCTATGCATCCGACTATTTCGACAAGATGTATGAGCTGGCTGTTCAGCTGATCAAAGCAGGAAAAGCTTATGTAGATGACCTTTCTGCCGACCAGATCCGGGAATACAGGGGTACACTCACCGAGCCGGGAAAGGAAAGTCCGTACCGGAACCGCTCTGTAGAGGAGAATTTAGACCTTTTTGAGAGGATGAAAAAAGGGGAGTTCCCTGATGGCTCTAAAACCTTGCGTGCCAAGATTGATATGGCATCTGGAAACCTGAACTTCCGGGATCCTGTGATGTACCGAATAGTAAGGGCAGAGCATCCCCGACAGGGCAATAAATGGTGCATATACCCAATGTACGACTGGGCCCACGGTCTTGAGGATTCTATCGAGGGAATAACTCATTCTATATGTACTCTGGAGTTTGAATCCCACCGGCCGCTCTACGACTGGTTCCTGGATCAGCTGCCCCAGATGCACCATCCACAGCAGATAGAGTTTGCCCGTCTTAACCTGAACTATACTGTAATGAGCAAGCGGAAGCTCCTGCGGCTGGTAAAAGAGGGCTATGTAAAAGGGTGGGACGACCCCCGAATGCCAACAGTGTCAGGACTTAGAAGAAGGGGATATTCCCCGGAGGCTATCCGTGAGTTTGCCACCCGTATCGGTGTAGCCAAGATGGACAGCATTGTGGATATCGCCATGCTTGAGTTCTGCCTGCGTGAAGATCTTAACAAGAGGGCACTGCGCCGCATGGTAGTTCTTGACCCTCTTAAAGTGATTATTGACAACTATCCAGAAGGTCAGGTTGAATGGTTCGAAGGGGAGAACAACCCGGAGGAGGAGAACTCAGGCACCCGGAAGATTCCGTTCACCAAAGAGCTCTACATAGAGAGGGAAGACTTTATGATCGACCCGCCTAAGAAATATTTCCGCCTCTCTCCTGGCAAGGAGATTCGGCTCAAGCATGCATATTACATCACCTGCACCAGCTACAAGACCGATGACACTGGAAAGGTGACAGAAGTACACTGCACCTACGACCCGGCAAGCAAGGGAGGCTGGACTGAGGATGGCCGGAAGGTCAAGGGCACATCCCACTGGGTAAGCGCCCAGGAGAACCTTAAGGTGGAAGTGCGGCTCTACGACCGGCTCTTTACCAAGGAGAACCCGGACGAGGATGGCGACTTCATCAGCTGCCTGAACCCAGATTCCTGCAAAGTTCTGGATAACTGCCTGGCAGAAGTATCACTTAAGGATGCAAAACCGGGTCAGTATTACCAGTTCCTGCGTCAGGGCTACTTCTCTCCTGACCCAGACTCTACAGCAGAAAAGTTGGTGTTCAACCGCAGTGTCTCCCTTAAGGACAGCTGGACACCTTCAAAGTAAGTCAATCGGTAGCTCATGAATCTTACGATCTTTCTTCTTGCTCTTCTTTCCGGAGTGCTTAATGCAACCTGGAACTTCTTCAGCAAGAAGAAAGCTTCCGACTTTTCGGTCATGATTACAGGGGTATGTGTCGCCAACTTGACTGTGCTGCCTTTTACTCTGCTTATAATTGCGACCAGAGGGCTGGATCTTCATGCAGTTCCTTTTTTTATTGCATCAGGGGTCATAGAAGGAATTGATTTTCTCCTGCTGATCAAGCTCTACCAGGGTTCTGACATCTCTATGGCATACCCTGTTTCACGTGGAACAGGAGTTATGTTTGTGGCTGTTCTAAGCACAATCATATTTGGAGAACATATCTCTGAATTAGCTGTTGTCGGAATTCTTATGGTTCTGCTGGGAGTCTTCTTCTTTTCTTTTCATCGCGGAAGGGGATTGGATCAGATTTGGGAAAGTGTCAAAGCTCAGAAAATTGCTTTTTTGACAGGGCTTGCCATTGTTGCTTATACGCTGGTGGACAGGGCAGGAGCAAAGTATGCCAACCCGTTGGTCTTTTTCAATGCAAAAGAGCTTATTGCCATGAGTTTTGTAGTCCCTATCCTGTTCCGGGGTGGCCATACCCTCAGCCATATGCGGGAGACTATGAAAAAAGACGGAAAGTATGCGCTGATCATCGGGTATGGTATTATCTGCTCCTATGTCCTTATCCTGCTGATATACAACATATTTACCGAAGCTAAGACCAGCTATATAACCCCTATACGGGAAAGTTCCATGGTCATTGGCTCTATCCTTGGGTTCCTGTTCCTTAAGGAAAAAGCCACACCAAATAAGATTGCAGGTATTTTAGCTATTGTTCTGGGTGTCATCCTAATCAAGGCAGGCTGATAGATGAATCTGCCTATATTCCTCCTGGCATTGAGTTCTGGTGCGCTTCATGCAGTATGGAACTTTTTCAGCAAGAAGAAATCGGATGAACTCCCTGTCATGCTCATGGGTGTATGGCTTGCAAATATAACTTTGCTCCCTTTCTCCCTCTACATAATAGCTCAAGAAGGCTTTTCTATGGGCATCTTCTCCTTTGCCATAATCTCGGCCCTCTCTGATATAGCCTACTATTTCTGTGTCATGTACTCCTATCGGGAGGGGGACCTCTCCCTTATGTATCCGGCAGCCAGAGGGACAGGAGTGGTGCTGGTGGCTATTTTCAGCAGTATAATATTCCACGAACAGATAGCGGGAATGGCTGTGGTGGGAATTGCTCTGGTTGTAATTGGTATCTTCAGCTTTGCACTGAAGGATGGTTTAAGCCCATCTCTTTTGGCCAGCAGTATCAAATCCCTCAAATATGCCCTTCTTTTAGGATGCACTGTGGTGGTTTACACCTTGATAGACCGGGCTGGGGTGCAGCAGTATAATCCAATCCTATATCTGAATCTGACAGGTGTTATCTCTGCAGCTATTCTGTCTCCTGTAGTTCTGAAAAAGGATCTGCGGACAGTAAAGGGAATAAAGAAATTCTTCCAGACGGAAGGAAAATATGCAGCTATAATCGGATATGGCATCACCGGCTCTTACCTGATAATCCTTTTTATCTATGCCTGTTTTGCCGAGGCCAAGACCAGCTATATAACCCCTATCCGGGAGTTCTCGGTAGTCATAGGCGCAATCTTAGGCTTTGTATTCCTTAATGAAAAAATCACACTGAATAAGATAATCGGTATAGTGACAATTCTCCTTGGTGTGATTATGATAAAGATAGGGTAACATTATGCCGTTGCAGTGGTTTCCTGGTCACATGACCAAGGCAGTAAGACAGATAAAAGAGAATCTCAGCCGGGCCGACATCGTGATAGAGGTGCTGGATGCCCGGATTCCATACTCAAGCCGGAACCCTATGATAGACGATATCGTAGGCAAGATGCCCCGTCTTATAGTGCTTAACAAGGCAGACCTGGCAGACCCTAATATCATGAGTCAGTGGGAGAAAGCCCTTAAAGGGGAAAAAGAGAACATCCAGGTGGTGCAGATCTCTGCCAGGACAGGTAAGAACCTGAGCCAGCTTATAGAAAAAGCCAAAATACTGAGCCAGAACTCAAGCTGGGCAGGGCGCCGGGCGGTGCGGGCCATGGTTCTGGGAGTCCCCAACGTGGGTAAATCGGCAATCATAAACTACCTGTCAGGCCGCAAGTCCAGGAATGTGGAGAACCGCCCCGGCGTAACCCGGGATATCTCCCAGAGCATCAAGATATCGGCATCCCTCAAGGTCATCGACACCCCAGGTATCCTGTGGCACAAGTTCGAGGACCAGGCTGTAGGGGAGAAGTTGGCTATTCTGGGAAGCATCAACGACGAAATACTGTTCCGTGAGGACATTGCAATCAAGGCTCTTGAGTACTTTTGTCAGAACTACCCGAAAAAGCTCCAGGAACGCTTTAATTTAGCCCCAGAAGAGATTTCTGATGATATGCTGGTACTCATTGAGACAATAGGGCGTAAAAGAGGGTGCCTGGTGAGCGGCGGCAAGGTGGATACAGAAAAAGCTGCCAGAATAGTGCTTACCGAAGTTCGGGACGGCAGGATATGCCGATTCTGCCTGGAAAAACCTACCGTTTAAACGCCCGGTACTTCTTGTGCATCAGGACAAACAGAAGGGCAAAACAGAGCCAAACAGCAAAGAAGAACAGAATAGCCACAGTCCCGCCCATAAGGGAATATAGCAGGGCGCAGCTTCCTGCAATCACTGAGAATGAATAGATAATAGCCAGAACCTGCCGTGGGGCAAGGCCAAAATCCTGCAGCTTGTGGTGCAGATGCTCCCGGTCTGGGGAGAATATTGGCAGGTGTTTACGCCGCCGCCTCAGGATTGCGGCAATCATATCCAGAATCGGAATAATAAAGATCAAGAGGGCTGGGAACAGCACATCGGTGCTCACCGGCGGCTCGTTATGTATAAGCGGAATCACCGCCATGGAGAAGCCCAGAAGAAGGCTGCCCGAGTCTCCCATATAGATTTTGGCCGGCGGGTAGTTGAATATCAGAAAGGCTATCAAAGAGCCAAGGATGCAGGCTGACACAGCCACTGCAGTAAAGTTTCCCGCCAGTGCAAAGATTATTATGTAGAACACCGACCCTATGGCAGCAATTCCCCCGGCAAGGCCATCCATGCCATCCATCAGGTTTATGGCGTTGCAGAAGCTTATGATCCACAGAATAGTAAGGGCATGTGCCACTACTGGTGCCAGCTGGAAATAGACTGGTGTGCCAGGTATGGAGAATATAGTGAACTTAAAGCCTCCCAGGGTAATGCACAGAGCTGCGATTATCTGGATAAAGAACTTAAGTTTTGCCTTCAGGTTGAAAAAGTCGTCTGCCAGCCCCATGGCCGAAATGATCAGAAAGCCGATGCACATCAGAAGGTGAGAATACTTGGAAAGGTAGTTGAGCTCTTTGATATGGAAAACGTGGCAGCCTACAACGTAGACAAAGGCGGCAGATGCAAAGCCTATAAAAATACCGACACCACCTATACGGGGCATCTTGTCAGGATGAATCTTCCGCTCATCAGTAAAGTCGTACCATTTATGTTTATGTGAAAGCCGTATCAGAAGCGGAGTGGCAACCCCGTTTATGAAAAAGGCGAGGACAAGGACAATTGTAAATACCAACAATTGAAGCATAATTAACAATACCACTTTATTTTAAAAAATAAAAGTGTTAAATTGTATCATCGGAGAATGATATGGATTATTTTGTAAAAGACATCAACCTGTGCGACTGGGGCAGAAAAGAGATTTCTATTTCTGAGTACGAAATGCCAGGCCTTATGGCGGCACGGGAACAGTATGGGGATAAAAAACCCCTCAAAGGTGTGCGTATCACCGGATCGCTTCACATGACTATCCAGACAGCAGTCCTTATCGAGACTCTGACCGCTCTGGGGGCAGAGGTACGGTGGGCCAGCTGCAACATTTTCTCTACCCAGGATCATGCGGCTGCTGCAATTGCAAAAGGGGGTGTCTCAGTCTTTGCCTACAAAGGGGAAACCCTGGAGGAATACTGGGATTTCCTTTACAACGCTTTCTCTTTCCCTGATGGAAAAGGGCCTCAGCTTATTGTGGATGACGGCGGCGATGCCACTCTTATGGCCCATCTGGGATACGATATCGAGAACGACCCATCCCTTCTTAAGAAGAAGCCGGGGAGCGAGGATGAGAAATATCTGCTTAAGACCTTGGCAAAGGTGTATGAGAAGGATAAAAGCTTCTGGCACAGAATTGTAGCTGATATCAAAGGGGTTTCCGAGGAGACCACCACCGGTGTCCACCGGCTTTACAAGATGGCAGCAGAGGGAAAGCTCCTATTCCCGGCCATCAACGTGAACGACTCTGTCACCAAGAGCAAGTTTGACAACCTGTACGGCTGCCGGGAATCCCTTTTGGACGGTCTTAAAAGGGGTACCGATGTAATGGTTGCCGGCAAGGTTGCTGTTGTCTGCGGCTATGGCGATGTAGGAAAAGGTGTAGCGCAGTCCCTCCGGGGAATGGGTGCCCGGGTAATCGTAACCGAGGCAGACCCTATCTGTGCGCTCCAGGCAGCTATGGAAGGGTATGAGGTCAAGACTGTGGAAGATACCCTTGGAGTTGGCGATATCTATGTCACCTGCACTGGAAATATCGATATCATCACAGTAGATCATATGGAGAAGATGAAGGATCAGGCTATTGTCTGCAACATCGGCCACTTCGATATGGAGATCCAGGTGAACCAGCTTAAGGCAGTTCCTGGCATCAAAGAGGTGAACATCAAGCCACAGTACGATATGTACACTTTCCCAGATGGCCACACTATTTATATTCTGGCACAGGGAAGATTGGTCAACCTGGGCTGTGCTACAGGGCATCCATCCTTTGTAATGTCAAACTCCTTCACCAATCAGGTGCTGGCGCAGATAGAGCTGTGGGAAAAACAGAATGAGCTAAAACCACAGGTTTATGTGATTCCCAAGAAGCTGGACGAGGAAGTTGCTCGGCTCCATCTGGGAAAAATCGGGGTCAAGCTGACCAAGCTGACCAAGGCACAGGCCGACTACATCGGAGTTCCAGTAGAAGGTCCGTTCAAACCAGATTATTACAGATACTAAAAGGCAAATACTATGAAAAAATATCTTTTTACTTCAGAATCAGTAGGCGAAGGACATCCAGACAAGCTCTGCGATCAGATTTCAGACGGAATCCTGGATGCATGTCTTAAGGACGACCCTGAATCCAGGGTTGCATGTGAATGTTTCTCTACCACCGGCATGGTGCTGGTAGGGGGCGAGATCACCACAAATACATACGTGGATGTACAGCACGTGGCACGGGAAATTGCCCGGAATATCGGATATATCAAGGCAGAGTACGGCCTTGATTGCGACTCCATGGCAGTGCTCAATACCATTCATAATCAGTCCCCCGACATCTCTCAGGGAGTATCGGGAACAGGCCTTTATAAAGGAGAACAGGGAGCAGGAGACCAGGGTCTTATGTTCGGCTTTGCCTGCGACGAGACTTCATCCCTCATGCCAGCTCCTATCATGCTGGCACACAAGATTCTGCTCAAGGCTACCGAGCTCAGGAAAAGCGGTGCTATCAAGTGGCTCCGGCCCGATGCAAAAAGCCAGGTGACTATTGAGTACGAAGGCTATACACCTAAGCGGATCGATACCGTGGTTGTATCCCATCAGCACGACCCTGAAATCTCCTATGACGAGATTAAGAGCACTATTATCAATCAGATTATCAAACCGGTACTGGCGGAGGAGAATTTTGACCAGAATGATATCAAATACTTTATCAACCCCACCGGCCGCTTTGTTGTTGGCGGTCCACACGGCGACTCAGGCCTTACCGGGCGGAAGATAATTGTAGATACATATGGTGGAATGGGTCGGCACGGCGGCGGTGCATTCTCTGGAAAAGACCCCAGCAAGGTAGACCGTTCTGCAGCCTATATGGCCCGCTACATTGCCAAGAATATTGTGGCTTCCGGAGTCTGCACCCGGTGCGAGGTTCAGCTGGCTTATGCTATCGGAGTACCGTTCCCGGTTTCTGTCATGGTCAACACATTTGGCACAGGAGCGGTTCCAGAGGCACAGATAGAGAAAATGGTCAAGGAAATCTTTGACCTGACCCCTGCGGGCATTGTCAAAGCTCTGGACCTGAAGAAGCCTATCTATCAGAAGACAGCATCCTATGGTCACTTCGGCCGGGACATCTTCTCCTGGGAGAAGACCGACAAAGCCGAGGCAATTAAAAAGGGACTGTGAAAAGACTTAAAATAATAAAAAAGCTGGATTTTTCAATCCAGCTTTTTTTTCAGTTCCTCTATCTCTGCCTTATTGAACTGGCCGCCGAACTTGGCGATGATTGCTGATGCGGCGATGGAAGCATAGCTTCCTGCTTCTTCCAGGGATTTTTTCCGGTAAAGACCGTAGAGGAAGCCGGCTGCGAATGTGTCACCAGCTCCTGTGGTATCCACACAGGTTGTATAGCCCTGAACCGGCACTTGGATGGCCTCCTCGCCCTTTTCTTTGATCAGAGCACCTTTGTCGCCCAGTTTTACAATGGCAGTACAACCCAGTTCAGCCAGCAGCTTTGCACATTCTTCGGGATTCTCGTTCTCAAACAGTGCCATAGACTCTTTTCTGTTGGCAAAAACATAGTCACAGTGCTGCTGGATTATAGTTAAATAGTCATTCCGGTAGCGCTGGATGCTCATCTTGTCTGCCACGTCAAAGGCAACCTTGATATCGTTAACCTTGGCTATATCCAGAGCCTTGAGCACAGCCTGCTTCTGGTTCTCGGTATCCCACATGTAGCCGGTAAAATAGAGCATTTTGGCTTCTTTCAGCTCTTTCTCGTCGATATCCTCGGGAGAGAAGTTCTTGCAGATGCCCAGGTTTGTGTTCATAGAACGCTCGTAGTCGGGGGTAATGAGCACAATACTGAATCCAGTATCACCCTCCTCCCGGACTATGGCAGAGGTCAGGTTCTTCCGCTCCGACAGCCTGTCGATGTATATCTGGCCAAAGGAATCGTTTCCAGCCCGGCCGCAGAGCACCACTTTCGGTCCCAGTTCCGAGAGGGTAATCATGGTGTTTGCGGCAGATCCACCGCAGTAATATTTGGTCTTATAACCAGCCAGGTGGTCCAGGATAGCTTTCTCCTCCTGGCGGTCTATGATCTTCATTGTCCCCTTGTGGATTCCCAGAGCGTTTAAATCCCGGTCTTCTACACTGATAAGAATGTCTGTAAGGATGTTCCCCATGCTGAAAAAGTCGTATTTCATAGGTGACAGTGTATATCGAAAAAAAGTAAAAAACAATACCTATATGGACCAGCATAAGCCAACCCCGCTCGATTAGGTACGCTCCTGCCGACAAGTATCTGCCAATCTCTCTTTTTTCTTTTAAGAGAGATTGGCGTACTTATACCGGCAGTCCGTAATATCGAGGAGGCTGGCTTTGCTGGCCTATGTAAAGACATCTGGTTTTTTAGTTTTTTTGGACACACGACAGGTGGTGGTGAATTGGATGAAAAGGCAACTGTTCGGAAATTCCGAACAGTTCAAACAGAAGGAACTCGTCAAGTTAGTCGTGAACAGGAATATTACAATCTCGACATGATAATATCCCTTGGATACAGGGTAAAATCGATAATCGCCACTCAGTTTAGGCAGTGGGTTGTTTAAGACTATTTATCCAGTAGAGCATGCTTATATAGAAAATTTGAAAGAGTTGGAGAAAGTGGTAAAAAGGGAAAAACAATTATAGCAAATTACTTAAATAAAATGCCACAAATCTATTAAACGAAATACCACAAAATACTTAAATAGAATTGCACAAATCTATTAAATAAAGTATAATAACCATATGAAATATAAAAAGCGAATTATTGACGATATACTTGCATTAAAAATGGATGCCTTTGGTGCTGTTTGGATTCAAGGTCCCAAGGGTTGCGGAAAAACTACCTCTGGAAAACAAAAAGCCAAAACAATAGTCGAATTCCAGGATGAAGAAAAAAGAGATAACTTATTGAAAATAGCATCCGTTGCTCCAAGTAAACTGCTTGAAGGAGAAAAGCCTATACTTTTTGACGAATGGCAGGATGCCCCTAAGCTTTTTGGAGCTATAAGAAAGGATGTAGATGATTCCGGGGAAAAGGGACAGTATATTCTTACAGGTTCTTCATCGCAAATTGCCCAAACACCACATACAGGAACACTTAGAATAAGCAGGCAGCAGATGTATCCTATGAGTTTATATGAATCTGGTGAGTCAAATGGGTCTGTTTCTCTGCTCGACTTGTTTAATAATCCAAGTTCTTTTGATGGCTGTAAATCTGACATGTCAATAGATGACATAATTTTTTCGATTTGTCGTGGTGGCTGGCCCAGCTTTCTTGGGATAAAATCAAAAAAAGCACAGCTAGAAATAGCAAAAGATTTATATAAACAGACTTATTCTGTTGATATTTCAAAAATCGATAATGTTAAGCGAAATCCTCTTTTGGCTCAGACTATTTTGCGTTCATATAGTAGAAATATCTGTACATTAGCAGATATGAAGACCATTGTGGCGGATATAAAATCGAATTATGATGTTACCGATCCTACTATATACGATTATATCAATGCTCTTGAGAAGCTCTTTATTATTGATGATGTTGATGCTTGGTCTCCATCAATAAGATCAAGAACAGCAATTCGCTCATCAAAAAAGAAAAATTTTATTGATCCTTCAATTGCAGTAGCTTCTCTAGGAGTTGCCCCAGAATATTTTAATAAAGATTTTAAAACCTTAGGCTTTTTATTTGAATCCCTTTGTATCAGGGATTTAAAAATCTACAGTTCTCTTTATGATGGAAGAATGTCGTATTATCATGACAGGTATGATCTTGAAGCTGACGGAGTTCTGCATTTAAATGATGGGCGTTATGCTTTAATTGAGTTTAAACTGGGAGAGTCTGAGGTTGAAGAAGGGGCCGATCATCTGTGTGAGATAGAAAGTCTGATAAAAAAATACAACGAATCAGAAAAACATAACTCGCTAAGGCTTCCTGATTTGAAACTTGTTATAACTGCTACCCAGTATGGTTATGCCCGAGAAGATGGGGTTTTTGTAATACCGATAGGATGTTTGAAAGATTGAGGATAAAATGGTATAGTTTCAGCCATATTCCTCATATGTATATATTAATTAATATATTGACATAGTGCATATCTCATACTATAATGTTCAAAAGTTGAACGAAAAATCTGCCTGGAGAGGGGACAGCAGGTTTCGGCGGCGTCTTTTGGCACAGGTGGTTTATTTTTAGTTTTTCCATTCTATGGGCGAGGTATGCCCACGCATGTACACTTCGGATAAAGAAGCGATCATTCTTGAACACATTTATTATAACGACTCATTAAAGCAACGGGAGCTGGCAGACAAGGCTGGTATTTCTCTTGGCATGACCAATGCTATCCTCAAGCGGTTAGTAGAAAAGGGATGGCTCATGACCAAGCGGATTAACCGCCGGAATTTAAGCTATGTAGTTTCCCCTGCAGGTGTCGAAGAAATCTTTAAGCGGGGTTATCAGTATTTCAAGCGGACTATAGATGATGTCCTTTTATATAAAAAGGGAATAGAACAGATGATATCTGAAGCAGCAGACGCAGGGTATAAAACAGTTGCTCTTGTTGGTAAGAGTGACTTAGACTTCTTGGTTGAATATGCCTGTAGAAAAGCTGGTGTTGAATTTGCTAAAATTGAAAACCGAACAGAACCGTCAAAAGCTGTGTTTTGTATCTATGGAGAGCTGTATGAAGCGGATGACAAAATGAAAAAGAATCATTGGCTTCGGACATTTATAATGAGGGTAAAAAATGGAAAATTTGATAATTGAGAAATTTGGCCCTATAAATATGATTGAACTTAATAATATCAGACCACTAACTATTTTAATAGGAGAGTCTGGCAGTGGAAAAAGTACCATTCTGAAAGTGCTTTCATTATTCCGATGGATGTATAAACAGATAAATATCAGATCTTACTTAAAACATGCTAATATAGCACGGTCCGGTATACGGTTTAGGATTGAATCGCTTTTAAAAACTTCTGGCATATATGAGTATCTACGAAAAGACTCGGTCATCAAATATCAACGAGATAATTATGAAATAAAAATGCAGAACCGAACAGTCAGTGCTCGCCTCCTCATAGCCAAAGAAGATTTATGCCTTGATAAGATATGCTTTATAAGTGACAAAAGAGCAATGATTGCAGATTTTATCAATAATAGAATAGAGAAAAAAGCTGCAAATTATTATTTACAAGACACCATTGATAATTTTATTAAAGCATATAATGCTATTAAACAATTTCCGTTGGAGTTTCTTGGGGTCAATTTTAAACTAGAAAAACAAAAAAATGCCCCTACCAAGCTAACCATTCAGGGAGAGGGTGAAGATAATTATAGTATTGAAATGAAAAATGCTTCATCAGGAATTCAGACAGTAACGCCACTTGCCATGATTGTCGAATACTATGCAACAAAATATGATGCCACAGAAACGATGAATTCTGCCTTATTTAAATACATGATTGGGAATGACCAATTAAAAAATTTTAACGCAGCAATAAATGTTGGAGAAATAGAAAATAGAAATGTCCATATTCTAATTGAAGAACCAGAACTAAGCTTACACCCAGAAGGACAAAAAGACTTAATGGATTATCTGGTTAAGACTTGTTACCATATTGAACATAATTATAACACGACCTTGATGATTGCAACACACAGTCCATACATTGTCAATTATTTAAACCTGCTTATAAAACGCGCAGATAGTCGCATAGAAACCTCCTATAAAATGGACTATTCTGATATTGCCGTTTATGAGGTTGATGATGGCAATATATATTCTCTTAAAGTGAACGAAGTAAAGCTCATCGACACAAGGGTTCTGTCAGATCCGATTTCCGATATCTATGCAGAATATAATAGTACAATAAAAGCAGAATGATAGAAGAACTTTTTAAAACAGATTTTGTAGAATATTTAAACAACAGACGTCCAGATAATTTACCTGAATGGACGACTATTCCAAGTATACAGAAAGAGGTTATCACAGACAGGGCTTTTGATATTACTGATATTTCCGATGCAGTTGGAAGTGTAAAGCGACCAATAAGAGAAGGAGAGGCGACATATTATAATAATGATTCATATATTCCTTGTTTTGTTAGATATGATGTTTTTCTGAGTCAATTTCGAACTTATGACGAGAATAGCCATAGAGAAAAAGATTGGGCAAAGGGAATCAAAAGAGCAGATTATATTGTATATGATAAAAGTGAAAAAAAGAAGTTTTTCATTATCCATGAATTGTCAAAGGGAGGTATAAGGAATAAACGGTCAAAGGGGATAAAGCAGCTTCTTGATACCGTATCAACTTTGTGGGATCAAGTTAGGATTAAAACTTATATAGAAAATACATTTAATAAATTATTATGCTATCTTTCAATTAAAAAAAATATTGAAGGTACTCCATTATCTATGGCTGATGGTTTTTTGGAAATATATAAGCAAGTGCCAGAATCTATTGCTGTCTCCAGTCCCGATTTTGAGGCTAGAGGATTTACAGTTTTTATGACAAATGTTGTAAGGTTATAAAGAAAAGCAAACGAATAAAGAGCGAAAAATAAGTCACTATAATGAATAAAAAAGAATTTGAGCGCAAAACAAAAGGTATAAAACCCGTTATTGCAATTTGTTATGATTTTGATAAAACTCTATCTCCTGACAACATGCAGGCATTTGGTTATATACAGAGTGTAGGTTACGATGTTGATAAGTTTTGGAAAGAGTCTAATAAATTAGCCGCTGACAATGATATGGATCAAAATCTTGCATATATGTATATGATGGTTAGAGAAGCTCATGGAAAAATTGTTTTAACAAGGGATACGTTAAAAGAATATGGAGCAAAGGTTAAATTGTTTCCGGGCGTTGAGGATTGGTTTAAGAGAATCAGCGAGTATGGTGAGGCTCATGGTGTAATAATTGAACATTACATTATTTCATCGGGACTAAAGGAGATGATTGAGGGAACAAAACCAGCCCAAGAAGGTGTTTTTGAACGGATTTATGCCAGTTCTTTTTATTATGATGAACGAAAAGTTCCAGAATGGCCAGCTCAGGTTGTTAATTTTACCAATAAGACTCAGTTCTTGTTTCGAATTGAAAAAGGGGTTTTAGATGTAAATGACCCAGCTGTAAATGATTATTATCCATCTGATAAGATTCGAATTCCCTTTAGAAATATTGTTTATATTGGTGATAGTGAAACAGATATTCCCTGCATGAAGTTGGTTAATGTGAATGGGGGGGGGTTGCTATTGGAGTTTAGAACAAAAAGAGCAAATATTTAATATTGCTTTAAATAATAGTCAAGTTAATCTAATTCTAACAGATGAAGATATTAAAGGTTTTTATCAAAAATTACTTGATGAATACTTAATGCCAGATAATTCTGCTGCAGAAGAAATAAGAAAAATATATGATAAAAATTCTAATAGTTTATAATTATTAACAAATATCTAGTTCATTGAGGAGATAACGCATGAAAGGCATAATTCTTGCAGGTGGTTCAGGCACCCGGCTTTATCCTATTACAAAGGCTATCTCAAAGCAGCTTTTGCCAATTTATGACAAACCTATGATTTATTATCCTCTGTCTATACTTATGCTGGCAGGGATTAAGGATATCCTTGTCATTTCCACCAGAAGCGACTTGTTCCTTTATGAACGGCTTCTTGGAACTGGCGAGAACCTGGGTATGAAGTTCCAGTATAGATTTCAGGAGACCCCTCGTGGTCTTGCTGATGCATTTATTCTCGGCAAGGATTTTATTGGCAAAGATTCCGTTGTGTTGATACTTGGTGACAACATCTTCTATGGTCAGGGTTTATCTACTACTTTACGGCAGAGCCGGGAGACAGTAGAGAAAACAAAAGAAGCAGTTATCTTCGGATACTATGTCAAAGATCCTACCGCATATGGTGTAGTAGAGTTTGACGGAAAGGGAAAGGCTGTCTCCATAGAGGAAAAGCCCGCAATGCCGAAATCAAATTATGCTGTTCCTGGATTATATTTCTACCCAAATGATGTCATCCAAAAAGCAGAGAACACCAAGCCATCCGCTAGGGGAGAGATAGAGATTACCTCCATAAACAACGACTATATGAACGAAGACCGGCTCAAGGTCCAGCTTCTTGGACGTGGTTCTGCCTGGCTGGACACGGGAACCTATGATGGCCTCCTTGAGGCATCAAACTATGTAGCCACAATCCAGAAAAGGCAGGGCTTATATATTTCTTGTATCGAGGAAATTGCATATCGCAAGAAATGGATAACGAAAGAGCATCTGCTGAAAATGGCATCTGGATATAAGACAGAATATGGTGCTTATCTTAAGTTTATAGCAAAGAATGTGTTATGAAGTTCAATAATATCCTTATAACCGGTGGTGCTGGCTTTATTGGCAGTAACCTTATTAGGTATATCTTTGAGAAAACAGATTTTAACGGACGCATAATCAATCTTGATAAGCTGACCTATGCTGGAAATCCGCTGAATATTGCAGATATTGAGCAGAAAGAAAAGGGGATGCGCTACTTCTTCGAGCACGGCGATATCTGTGATTTTGACAACAATGTACGGATATTTAAGCAATATGAAGTTGATGCTATAATCCACTTAGCCGCAGAAAGCCATGTGGACAGAAGCATCCTGGGGCCTGGAGAGTTCATCAGGACAAATATAAACGGCACTTTTGCATTGCTGGAGGCCTGTCGGTCTATCTGGAAGGACAGAAAGGATGTGCGGTTCCATCATGTCAGCACCGATGAGGTCTTCGGCAGCCTTGGTGCAACTGGTTACTTTACAGAGGCCACAGCTTATGATCCCCGGAGTCCATATAGCTCATCCAAAGCTGCCAGCGATCATCTGGTACGGGCATATCATCATACTTATGGCCTGCCTATAACCCTTACCAACTGCTCCAACAACTATGGTTCATATCAGTTCCCGGAAAAGCTTATCCCGGTGATGATCTACAATATGCGGGACAGAAAGCCTCTTCCTGTTTATGGCGACGGAAAGAATATACGGGACTGGCTTTATGTGGAAGACCACAACAGTGCAGTCTGGACTGTGCTGCGGAATGGAACAGCGGGCGAAAGCTACAACATCGGCGGCGAGAACGAATGGGAGAACATCAGACTGGTGAATACCCTGTGTGAGATATTCGCCCAGGAAACTGGAGTTGATGCAGCAGAAATCAAAGGGCTTATAACCTTTGTAAAAGACAGACCGGGACATGACCGCCGCTATGCCATAGACTGTTCAAAACTTAAAAAGGAGCTGGGCTGGAAGCAGTCAGTGGACTTTGCCCAGGGGCTTAGGAAAACAGTGCACTGGTATTTGGATAATATTAAGTGGGCAGAATCCATCCGTTCTGGTGAATACCTTATGTGGATAGAAAGGAATTATAAGAACAGATAAGGACTAGAATACGAAGACATTGATTCTTGCTGGTTATAAAGGGCACATTAAAAAATAATTAATTCTAAGACAATGATTAAGATAAAAGAAAAAACAGAAATTATTTTTATTATTCTCTTTGCTTTAATCACACTGATAATGATTGTGCGGGCTTTTTATGGAATAGATATTACTGATGAATCATACTATCTTGCCGAAGGTCGAACTGTGCTGGAAGGGAATTTGCCTTATGCATTTAATAATAGCAGAGCTGTTGGTATGACAATTATAATGATTCCATTCATATGGTTTTATAGAATTATAGTTCAAGATTATTCTGGTTTTTTTCTTTATATGAGAATAAGTTTTATTCTTTTCAAGAGTATTATAATTTTGGTCAGTTATTTGTTGCTTAAACGCAAAATAGGGATGTTCTGCTCATCTTGTATTTCATTATTTATGGCTTCATATCATATGTATTCAATTCAAAATTTCTCTTATGATACGATTTCGACTTTGATGATTTTTTTAGTTGGGATACTTCTTTTTTTGCTTTCTGATAAAGAATCAATGATAACTCATAAAAACATAGGATATATTGTTTCGGGATTCTTATCTGCAATTGCTGTTTTTGCCCACCCTGCCCATGCAATGTCAGTTATGCTTTTTTTGATATTTCTTCTTGTTTTTAGGACAAAAAGCCACTTTATAATATTATATATTTTGGGTGGAACCACACAAATAGTTATTCTCTTTATGTCAATTATTGTTCAATGCGGAAGAAAGAAACTGTTTAGTGGTTTATTGTGGTATATGAAGAATATGTATGGAATAGAACACCCTTTTGCAACTACCGTAATTAATAATATTTTGAATGAATTTTCTATTTTATGGAGAACAATGTTTGTTTTTTTTATTTTGTTTTTTCTTATTAAAATGGTGGTTAAAAAAAGTAATAACATAAAAAATGAGGTTTTAAATTCTTTATGTTTTTCTCTTATAATTGGGTTGTTATATTCACTTTTGAAAACTAATCCTCAAAACACAGTAGCGTTTATTGGGGCTTGTGGGGCTTTCGTTGTTTTAGTTTTGGGACTCGCTTTTCCTTTATCAAAGGCTTTCTTGTTTGTGGGCTTACCCAGTTTATGTTTTTGCATATTAGAAGCGTTCATGACTAATAGTAGCAGTGCAATAGGTAGATTTATACATGTTGTTCCTGCAATATGTAGTTTATATATTTTATATGGAGAAAAAAATATAAGAAAATCAATACTAAACAATAGTTTTAGGGGAAGAAGTATAAGACAGTTTTTTCTCCCTAGTTTAACCATATTTCTAATAATTTTATGTGAAGTAAATGGTTTAAGATATGTCTATCGAGATGATGATTTAAAAGCATTAACATATCGGGTGACTAACGGTGTTTTTAAAGGTATATATACTTCTGAACAGAATGCAAAAGACACAATGGAACTTGAGGAATATATTAAAAATATTACCCAAAAGGACGATTATATTGCTTTCCGTGATAATGTTCCTGTGGGATATTTATTTATGAATGGTCATATATGTGACATTAGGACATGGGACTGTATGCAATACACATATGGCATGAATGACCCCGCTGCACTATATTCCTATTATGAGAGAAGAGAAATAATTCCTGATAAAATCATCTATGTAGATTACGGAAGGGATCAAGCGTTATCAATAGATAAAAGCGATTTTTTATATAATATTTTTGTAAAAGATAATTATACGCTGGAATCAGACATAAAATTTAATGACACATATAAACGGATAATGCTTTTTATAAAAAAACAATGACAAAAGAAAAAAACAAGATAGAAATATTTATCATCTTGCAGTTAATGAACATTCTTTATTCTTTGAATAGCGTTCTTATTAAAGTAGCTTCCATTAAGTGGGAAAAGATAGGGTTGTTTTCATTACAGACAATTTTATTTTTGTTCGTAGCTATTGCTGTTTTAGTTATATATGCTGTTCTTTGGCAAAAAATATTAACAAAAGCAGACTTGACCGTTGCCTATATGTGCAAGGGAATGATTATATTCTGGGGAATGCTGTGGGCTTTTTTGTTCTTCAAAGAAAAGATAACGTTGTTCAATCTGGCTGGTACTGTTTTAATTTTCACTGGAACATATATTGTAACAATGAATGAATAATTTTATTGCTGTCGGAATATATACTTTAAGTGGCTTTGTTGCAGCAATTTCACAATTGATATTAAAAATTGCAGCAAATAAACCTAATGGCAAAGCGGGTTTTATGCAATATTTAGACATAAGAATTTTAGCTGCATATGCAATGCTGTTTATAACGATTTTCTTTAATATGATTGCTATGCGTTATATGCCATATAAATATGCACCAGTACTATCATCTCTCTCATATGTATTTGTGCTTCTCTTGGGAAGAATTATATTACATGAGATAATTGGAAAGAAAAGGTTTATGGGAATTGCTATGATCTTTTTAGGAATGTTTGTTTTTTATATTGGGGGGAGTACATATTGAATATTCTTGTTCTTGGAATGGGAAGTAATGTCAGCCAAGGAATAGTCAAAGCCCTTAGAGGTATAAAAGATATTCCCATTCATATTATTGGTGCCTGTATAAGCAAATCCTCTGTAGGCCTTTATATGTGTGATGAAGCCTATATTTCTCCATTTGCGGCCGATGATAGTTTTATCCCATGGTATTTGAATATATGTAGAGAAAAGCATATAGATATTACTTTTACAGGGGTAGAGGCAAACATAGATGCATTTGTTAGAAATAGAGAAATAATTGAGAAAACTGTAAAAACTAAATTTGTTTATCCAGAAAAAGAGGCATGGGAAATCGGGTATGATAAATATAAAACATGCCAATGGTTAAAGAATAATAATATTGCATTTCCAGATTTTGCTCTTGCTTCTGATGATAAAGAATTATCTGAACTTATCTTACGAGTTGGTTTTCCTTTGATTGCTAAACCTCGAAGCGGTAAAGGTTCTTCTGGAATTATTATTGCCAAAACCAAGAAAGAGTTAATGAGTATAATTGGGCGCGAAGATTATGTTGTCCAAGAATATATCGGTAATATTGACAGTGAATATACAGTAGGATGTTACTATTCCAGGTATGGTGAATTACAAGCCCAGATTACTTTGCATCGCTATCTCAAGAATGGCGGAACATCAATTGCAGAAATTGTAAACGATGATTCAATAAATGAATTAATAGAAAAAATCTCAAACATTTTGAAAATAACTGGACCATTAAACATTCAGATAAGAAAAAAGAAAGACGGAACACCTGTTTGTTTTGAGTGGAATGTAAGATATTCAGGAACTACAGCAATCCGTAATCATTTTGGTTTTTGTGATGTAGAGGCTGCCATACGGGAATATGTCTTTAATGAAAATATAGATAAGTGTTTTCATGTGGCAACAGGTGGAGTTGCAATTCGATTTGATGAAGAAATGTATTTTGAAAACCCGTCTTTAGAAAGTTTATATTTGGAGAAAAGTCTATGAAGAAAATAGATATAATAATCCCTTGCTACGGATCAAAAAATACAATTAGGCCAGTTGTAGAAAAAATTTTTAATTCATTAAAAGGTTTATATAATGCCAAGATAATCCTTGCTAACGATTGTTCTCCCGACGGTGTTTGGGAAGAAATAACAAGTCTATGTAAAGAATATCAGCAGGTTATAGGGATAAACCTGGCCAGAAATTTTGGACAACAAGCTGCACGAATGGCTGCAATTGAGTATGTTCAGGGAGAATATGTTGTATTTATGGATGATGACGGACAGCATGATTCTGATTATATTCCTGCTCTGATAGAAAAGATTGAGGAAGGCTTTGATATTGTCTATGCATCTTTTGAAAAAAAGAAACAGGCCAAATGGAAAACACTTGGGAGCAACTTTCATCAATTTACTTCAGAATTGCTGGAGGAAAAGCCAAAGGGGGTCCGTATCTCGAGTTTTTTCGCTGTTAGGCGTTATATTATAGAAGAATTGAAAAACTACCCAAGCCCCTCTCCTGTAATTTTGGGATATCTGATGAAATCAACTCAAAATATTGCCAGTATTTCTGTTCCACATAAAGATAGAATAAATGGAAAAAGTGGCTATACATTAAGAAAATTAATAAAACTCTGGTTAAATGCAGCAACCAGTTTTTCTATAGTTCCTCTCAGGATTTCAAGCTATCTGGGTTTTGTTTCAGCTGGAATTGGTATTGTTGCATTGATAATTATAGTAATAAGGAAATTGATTCATCCAGAAATTGCTGCGGGATATACATCAATAATTGCTGTTATTTTATTATTTGCTGGCATTTTGCTGTTAATGATGGGACTGATCGGTGAATATTTAGGAAGAGTGTTTATGACAGTCAATCATGTACCACAGTATGTAATTAAAGAAGTGGCAAACATAGATAAGAAAGGGGATGTAAAAAATGTATGAGAACTTAAAAAATATTGAAAAGAAATTTAAAATTTCAGATTTTCCACTAAATATAGCAGTTGAGCCAAGCAATTATTGCAATCTTAATTGCATTATGTGTGCAAATGATAAACTTACGCGTAAACGAGGTGTAATGGATATACGGCTATACAAAAAGATAATAGATGAGATTGCTGAAGTAAATCCATATACAAGGTTATGGCTGGATTATTATGGTGAGCCTTTGCTTCAGCGGTTTAAGCTTTTCTATATGATTGATTATGCAGTAAAGAAAGGACTAAAAAATATAGATTTGAATACAAATGCAATGCTGCTTAATGAGGAAATGGCAGAAATGCTGCTTGATTCAGGTATTACTTTTATCAGTATAGATTGTGATGGTTATTCACCTGAGGTTTATGAGAAAATTCGTGTTGGCGCCAAAAGAGATATAGTTTATCGAAATATAGAATATTTTCTTAAATTAAAACAGAAAAGAAAAATAGAAAAGCCCATTATAGAAGTAAAGATTATGGAAATGGAAGAAAACAAGGAAGAAATTGACCAAGTGCTCTCTTACTGGAGAACAAGGGGAGCGTGGACCTGCGTAAGACGTCTAATTTCTTGGGGCGGAAAGTATGATAATGGAGCAAATAGCATTAATGAAAATAGAATTGCATGTGGTAGTGGAATAGGAATATTGCCTATTACTTGGGACGGGATAGCCCCAATTTGTGTCATGGACTGTAATGCAGATTTTCCTTGTGGAGATGTCAATACCACATCTATAAAAGAAATTTGGAAACGCAGAAATGAATATTTGGTTAAACCCCAAATGGATCATAATTGGTCAGAACTGCCCAAAATCTGCCATAATTGTACCGATTGGATGGTTGTTGGAGAAAACCGGTGGGATGAAAATGGTAAACCCATCGAAAAAACATATGACAGTAAAAGTAAAATGATTGGAACCAGCAAAAATGGATGAAGCGAAGAAGTATTATCCGGGATTGGATTTTATAAAAATTTTCTCCATATTAATTATTTTATTCCACCACTATTACCTAAATACAAAATTACCAGAGTTAAAGATTTTTATTCATGGCGGAATCTTTGTCGAGTTGTTTTTTATGATTTCCGGTTTTTTAGGGGGGGGGAATAAAGCGAAATAGGATTAATCAAATGCCATATTGGAAATATATTGTTTGCATAGTTAAAAGAATTTTACCAATGGTTATGCTTTCTATTTTGATTTATGCCATATTGGGAATACAATACTATCTGCAATTTGGTAGTTGGTATAGAGCAATAGCAATAGACTTTTGGGTTGTTATAACCAGTTTAACCTTGTCATTCTCAGGTGGGGCAGTTGGAAATGTCAGCTTGGGAATTAACAATCCAATATGGTTTATTTGTGTTCTATTGATATGCCATACTTTTTTATATGTGATTCAGAAACTATCAACAAAATATCAGTTTTATCCTGTTTATGGATTTATATGTATGATTTTTTTAGGCATTTCTGCCGTGACTTATAAAATCAATCTTCCATTTTTGAATGCTTCAGTAGCAAGGGGATATTATTCTTTCTTCTTGGGAAGTATAATTGCAATTTTGCTAGATAAAACAAAGAATAGAAGAGTAATATATGTATTTGCACTTGTGACAATATTGCTATATGTTTTACCCAAGCTGTTGGGGTGGTCATTTATGTACAACAATTGGAGATTGTCTATCCCTCTTGTTTTCTTCCCTGCCATTTTGACTTTGGGAACTTATTCTTTGCAAAACATAATGATTGAAAAAATCAGCAGATTTATTGGTGGCTGGTCATTTGAAATATATATTTGGCATGGAGTGATATTACTCGTTCAGGGATTTTTATATAAGGGCGGGTTAATACAATATAATTTTACTAGTTTTATAAGCTTTTTTATAATCGTAATAATATTTAGCCTGTTAATGTACTCTTTAGAAAAGAGATTAAATTCATTTTTCTGGAAAAAGGTAAATAGTTTTATTGGTAGATAATTGGAGAGTTTTGAATGGAATACTTAATTGTGGGAAATGGTGATTATGCAAGAATGATGAACCGATATCTAAAAAACACAAATAATATTTCAGTAGTAGGTTTTACAGTAAAAAGATCTTTTATTTCTAAGAAAACAATTGATGGGATTCCAGTTATCCCAACTGAAGAAATCTTAAATCATTATAATATTGATGTTTGTAAATTGATCATGGGAATTGGCTATCGCAATATGAATCAAATAAAACAGCAGGAATTTATCAGATATAAAGATATGGGTTATACCTTTGAGAATTATATACATCCTACTGCTATTATTGAGAATGATGTTGTCATTGGAGAAGGCAACAATATATTTGAGGGGGTTATTGTACAGGCGGGAACTAAAATAGGAAATGCAAATCTTATTTATGGCGGTGCTTTAATTGCTCATGAGAATATTATTGGTAATTATAATTCCTTTTCCGTTAAGGCTTGCATTGCTGGATGTACAAGAATCGGAAATAACTGTTTTATAGGGGCAAATTCGACAATTAGAGATCATATAGTTATAGACGATTTTACACTTGTCGGTGCAGGAGCATATGTTGATAAGAATACAAATTGCTATGATGTTATAGTGCCACAGAAGTCAGTACAATTGGAAGGCCGAAAGAGCACGGAGTTTATCTAAAATGGAACGTATTATTGTCACCGGAGCAAATGGTTTCATCGGCAGATATGTGACGGAATGTTTACTTAATAATAGCTATTTTGTTTTTGCTATAGACTGCAGCAGTCATCAGTGGGATTCTGAAAATATTGAGCAGATTGTTTCAAGAATATCAAGTGGAAAAACCATAAATTATTGTTCTGAAAAGGTTGGACAGGCCGAAATAATGATACACTTGGCGGCAGATATTACCGTGCCTGGTGATTCTTTGACACTAGGAAATAATTTGGATGGTATGTTTGCTGCTCTTGAAATTGCCAGACGGGTCAAGGTAAAGCAATTTATCTTGTTATCAAGTGTACCTGTTATTGGGGAAATACAATATACCCCAATAGATGAAGTACATCCAGTCCGGCCCAAGACACCTTATCATTGGTCAAAATATTTATGCGAACAAATGCTTGGTAATTATGGCGAGATTTTTGAAACAATAACAATTATTCGTATTCCATCACCAATTGGGGTAGGAATGAGAAAAAATGTATTTTTATCTGTTCTATTAGATAAAATGCAAAGAAATGAAGATGTTAATATTTATGGATCAGGAAACCGGGTTCAAAGCTACATTGATGTAAGAGATCTTTCTGTTGCCATTCACAAAGCAATAGAGGCCAAAGCCAATGGACTGTTTTTAATTTCTGGTAAAGAAGCAATATCAAATCGTCAGCTGGCAGAGCTGTGCAAGGATTTGATAAAAGGTAAATCAAATCTTTTGTATAATAGACAAAAGGATCCGAGCGAGTCAGAAAAGTGGATTATTTCACATAAAAAGGCAGAAGATATATTTGGATATCAGCCTTTATTTGATATAGAAGATACCATACGGTGGATTATTAGATGAAATTTTTAGTATTTTCAGATATTCATGGAAATGCATATGTATTAGAAGAATTTCTAAAAACAATCTCAAAGATTCCTTATGATAACATCTTTTTTTTAGGTGATATATTTGGTTATTACTATGATCAAGAGCGGTGTCTGACCCTGTTGAAACAAATCGAAAACTTAATCTGGCTAAAGGGAAACCATGATGAATATGCGGTTAAAGCATATTATGGCAATATAGATTCAGATAAACTTGTGGCTTCGTATGGTCATTCATATGAAGGAATCAACGGCAGATTCAAAAAAGAAGATATTGATTTCATATCTGCATTGCCGTCATCTTACGAATTTAAGAAAGATGGTAAAAGAATAGTTTTTTTCCATGGCCGGCCAGCAGATACATTGGAGGGACGTGTGTACCCTGATACAGAATTGACCGAAGAAGAATTTGGAAAATATGATGTTATTTTCTTAGGGCATACGCATTGTAAAATGGATCGAATAATAGGTAAAACCCGTGTATTAAGTCCTGGTTCACTTGGACAACCTAGAGATGGCAGAGGGTATGGTTTTATATTTTATGATGATCAAGCTAAAAAGTGTAATTTTATTAATATAAATGTAGATAATTCTTTTTTAAGAAATAAAATTGATGAAAAAGATCCCAAAATGCAAAAATTATATGATGTGCTCGCCAGAGAGATGAAGAATGCCTGATTATAAAAAGTTTAAAATAGAATATGTTGTGGCCGTGCTTGTACCACTAATATTTCTTTGCATTAGCTGGACCATATTAGGTATAAACTTTGAAACAAATGATGATACAGGAATCATGATGTTTGTAACTGGTGCAAAAACTGGTCATCCAACAGGGGAAACTGTTTTTTGCAATATTCTATGGGGTGCATTGCTATCTTTTCTCTATAGGTTAAATGAAAGTATTCCTTGGTATATCATCATCTATATGATACTGATCTGGGCAGTATTATTTATTGTCTGTAATTGTTGTATAAGTTTTTTTAAAAAACCAAAAATGCATATTGATAATGTAAATACAAGAGATTCCTATTCTATCGTAAAAGGTATATTAGTATTTTGTACTTTTTATTTTTCTATTTTTTTATATTATTCTGTTTTTTTTCAGTTTACAACTGTTGCAGCTCTATGTGGATTAGGGGCTATATTGTTGATGATTCTTTTCCCAAGAGGGAATAAGAATATTAGGATTTCATTTTTTATTTTACTATTTTTTGCACAAACAATTCGACCTAAATGCGGATATCTAACAACAGCAGCTTTTTTTACAATTTATTTATTTTTAATTAGTATTGGTAAGAATATCAATCGAATATATCCTCTTATTATAGGCTTTATCCAAGTTGCCACTTATGCTGTAAATGCTATTTATGAGCGATTGAATGGCTGGACTGAATTTAGGGAATATCATATAGCCAGGGCATTATGGAAAGATTATCCTCATATTCCATTTGATAAAAATCCATTATTATATGAAGGACAAGGGTGGACAAAGCAACTGTACGAACTTGCTGATCGATGGTTTTTTATGGATCGTCGGGTAAATGCAGAAGCATTTGAATTTTTTAATACCCAGAATAATACAACATTATCTTTTAAATGGGATTTACTTAGAGGGTTTTTGAATATCCCTGAAATAAGAATGACTATTTTCATATTTAGTATTATTTCAATTGGAATTATAATTTATTATATTTATAAACATAAATATAGAAATCTATTTTTTGGGATAATATCATTTTCTCTTGCAACTATACTTCTTTTGTTTTTTGCTTCAAAAGGGCGGCTTCCGTATAGAGTGTCATTTTCAATAATAGTTTTATTTATGTTCCCAATAATTATTCTATTATTGCAGTATATTGATGATCTTAATAAAATAAAGTGTTTTTTGCTTTGTATTGCCACAATTTTAATTGTAATTTATTCATGTTTTGGTAAAAATGGTCTGATGAGAATAACATATTCCTTATCTAATGATATTTCAAGAAAAGAGGGTATACAAACAAAAAAGGCAGTTGAGCAGTATGCAATTAATCATCAAAACAATATATATATATATGATTATTCTCTGGCTATGACGGGTAGTCCTTTTATTACTTATGCAAAGGGTAAACCTTACAATCTGATGTTTTGGGGCGGAAGTGGTATGTATTCCCCGCCATATTATGAACAACTTGCTGCAAATGGGCTTAAAGAGTTTTATTCTGATCAGTTTTTTAATAAAAATGTATATTTTATGGGAGCAAAAGAGCCACATTCAAAACTGATAAAATATTTGACGGATGAATTTTCTAAGACTGTTTCTGTAGAGATTATATATACTGAAGAAAAATTTATAGTATATAAATTTATTAAATAATTTATCAAGGAAAGTATAAAATGAGTTACTTCAAGCATGAATCAAGTTACGCAGCTGATGGTGCTACAGTTGGTGAAAGAACCAAGATATGGCACTTCAGCCATGTAATGAGCAGTGCAAAGATAGGCGAACATTGTTATCTTGGGCAGAAAATGAATTCTTTATTAGAGAGATTGATAATTGTTTAAAAAAGATGCCGAGGCAAAAGCGGATTAAATGATTCCTTTTAACAAACCTCCTTACACTGGAAATGAAGAAAAATACATATCTCAAGCCATAGCGAACCACAAAATTTGTGGGGATGGTGAATTCACAAAAAAGTGTTCTACCTGGATGGAAGACAGATTCAATGCTAAAAAAGTTCTTTTAACTACATCTGGAACATCTGCCCTGGAGATGGCGGCATTGCTTTGTGATGTCACTATTGGTGATGAAGTGATAATGCCATCTTATACATTCTGTTCAACTGCAAATGCTTTTGTCCAGCGAGGCTGTAAGATTGTTTTTGTAGATATCAGGCCCGATACAATGAATATCGATGAAGATCGTATTGAGCGGGCAATAACATCAAAAACCAAAGTTATAGTTGCTGTCCATTATGCTGGTGTTGCCTGTGAGATGGATACAATTATGGCTATTGCAAGACGGCATAATCTTAAGGTTGTGGAAGATGCCGCCCAGGGTGTCATGGCTACTTATAAGGGAAAAGCATTGGGTACTATCGGGGATTTCGGCTGTTATTCCTTTCACGAGACAAAGAATTATTCAATGGGCGAAGGTGGGGCAATTGTCATCAACAATGAATGCGATATAGAAAGAGCTGAAATAATCCGTGAAAAAGGAACAAACCGTTCAAAATTTATTAGAGGGCAGATAGATAAATACACTTGGGTTGGTTATGGATCCAGCTATCTTCCCTCAGATATCAATGCGGCATATCTTTGGGCCCAATTGGAAAGGGCTGAAGAAATTAATAATAATAGGCTAAATTCATGGAATTTGTATTACCATGAACTGTCGCCATTAATTGGAGAAATAGAACTGCCTGTAATTCCAGTAGAGTGTCATCAGAATGCTCATATGTTTTATATAAAATGTAAAGACATAAATGAAAGAACTGCTTTGATTTCTTATCTGAAAGAAAATGGGATAAATACAGTTTTCCATTATGTACCTTTGCATTCTGCACCTGCCGGACGAAAATTCGGTCATTTTAATGGAACAGATATATATACTACAAAGGAAAGCGAAAGACTTTTACGACTTCCTATGTGGTATGGGTTAGAAGAACAAGATATTATATATATATCCAATATTGTTATGGAGTTCTTTGGAAGATGCGATGAGAAAAAGCAATAAACGGAATGGCTATGAAATTGAAATATAAAATAACTCCCGATTTATTATTTTTTGCAAGTTTTATTCCATATCTTATCCGGCTTATGTGGCAAACGACAATGTTTAATTATCCCTTTAAGGGAAGATTTGGTTCTGGCTATCTGCTTGTATGTATCGGGGTGTTGGTTTTAAAGGTTATTTGTTTTGACAAATTGAATTTTAGACAAATGTTGCTATCAGCCATTCTTCTAGGAATAGGTGTTATGACTTATCTTAAGGCAAAAAGCACTGTGATGCTTATGTTGATGGTGATGATAATTGGCGCAAGAAATATAAATTTTGACAAAATTCTGAAAGCCTATCTTGTTGTTGTTATAGGGGGAATGATTATTGCCTTTTTTGCAACTATGCTTGGAATTATAGAAGATATTTCCAATGAACGGTATATTTTTTCTATATGCATGAAAGGGCATTCTTTCGGAATTATAAATACAACAGACTTTGCGGCACATATATTCTTTGTTTCTCTTGTTATTTTCTATTTGCGACGTAACAGGCAGCAATGGTTCGATTATGTGTTTGCTATCGGTATAGCCATAGGGCTGTTTTTTGTAACACATGCCCGTCTTGACAGTGGCTGCATAGTTATCATGGCTCTTTTATTTGTATTTGGCGATATTGCTGCTAAAGCCGATGCTGGCAGTGGCGGTGAAAAGGTTTTTGATTTTCTACATGCCAGATTGTATCCATTTTTTATGCCAATATTGACAGCGGGTATCTTTATTTTATCATTAGCTTATAGTGCAGAAAATAAGATCCTGAATATAATTAACAGAGTTACAACTAATCGGCTTAGCCTTGCACATACAGATTTTGAACGACGAAGCATAACTCTGTTCGGGCAGCATATCAAGATGTATGGTTGGGGCAAGGGAAAAGGGGTTCCTGCGGCAGAGGGATATACTTTTATAGATATCTCTTATCAGCAAGTTCTTCTATGTTATGGTGTTGTTTCACTTGCAGCACTCCTGTCAATGTATGTGTACATGGCGTTAAAAAACAAGAAGAACCGTCATTTTCTTTATTGTATTTTACTCATAGCAATAAACTGTACTCTTGCTCATCATTTGCATGAGCTTGCATACAATCCGTTTACATTGGCTTTTTGGGCATACGTTAGTATTGAACATATATAGGGGGAGAATATGAATACTTGCAGCGGCTACAACAATTATGAACGAGAAATAAATTTAAAGGATCTGTTGTTCTCGATTCTCTATAGATGGAGAAGCCTTTTGCTGGCTGGATTGATAGGTTTGGCTCTTATCGGAGGTTATAAGTTTGCAACTTCGTATAAAACTAGTGTTGTACTAGGACAGAATAATGAAGAATCTGCCAAAATTCTTAGACAAAAAGAGGCAGAGAGGATACGCTTGGCAACGATGGTTGAATATTACAGCGAATCTCCATTGATGTATATCAATGGTTTTGCAAGGCCAACGGTAGAAATTATTTATAGTATAACTATAACAGATGCAAAGGCTGATGAACTATACAAAGATTCCATTGATGCAATAGTAGCTGCCTATACTATAGGTCTTGATGTTTATGATGAATTTAACAAGAATGGAATAGAGGGCAGGTATGCTGAGGAGCTCTATACCTGTGATTATGATATAGATTCAAATACAATACAAATAATAGCTTCAGGCCCAGATAAAGAGATGGCAAAACAGATAGCAGATATTGTCGCAGGTGCGGTAGAAAATAAAAAGAATAATATAACTTCAGAATACAGAGATCACTCTCTAAAAAAAGTGGCTGAACATTATTATGAAATAATAGATCGGGACTTGTTGAAGAAACAGAACAGTTTTATCTCGTCAATAAAAACTCGCAAAGAAGAACTCAAGAAACTTGAAGATGAGATTGCGAAACTAAAGATTGATTCTGGTCTTATGGGGGATACTGTTGTTTCAAAGAAAGGATTTATACCTAATAGCATTATAAAATATTCTATACTTGGGGCGATATTAGGAGTATTTATAGTTGTTGTCTGGTATTGTGTGATATATGTGTTAAAGCCAATTCTTAGAACAGAGAATGATATAAGAAATCAGTATGGAATACCTGTGATTGGAACTTTACCAAAGAAGCAACCGACAAAGCCTCTTTTTATAGATAAGTTGCTTATGAAGCTTGAGGGAAGGAGTGATTGTCAGAATGCAGAAGAAACAATAAAGACAGCATCTATTTCGATATCTAATACAGCGAGCAAAGGAAGTCATGTCGTTGTTATTACGTCGATGGCTGAAAATAAGGCTTTTGACAAAATAGCGGAAAAACTGAATAGCATAGTAACGGAGGTAACACTTATTTTGCTTAGAGGCGGAACAGATAAAGCAAATAATGTTGAAGAACTTTCAAAGTGTGATGCTGTTGTGCTGGTAGAGGAACGGGATGTTTCATCTCTCAATAAAATAAATGAAGAGTTAAGGCAGATAAAGCTTTTTGATAAAAAAGTGCTTGGTGCTATCATTATTTGAACTTGGGTAGAAAACAAATATGTCAGAAAACAGCAAAAAAGAAATAAGAAAACTATTACTATTCTACGATGTTCTCATATACATTGGCGTAGTAGCTCTTCTTCTTGTAAAGCGTCCCAGCGAAGTTGAAAGATTCTCATACAATGCTACAATTATTCATGCGCTTACATGTGGCGCATGTATTTTTTTGTGTCGCTTTATAGTGGACATATACAAGCAGATATGGCGATATGGAGGTATGTCGCAGTTTCTACGCCTAATAGTTGCCGATATTATAGGTGGTTTTATCTATTTTATTTTGGACAGATTCCTAATGGCAGAACATATCATGTTTGTAAGGGCTATATCTATTGTTTCGCTCAACCTTCTTGGGGTCATGGTCGAGAGAATTCTTTATTATAATCTGTATCAATATGCGTCGACAAACAGACCTGGTTCTTCTGCGGCCAGGAATATACTCAAATGGTTTGGTGCCGTTACTGTGATAGATGATAATTCAAGAATTGGAGCTAACGCTACTAAAATCAATGTGGCAATTGTCGGGGCTGGAAGGGTTGGGTTCGGCCTTGCTCAGGAGTTGTTCGCAAATCCCAATGCACTATATAACCCGGTTTGCTTTATTGATATTGATAGAAAAAAAATAGGTCGCAGCATCCTTAATATGCCTGTTTTGGGCAAAAAGGATATCGAATCAGGCGAACTCAACAAGTTAAAAGTACAGGAAATAATCTTTGCCCTGCCCTTAATGGAATCTTCTAAAAGAAAGGAGCTTTACGATTACTACTCGAAAGCTGGCTATAAGGTTAAGATATACGATTATCCAATCATGCAGACCGCAGGAACAAGCAGAAGACAGCTCAGAGAGTTCGATATAGAGGAGCTTCTGTTCAGAAAGCCTGTTAATATACTCGATGATAGAACAATTAAATATTATTGTGGCAAGGTGGTGCTTATAACAGGTGGTGGCGGTTCCATAGGATGCGAACTGGCCAGACAGGTTGCTGCAATGTCTCCCAAAAAACTCATCATTTTGGATATATACGAAAATGGGGCATATGACATACAGCAGGAACTTAAAATTGCTTATGGTGGTAAGTTGGATATTTTTATTGAAATAGCTAGTGTGTGCGACAGAGAAGAGCTTGATAAAATTTGGTCGGAATACAAACCGGATGTGGTATTGCACGCAGCAGCTCATAAGCATGTGCCCCTTTTGGAGCGCAATGTAGGAGAGGCTGTTAAAAATAATATTTTCGGCACAAAGAATGTCTTGGACATGGTCGAAAAATATGAGACAGGCAGATTCATCATGATTTCCACAGACAAAGCTGTCAATCCTACCAATGTCATGGGAGCTACCAAGCGATTCTGTGAGATGATGGTGCTTGCTAACAGGAATAAAACAAAAACAGTATACAGCGCTACCAGATTTGGCAATGTCCTTGGCAGCAACGGCAGTGTTATACCTTTGTTCAAAAAACAGATTGCAAACGGAGGCCCTATAACTCTTACCGATAAACGGATAATCAGATACTTTATGACTATACCAGAGGCCAGCCAGCTGGTGCTTAAATCAGGTATGTTAGCTAAAAATGGAGAACTGTTTGTACTTGATATGGGAAAACCTGTAAAAATAGTTGAACTTGCCGAAAGCATGATAATGCTTTCAGGACTCAGGCCATATATTGATATAGATATAATCGAGACAGGACTCAGGCCTGGAGAAAAACTATACGAGGAATTATTGATTAAAGGAGAGTCTATAACAAAAACCGAAGATAGCAAGATCTTTGTAGAAGAAGACGAACCTTTGAATGTCGGCATGATAGATGAATACCTTGGAATACTTAGAGGTGTTATAGAAAATAAGGATGATGAAACTATCAAAGACACTCTTAAAAAACTGGTACCAACCTTTAAGGCCCCTCAATTAATAAATGAAAAAGCTGTTTTATAGCAAAAAGGAAGAGAATAAAACATATGAAAGTACCATTTTCACCACCGGATATTTCTGAAAAAGAAATTGAGTATGTTGAAGAAGTTCTCCGCTCTGGATGGATTACCACAGGACCTAAAGTAAAAAAACTTGAAAAACTCATTGCTAAGTATGTTGGGGTATCAGATGGGTCTGACTTTGAATCGCCGAATTGTGTATGCTTGAATAGCCAAACCGCTTGTGCTGAAATGTGTCTAAGACTTCTTGGAATAGGCGAGAGCGACGAGGTTATTACTTCAGCTTATACATATACAGCTACTGCAAGTGTCATTGCCCATGTTGGTGCAAAAATAATTCTTGTGGATGCGCAAAAAGATAGCTTTGAAATGGATTATGGAGTCCTTGAAGATGCAATAACAGAAAGAACAAAAGTTATAATCCCCGTTGATATAGCAGGTGTTCCGTGTGATTATGATCGTATCTTTGATATTGTGAAAAGTCCTCATGTTCAAGCAAAGTTTGCGCCAAAAACAGAACTTCAAAAGGCAATTGGTCGTGTTACGGTAATAGCTGATGCAGCACATGCTTTTGGAGCAGATAGACATGGACATAAAGTCGGCTCAATTGCAGATTTTAGCAACTTTAGCTTTCATGCTGTAAAAAATTTTACCACAGCAGAGGGAGGAGCAGTAACTTGGCGATCAATCCCCGGTGTTTCTGACAGTGACATCTACAAGAAACTTCAGTTGTTCAGCCTGCATGGTCAGAACAAGGATGCTCTTGCAAAAACAAAACTTGGTGTCTGGGAATATGATATCATCGGACCTTGGTACAAGTGCAATATGACTGACATTATGGGGGCAATGGGACTCGCCCAGTTTGATCGGTATCCGGGAATGCTTGCCCGCCGCCGTGAAATCATAAACCAGTATGATGCAGCATTGAAACCATATGGAGTCCAAGTGCTTGTCCATTATGCAGATGATTATCATTCTTCAGGTCATCTCTATTTGACACGAATCCCGGGAATATCACCAGAACAGAGGAATGAAATAATTGTAAAGATGGCAGAACGTGGAATTGCGACAAATGTACACTATAAACCGCTTCCATTACATACAGCATATAAGAATCTTGGTTTTGACATCAAAGATTATCCAAATGCATATGCCCAATTTGCAAATGAAATAACTTTACCTCTTCATACTTGTCTTACAGATGAACAGGTAAATTTTGTAATAAAGAATTATATAGAAATAATTAAACAATATTTAAAGTAGACTTGATTGTGAAACAATGGGATGAACTTCCAGCAGAATTACAGATAGATATAATAAAACCATATTATGAAAGCCTAAGAAAGAAATGGTTTTCTCTTCTTTGTAAACGTCTTTTTGACATCGTTGTTTCTTTTATAATGCTTGTTATTCTTTTTCCGCTTTTTATCATTCTTGCGATAACAATCAAAATGGACTCAAGAGGGCCTGTTTTTTATCGCCAGGCAAGAGTTACCCGCTACGGGGAAAAATTTCGTATTCATAAATTCAGATCAATGGTGGTTGATGCTGATAAAGGCAGTCTTGTAACTGTTAATGGTGATAACCGAGTTACAAAAGTAGGCCGGTTTATACGAAAATATAGGCTTGATGAAATCAGCCAGCTTATTGATATACTGCAAGGTAATATGACTTTTGTCGGAACCCGTCCTGAAGTTCCAAAATATGTAGCAGCCTACACTGATGAAATGAAAGCAACCCTTCTGATGAGGGCTGGTGTAACAAGTATGGCAAGTATTAATTACAAAGACGAGGCAGAATTGCTTAATGCAACTGTAGATATTGATTCAGTTTATATAAACCAAATTCTGCCAGAGAAGATGAAATATAATCTGTATGACATAAAGAATTATTCTTTTTTTAGGGATATTTATACTTTATTAAAGACAGTCGGCGCTGTTATGAAAAAGTAAGGAAATAATTTTAGATAAATGAATATTTTATACATAGATCATTATGCAGGCTCTCTTTCTTTAGGTATGGAGTTTAGGCCCTTCTATCTTGCAAGGGAATGGCAAAAACTAGGGCATAATGTTCGCATAATTGGAGCAGATTTTTCTCATTTAAGAAAAGCAAATCCTATTGTTAAAAAAAATTTTGAAATACAGAAGATAGATGGAATTGAGTTTCAGTGGATAAAAACTCGAAAATATCATGGCAATGGAATTTCCAGGGCAATAACGATGTTTCAGTTCTGCTCCAAACTTTGGATACACGCAGGAAGGCTTGTTCAGGAATTCAAACCTGATGTTGTTATTGCATCGTCAACATATCCTCTTGATACTTATCCCGCACAAAGAATAAAAAAATTTGCAAAAAACTGTAAATTAATTCATGAAATTCATGACATGTGGCCTATAACACCAATTGAATTATATGGTATGGCTCCAACGCATCCATTTGTTGTTACTATGCAGATTTCTGAAAATTCTTTTTGTAAACATGCAGATAAAGTGGTTTCTGTACTTCCCAAAGCTTCTGATTATCTTCAAGAACACGGAATGAAGGCAAATAAGTTTTCGTATATCCCTAATGGAATAGAATTGTCTGATTGGAATAATCCTGCACCCTTGCCAAAAGTGTATATTGATGTGATAGAAAAAGCGCATAATGAGGGGCGTTTAATTTTTTGTTTTTTTGGAAGTCATACACGTTCTTACTGTCTTGACTATTTTATAGAGGCGGCCTTGAAAAATGACCAAAAAAAGTTGTTTTTGTTATTTGTTGGTGAGGGTAATTATAAAGAGAGTTTGATATATAAGGCTTCTAGTTTATTAGAGCCAAGTTCATTTGCATTCTTTCCAGCAATTAATAAGTCTGCCATACCATCTCTTTTAAAACGAATTGATATTTCTTATGTTGGTGCTATGAAAAATAGGATGTTTCGTTTTGGAATTGGTATGAATAAATTATTTGATTCAATGATGGGAGCAAAGCCTTTGCTTTATGCAGTTGAAGCACCAAATGATTTTGCTAAACTTTATCATTGTGGGATAAGTGTGGAAGCCGAAAATATAGACGCTCTTGCAATGGGAATGAAAATATTCCTTGATATGTCTGATTCTGAAAGGGCAACACTTGGTGAAAATGGTAAAAATGCTGTATTGGAGAATTTTACCTATCCAAATCTTGCAAAACAATTTTTAGCTATAATGCACAGTAAATAATTAGGGAAATAAATGTTATGAAAATTCTTACTGTTGTTGGGGCAAGACCTCAATTTATTAAGGCTGCTGTCGTATCGCGATTACTTCGAAATAACGCAACAGAAATTCTTGTTCATACCGGGCAGCATTATGACTACAACATGTCAGATATTTTTTTTGAAGAGTTGAGTATTCCTAGGCCAGACTACAATCTGGGAATTTCAGGTGGTACCCATGGTGCTATGACCGGGAAGATGCTTGCATCAATAGAAGAAGTGCTTATAAAAGAACAACCAAATAAGCTTCTTGTTTATGGAGATACAAATTCGACTCTTGCCGCGGCTCTTGCTGCAGTAAAGCTTCATATTCCTGTTTTTCATGTAGAGGCAGGAAACCGTTTTGGAACCCTCGAAAGTCCAGAAGAAGTCAACAGGATTGTTACCGATCATGTTTCTGATTGTCTTATGCCTTGTACAGAATCTGCAGTGGCATTCTTGACAGAGGAAGGTCTTGCACGAAAAACACACATGGTTGGAGATCCAATGTATGATGCATTCCTATATTATGGTGCAAAAATTACAGACAAGGATAGAAATGCAATCGTAGATTTTGAAGGTAATTCTGTAAGAAGACCCCCAGAGTTTTATTATTTGACATGTCATCGTCAGGAAAATACAGATACGGATGAAAAATTAAGTGAAATCTTAAAAGCAATGGAAAGCCTTGATGCTCCTACAATTTACCCAGTTCATCCAAGAAATCATATTCGTGCGGAACGTGTATGCAAAGCTAATAATTTCAAAAATATCATCTTAACTCAACCAGTAGGATATCTTACTTCTATTTCTTTAGTAAATGAGGCAAAGAAGATAGTAACCGATTCTGGAGGTCTTCAGAGAGAAGCATTTTTCGCTGGTAAACAATGTGTTACTGTTCTTGATTTTGTTGTATGGCCTGAAACAATGGTAAATAATAGAAATCAACTGGCAAAACCAGAGAAAAATGATATTCTCGAAAAACTTAGTGCTGTACAAACGGTCGATGTCTCTTACCAGCCTTTTGGCGACGGTCATGCAGGTGAAAAAATAGTAGAATTACTTTTAAAATAGGGTTGTCTGAAAGTATGAAAGTATGCCATTTTACAAGTGCACATAAAAGTGATGATATCCGCATTTTTGTAAAAGAATGTTCGTCTTTAGCTTCTGCTGGCTTTGATGTTTATCTTGTTGCCCAGGGTGTAGATAGAGAAGAGAATGGCGTTCATGTGATTGGAGTGGGGAAAATGCCGGAAAACCGCAAAAATCGTATGACAAAGTTTGTAAAAAAAATATATTTTAAAGCTTTGGAGATAGATGCTGACATTTATCATTTCCATGATCCAGAACTTCTTCCATATGGACTAAAACTCAAAAAAATGGGAAAAAGGGTCATCTTTGATAGCCACGAAGATGTACCAGCCCAAATATTGGATAAAACTTGGATACCATTACTGCTCCGGAGAATTATTTCAGAAGTTTATAAAATATATGAAACATTTGTCGTCAGGAAGCTGGATGTAGTTATTACGGCAACAGAACATATTGCAAGTGCTTTTGAAAATAGGGCTAAAAAAATACTTGTAATCAATAATTATCCAAAGCTGGATGATATTGTTTTTCATAATACTTCTTTTTTAGAAAGAGCTATGCAAATCTGTTATGCTGGAGGACTAAATAATATACGAGGACAACGTGTTATGGTTGAGGCTACTATGAATACAGATGCAAAGCTTGTTATAGCAGGTCCTTGTGATGATGATTATATTCAGACGACAAAGGGAAATTTTACTTATCTGGGACTTATATCACGTGAGCAAGTGAATGAATTGTATGGAAACAGTCGGATGGGAATATTACTTTATCAACCTGCTAAAAATCATTTTGAATCACAGCCAATTAAAATGTTTGAGTACATGGCGGCTGGACTTCCTTTTGTTGCTTCTGATTTTCCTCTGTGGAAAAATATAGCAGAAGGAAATAGATGTGGTTTATGTGTGGATCCAAGAAACAAAGAAGCTGTAAAAGAGGCGTGTAATTTTATTATTAGGAATCCTCAAAAAGCTGAAGAAATGAAAAAAAATGGTAGAAAAGCTGTTCTTGAAAAATATAACTGGGCAATTGAAGAAAAAAAACTAAAGACATTATATATGCAAATGGAGGGAAATCTTAAATGAAAAAAATTAGATATTGTACACGCTGTGTAATGAATGATTATTCTGATTCCACAATCAAATTTGATCATAATGGGTATTGTAATTATTGTACTGATGCCTTGGCTCAGATTAATACGACAACATATTTTCCAGGGGAGAAGGGGCAAGAAAAGCTTGAAAAAATGATTTCAATGCTCAAGGAAGAGAATAAGAACAAGAAATATGATTGTGTAATGGGTATTTCAGGGGGCCTAGATTCTTCTTATCTTGCATATCTTGGTTATAAATGGGGATTACGAATTCTTGCTGTTCATATTGATGATGGTTACGATACTGAAATTTCAAAAAGTAACATTCAAAAGTTGTGTAATGCTGCACATATCGAGTTAAGGACTATTGTTCCTGATGCAGAGCAGTTTAATGCTTTGACGAAAGCATATATGAAAGCCGGTGTTCCAAATCTTGCAATTCCTCAGGATAATGTCCTGTTTGCTTTCCTTTATGATACTGTAAAAAAGGAAGGTCTTAAATATTTCCTTTCAGGTGGAAACTTTGCTCTTGAAAGTATCCTGCAGAAAGATAATGTCTTCAATGCTATGGATGTTGTTAATATTAGGGATATTAACAGAAGATTTGGTACTAAACCAATCAATAAGCTGAAATTCATTTCTTCTTATAAAAAATATATTTGGACCAAGAATGGAACTGTTGTGACATTACGGCCTTTGAATTACATTGATTACAACAGAGATAGGGCTTTCAAGGAATTAAATGATTTCTGCGGATTCGAGTATTATGGTCGTAAACACCTTGAGAATATCCTTACTGCGTTTGTTCAATTATTTTGGTTCCCAAAAAAATTCAAAGTTGATAAGAGAAGTTCTCATCTTTCAAGTATGATTGTTTCAGGCCAGATGACTCGCGAGGAAGCCCTCAAGGAATTGGCCGAGCCCCTATATGATGATAAAATGATGAAAAAATATATCGACATCATTAAAGAAAAAATTGGAATAACAGAAGATGAGTTCACCGAAATTATGAACTCCTCTCCACATCGGCATGAGGATTATAAGTATGATAAGTTTTCAATATTGCTGAGAAAATTCATAAAATAGGTTTTTAGTATCATAAAAGATGAAGCTGAAAGATTTTAAATCAAATCTCTTTTTCCTCATATCTTCTGTGTTCTTGAAATTTGGGATGGGTTGGGTTTATTGTAATATTACTTCAAAAAGTTTTGGATATGAACATTTTTCCTTCTCACCTTCATGGGAATGGACATTTCTTTCTTGGTCTTTATTTTTCCTATTCGCAATACCTTTTTCATTTATGTATCAGAACAGGAAGCAACTTATCTCATATGAAGTTCTTTTTATACTTTTCTACTTGTCGGTTATTCCTTTTACAACATTTGTTCAATATGCAGGTGTTAGTTCAAGATACATTTTTTTGAATTGCGTTTATTGGTTCTGCTTGTGGGGTTTTGTCTTTGGACTAGGGGAAATTTCTAGTGACCAAAAGGTTATTCTAAGACGAACTCTAAGCATTAATAAACGGGAAGTCATTTATCTGTTTTTATTTTTTTTCATTATCGTATTGTATATTTTCTTTGCTAACACAAGTACTAAGTTGAATTTATCACTTATGAATGTCTATGAGCTCCGGTCAAAATTTAAACAAATAAATCTTCCTATTATAATTAAATATCTTTTTTCCTGGTCCAGAATCATTATTGCTTTTCTTTTAGGACTTTTTATTTATAAAAAAAAGTGGGGATGGGTGATAATTGCTTCTGTATGTCAGTTAATAAGTTTTAGTATTGATGGTTCTAAGTCAACTCTATTTATGATGGTAAGTCTTATTGGTTTGATTATTCTTCCATATATATGCTTAAAAAGAGTTAATCAATTGATGATAATAGGTTTTTTGAGTATAATTCTTACCTCATTTTTTATGTTTGTTGTTTTCGGCAACTACTCAATCCCTGATTTGGTTATAAGAAGAATTTTCTTTCTCCCGATTCAACTCCAAACTTCATACGTTGATTTCTTCACTAATAATCCACCAGATTTTTTTGCACAGGGAATAATGAGAAGGCTAGGAGCAGAGAGTCAATATCCAACCATAACAAATATGATTGCGGAAATCTATTATGACAGACCAGAGATGGTTGCAAACAGCGGACTGATAAGTGATGCAGTCATGAATCTCGGAATATCAGGTATCATAATTATGCCTCTTGTTCTGAGTATTGTTTTGAAAGTTGCTGATTTAGTTTCAAAAAATCTTGATGTTCATATATATGCTGCTGTAGCGTTCATTATTGCAATACTTTTACTTGATGGATTTTTAAATACAATTCTTCTTAGTCATGGGTTGTTGCCGATTTTGATGATTCTTTTATTCATGAGTCGTACATATTGGGGACCGCAAAGGAATTCGAATTTATGAAAATTGAATCAAAGAGCGTCAGAATCACTTTTCTGTTTGATGTGATGTTAAATCTATTTGCTTCTGCATTACCTATAGCCGTACTCCAGCTTTTTGTGTATCCACAAACGGCAAAAATTCTTGGTGGCGATAAATATGGATTGATGCTTACTATCTATTCTGTATGGATATTGGTAGCAAATGCAATCGGTAATTCTTTAAATAATGTTAAGCTGTTGAGAAATGATGAATATATCAAAAACGGGTTAAGTGGGGATTTCCCTATTCTTCTAAAACGATTCTCTTGTTATATCTCCGTTATATGTTTTTTCGTCATTTGGTTTTATTTTGGCAATTTTTCTATTCTTCATATATTGTTTGGTGTAGTTGTAGCCCTGTTTATTTACTTGAAGGCATATTTTGAAGTTGGATTCAGGATTAATCTCAATTATAAAATGATTGCGATTATCAATGTCTTTCTTACAATTGGATTTATTATTGGGTTTGGACTGACTTCTATTACTGGTTATTGGGAGTTCATTTTCTTATGTGGCTATGGAATAAGTTGTATCCTTTGCATACTGAAATCAGGACTCATTTTTGAAAAAAGTCAGAAGACTAAATTATACAAGAGAACAAAGTTTGAGTTTTACAGTTTGTTGGCGGCTTCTGTCATAGGTTTTCTAACTACTTATGCAGATAAACTGGTTTTGTATCCGTTAATTGGAGGAACCGCTGTTTCTATTTATTACACCGCTACTATTTTAGGAAAGATTATCAGCATGATAACAGGCCCGCTTAATAATGTGATTCTTAGTTATATATCCAAATGGAAAGCTGATAAAAAAAGCATTCTTATTTATGTGCTTTTATTTGGAGTTATCCTGATAGTTATTGGTTATTTTATCACAATAATAGTTGGAGGTTCTATCATAGGCTATTTATTCCCACAATGGAAAGAAGATGTGTTGATATATTTACCCGTCACCACAATTACAGTAATGCTTCAACTTTTGATTTCTTTGATATATCCATTTACTTTGAAGTATTGTGCTATGAAGTGGCAGATAATCTTCAGCATTATAGGATCTATAGTCTATTTTGGATGTGCTTTGTTGTTGTGGAATTTTTATGGATTGATGGGATTCTGCATCGGAACGGTAATGGGAGAAAGTTGTAAACTTTTTGTTATGTTACTTGTATATAAGAAAAGTAAATAATACGATTTATTTAGTATTATATAAAATTATAATGCTATAACTGATGATACATTAAGTCAATAATTTTAATTATTTGAGGAGAATAAAAATGAAATATGCATTAATTGGATGTGGTCGTATCGCAGTAAACCACATCAAGGCAATTGTTAACAACAAACTGGAGTTTGTTGCTGCATGCGATTTGATTCCAGGGCACATAGATGTTCTTTTTGAAAAGACGGATTATACTGGAAATCCAGCTCGTTATACCGACTATAAGAAAATGATTGCAGAACATCCAGAGCTACAGCTTGTTGCTGTTACTACAGATAGTGGTGTGCATGCAGAAATCGTTTTGTATCTTATTGATCACGGTATTAATGTCATTGTTGAAAAGCCAATGGCTATGAGCATGAAGGATGCTGATGAAATTGTGGCTAGAAGTGCTGCAAAGAATGTAAAAGTAACAGTATGCCATCAGAACCGTTTTAATGTTGCTGTCCAGCAGATGAGAAAGGCTCTTGACCAGGGTCGTTTTGGTCGCCTTTCTCATGGTTCAATCAATGTGCGTTGGAATCGTAATAAAGATTACTATGATCAGGCAAGCTGGCGTGGCAAGTGGGCAAGTGATGGCGGTTGTCTTTTCAATCAGTGTATTCACGGTATAGATCTTCTCCGTTGGATGATGGGTGATGAGGTAGAAGAGGTATATGGTGTAACTAAACGGCAGTTCCATGACTATCTTGAATGTGAAGATATCGGTATGGCTGTCATAAAATTTAAGAATGGGGCAGTGGGTACCGTTGAAGGTACAGTAAATGTCTATCCAAAAAATCTTGAAGAGACACTCTATCTGTTTGGTGAAAAAGGTACAGTGAAGATTGGTGGCAAGAGTACAAACAATATTGATGTTTGGGAGTTTGCTGATGAAAATGAATCTGACCAGAAGAATAAAGGACTTCAGGAACAGACATCCAATGTTTATGGTAATGGACACACAAGTCTTTATGCAGATATGATTGATGCAATAACAAACAACAGAAAACCATACATCGATGCTGTTGCAGGACGTAATGGGGTTGAGATGGTTCTTGCAATCTACCAGTCAGCCGCCACAGGAAAACCTGTAAAACTGCCTCTTAAAGATGTTGCTTCTACAGATTTTACCGGAAGATTTGATAAATGAGGATAGATATGGGAGATAAAAAATTCTTTGTTCATGAAAGCAGCTATATTGATGATGATGTTGAGATAGGAGAGGGAACAAAAGTCTGGTTCTTCTGTCATATACAGAAAGGTGCAAGAATTGGTAAAAATTGTTCACTTGGTCAGAATGTCAATATTTCAAATAATGTCAAAATAGGTAATGGAGTAAAAATTCAGAACAATGTTGCAGTTTATGAAGGTGTCGAAATAGAGGACGATGTCTTCTGTGGCCCTTCCTGCGTATTCACAAATGATTTGACCCCTAGGGCAAAATACCCAAAAGGACATGATAATTATAAAAAAACAGTAATTAAGAAAGGCGCTTCTATTGGGGCCAATGCCACAGTAGTATGTGGACATACGGTTGGTTCGTGGGCACTTATCGGAGCGGGTGCTGTTGTTTCGACCAATGTTCTAGCTCATGCTTTAATGCTTGGTGTTCCTGCAAAAAGAAAAGGTTGGGTTTGTGAGTGCGGGGAACTTCTCAAAGATGGCCTAACATGTAGAAAATGTGGAAGAAAATATAAAGAAACAGAGGAAGGATTAGTAGAAGTATGCAATTCAGAGATTTAAAGAAACAATATGAGGTACTAAAACCAGAAATTGATGCTGGTATACAGAATGTTATAAACAGTACAGCGTTTATTCTTGGTAAACCCGTGACAGATCTGGAGAATAAACTTGCAGAATATGTGGGAAGAAAGCATTGTATTGCCTGTGGAAACGGTACCGATGCACTGGTGTTGGCACTTCGTGCACACGATGTGAAATGTGGAGATGCAGTTTTTGTTGCCGATTTTACCTATATTGCGTCTGCAAGCTGTGCAGCATTAGTGGGGGCTACACCTGTATTTGTTGATATTAATTCAAGAACATTTAATATCTGTCCGGAATCCCTTGAAAAAGCGATTGAAAGAACAATCAAAGAAGGAAAGCTTACTCCAAAGGCAATAGTAGCTGTCGATCTTTTTGGCTTGCCCGCAGATTTTGCAGCGATAGAGAAAATAGCTAAGAAGCATAATCTGGTTATCATTGAAGATGCCGCACAGGGGTTTGGTGGAAATATAAAAGGTAAGAGAGCATGTTCTTTCGGCGATATCTCATGCACATCTTTCTTCCCGGCAAAACCTCTTGGTTGTTATGGCGATGGCGGAGCAGTGTTTACAGATAATGACGCGGTAGATGAACGCTTGCGATCTCTTAGAGCCGGAGGTAAATCCCCTGCAGATAAATATGATAACAGGGAGATTGGAATGAATTCCAGACTTGACACTCTGCAAGCTGCAATCCTCCTTCCAAAATTCAAGGCTTTTGCAGATTACGAGTTGAACGATGTAAATAAAGTGGCTGCTTGGTATACAGACAGATTAAAGAATCATGTTGTTACTCCTTTCGTTCCAGAAGGATATCTTTCAAGTTGGGCGCAGTACACAATAAGGTTTAAAGATAAAAATGAACGAGATGCTGTACAGGCAAGACTTAAAGAGGCAGGAATACCTTCCATGATCTATTATCCTCGTGGAATGCACCAGCAGGAATGCTTCCGAAGTATGAATTTAACTGCTGATTTATATCCAAATGCAATTGAGGCCACAAAAACCGTATTAAGTCTTCCAATGCATCCATATCTGGATGAAGAAACAGTAAATGGAATCTGCAATATAATCTTGAAATAAGGATGGGAAAATGAGTTTTGACAATATTTATATAGGATTAATAGCCGGGAAAGAAAAACTGGCTCTTGTGGGTTTAGGCTATGTAGGAATGCCTATTGCAGTTGAATTTGCAAAGCATGTAAAAGTCATTGGTTTTGATATCAACGAAAAACGCGTTAATGAATATAAAAATGGTATTGATGCGACTAATGAGGTTGGCGAGGCAATCAAGCATACAAAAGTTGATTTTACTGCGGACCCTAAACGCCTTAGCGAAGCAAGGTTCATTGTTGTCGCTGTTCCAACACCGGTAAATGATGATACAACACCAGATCTCCGTCCCATAGAAGGTGCATCAAGACTTGTCGGTCAGAATATTAGACCGGGTACAATCGTTTGTTTCGAATCGACAGTATATCCTGGGGTTACAGAAGACTGCTGCGTGCCTATCATTGAGAAGGAATCTGGATTGAAATGTGGTACAGACTGGAAGATTGCATATTCTCCGGAGCGTATCAACCCGGGTGATAGAATACACACCCTTACAAACATCAAGAAAATTGTTTCCGGTATGGATGCAGAAACCTGTGCCGAGGTAAAGAAGGTATACGATATTGTCATAAAGGCAGGGACCTTCCCGGTTTCAACAATTAAGACAGCCGAGGCTGTAAAAGTTGTTGAAAACAGTCAGCGTGATATCAACATTGCTTTTGTAAATGAAATTGCAATGATTTGTGACAGGATGGGTATTGATACAGATGAAGTTATTGCTGGAATGAACACCAAATGGAATGCGCTTGGTTTTAAGCCGGGTCTTGTTGGTGGCCACTGCATCGGAGTTGATCCTTATTATCTTACTAATGCAGCAGAGAAACTCGGTTATCACAGCCAGATTATCCTTAATGGGCGCAAAGTTAACGATAGTATGGGAAGTTTTATAGCCGACTGTGCTATTAGGCAGATGATAGAAGCTGGTATGGCTCCCAAAAAGGCAAATGTAGTAATTCTTGGTATTACTTTCAAAGAAAACTGCCCTGATACACGAAACAGCAAGGTAATTGATATCATTAAACGCCTTAAAGAATATGATATAAAGCCTATTATTACAGACAAGTGGGCAGATAAAGATATTGCTAAGAAAGAATATGGTGTTGAGCTTATAGATTTTGATAAACTTCCAAAAGCAGACTGTGTTATTGTGGCAGTTGGACATAATGAATTCCGATCAATGTCAATGATGCAGCTCAAGGAACTCTTTAAATCAGAACTTTCCGACGAAGAGAAAGTTCTGATTGATGTAAAGAGCCTTTATCGTATGGATGAGCTCAAGGCTTCTGGAATGCGTTTTTGGAGATTATAGGCATAAAAGATGTCATAATTCACAAAAATAGCATTAATGATTACAGGTGATATTTTTTATTGTTGTTTTAGAACATGGCCTAATTCCGGAACGAAAATAGGTACTGATGAGATTTTCTAATTTGAAGTAAGTGGTAATAAATTTGAAGCTGTTCATATGTTTCCTGGTTATACTCATAATATCATTAATCTTAGTGAGACTGAAAATACTGTGGCGGTAATGTGGGCGAATGAGTAGTTCAATCCAAATAAACCAGATGCATTCTATAAAAAAGTCAGATAATGTTTTTCTATAAAAATTAATGCAGACCCCCTCCTTAAAACAGAACATTGCACTTAATCTCTTTAGGACTTTATTAAGCCTGCTTTTCCCAGTAATCACTTTTCCATATGCATCTCGTGTTTTGCTGCCAGAAGGAATAGGAAGAGTAGCCTTTGCCCGTTCATTTGTTGATTATTTTATTATAATTGCCACACTCGGTATTTCAACATATGGAATACGTGAGACTGCAAAAGTCCGTGATAACAGAGAGCAGCTATCAAAGATTTCTCGAGAGATTATAACCATTAATATGGTTTCAACTGTTGTTTCTTATTTGTTGCTTTTTACTGCAATGTTCTGCATTCCAAAACTTGCAAACTACCGGCTACTGCTTATCGTTATAAGTGCCAAAATTCTATTTACTGCTTTAGGTTTGGACTGGCTCTATGGAGGCATGGAGGATTATAAATATATTACCACCCGAGCTGTTGTCTTCCAGATTATAAGTGTTATTCTCCTTTTTGTATTTGTGCATAAACCTGAAGACTATCTAAAATATGCATCTATAGCAGTACTTTCTAATGTGGGCTCCCATGTATGCAACTGGATTCATAGCAAGAAATATATTGATCTGTTTATTAAAACTAAACTTGAGCTGAAAAAACATCTTAAGCCTATTTTCATTCTGTTTGCCATGGCTGCTGTAACAAAAATTTATGTGGTACTAGATGTGAATATGCTTGGTTTTATATGTGACGATTGGCAGGTGGGTATTTATACGGCTGCGGTAAAGGTAAATAAGATTATTCTTTCTCTGGTGGTTGCTGCATGTACTGTCCTTTTACCAAGACTCTCATATTATACTACGAAAAACGAGACAGAGAAGTTCAACGAGTTAGCTTATAAAGGCATTGATGTTCTGCTTTTGGTTTCAATTCCCAGCGCCATAGGCCTAAGTCTTTTAAGCTATCATGTGATTATGCTGATCAGCGGACAGAACTATATATCAGCAATACCAGTCATGCGGATTATGAATCCAATAATTGTGGTTATAGGTATAAGTAATTTTGTGGGAATGCAGTTGTTCATGCCCCTACGAAAAGAGAAGTATACCCTTTATTCTGTTTTATGTGGTGCTGCTGTCAATTTTTCTATGAACTTTATTCTTATCCCAAGGTATCAGGCCTTTGGAGCAGCCATCTCAACGCTTTGTGCGGAATTAGTAGTTACAGCAGTACAGCTTTATTTGGCCAGGAATATTATTAATTTAAAAGATATCTTTAAGCGGTTTATTGTTTATCTGTTTGATGCAGCAGTAATGGGATTGGTGGTTTTTGTTATCAGTAGTTACTTTACAGATATCTTTTTGAGTTTTATATTTGGAGTTGTTTCTGGTGCTGTTGTTTATGCGATTTTACTATTAATACAGAAAAATGAGATTATATATGCTGGTATTAAGACAATTAGAGGAAAGTTAAAGTGGTAGTACAACCTATTCTCTTCCCACCCCAAAACCTCATAAACGAGCCAGAACTCTTCTTCCGGGGCATAAATAGTCAGAATATCTTGGAGAACAGGCTGATTGTTCCTGCTGGTTCTGAGCTTTCCCTTGAAACATATTTCAATGCTTTCTCTATTGGTAAGTGGCTGGAATATACTAATCTTGATAATTTATCGCTTCATTTAACAATTCAAGGAGAAGTTGAGATTAAGGCATATCATGCTGTCGGTTCTGTAGATGCCGACTTTTATGCTAAATCACAAGGAAAATATGCAGAAGAAGAACTTATAAAGCTTGTAAATGAAAAAGTTTATAGTGCAAAAAGAGAAGAAATAGACATTCATATTTCTCAAGAAGCTGATGACTACACGGTAATATTTCCATGCCTCTATAAAGATGGCATTATTTATATAACAATAAGAGCAATTACCGATGCAATTTTTTATTGTGGAACTTATTCAACAGAGTATGATGAATCCTTGCTGAATCCTGTTAAAATCGCTATAGGAATTTGTACTTTTAAAAGAGAGCAAGCAGTATATGGAAATGTGGATCGTATTATTTCTAAAATACTCAACAATCCTAAATCACCTCTGACAGACAAACTTGAAGTCTATATTGCAGATAATGGACAGACCATAGATATAAATCATTTTAATAACCCGAATGTGCATATTCTCCCTAATCCTAACCTTGGCGGAACTGGCGGGTTTACCCGGACCATGATAGAGGCTATGTTTTATGATAGAGTAAAGGCTTTTACCCATATAATTTTCATGGACGATGATATTTTGCTCTATCCTCCCGTTCTTGAAAGGACATATTATCTGCTCCGTATGCTCAAAAAAGAATATCAGAAAGCGATTCTGGGTGCAGCTAATATGGTCCTTGAAAGACCTAATATACAGCAGGAATCTGGGTCGTTATATCGTGATGAAACTTTATATATTGGACGGGCAAACCATAAGTTCTTCAATATGAATAATAAAGATGCAGTTGCAGCCAATGAGGTGAATAACCAAACCAACTACAATGGCTGGTGGTATGCCTGTATTCCCAAGACAATTGTCAATGAAAAGAATTTACCTATGCCTTATTTCATCCACTATGATGATGCTGAGTATGGACTCAGAAATATAAATAACAAAGGTATGTTCATTAATGGAATATGCGTCTGGCATCCTGCTTTGCTGGCTAAGAGCCCTTTTTGGATGACATATTATGACGTACGTAACCGCTTAATTACTATGTTCTCAAAAAAACTGGAATTGGAAGATTTCAAAGAATATCTGGTTAGACTTACCAAGCGTTTTATCATAAGAGCAATGAGATATGAATATTTAGAAGCACAGATAATATTGGAATCTATACAGGATTTTCTTAAGGGACCTGAATTCTTTGAAGCTGTAGATGCTTTGGATCTTCATTCAAGGTTGCTGAAAAAGAAAGAGACTCTTTTTACTCCAGAAGAAGTTGGTGTCGATATAACCAATATAGTAAAAAAGCGATACGATAATTTTAAAAGAGCAGTAATTGTGCAGACATTATGTAATATATTGCCAGCTAAAAATGGGCTTGCTGCTATTAATACAAAATATTTTTATATACCTTATAATGCCAGTAAAATATATCTTTATAATGATAAAATTGGAAAGGGGACATTGACAAAACGTAACACAAAGAAATTCTTTAGATTATTATTTTATTTCTTAAAAGTCAGGCGGGAATTAAAAATAAAATACAAAGAAATGTTACGGGCATGGCCGGCTGCAAAGCCAACCTTTACCAGCCTTTCTTTTTGGGAAAAGTATTTAGGGCTTAACAAGAGGACTAACTAATGAATAATGTACTTATTTTTGCAGGTGGTGCAGGCCGCCGTATGAACAGCAGATCCAAGCCTAAACAGTTTCTTAAATTGTATGGCAAGGAGATTATCATCCATACTTTGGAGAACTTTCAGAACCACCCTGAGGTGGATAATATTGTAGTTGTCTGCATCAAAGGGTGGATTGAATATCTTCAGAAGCTTTTGGCTCAGTACAATATAGACAAGGTACGCCTTATTGTGGCTGGTGGCAAGACTGGGCAGGAATCTATTTACAATGGTCTTTGTGCGTTGTCAGATTTTGCACCAGCAGAGTCTATTGTGCTGGTACATGATGGTGTAAGACCTTTTGTCACCGACACCCTTATATCCGACTGTATTAAATCGGTCAAGAAGAATGGATCAGCTATTACTGTTACCCCCGCAATCGAAACTATAGTGGAGCTGGATGGTAAGAAGATTCAGGCTATTACTGACCGCAGCAAGTGCTATCTTGCCAAGGCTCCTCAGTGCTTCTACCTTGGAGAACTGCTGGAAGCTCATGAGAAAGCCATAAAGGATGGCAACACCAATATGATAGACTCTGCCTCGCTGATGAAGCATTACGGCCATGATCTTTATGTGGTGCAGGGGAGTGCAGATAATATTAAGATTACTACTCCTGCTGACTTTTATTCTTTCCGTGCCTTGTATGATGCCCGGGAGAATCAGCAGATATTTGGGTTATGATGAATTTCTCTGAATTTAAAGATGCATCTATCCTTATAACTGGCTCTACCGGTCTTATTGGAAAGGCGCTTGTGCATCATCTGAGCAGTCTGGGGGCTAAAATATATGCCTGCTGCCGCTGTTCCGAGAAATTCAAAGCCTGTTTCCATGGCATAGACAATATTGTGCCAGTATATGGAGATATCTGTTCTTTGAACATCGATAGTCTTGATGTGGATTATATTGTTCATGCAGCAAGTACAACTACTTCAAAAGACTTTGTGGATAAGCCGGTGGAGACAATCCGTACTGCAGTTGGCGGTACAATGAATATCCTTGACCAGTGCAAAGATAAAAAGCTTAAAGGCTTTGTTTACATAAGCAGTATGGAGGCTTTTGGTATTACCCCTGCAGATAATCGGGATATCAGGGAGAACGACCTGGGTTATATAGATGTCATGAATGTCAGGTCCAGCTATTCTGAGAGCAAGCGGCTGTGCGAGAATCTGTGTGCCAGCTATGCCTCTGAGTACGGTGTTCCTGCCAAGGTTGTCCGCCTTGCTCAGACTGTAGGGCCTGGAGTTTCTTATACCGACAACCGGGTTACCGTGCAGTTCGCCCGCAGTGTGATTGAAGGCAAGGACATAGTGCTTAAGACCGCAGGAAAGACCAAGCGCCCTATTCTTTATATTGATGATGCAGTCTCGGCAATTCAGACTGTACTGGAGAGAGGAAAGCCGGGGGAGTGCTATACAGCTGCAAATCCAGATACCTTCTGCACAATTCGGGAGACAGCAGAGGCTATAATTCATGATATAGCACAGGATAAAATAAAGCTTGTCTTTGACCTTGATCCTAACGCAGGCTATGCCCCTGATATCTGCCTGAACCTTAATGTGGATAAGCTTAAGGCCTTGGGCTGGGAACCGAAGGTAGGGCTGGTGGAGTCTTACCGCAGACTTATAGAGAGCCTTGGAAAATGAAAGATACAATCAGGGATTTTATCCGTTTTATCGCTACCTGTATCGCATGGCTTTTATTTCACCTTTTCTATTTTCTCCCAGTAGATGATCATAAAGTTTATTTTCGGGCTTTCCATGGTAAGAAATTTAGTTGTAATCCCAAGTATCTTTTCCTATATATGCTGGAAAAATATGGAAATAAATACAAATATGTCTGGAAGTTGGAGGACGACACCAGGTCTATTCCAGGTGCCAAAGTAGTAAAAAATCATACCCTATCTTCTTTCCTTGAGATTCTTACCAGCAAATATATTGTGACAAACAACGACTTCATGTGGTGGGTTCCACTGCGGAAGAATCAGATAATGCTTGAGACTTGGCATGGCGGTGGAGCTTATAAACGGGTGGGAACTTATGAAAAGTGGAGTTTGACCAGGTTGTGGGAACAGAAGCTTAATGCAAAGCAGGTTACCCATTATATTTCCTCCAGTAGGAAATTCACAGAAGTGCAGGCTCCTTCCAAATGGATCGCTGAGGATAAATTCATAAACACAGGAATGCCCCGGAATGAAGTATTCTTTTATCCTGAGGTGATGACAGCTCTTAGGAAGAAAGTGTTTGTCTATTTTGGTCTTAAGCCAGATGCTAGGATAGTGCTATATGCCCCTACGTACCGTGGGCTTACAGGCTATAAAGAGGGCGGGAAGGATATCAAGATTACCCCCGATTATAAACGGCTTCTCTCTTCTCTTGAACATAAATATGGTGGCCGGTGGATTCTGTTCTTCCGCAGCCACTACTTTGATTCCAGCCTTACTGAGCAGCTCCCTGATTCTGTTGTTGATACCACTAAATATGAAGATATGCAGGAGCTTCTCTGTGCCACTGATGTGCTGGTTACCGATTTCTCCTCTTCTATGTGGGACTTTGGACTGACCAAAAGGCCTTGTTTCCTGTATGCACCCGACTTGCAGCAGTATATTGCCGAGCGTGGTTTCTACACCGACCCGTTCTCCTGGCCTTTTCCTATGGCTCAGAGTGATGATGAGCTTGCAAGAAATATTTTGGATTTTGACCAGGCCACTTATGAGAAAGCCTTGGAAAAACATTACTCCGACTTCGGCTCCTACGAGAACAAGGATGCCTGTGCCAAGGTGTGCCAGGCAATCGGAATTAAGTGACCTATACTCTTAAACATTTTGATACAGATTTAGTCAAATTCTCTGCCGAACCCCAGTGTAGCAGTCCTGGATATAAGATTCTTTGGGTCAACAAGGACAAAAAGTCTCTTCTGCCATTGGACTTTGAGGTATCTGCCAAAGGGATTGAGCAGTGGATTAAACACCGCAATATTCCAAAGAACAGGGCTTTTGTGGATGCCTTCTTGGCAAAATGTGGACTGAGTGCCAACAGACCACTGGGTATTATCGCAGTTTCCAAAGGGCTTTCTCTTAACGACTGCTACTGGGTTGCCGAAGATGGGTTTGATGTACCGTTCTCAAAGATCAACCTTTATGAGAATCGTTTCAGCAATATTCTTGGGTATATAGCCTTTACCGGATACGGTTCTAGCCCCCGATCTACTTTTGCCTCAAGCCCCGAGTTCACTACCAATGGAATGCTTCCAAAGTGCTGGCGGCGCATTGATGGTGAGATTGTGCTTTATAAGGGCGGTACAAGTGGTGCCTCAAACACCGGTTTTGAGCCGTATTCCGAGTATTATGCATATCAGGTGGCAGAAGCTCTGGGGGTAGATGCTGTTCATTATAGTCTTGCCAGATGGAAAGATATTCTGTGTTCCACCTGCAGCCTGTTTACCTCCAAGGAGATTTCGTATATGCCAGTGGGCAGGCTTGTTACAGAAGGTGGTTTTGAGGCTGTATATGCCTATTATGAAAAGCTCGGTACCAAGTTCATCAATGCTCTGTTGGATATGCTTATGTTTGATGCTGTCATAAAGAATACAGACCGTCATTTCGGCAACTTTGGCTTCCTGGTGGACAGCAGGACAAATAAGATAGTTGCGCCAGCCCCACTATTTGACCACGGAAATGCTCTCTATAGTCTGGCCGGGCTTGATTCATTTGCATCACGTAAGGCATTGGAAGAATATGATAAGGCACTGCAGCCAAGGGTTTATGATGATTTTGTTGCGACTGCAAGACGATATATCACTAAGAACCAGTTGCAGAGACTTCATAAAATGGCTGATTTCTCATTTAAGAAGCATCCCCGGTATAACCTGCCTGATAAGCGTCTTCGTTTAATAGAGAAGATGGTCCGGCAGAATGCCGCAAAGTTGGTAGAATAAAATGCCAGGTAGAACTCTTACACCGGAAGAACTCCGTAAAGTACAACTCCTCGAACTCAAGGTGCTCAAGGAGATAAAGCGCATCTGCACAAAGCACGATATCAAATACTTTCTTACTGGCGGTACTCTGATAGGGGCGGTGCGGCACAAGGGCTTTATCCCCTGGGATGACGATATCGACATTGCCATGATGCGGCCCGATTACGACCGTTTTCTGGAGATTGCCCCCAAGGAGCTGGGGCCTGAGTATACCTTGAACTGTATCCAGCACGATAAAAAGCTGGGTTTGTTCCTCAGCAAGGTGGTGCTAAAAGGTACTAATTACCGCAGTGTCCAGCAGCCCGAGACTATAGGGGAGTGCGGGTTCTGGGTAGATGTGATTCCTTACGATCACATCCCCGACAGCCAGTTTCTTGCCACTCTTTATTTCCGTTTTCTGAATTTTTTGCTAGTACTCTACTCCAAGAAGAACGGCTATAAAAACGGCACCACTCCTTTGCGGAAATTTGTTGCCAATATGATGCTTGTCTGCTTTTTCTGGGTGCCAAAGGAATGGCTTTGGAAAAAGATTGTGAATTATCCTTACCGGCTTAACAGGAAAGAGACTGGGCGGCAGGCATATCTGGCGGGCCGGTACGGCGCTCCTAGGGAGTTCCGCAGCGCCTATCTCTTTGGTGAATATACAGAGCTTCCTTTCGAGGATGATTCTTTTATGGTGCTCAAAGAGTATCACGCTTTTTTAACCGAGCTTTTCGGCGATTATATGAAGCTGCCTCCTGTGGAGCAGCGGGTCACCCATCAGGTGGCAGAACTCGATTTTGGACGTTACTGACATGCACATAGTATTTATAAACCCGCCATTCAAGGCGGAATATGGAAAATTCTCCCGGGAGTCCCGGAGTCCTGCAATAACCAAGAGCGGAGCCCTCTATTACCCGCTGTGGCTTATCTATGCGGCGGCATACTGCCGGAAGTATGGCCACCGGGTTGACTTTATCGATGCCCCTGCCAAGCCGCTGGATGAGTTTGAGACTCTTGAGCTGGTGGCGGAGAAAGTTGGGGGCGAACAGGTGCTGTTTGTCCTGGACACCAGTACCCCATCCATAAAAAGCGATGTAGCTTTTGGGGCTGAACTTAAGAAAAAATATCCCGATTCCTTTGTGATTCTGGTGGGTACCCATCCTTCTGCCTGTGCAGAGGAGACTTTAGGCTACAGCGACCAGATTGATGCAGTTGCAATAGGGGAGTTTGACTACACTGTACGGGAACTGGCCGATGCCATGGACAAAGGGAGTCCCTTTGAGAATGTTAGGGGTCTGTGCCTCCGTACCGAGGGAGGCTTTGTTCACACACCGCCTATGCCTCATATCACCGATATGGACGACATCCCCTTTGCAGCCCAGTTCATCAAGGAGAATCTGGATGAGAAAGA
>Ga0079305_1000546_pt1 | contig 76903 bp, 59 predicted proteins | sample LMS_cellobiose_e_FD_79183 | JGI IMG/M metagenome (GOLD analysis project Ga0079305, IMG submission 79183) | Rumen-fistulated moose microbial communities from Alaska, USA - LMS_cellobiose_enrichment | ecosystem: Host-associated > Mammals > Digestive system > Stomach > Rumen fluid ...
AACTTCGAAGCGCCCGAATTCCGCAGCGGCATCTTTCTGATCTCCGGCGACACCGGGGCGGGAAAATCCAGCATCCTCGACGCGATCTGTCTGGCCCTTTACGGCAGCACCCCCCGGCAATCCGTTTCCGCCCAGGAGGACGGGATCATGAGTCAGGGAACGCGCGAGATCATCGCGGAACTGACCTTCGCGCTCGGCAGCGACGAATACTGCGCCCGTTTTTCCCACGTCCGGACCCGGCACGCCCAAAACCCGTTCCAGCAGCCGCAGCATTATCTGACCTGCAACGGCAAGTCCGTTCCCGGCACCGCCACCGCGATCCGCTCGAAAATCATCGAGCTGGTCGGTCTCGAAAAAAATCAGTTCACCCGCTGCGTCATGCTCGCACAGGGCAGTTTCGACGCCTTCCTGAAAGCGGCGCGGGACGAACGCTCCAAAATCCTCAAGGCCATCACCGGCACGGAAATCTACAGCCGCATCGGCATGAAGATCAATGAAAAATACATTCAGGCGGCCCAGGACTGCCGTCAGGTTCAGACCATCCTGACCCAAAAAACCGGTTCGCTATTATCGGAAGAAGAACTTGCCGACCGTCGCCGGCAGCGGGAATCCACCCGTCAGCAGCTGGCCGGACTCGAACGGCAGATCATGCAATATAAGAGCTGGCAGCAAATGCTGAACGATCTCCGGACCGCCGAAGCAAACGAACGCAAAGCCGCCGAAGCTCTCGCAGCCGCCAAAAAAGCTCAGGCCGATGCGCAGCCGGAACGGGACGTGCTCGCCGATGCCAAACGCGCGCAAGTCTGTCTGAACGAATACCAGATGCTGCTCCAATGCCGCCGCGACACCGAAGAAGCGCGGAAACGCTCCGCCGAACTCGGCACGGAACTGGCCGGACTCGAAAAACTGTCCGCCGCTTCCCGCACCGCTCTGGCGGCGCAGGAAGCAGATTTCCGGAAGATCACCGAAGACCAGACCGCCCGGCAGGCCGTATTCAGAGAGGTTCGCGATCTGGATGCCCGCGCGGCGGAAATGGAAAAATCCTGGAAAGAGACGGAAAACGAGCTCAACACCGCCGAAACGAAACGAAAGAAATATCATGACGACTTTCAATGTGCGGAAAATCGGTGGAACGAGGTCCGGAAACAGTCCGAAGCCGCGGCGGCCTACCTGGCCGCACACGCAGCCGACCAGACGCTGGAAAGCCGCAAAGGCACTTGGGAACTCCGTCGCGCCACGCTCGCGGAAAAGGAACAACTGCTCCGGAGCGATGCGGATAAACTCGGTCGACGGCAAAAAGAACTCTCCCTGCTCGAAAACCGGTTGAAACTCCAGCAGCAGGCGGAAAATCAGGCCGTAACTCAGCTCGAATCACACCGGAAAGAACTCGAACAGACCGAAACGGTCAGGAAAACGCTGCTCGACGGTCATTCGGAAGAGGAGATTCGGAACGCTTGGCAGGCCGCGGTCCAGCTCGGAGAATTTTACCGCAAAGCCGAGTCCTACGAAGAAGAACGAAAAAAACTCCGGCCCGGCGCCCGCTGCCCGCTGTGCGGGTCAGACAAACATCCCTTCTGCTCGGAAGAGCCCGGCATCGATCAGGAAAGAAACGCCGGCGAAAAGGAAGCCGCACGGCTGGAAAAGGTCCTGAGCGACTTGTCGGATTGCAATCGTCTGCGGGAAAACCGCACCCGTACCGCCGGACAATGGGAGGCGAAGCTGCAGGAATGCCGGCTCCGGCGGGAACAGACCGAGGCGGACATCGGCCGCCTTCGGCAGGAACTGGCGCAGGATTCCGAAGTCCTTGAAAAGAACCGGAAGGAAACCGCCGAAGCCGCGGCCCTCCTCGCAAATGAAATCCGCGAGGCGCTTCAGGTCGAGTGGAACGACCACGGCACGCTGCCGGAAGCGCTGGGACGCCGCATCGATGCCTTCCGCCGCGCCCGCAAACAGATCGACGAAGTGGAAAAGGAACAGCGTCTGTTCGAAACGGCAAAGCAGACTTGTGAATCTCTGACCGCCGAGCTCGAACCCCGGCTCGCGTTCCTGCAGAAGAAACTGGACGACCGGAAGAAAAACCTGCAGTCTCTCCGGCAGGAACGCCGGGCAAAATTCGACGGCGACGTAAACGCCGCGGAACAACTGCTGAATCAAAAGGTCAAGGAAACCGGCGACCTCCGCGACAAGCTCGCACAGCGGCGGACTCAAATCGACGCCAAAGCAGAAAGCGTCCGCGAGAACCTGCAAAAACTCCGGGAACAGCTCGCCGGCAAACTGGAACCGGAACTGAAATCGGCCGAAGAAGACTTCCGGAATCGTCTGGCCGACAAGGGATTTGCCACCGAAGCCGATTTCACCGGCAAACTCCGTTCCGCCGAAGCGGTCGCGATGCTCGAACAAAAGCTCAACGAACTCGACACCGCGGCGACGATCCGGGAAGTCAAGCTGCGGGCGATCGGCGAGGAACTGATGCGAAAACGCGCCCAGCTGCCGATGAACGCCGACCCGGCCGGACTTCAGGCGAAACTGGATGAACTGGAAAAACAGAAAGCCGATGCGGATGGCCGCTTCCACGAACTCGAACACCAGCTGCGGAACGATCAGGAAAACCGTCAGGCCGCAGCGGACCTGGTCGAGGAAACGGAAAAACGGCAGAAGCGCTGCGACGACTGGAAATATCTGGACAGCCGTTTCGGCACCCGCACGGGCGAAAAATTCTCCGCCATCGCGCAGGGATACACTTTCCGCGAACTGATCGCGCTGGCCAATCAAAGCCGTCCGGAAGCGCTGAAACGGCATTTCACCCTGCTGAGCAGCCGCAGCGACCCGCTGGAACTGAATGTGATCGACCATTATCGGGATGATGTGATTCGCACGGCGGGAAATCTTTCCGGCGGGGAAAGTTTCGAGGTCAGTCTGGCTCTGGCGCTCGGGCTGGCGGAAATGAGCGCGGTCAGCCAGAATGCGCGTCTGGGCAATGTGCTGCTGGACGAAGGGTTCGGCTCGCTCGACGAAAAAGCGCTGGACAGTGCGCTCGATCTGCTGATGGAACTGCAAAGTTCCGCCGGCAAGCTGGTCGGCATCATCAGTCACGTGGAAAAACTGAAAGACCGTATCGAAACCCGGATCGACGTCACCAACAGCGGCGGAGTCGGCACCCTTTCCGGCGCGGGAATCGAAAAGGCTCCAAAGGCCGGAACCAGCGAACGGAACGAGCCGCCGAAAAAAGCCGTCCGGAAAAGAAGAACTGCAACCGTTCCGGACGAATCGGTCTGACCCCGGCTTCAAAGGAAATACGGCAGACGGCAGCGCGTTCTCAATCGCGGTCCAGAGTGCTTGATTCCATCTTGAATTTCACATCGTTCCGGTCGCGGTGAAGTTTCTCCTCGCGGTCCAGTTTCTCCAGCATCTGGACCATCTCTTTCACCGACAGCAGTTTCTTTTCGATCTGCATGACAGTTTGCATCTTCAGCACGGCGCTGCGGACGGCATGACCGGAAGAGTAACCCTGTTTCTGATACTCCCGCAGAGAAGTATTATACAAACGCCGCTGTTCCTGAGAAAGGGTCAGCAGATACATCCGCTCGGCGTCGCGGTCGAAACCGTCCATGGACCGATTGCTCTTGACGATGGCGGCTCTGCGCTGCTGCAGGAGTTCATCCAGCTGTGTCTGGCTCATGGAACCGTAATCGGTGCGGCCGCTTTCCTGCCGCAGGGGCGCGGCGGGATCATCGGCCCCCGGCCCGGAACCGGCGGGACGTTCCTTCTCACTCATGGGTTCATCACTCTGAAAACCGGAATGCTCCCACTGGATCAGCAATTCATTGATATTGCGCAGACTGATGTCCATTTCCGCCCGGAGAGCGGCCGGAGAATTCAGTCCGTCTATCCGGTGGGTGTGCTTCTGGTTTTTGGGGCGGCTGCTGCGGGAACTCCGGCTGAAGGAATTGTTTTTGGCGCTTTTCCCGAAATCTACAGTGCACCAGGCTTCGAAATTCTGGATCAGTTTGTGCGTTTCGGTCTGCAGGTTCAGCCGGGCGGCCGAACCGGGATATTTCCGCTTGGAAATATCCATGAGCAGATTGGACAGGGCGGACATGCGTGTGAGCCGCTGGTTGAAGATTCGAAGCAGCGAGGCATCTTTCTTCTGCGGATTGCGTCGAACCGCGCGGTAATTCTTGCAGAAGAAATCATACAGACGCCGGAATTCGTCGAGCTTTCGACGGGTCTCCAGCGAGGCTTTGATCGAACCGCCGTCCTCGGTAGTGAACTGCATCTTCCGGAGCGCTTTGACATCATCGGTAAGCACCTTCAGCAGACTTTCCGGCGACTCGGAATGGGAATGCAGTTTCGCACCGCCCCGGATGGTGCTCCGTCCGCTCCGGGCCTGATAGATCAAAACCACTTCATCGATCAAAACCGAAAAATTGAAATCCTGTCCCAATTCCAGCCGGCGGATCACCAGCTGAACATTCCGGCTCAGACGCTGCGCCTGTTCCAGATTCGCCCGGTATTCTTTGTCGAAACGGGTATCCGGCGACTGGATTGCGCGGTTGTAATTGGATGACAATCGGGCACAAGCCTGAATAAAATCTTCAAAATCGTCCCCTGATGCCGGCAGCATCACCGCCGAGGCAAGCAGGAGTGTCCAGAGCCATTTTTTCATTGAGAACCTCCCTCATTGATCGAGTGAAAACAATATAGCACGACAGTCCGCAAAAGCAATGACGCAGAGTGTGGAATAACGCTTTTTTTACAAAATCCGGCGGCGGTCATGCATTCGCCTGCTCGATCCAGGCACCGCCGATCAGCGTGTCGCCGTCGTAAAAGACCGCCGCCTGCCCCGGAGTCACCGCACGCTGCGGCTGCTCGAAAGTCAGCAGACAGCCTTCCGGAGTCAGACGAACCCGCGCCGGGACGGCCGGCGAACGATAACGAATCTTGACCTCGCAGGAGAATTCCGTTTCCTGTTCGTAAGCCGGAATCAGCAGATTGGCTTTTCCCAGCCGGACCTGCCGCGACATCAGCTCGGAAGAATCCGCCGTCAAGACGATTCGGCGGCTGTCCGCATGAATGCTTTTTACATAGGCCGGACGTCCCAGCGCCACGCCGGTCCCTTTGCGCTGGCCGATCGTATAAGCGTGAATCCCGCAATGTTTCCCCAGCACCCGGCCGGAACCGTCCACGAAATCACCGGTCAACGCCGGTTCGCCGAAACGGCAGCGCAGCATTTCCGCCAAATTGCCGCCGTCCGCCGGAGCGAAACAGGCATCCTGACTTTCCGGAGCCCGGGCCGAAGGCAGACCGAGTTCGGCCGCAATCGCACGGACCTCGCTTTTTTCCATTCCCCCCAGCGGAAAACAGGCCGCCGCCAGCTGCGCCGGACTTAAACCGAACAGGAAATAGGACTGGTCTTTCTCCCGGCAGACCCCCTTCTTCAGCCGGATGCCGCCGTCCTCAGCGTGGAGCAGACGAGCGTAATGACCCGTCACCAGTGCCGCGCAGTCCCGGCTCCGGGCAAACTCCAGCAGCCGGCCGAATTTAAAATGCGGATTGCAGACCGCACAAGGATTCGGCGTCCGCCCGGAAGCATAGATATCCCAGGTCCGCCGCATCACGACCTGCTCGAATTCCGAACTCAGGTCGATGATCTCCAGCGGAATGCCGAGCCGAGCCGTAGTCTCTTCGGCACGGGTGAAATCTGCCTTGTCCGGGCCCAGCAGGGACATCGTGACAGCCCGGACCTCCAGCCCGGCCCGAAGACAGAGATATGCGGCAACGGACGAATCCACTCCGCCGCTGAATGCCGCCATGACCCGGCTGCCCGGCGGATAATGGTCAAAAGGACGGTAATCGGATTGACTCATGAGGAAAACTTCCGCAGAAAAGTCTCGGCATCCACCGGGATGAAAACACGTTTCCGGCGCGAAGTCTGCCCGGAAAGCAGGCTGACCGCCCTGCCCGGCAAGTCAAAACATTCCGCCAGAAAACGGCAGAGTTCCTGATTGGCCTTGCCGTCCACCGGCGGGGTCTTGAGCGTGATCTTCAGTTCTTCGCCATACATCCCGGTCGCCGCGGTCCGGGAGGCGTTCGGCTGAACATGACAGCTGACGGCAATGCCTCCTGCGTGAGCTTTCACGGCGGGAAGCAGTTCTGCGCGCGTCATGCCGGCGACCCGGTTCCGCCCGGTGCAGCGGGAGGCGCAGCGGCGGTATTTTCCGCCGGGACCACCGGTTGTTCTGCGGGAGACTTTTCTTCCGCCGGCAGATCGAGCAGCGTGCGAATCTCGGCCGCATCCATCGTCTCTTTCTCCAGCAGGGCGTTCGCCAGTTTGTCCAGACGTTCACGCTGCTCGGTAAGAATACGCACGGCCCGGGCTTTGGCCTCGGAAACCAGCGACTTGATCTCCAGATCGATCTCTCTGGCAGTCTCTTCGGAATAACCTTCGTTGCGGGTAATGTCGCGTCCGAGATAAATATGTTCGGAACGCTCTCCGTAGCGAACGGGTCCGAGTTTTTCGCTCATGCCGAAACGGCAGACCATCGCATGAGCAATATCCGTGGCCTGCGCGATGTCCTGCGAAGCTCCGCCGGTCACGTCGTCCAGAGCGATCTCCTCGGCGACACGGCCGCCCATGGATACGACCATGGCGTCGAGCATCTCATTGCGGCTGCGGGAATATTTGTCCTCCTCCGGCAGCATCATGGTCATTCCCAGCGCCATGCCGCGCGGGATGATGGTAACTTTATGCAGCGGAGTGGCATGCTTGCAGAACAGCGTGGCGATAGCGTGTCCGGCCTCGTGCCAGGCAGTCAGTTTGCGGTCGTTGTCGGAAATCTTGCGGCTGCGGCGTTCGCGGCCCCAGCAGACTTTGTCGCGCGCTTCTTCCAGATCGTGCTGATTGGCCGCCTTGCGGTTCTCGCGCGCCGCCATCAAAGCAGCTTCGTTGATCAGGTTGGCCAGATCGGCTCCGCTGAATCCGGGTGTGCTTTTCGCGATGGTGTCCAAGTTCACCGTGGGCTCGAATTTCACCGTCTTGGCGTGAACGTCCAGAATCTGACGGCGGCCGCGGATATCCGGCAGGTCGATCACGATCTGACGGTCGAACCGGCCCGGACGCAGCAAAGCCGGATCAAGCACATCCACGCGGTTGGTCGCGGCAAGCAGAATAACGCCTTCCTGGGTTTCCAGACCGTCCATCTCGACCAGCAGAGCATTCAAGGTCTGCTCGCGCTCATCGTGACCGCCGCCGATACCGGAGAACCGGGAACGGCCCACCGCGTCGATCTCGTCAATAAAAATCAGACAGGGCGCCACCTTGCGGGCCTGTTCGAACATATCGCGCACCCGGCTGGCGCCGACGCCGACAAACATTTCCACGAAGTCGGAACCGCTGATGGAAAAGAACGGAACGCTCGCCTCACCGGCGACGGCTTTGGCCATCAAGGTCTTGCCGGTTCCCGGCGGACCGATCAGCAGCGCACCTTTGGGAATCTTGCCGCCGAGAAGTTTGTATTTCAGGGGGTCTTTGAGGTAATCAACGATCTCCTTGGTCTCCTCTTTCGCCTCGTCGCAGCCGGCCACGTCATCGAATTTCTTGCGGTGTTCGTCCGGCATGATCATCCGGGCGCGGCTCTTGCCGAACTGCATTGCGCCGTGATTGGCATTGCGAATCTGACGGGCAAACAGGAAATAAAGCAATCCGATCACCAGCAGACCGATCACCAGATTGATCAGCAGCGCTTTCCACCACTGTTCCCGCGGCTGGACCGTAACCTGCACGGAATTGAGCTGATCCATAATGGCGTTGGTCATCACGATACGACAGGAATAGACTTGCGGTTTCCGGCTCTGCTGTTCGGGCCGCAAATCCTTGCTGACCGGTCCGGCCGCGGCGGCAGGCTCGGACAATTCGGTGCGGAACGTGCCCTCAATGAAATACACATTGGCCGATTCCGGGATCAGATTCGCGGTCAGGATGCGGCCTTTGGAAAGCTGTTCGGAGAATTCGGTCTGAGTCCACTCCTTCGGCGAGTTGAGCACCGAGGATGAACGCAGGAAAAACAGACCGATCAGACCGACGAAAACGATCAGCCAGATAAACAGCGCCGGAGACGGTCCTTTCGGTTTCTGCCCGTTGCGCGGAGATTCGTTGTTGTTATCGCTCATTGCACTTCCCTGTTATACTTTTATATTAATTTATGACGGCGGGCACGGAAAAAACACCGCTTCCCCGCAGCAACAGACTGTCGGAAACCGGATTTGTTCCACTCTCCTGATAAAAAATCATCCGGCAAATATCGTGTAAGCGAGATAGCCGAGCAGAACGATCACGATCAGCCCCAGCAGGCCGAGGAAAATAAATATGATCTTCTGCGTCTTCTTGCTGTCGTTTTTCTTCCCCTGGGCGCCATATGGCGAAATGGAATCCAGTTTTTTGACGCTGGCGGAAGAAGAGGTATTCACCGTCAGACTGATGCCGGTGATGTTGCTGGTCTTGTCGCCAAGACTGCCTTTTTCTTCGCAGTCATACAGCATTTCGACATCGCCGAGCTGAATGATGTCGCTGTTCTTCAGTTCGCGTTCGATGATCGGTTCGTTATTTACGCGCGAACCGTTGGTGCTGTTATTGTCTTTCAGAATGTAAGTGTTGCCGCTTTTGGTGAACGAGCCGTGATAGGTACTGATAGTGGGATCGGCGATACAGATGTCGCGTTCTTCGATACGACCCACCGTATATACATCTTTCGTCAGTTCAAACGTTTTTCCCCGATGCTGCTCGGAAAGAATGGTCAATTTTGGAGAACCAGCCATTTCAATACTCCTGCTTGATGTTTCCTCAATTTCGCTTTATCTGACAATATAATTCAGGATTCGCCGCTGACAAGTCTTTTTTATGAAAAAAATTGATTTTTTCCCTTTTTTTTCATAAAAAAATATGATTCGAGGTCTGAACCCTCTCTTTTTACTCCGAATCCGGCTCGTCCGGATGACGGAAAAGTTCTTGCGCCGTCACCTTCGGATGATGATAATGTTTCCGCGAAACCGGCAGTCCTTTGTACAAAACGGCCTGCTGCGGACACCATTGCAGACAAGCCATACACTGTTCGCAATGATGATGCCAGACCGGATGGTCGGATTCGTCCTGCGAAATATTCGAGGCAGGACAAATCTTTTCACAAACTCCGCAACCGGTGCATTTTTCCGCATCGACATGAAAAGCGGAATCCGAAACTTCCAGTGTGGCAACCGCACGCCGGGCCACAAATTTCAGAAATGTGTCAAACGGAAACACCCGCAGCGGCCGGGTCCGTTTGCGTTTCTTCACCACCACGGCCGCAATCCGCAAAGCGCGCGCGGCTTTCGCAAAAACGGCATCCATGCGTTTCTCATCCGGCGGTTCCGACAATGGTATATAGTTGGAAATCATCCGGATGTGAAAACAGGAACTCAGATTGATGTTTTTGCTCTGGAGCGTATCTTCCACCAGCGGCAGCGCCGCCCCCGGATAGCCGCCGGAAGTACAGACCGCATATACGAAACGCTTTCCCTGCTCCTGCATCGGCTGCACCCGTTCCAGAAATTTCGACAAAATGCCCGGAATGCCGAAACAGTAAACCGGGAAAAAGATACCCGTCACCTCGGCATCGAACACTACATCCTCCGAACGGTCCAGCGCAGCAATGGAAATCAGTTCCGCATCAGGAAACATTTTGGCGAATTCACGTGCCAGATAATACGTGTTCCCCGTTCCTGAAAACCAGTAGATTTTATGCATTCGGAACCTCCCGCGTACAATTCCATACGCTCAAAGCAAAAACATCTTCCCGCACAGACGCATCAATACCGTTTCTGCGCACTGTTCGCCAGCGTCCGGAGACGCAGAGCGTTCAGGCGGATGAATCCGGTTGCATCCTGCTGGTTGTAAACATTGTCCTTTTCAAAAGTGGACAGATTTTCATCATACAGGCTGTACGGCGAGCGGCGGCCGTTGACATGGCACGCGCCCTTGAACAGCGTCACGCGGACTTCACCGGTCACGAACTTCTGACTTTCGGTGATCGCGGCCTGCAGCATTTCGCGTTCCGGGGCATACCAGAAACCGTTGTAGACCAGTTTCGCATAGGTCGGAATGAACGAATCGCGCAGGAACATCACCTCGCGGTCCATCGTGATTGATTCCATCGCGCGGTGGGCAATGTGCAGGATCGTTCCGCCGGGAGTTTCATAAACGCCGCGGGACTTCATGCCGACGTAACGGTTTTCAACGATGTCGATCCGGCCGACGCCGTGCTTGCCGCCCAGCACGTTCAGTTTCTTCATCAGAGCCGCCGGGGACAACGCTTCGCCGTTGACCTTCACCGGAATGCCCTTGTCAAATTCGATGATGACGTCTTCGGGCTCGTTCGGAGTCTTGGAAAGCGGAGTGGTCAGCACGGAAACTTCTTCCGGACAGGCGTTCCACGGATCTTCCAGAATGCCGCCCTCGAACGAAATATGCAGCAGGTTGCGGTCCATGCTGTACGGTTTCGCCGCGGTGGATTTCACCGGGATGCCGTTCTTGTGGGCGTATTCGATCATTTCCGAGCGGGAATGGAACTTCCAGTTCGGATCGCGCCAGGCGGCGATCAATTTGATATTCGGTTCCATCGCATAGGCGGTCAGTTCGAAACGGACCTGGTCGTTGCCTTTGCCGGTGGCGCCGTGGCAGATCGCGTCCGCGCCTTCCTTGCGCACGACTTCGACCAGTTTCTTGCCGATCAGCGGACGCGCGATCGAGGTGCCCAGCAGATAGGTGCCTTCGTAGATCGCATTCGCCTGCATCATCGGGAAGATGAAGTCGCGGGCGAATTCCTCGCGGATGTCGTCGATATAGCATTTGGAAGCGCCGGTGGCGATCGCTTTTTCTTCCAGACCGGTCAGTTCTTCTTCCTGACCGACGTCCGCACAGTAGCAGATCACTTCGGCATTGTAGGTTTCTTTGACCCATTTGACGATGACGGAGGTGTCCAGACCTCCCGAATAAGCAACGACTACTTTCATATTGTTTCTCCCGAAAGAAGTTTGGTAGATGTTTTCAGTTTATGCAATCACCGAGAATTTGAGCAGCAGCACGGTCGAAAACGCCATCACGAAAATCGCGACCGTTTCCACGATGCCGAGCGCGATCAGCTGGTTGGTGAAGCCTTTGCCGTTCTCGGCAAACGCATCGCACGCCGCTGCGCCCGCATTCCCCTGCCATACCGACGAGAATCCCATGGCGATGCCGGCGAGAATACCGACGACCAGATACACCATCCACGCGGCATGCGTCACCTGCTCCTTGCCCATGATGACGAACATGATGATCATGCCGTAAATCACCTGGGAAAGCGGCGCGCCGGCGAATACCAGCAGCTGGAACGGCGCCGGTTTGTTCTGCGCGTAGCATTTCTTCCACGCTCCGATCGCGGCGGAACAGGCCACGCCGCAGCCATACGCTGCGCCGATCGCGGCAAAGCCGATCGCGGCAAACGCTCCCGCATACGTCATCGCCTGGAAAAAGTACTTCAGGTGTTCCTGGGTGTAAACGTAAGCCTGCATGGCTTCCGGTTTCGCAGCCGCCTGGGCTGCCTGAGAGGCGATCTCGAAAAACATTTTTTGTCTCCTTCTGGTTATGTTTTTATGTTTTCGGTCGATTTCAATCGTTGTTTTTTTCTTTGTTCGCGAACGGACGGTAGGCCTGTCCTGACCACGTCATATTCGCATGATTGGAAAATTCCAGCGTATTCAGCCGCAGTGCATGCACCAGCACGCTCATGAAGCCCAGCACGATGTTCAGCAGATGTCCTGCCAGCGCCACAAGAATCAGTCCGATCAGTCCGAGCACGAAAAATTCTTTCGGCAACGAATCCAGTACCATCTTGCCCATATTGTTGAAACTCGATGCCACATACATGCCCGACAATCCCACGGCGAACAGGCGGATGTAGGACAGCACATCGACAAAACTCCCGACCAGCGAGGACGGCAGCGTCAGGACAGCTTCACCCGTCACCGTGATCAGGATCAGCAGGAGCCCGACTCCGTAAAGCGTGAAGCCGGCCACCCGCGGGAACGATCCGGGAAACACGATCAGGTTCACCGCCGTGAAGAAGTTGCCCCAGATCAGACAAGCCCAGCCGATATTTCCCCAGCTGCGCCAGTTCCGGATGTCCTCCACATATTTGAACAGATGCGCCGCCGACAGATGCAGCGCCGCCAGCAGGAAACAGAACCACTGCGTGAACTTGTTGGTCAGTTCCGACGGTTTTATGCCAAACTTATTCGACAGTGCCATTGCCGCCGAACTCTTCCCCGGTTCCGCCAGAAAATCAAGACCGCCCAGCCAGACCGGCAGGACGTCCCGCGGCAGTCCGAGGCATGATCCCGACAGCAGACCGAACAGAATCGAGAAGAACGACAGTATGATCAGCAGGTTCAACGGCATCTGCGCCGCGGGTTTCTTCCGCAGCAGGTACTTGCCCAGCAGAGCGGAAATCAGGAACAGGGAACCGTAAGCGCTGTCGCAGATCAGCATGCCGAAGAAAATCGGAAACGCGATCAGGAAAAATACCGACACGTCGCTCTCCCGGTAGCCGGGCGTGATGCCGATGAACTCGAACAGCGGATCGATAATCTTAACCCAGCCGGGTTTCCGGATGAGAGTCGGAACACGGACATCGTCCGGCGCCGGATCGTCCGCGGTCAGCGCCCAGCCGTTCCGATGCGCCGCCTCGGTCAGCTTCGGCAGCTCATCCGCCGGGATATAACCGGTGAGATACGCGATCGCACCGTCCGAAATCATCCCGTCGCGGTTGGTCAGAAACTCATGTTCGGCGGTTTTGGTCTCGAAATATTCCTTCACGGTCCGGCAGGACGCCGCCAGAACTTTCAGGTCTTCCCCGATGGTAAGTTTTTCCGTGGCGATGTCGGCCTTGGCTTTCAACAGCTCGGACAGCCGGGCGGAAGGCAGCTGCACCACAGGATACAGCGACGCATCCTGTTTTTCCGTGGAAATCACCAGAAAACAGATTTCCCGTCCGGCCGCGGCAACTTGCGCGCTGACAGTGTTTTCCGGGAGCTCCAGTTTCCGGAAGGAATCCCGGGTGGACCGACAGAATAGAACGTAAATACCTTTTTCCGCCAGCCGTTCGACCAGTTCCGGATCGAATTCGCCCCACGCCTGGAGCGATTCGATCCCGCGCTGAAGTTCGAACTCCTGTTTTTCCAGCTCATCCTGGCGGCGGAACAGTTCCGAGGCATGGAAACAGATTTCCTCGCCGGACAGAGAAATATTCTTCCCCTCCGCGGGCTTCAGACCGGAAAGAAGGTTGTAAATCCGGGTAATGTCCTCCAGCGTCCGTTCGGATTCCTCCACACTGGCGGATTCCACCCGGGTCTCATGGTCGACATGGACAATTCCCAGTTTCCGGAGCCGTTCCAGTGCGGCGGTCCGTTCGGACTCCACGCAGAGCAGCGTGATCTTTTTCATTTTTACGATCATGCCACCGCCTCCTGGAGTTTGCTCTTGGCGATCTTGGACCGCACCACGGCACTGGTGTCCATGTCGCCCAGATAGATTCCGATCCGCCGGATATTTTCCCGGCATTGCGGTATCTTGACTTTTTCAAACAGGTTCACGCGCTGAGTGGTCACGCGCAATTCAGTCTGAATCAGTTCATACTGTTTCCGAATGACCGCCCGCTCCTGCCGCAGTTCGATGATGCCGCGAAGCGCGGCGACCGCATCGTCAATCCAGAGCTCCTCGCCGAAAAGATCGTAGGGCACCTGCTCGAACACCACGCGAAGGAAACGCGGAACTTCCACCCCGGCGATGTTCTGAATATCGGTTTCCACCCGTTCGACCCGGACCAGATCGGCCGCCCGAAACGCCTCGGCCTCGGAGCCGAACAGTTCCAGCCAGGACGAGAGCTGACTGCGGGCCTCTTCCTCGCGCTGTTCGTTGCGCGCGATGCGGTCCTGGCATTGACGCATTTCCAGCTGAAGCTGCTGCTTTTTCAGCTGCAGAGTCGGCAGAAAACGCTCATATTGCTTGAGGTCGTCGCGTTCTTTTTTCAGCGCGGTTTTGGTTAATTTGACTTTCGCCATTTTCCGGTCTCCGGGAAATTGTCACTGTGCTTTTTTCGGCCAGTATTGTTCGATCAGATCGCTCTTGATGCCCGTTTCCGTGGCGTCGAAACAATCCGCGAGTATCTTCCAGCCCAGGTCCAGCGCTTCCTCCAGCGGAATGTTGACCGACAGGTCCATCATCTCCGACTCGAAACGCCGCCCGTATTTGAGCAGTTTCTTGTCCCACGAACTCATCTGGAAGCCCATCGACTGCTTTTCCAGCGTCTCCTTGAAATCCGAATAAAAACGAATCATCGTATCCATGATTACCCGGTGGTCGCCGCGCGTCTTGCCGTTCACCTGCTGTTTCAGACGGCTCAGCGAACCGAACGGTTCGATGCGTCCGTTGCGGAGATAGAACTGACCTTCGGTGATGTAGCCGGTGTTGTCGGGCACCGGGTGGGTCACGTCGTCGCCCGGCATCGTGGTCACCGCCAGAATGGTGATGGAGCCCGCGCCGTCGAAGTCGACTGCCTTCTCATACCGCGAGGCCAACTGGCTGTACAGATCGCCCGGATAGCCGCGGTTGGACGGAATCTGGTCCATCGTGATGGAAATCTCCTTGAGCGCGTCGGAAAAGTTGGTCATGTCGGTCAGCAGAACCAGCACACGTTTGTTGCGCAGGGCATACTGTTCCGCCACGGCCAGACACATGTCCGGCACCAGCATGCACTCCACGATCGGGTCGGCCGCGGTATGCACGAACAGAACCGAACGGGAGAGAGCGCCGTGTTCGTCCAGCGTATTGCGGAATTTCAGATAATCGTCGTATTTCAAACCCATGCCGCCGAGAATGATGACATCCACTTCGGCCTGCATGGCGATCCGCGCCAGCAGTTCGTTGTAGGGTTCGCCCGCGACCGAGAAAATCGGCAGTTTCTGCGATTCCACCAGCGTGTTGAAAACGTCGATCATCGGGATGCCGGTCCGGATCATCTTGCGCGGAATCACGCGCTTGGCCGGATTGACCGAAGGACCGCCGATGTTAACCAGCTCCTCTTCGATCGGCGGACGGGAATCGCGCGGACGTCCTGCACCGGTGAAAGTGCGGCCAAGCAGATCGTCCGAGGAGGACACCTGCATGGGGCGCCCCAGAAAACGGACTTCGTCGCCGGTGCTGATCCCGCGGGAACCGGCGAATACCTGCAGATAGACCTTGCTGTCCTGCAGCCGGATGACCTGAGCCAGCGACGAGCCGCGGGCGGTGGTCACTTCCGCCAGTTCGTTGTTGCCGACGTTGTCCGCCTCGACGGTGATCACGTTGCCGGCGATTTGAATGATCTTATGATAAACCTTACGCATTTTCGGCCTTCCTTTCACTGATTTTCGCGTTCAGCTGCTGTTCCAGTTCCTTGAATTTGTCGCTGTTGAACGGAGCGTAATTCAAGTTGGTGAAGGCCAGACGCAGTTCCAGGAAGTAGCGCCGCGCACTGTCCTTGTCATCGAATTTGAACGCGGTCCGCAGCACTTCGGTCACGCGGTCGAACATGTAAATCTGCCGTTCGCGGCTGGTCGCGCTGTCCACTTCGTCGAACGTGTTCTGCTGCAGATAGACAAAATCCAGAAATTCGCTCTTGAGATAGAGAACGAAGTCTTCCGTCGTGGTGCCTTCCTCGCCGACCACCTTCATCATCTGGTTGACCTCGGTGCCGCGCCGCAGCATCTGCCGGGCCTCGCGGAGCTTGGATTCGTCCACGATGCTCGGATATTTGCTCCAGCTGTCCAGCGGATGGATTGCCGGGAAACGCCGTGCGGACGAACGGTCGCGGGAAAGTCCGAGGAACGCGCCGACCACTTTCAGCGTGGCCTGCGTCACGGGTTCTTCGAAGTTGCCGCCGGCGGGACTGACCGAACCGCCGATGGTGATGGAACCGATCGAACCGTCGTTGAGCCGGACCAGTCCGGCGCGTTCGTAGAATCCGGCGATCCGGGATTCCAGATAGGCCGGGAAAGATTCTTCGCCGGGGATTTCCTCCAGACGTCCGGACATTTCACGGAGCGCCTGCGCCCAGCGGGAGGTGGAGTCGGCCAGCATCAGCACGTTCAAGCCCATCTGCCGGTAATATTCGGCCAGCGTCACCGCGGTATAAACCGAAGCTTCGCGCGCAGCCACCGGCATCGAACTGGTGTTGCAGATGATAATGGAACGGTCCATCAGGCTCTTGCCGGTGCGGGGGTCTTTCAATTCGGGAAATTCGCGCAGGATTTCCACCACTTCGCCGGCGCGTTCGCCGCAGGCCGCAATGATCACCACGTCCGCCTCGGCATGCTGACTGATCGCATGCTGCAGCACGGTCTTGCCCGCGCCGAAGGGTCCGGGCGTACAGAACGTCCCGCCCTGCGCCACCGGGAAGAAGGTGTCGATGATTCGCTGCTGCGTGATCAGCGGACTGGTCGGCAGCAGTTTTTCCTGGTAGCAGGTGATCGCCGCCTTGACCGGCCATTTCTGCACCATGGTGACGGTGCGTTCCTCGCCGCGGCTGTTGACCACTTTGGCCATGGCGTCATGGATTTTGTATTTGCCCGCCGGCGCCACGGAAAGAACTTTCCAGGAGCCGAGGTAACTGAACGGCAGCATGATGTAATGGGTGAAGATTCCTTCGGGCACGGACCCGATCCGGTCGCCGGCTTTCAGCACGTCTCCGGCTTTCGCGATCGGAGTGAAATCCCATTCGGAATCGCTTTCCAGCGGGTCCATGTAAACGCCGCGCTGAAGGAAAAATCCGGACTTCTCCGCCAGTTTGTCCAGCGGGTTCTGCAGTCCGTCATACACTTTTTTCAGCAGACCGGGTCCGAGTTCGGCGCAGAGCAGGTCGTCGGTGAACTCGACGATATCGCCGACTTTCAGACCGTCGGTGCTTTCGAACACCTGCAGGTCGGCGCGCTGTCCGCGCACCCGGATCACTTCGGATTTGAGCCGGAGGTCCCCCAGCACGGCATACGCCACTTCATTCTGTGTCACCGCGGTCTCAAATTCCACCGTCAGCAGATTGCCGTTGACTCCGGCAATACGTCCTTTCTTGATTTCCGGCATGGGATTTCCTTCTCCTGTTTTCCTTACTTATATTATTCTTATTCCTTATTGTTGTGTCGAATCGGCCCGCTGTTCTGCGCGGGCGGCGGCAGCCGTCAGATTCTTCTCGGGGTCTCCGACGCGGCAGGCCGCCCATTTTTCCAGAATCAGCAGCTTGCAGCGGTAGATGCACAGTGCCTCGAAATTGAAAAGATGATGCCATTCCATATCGTCGAAGAAAGCCCAGCGGGCGCGGTCCAGTGCCAGTTCTCTTTCCAGCGGATCGCTCAGACCGAATGCGTTTCTGGCGGCCGTTTCAGCCGTGGATTCGAATACGGAGAGCTTCACCAGATTCGGTTCGGGGTCCAGACCCAGTTTGGCGCCGCGCAGTTTCGCCAGCATGTTGCGCAATGCGATCTCCCAGCGGGCATACTGCGCCATGACGGCGGAACGGGGACCGACAGCGCGGTCTTCCGGAATGTCCTCGAAAACGGCCGGGTCTGCATACTTCGGCAGGGCGCGGGGCGCGATGGAAAGTTCCCGAAGGAACTGCAGCAGACGAGGCTCCAGAAACGTCCCGCAGCGTTCCAGAAATTCCGCCGAAGTCAGCGGCGGTGCCGCATCGAACAGAAGCATCGGCAGCGAAGCTTTCAAAGCATGATATTGTTTCTTCATCTGAATTTCACCCGGTCTTTCGGCAAATCCGGCGCGAACCGCCGGAGGCAGTTCAACCTTTGATGACCGCGGACAATTTCGGACCGACGAAGCGGCAGATCACTTCGGACAGGGCTTCGTCGCTGAAATCGAAATACACGTCGTCGTCACGGAAGGATATCTGCAGTCCGGAATTGAAATCGTTGGTCAGTGTTATGGTCGGATTCGCCTTCAGCTCGGCGGCCAGCTGCGATTTCAGAAAAGCCTCGGCCCGGTCCTGGTCCTGTCTGGAGAGCAGAACCTCCAGCGAGTCGGCATTGTCTTTGCCGTAGGAATCCGCCATTTTGAGAATGATCTCTTTCATCACTTCCGGAGTCATAGCCGCGCCGATGCAGGCATGGACCACCGCATTGAGCTTGGCCAGCAGATCGGCTTTGAGCGCGATCACCGTATCGCGGGCAGCCTGCCGGATGGCGGCATCGGCCTTTTCCCGGTCCGCGGCGACTTCTTTTTCCGCGTTGCGTTTGAACGCTTCCGCCTCGGATTTTGCGTCCGACACGATTTGCGCGGCCTCTTTTTTCGCCGCGGCAATGATCGCTTCCTTTTCCTGCTGCGCCTTCTCTATCCCGTCATGATGAATCTTTTCCAGCAATCCCTGCACATCTTCGGCCATGGCTCTTTCCTCCTGTATATCATAAAATCCGTTTTTTCACGCCGTAAATCCAAGGAACCAATATACACCGGGAACGGGGCAATGTCAACGAGCAAAGAGATTTTTTTGAGGAAAAAACCGTCCCGATGAAATCCCGGGGAAACGCGGCGCACGATTCCGGCAGGTCAAACGGAAAATGCCCGGATGTCCGACAGTCTTTTCCGTGCAAGCGCACGGCCCTGTTCGTAAGCCGTCAGCAGCTGTCCGGGATCGTGACAGATACGCTTGACCCCCAGCGGCTGTTCCGGACGCAGCAGCAGGACGCTCCCGGATTCCGCGCAAGACTCGATATAACGGATCGTTTCGTTGTAGACTTCGTGCCTTTTTTCGATTACGCGCACCAGTTCCGGATATTTCCGGTAAACCAGCCGGAGCAGTCCCATCGCGGCGGAAGGCTCTTTTCGGAATCCTGCCGGCCGGGTCAGGATCACCAGATTCTTCCGGTAGCCGATCGACTCGAAAAAGCGCACCGGAATGGAATCCGCCAGCGCACCGTCCAGATATTTCCCGCCGTCGATCTCCACCATCCGGGAGACCAGCGGCATCGACGCCGAGGCGCGCATCCATTCGAAACATTCCGCATCGGCTTCCGGACAGCGGTGATAGACCGCCTGCCCCGTCCGCACATCGGTGCAGACCAGGTAGAACTCCATCGGATTCGCCTTGAATGCGGCGCAGTCGAAGAGGTCCAGACGGTCGGGCAGTTCGTGATAGCAGAAATCCGCGCCGAAAAGATCGCCGGTGCGCAGCCAGGACCGCCAGGAGCAGTAGCGTGCATCGCGGCAGAACCGCAAGTTGTAGCGAAGCGCCCGCCCGGTCTGTCCGGATTTGAAATTGCAGCCGAAAGCGGCTCCGGCGGAAACTCCGATCATGCCGTCGAATGAGATATGTTCCTCCAGCAGCACGTCGAGTATTCCGGCGGAGAAAAGTCCGCGCATGGCCCCGCCTTCCAGCACCAGTCCGGTTTTGCTCACAGCAGCCTCGAAAAAGCCGTCAGGCCAGCAGATACCGGATCAGCACTTCCACGTCGTAAATCAGATCGGGATTTTCGGTGCAGACCGGCAGGTGTCCGGGTATGAAACTCACGATCAGGCCCCGCCACGGCGAAACCGTTTCACAGCATTGCGGCCAGGTCTCGCCGTTGACCGTCGTCGCCATCAGGGTCATGATCGGCGCCGTTTCCTCCAGTGCGGTGTAGATCTCGTCGTTCGGCAGTTCGATCTCGCGCAGTTTCGCCGCCAGCGGATGACGGGTCTTGGTCACCTTGACCGTGCACGGCGCATGCGGATGAGTCGAGGCGATCTGTCCGTCGGGGTCGTTCGGCCGCGTCCAGCGCAGACCGACGATCTCGCGCCACCATTTCCATTCCCAGAACGCGGCGCTGGAGCCATGCAGCAGCAGAATGTTTCCGCCGCGTTCGCAGTAACGCCGGACGGCCCGTTCCGCTCCCGGTCCGGGTTTCGGCTGTCCGCAGGTGCCGGCGATCATGTTCAGAATCAGCAGTTCGCAGTCCTTTTCCCATTCGCCGCTTTCGAGCAGAGCCCAGTCGTCCTGGAAAAACCGGATGCGTTCCCGCAGATCGGCGGATAATTTACCGTAAATGTGTTTGCCGGGTTCCTGCGTGTAATGACTGTCGCTGAAAAAATAGATCATGGTTTTTCCTTTCCGTTTATGGTTGCGGATTCAGCCGATGAGTCCGGCCGTTTCCGGGTCACTTCGAACAAAGCATAATCCTCACCCGCATTGAAAAATGCTTTCGGAGCGGTGCTGTAGAGCAGTTTCATGCGGAAATCCTCAAAATCCAATTCCGTCCCGTCCGGAGGGAAACGATACGAGAGGAAAGCCCCTTTCTGAAACAGCAGATAAACCGTGTCGCGGCCCGCCATATACTTTTTCAGCTGCTCGTTGTCCAGACTCTCCGGCATTTCACCCTTTGTCCGGAAAACCCGGAACGGCTCGCCGTCCGTGCAGCGGCGGAAATCGTGATGCGGCAGATACGCCCGGAAAGTTCCTGTGATCAGCGAAGCGGGAAATACGACGATCGGAACCCGCAGCGGCAGTTTATTTTCGATAAAATATGCGATGCTCTGCTGATTGGAAAACGGCAGCATGAGTTCGAAGCTGACATAATGCAGCAGGTCCGGCAGGGTCAGCACTGCCAGCAGCGCCGCGGGAATCATTCCCTTCCGGATCGCCGCCGTATTCTTCCTCCGCCTGCCCCCAAGCGGCAGAGCGAAACAGAAGATCAGCATCATAAACGGCAGATACACCCGGTGCATCGCCATCGGATAGATCAGCGCCGCAAAGAGAATCTGCCAGATGAAACCGGCCAGAAAGATGATTCCCGCCCGGACGCCGCGCATCCGGAAAAGCAGGGCCGCGCCCGCCGCCAGCAGCAGATAAAACAGCAGCGCCGCCGGAGTTTTGCCCAACCACAGGTTCAATCCCGTGCCGAAAAACTCAAGAGGCACTCGCAGCGAGGCATTCAGCATTTTTTCCGGCAGACGGGCCGGGTCCGACCATATCTGCCCGAACGACCCCGGCGCAAACGAAGAAGCTCCGAACGCCGGATAGACTTGCAGAAAGGCCGTCAGCACGCCGACGGCAAGCAAGACCGTCACGCCGAGTGCGGTCCATTTCGCCCGCGGCGGCATCCGGCGGCAGCGACATCCCAGGTCCCATACGAACAATGCGCCCAGTATCCCCGCCAGACCCTCCATGTATGCATGGGAATGCACCAGCAGAAGCAATGCGCCCGCGTAAGCCCACGGTTTCTTCAGCCGGACCGGATAGAGAGCGGCCAGCAGACAGAGCGCCGGCGGGATCAGCGCATAATTCCGCGCCACCGCGGGAAACCAGTAAAGCATCGGACAGGAGAAAAGGATCAGGATTTTCATCCAGCGGCTGAAAACCCGGCAGCCGAGCAGCATCCCCGCCGCGGCGACACAGAGCAGCCATGACATCAGGTTCAGCAGGGAAAGACTCATCCCGAACGCGGCAAACGGTTTCAGCAGCAGATACCAGAGTGCAAAATGCCCCTCGTAACGCATCTGGTGGAAAATTTCGGGAATGCTCAGCTCCCGGGCAATGCACCAGGCCTGCAGTTCATCTTCCCACGGTTCATGAAAAAATACCAGAAGCAGAGTAAAAAAGAGATAAATAAAAAAGACGGTCTGGTCTCCGCGGTCGAACACGAAGGAACGACGGTCCGATGCCGTTTCCGCACTGTTTTCCCGCTGCCGCCGCATGACCCGACCTGCCCCTTATTCCAACAGGGAACGTTTCCGGTCCGGCACCAGCTCCCCTTTGGAATTGCGCCGCATCGCCGGTCCGCGTTTCTGCTCGTCTTCCGTGCCGTCCTTGACCACCACCATCACGTTGAACTGCTGCGCGGGCGGCTGATTCTTTTCCCACGGCCGCACGTAAATCAATTTGAGACCGGTCCGGCCGGACCCCTCGGCGAGGAAGGTCAGGCTCCGTTTTCCCGGAGCGCCGCAAAGCTGCTGGTCGGGCTGAATATACTTGTCGCCGCGCAGAATCATCACGTTTTCATCATACGGCGGCGTGCCGAATTTCCACAGATACCCGGTCGTCGGATTGCTCACCAGCTGTATGGTGAAGGTGTCGCCGCGGTTCAGATGCAAAGTACGGCCCGAATCTTTTTCGGTCAGGTCGTAATGACTCGGACCCGAAAACCATGTGCAGGAGCACAAGGCCGTCACGACAACGGCCGCCGCCAGAATTTTCAATTGGGAAACGTTCATTTTGCCCTCCTTCGGCAGCTTCTGCCGCCTGCTGATTACTGACAACTGAAAACTGATCACTTTCTTCCGGTGCTGCCGAATCCGCCCGCGCCGCGTCCCGTCTCGGAAAGTTCGGCACTCTCGGTCAGCTCCACTTCGGGCAGTGCGGCAATGACCATCTGGGAAATGCGGTCGCCGCGTTTGATCTCGAACGGAGCATCGCCGAAATTGAACAGGATGGAACAGACTTCGCCCCGGTATCCGGCGTCGATGGTGCCGGGAGAATTGAGCACGCCGATCTGATGTTTCAGCGCGAGACCGCTGCGGGGACGCACCTGCGCTTCGTAACCGACAGGCAGTTCCAGATGCAGACCGGTCGGCACCAGCGCGACCTTGCCCGGCTGCGCGGTCATATCCACGCGCGAACGCAGATCGAAAGCGGCGTCGTCGGCATGAGCTTTGGCCGGCTTCAGATCATCGCATCCCGGTTCCATGTTGAATTTCACTTGGACCATCGTTTTCTCCTCCTCCCTCTTGTGTCTTCTATCTTGAGACTTGTGACTTGCTGCTTGTGACTTCCCCATACAGGGACATCGCGGTGGCGCGGACGATCCGCGCGTTGAGGAAATCCCCTTTCTTCAATCCTTCGGGCGCACTGAAGATCACCTGTTTGAACGTGTCGGTCCGGCCCATCCAGCGCGCGGCGTTGCGTTTGCTGGGACCTTCGGCCAGCAGTTCGAATTCACGGCCGATCAGCGCGGCATTGTTTTCCGCATTGATCTTTTCCAGTTCGGCCAGCAGGACCTGATTGCGGCGTTCCTTTTCGGTCTGCGACACGTCGTCCGGGTAGAGCCGGGCGGAAACGGTGCCTTTGCGCGGAGAATATTTGAAGATGTAGGCGTTGTCATACCGCACCGAGAGCATCATCCGGCGCGTCGCCTCGAAATCGGCTTCCGTCTCGCCGGGAAAGCCGACGATGATGTCAGTGGAAAAAGTCATTTCCGGCGCCAGAGCGCGCAGCTCGTTCACGATGTCGAGATAACGCGACGCACTGTAGGGACGGTTCATGCGTTTGAGCACCGCGTCCGAACCCGACTGGAGCGGCAGGTGCATGCTCTTGCAGACCTTCGGCAGCGCGCCGACGGTCTCGATCAGTTTCCGGTTGAAATACGCCGGATGGGGCGAGGTGAAACGAATCCGCCGGATGCCGTCGATCGCGCTGAGACGTGTCAGCAGTTCGGCGAAATGCGACACGTCGGAAGGCATTTCCGAGGGCGGCCGGCGGTCGAAACCGTAGGATGCCACGTTCTGCCCCAGCAGCGTAATCTCCCGGACCCCCTGCCCCGCCAGCGCTTCGACTTCTTCAACGATCGATTCCATGGAACGGCTGCGTTCGGGTCCGCGCACATACGGCACGATGCAGTAGGAACAATAGCGGTTGCAGCCGCGGGAAATCGAAACGAAAGCGGAAAACGGCCGGTCTTCCTCGTTCAGCCGGTGGGCGTCGATTCCCGGAGTGTCGGCGCCCATGCGGAGATCGTGCCGCACTTTGCATGCGCCTTTTTCGAGCTCGTCCACGGTTTCCGGCAGCAGATGAATATTGTCGGTGCCGATGGCGAAATCCAGATGCGGAATCTTTTCGAGCAGTTCCGCGCCGCGGCTCTGCGCCATGCAGCCCATGATGCCGAAACGCATCCAGGGACGCTCCCGCTTCAGCCGTTTCAGAATGCCGAGCTTGCCGATGGCCTTGATCTCCGCCTGTTCCCGGACGCTGCAGGTGTTGAGCAGAATCAGATCGGCCTCGTTTTCGGCATGGACGATCCGGTGTCCGGCGGCCGTCAGCATCGCGGCGGCGGACTCGCTGTCCCGCTCGTTCATCTGGCAGCCGTAGGTTTTGATATAGACGTTCATTTCACGACCAGATTGTTGCGGTGGATCACTTCATCGTCGGCATCGTAATTGAGGATCGCGTGATTTTCCGAAGACTGATGCCCCATCAGTTTCCGGCATTCCTCCGTGGAAAAATTGGTCAGGCCTTTGCCGATCAGGAGTTTTTCCGGCGAAACGATCTCCAGCACATCGCCGCGCACGAAATCGCCTTCGACCCCGACAATGCCCGACGGCAGCAGACTGGAACCGTGGCGGCGCAGCGCGTTCACCGCTCCCTGATCGACGATCACTTTCCCGCGGGGCTTGGAAAACGAGGAAAGCCAGCGTTTGCGAGCTTCCATCTTCTTTTTCGCCGCGGCGGGCAGGAACAGCGTTCCGACGTCTTCGCCGCGGAAGATCCGGTCGAGAATATCGGTCTCCTTGCCGGACGCCAGCCAGAGCGCCTCGCCGGCGGAATTGAGCGTGTCGGCGGCTTTGAGCTTGGATGCCATGCCGCCGATCGACATGTTGCCGTCGTCGGTGCCCTTGGCCATCTTGCGTTGCGTGTCGGTGATGCCGCGCACCACGGATATCCGAGCTCCAAGCGTGCCGTCCGATTTCAGCTTCTTCAACCCGTCCACCGTGGTCAGAATGATGGTCAGATCGGCGCGGGTCATCGAGGCGAGAAGTGAAGCCAGAATATCGTTGTCGCCGAATTTCAGTTCGTCGACGGAAACCGGGTCATTCTCATTGATGATCGGCAGCACACCGTCGGACAGCAGAGTCTCGATGCAGTTCAGCGCGTTCAGATGCCGCTCGCGCGAACGCAGGTCCTCCGCGGTCAGCAGAATCTGCGCCGCCCGGAATCCGAGCTTTTCGCATTCGGTTTCATACATTGACATCAGTTTGACCTGTCCGAGCGCGGCCAGCGCCTGGACCTGGGAAAGATAGCGGGGGCGTTTTTTAAGTCCGAGACTTTTCATGCCGGTTCCGACCGCACCGGAAGAAACCAGTATCACCTGTTTGCCCGCATCGCGCAAATCCTTGATCTGCTGCACGATATGCGGCAAAAGCTTCGGATCGGTCAGCAGTCTTGTTCCGGCCTTGACCACGACCCGGTGACAGTTTTTCAACAAAATTTTCCGCAATTCACAATTTTTATTTGTCGTATTCATCCGCATGAATCCTCTCCCGTTATTTTTCAGCGCAGAAAATCCGGATCAGACGGTCCGCCAAGGTGGTCTTGAGTTCCGATCCGAGATCGGTCATCGTGCCGTCTGCGGCATAAAGTTTCACCTGATTGGTGTCTGACCCGAAACCGCTGCCGGGAATCCCGACCCGGTTCGCGGCAATCCAGTCAAAATTTTTCGCGTGGAGCTTTTCCAGCGCGTTGCGCTCGACGTCGTCCGTCTCCGCGGCGAATCCCGCCAGCAGCTGACCCGGCTTTTTCCGCTCGCCGAGCGTCCGGGCGATATCCTCGGTCCGTTCCAGTTCCAGAATCATGCCGCCGGGCTGTTTTTTCAGCTTGCTCTCCGAATAGAATTTCGGCCGGTAGTCGGCCACCGCCGCACAAAGAATCGTCAGGTCCGCGTCGGGAAAAGCATTTTTCATGGCGTCGGCCATCTCCGCGGCAGTAACCACGGAAACGAATCCGGCCAGACCAGCCGGCGGCGTCAGCGCAACCGGTCCGGAAACCAGCGTGACGGAGTGACCCGCGCGGACCGCGGCCGCGGCCAGCGCATACCCCATCTTGCCGGTGGAGTGGTTGGTCAGAAAACGCACGGGGTCAAGACTTTCCCGCGTGGGACCGGCATTGATCAGAATCTTCATAACGGCGAATCCTCATACCCGCTGGCCCGCTGCTCCCGGCGGATGCGGCGGCATTCCGGACACATGAACACGTCCAGGCCCAGGAACCGCGCAGTCTGTTCCGATTTGCGGATCGTCACCACATCGCCTTCCCGAAGCGGCGTAACTTCCGGAGAATTGTCGAATACCAGTTCGGCGGGCCCGCGCAGGATTCGGACTTTGATCACGGAATCCTCCTGCAGCACCAGGTGATTCAGCAGTTCGGTGCTGTTGCTGAACGCGATGCCGATTCCGACCCGGAAACTGCCGTGCGTGATGCTCCGGTAATACGCCGTGCTGCCGTGCACGGTGGAAACTCCGACCCCGTCGCCGACCACTTCGCGCGCATACAGATCGTCGTCGATCTTGACCTGATAACGCAATGCGCTGATGTTGTTTGTGTTATGGATGAACACATCATTCACGGCCAACCGGGTCTGATCGCGGAGCGTGCCCTGGAGTTTCATCAGTTCGCTCACGCGGAACGAACCGTTTTTCAGTCCGTCCAGCTGCCATTCGAGCGAATGTTTCGGACAATGCGGTGCGGTTTCGCAGTCGCGCACCGGCATTTTCAGCCGGTTCGGGTAACGCAGTTCCGCCCCGAGCATCGCGCCGTCGCCGCCGTAACACAGAATCAAAGCCGCCGGATCGTCTTCCGGACGGATGATCTCGAATCCGCGTTCGGTCAGCAGTTTTTCCAGACGTGCGGACTGTTTGCCGCAAAGAGCGATTTTACTGTTCATTTTTCAGCTCCATATTGATATCTGCCCAGAATGGAATAGAGAACCGCGGCCGCACAGTTGCCGACGTTGATCGAGGTCTTGGCGCCGGCCATCGGCAGCGAGACCACGCCGTCGCACTCGGCCAGCACGCGGGGGTCGACTCCCAGCGCTTCGTTGCCCAGCACCAGCGCCAGCGGGAAACGGAACGCATGGTCCCAGACATATTCCGCCGCATCGGTCACCTCGACCGCCACCACGGAAACTCCGTCGCGCCTGAGTTCGCGCACCGCATCGAGCGTGTCGCTCACGCTGCGGCTTCGAACCCAGCGGTCCGCACCCATCGCGGTCTTTTCCAGCCGCGGATGCGGGGGCGCCGGCGTATAGCCGCAGCAGATTACTTCCTTCACCCCGGCGGCATCGGCCAGACGAAAGATGTTGCCGGTGTTGAAAGCGCTCCGCAGACGATCCAGCACGAGCGTGATCTCCAGTTGCTTTTTTCCCACGGTCCCTCCCCTTTCAGCGGCGGCGTCCGGAACGGCCGGACGAACGGCCCGCTCCGCCGGACCGCCGGGGAGCTTTCCGCCGGGCCGGATTGACTTTTTCCGGCAGCACCAGCTGTTCTTCCTCCGGCAGCACGGTCTTGATCTTCATCTGAGCGTATTCCTCGATCTGCGGCATCACGTAGGCGCCGTATTCGCAGACGAAACTGATGGATTTGCCTTTCGCGCCCGCCCGGCCGGTGCGGCCGATACGGTGAACGTAATCCTCCGGATGGTCCGGCAGGTCGTAATTCACCACGTGCGAAATGCCGGGGATATGAATGCCGCGCGCGGCCACATCGGTCGCGACGACCACTTTCAGTTCGCCCTTCTTGAACCGGTCGAGAATCTGGAGGCGCTTGTTCTGCGGGATGTCGCCAGAAAGCAGTCCGGCCTCGACTCCGTATTCGTAAAGTCTGTCCACCAGTTCGCTGTTGCGTTCCTTCCAGTTGCCGAAAATGATCATGCGTTCGAACGGCTCGTTGCGGATCAGCCACAGCAGAAACGCCAGTTTTTCCTCGCGCATGACCGCGTAGAAATGCTGATCGATCAGATCGGTCACCACATGTTCCGGCTCCGTCTCGAATGAAACCGGGTCCACCAGCCAGCGGTCGACCAAACGCAGAATCTCCGGTTCCAGCGTGGCGCTGAAAAGCATGGTCTGGCGCACGCCCGCTTTGGGCAGACGCGCCACGATGCGCCGGACGTCCGGGATGAATCCCATGTCCAGCATCCGGTCGGCCTCGTCGATCACGAGGGTTTCCACGCGGGAGAGATCGAGATGTCCGCTCTGCGTGTAGTCGATGATCCGTCCGGGGGTCCCGACCAGAATGTCGATCGGATCGGCCAGCGAATCACGCTGTTCCCGGTGGTCCATGCCGCCGAAAATCACCAGATTGTTCAGTGCGGTGTATTGTCCCAGTCCGAGCGCATCGTTGTGAATCTGGATCGCCAGTTCGCGGGTTGGGGAAAGCACCAGCACCCGGCAGGCGCCGCCCTTGCGTTTTTCCGACGGCAGCGGATTCTGCAGCAGACGCGTCATGCAGGAAGCCAGAAACGCGGCGGTCTTGCCGGTACCGGTCTGCGCCTTGGCGGCAAGATCGCGTCCTTCCAGTGCGGCGGGCAGACACAACGCCTGGATCGGCGTGCAGTAGCGGAACCCCAGAGTCTGGACTGCGGCCAGTATCTCTTTGGCCAGCGGCAGATCGGTGAAACGGGTCTTCCCTTCTTCCGGCGGCGCTTCCACGATTTCCGGCATGGGCGGCACAGAACGTTTCACGGGCTTTTTCGCCGGAGAAGCGGACCGGGTCCGCGCGGTTTTCGTTTTTTCCGAGGCGGATTTCGATTCGGAGGTCCGGCTGACGGGGTTCTTTTTTCCGGCGGCCGCAGTGTGCGGACGGCCGGAACTTTTCCGTTCCGTGCGAGTGCGGCCGGAAACGTTTTTTCCCTTGCCGGCGGCAGCGGTTTTCTGCGGTTTCCGGGTTTCTTCTTCGGTCGAATTGAACAAAGAACGTTTCAGCAGACGCAGGCGCGCTTTGAGGTGAAGCCGGAAACCACGGTCGGTTTTTTTCTTCTTTTCCTGTGTTGACACGATTACAATTTTTCCATTTCTTAAAAAAAGTTGCGAAAAGTCTTTAAACTATTAATATACATGCGCAAAGGGAAAATGCAAATTTTTTCGGACCGAATCCCGCCGTTTGCGCAGCGAAGCTCCTCCGCATGACGAAAAAAAGCCGTCCGGCGGCATCGGCTGGACGGCGGCTTGAGGCAGAAAACGGACGATGGGTCAACCTTGTTTCTTCAGCGCGTTGTCCAGGGTTTCGCCGAGACTGCCGAACGATTTGGGAGACGGCTTCGGAGTCGGCAGGTCGCCGATCACTTTGCGCTGTTCCTCGAACAGGGAATCCAGACCGTGCTTCGCCAGATTCAGCATCTTATCCAGTTCCTCGCGGCTGAACGGCACTTCCTCGGCCGTCCCCTGCACTTCGATCAGTTTGCCGGATTCGGTCATGACGATATTCATATCCACATCGGCGGAAGAGTCTTCCTCGTAACAGAGATCGAGCAGACATTCGCCGTTTTTCATGCCGACGCTGACTGCGGCGACATTTTCCCGCATCGGGAAACGGGGAATCAGTTTCTTTTCCATCAGTTTGCGGAACGCCAGCTGGAGAGCCACCGAAGCGCCGGTGATCGAGGCGCAGCGGGTGCCGCCGTTGGCGTCCATCACGTCGCAGTCAATGTAAATGGTATTCTGGCCGAGCGCAACGAGGTCGATCACCGAGCGGAAGGAACGTCCGATCAGCCGCTGGATTTCCATGGTGCGTCCGCTCTGCTTGCCTTTGGAGGCTTCGCGCTGACAGCGCTGATGGGTGGAAGCGGGGAGCAGACCGTATTCGCAGGTGACCCAGCCGCCGGGCACCCCCTGCTGACGCATCCAGGAGGGAACGCCCGGTTCGAAGGAAACCGCACAGATGACTTTGGTCCCGCCCATATCGATCAGGGCCGAGCCGACCGGGTGATTCAGAAAGTTCGGGATGATTTTCACTTTGCGGAGCTGATCGTTGCGGCGGCCTTCGATTCTTTTCATAGCATTCAATCCTCTGTTGGAATGGGAATCAGTCGATTGGACAATGGATTTCCGTCCGGGTTGCAAAAAAAGCCGTCCGCGGCAGAAATTCCACGGCGCCCGGTCACAACGTTTATGGCTGCTTGGTTCCCCATCTGACCCGTTCACGCGCTTCCGACGCATGGGTTCCGCCGCGGACGGCAAAAACATTTTCAATCGTCATCAGGCTTCGGTTCCGGAAGCCTTTTTCGGATTTGACCCCTTACTAATAGCACCAAAAGTGAAATATTCAAGTATCAAACCCAATTCAAATCGCAAATTTTTGCGTTCGATGATACGGTCGATCAGACCTTTTTTCAGCAGAAACTCCGCAGTCTGAAAGCCTTCCGGCAATTTTGCCTGGGTGGTGTCCTTGATGACCCGCGGACCGGCAAAACCGATCAGGGCGTCCGGTTCGGAAACGATCAGGTCGCCAAGCGATGCGAAACTGGCGGTCACACCGGCGGTAGTCGGATGGGTCATGATGACGATATAGGGCAGTCCGGCTTCCTTGTGCATTTCAACCGCGCCGCTGGTCTTGGCCATCTGCATGAGACTGATCATGCCTTCATACATGCGCGCGCCGCCGCTGGCGGTGACGATCACCAGCGGAAGTTTTTTCGCCGTGGCGTATTCGGTCAGCCGGGTGATCTTTTCCCCGACCACCGCACCCATGCTGGCGCCGAGGAAACGGAAGTCCATGACGCCGAGCGCGTAAGTAATGCCGTTGAGCTTGGCCTCTCCGCAGACCACCGCGTCTTTCAGCCCGGTTTTCTTTTTGCTGGAGGCGAGTTTTTCGGTATAGGACGCAACGCCGGTGAATTTGAGCGTATCGACCGCTTCCATGCCGGCGTCGATCTCGCGGAACGACCCGGCGTCCGTAAGCAGTTCGATCCGCTGAGCGGCGGTCAGGGGATAATGACAGCCGCAGCGGGGACAGACATTCAGGTTCTCTTCGCGGCTCTTGGTGAAGTTCATCTCACCGCATTTTTTGCATTTTTCCCACAGACCTTCGGGAATTTCCTTCTTTTTGAGAGGTTCGGCGGTCAGACCGGAATGGTGCTGCGGAACGGCGGGTTCCGCCGCCGGCGTGATCACTCCGAGCGTCGAATACTTCGATTTTCTGAACAAACTAGTCATAATCAGTCCCTTTGTCTTCGTGCCAGCACCAGCACATTGACTTCGGCCGCGCCTGCATCGAGCAGAACGCGGGCTCCGGCGGTCAGTGTGGAACCGGTCGTCATAACATCGTCGATGAGTAATATACACCGCTTTCGGCAATTTGTCGAGTGCCGAATCGAAAAAGCTCCATCCAAATTGCGGATTCTTTCCTCCCGGTCCAGGTGCGCCTGCTGTTTCGTCCACTTCCGCCGACGCAACAGATTCATCACCGGAATGCCGAGTTCCCGGCCGATTTCCAACGCCAGCAGCTCCGCCTGATTGTAGGAGCGCTGACAGTAGCGGAACCAGTGCAGCGGCGTCGGCACCAGCACGTCCGGCTGCAGACCCGCTTCGCGCACCGCGCCCGCCGCCAACTGGCCGAACGCCCGCGCCAGTTCCGGGTGACGCCGGTATTTGAAACGGTAGACCGCTTCCTCCACCGTTCCGGTCATCCGGAACACCGCCACCGCACGCTTCCACGGAAAATCCACCGGTGCGTGCAGACAGTCCGGACAGACCTGCAGGATGCCGCTGAGTTCCCCGCCGCAGGCCGGGCAGACCGGCGCGTGGATGAAATGAAACCCTTTCAGACACTCCGCGCAGAAATGTCCCGGCACTCCGTCGAACGGTTCGCCGCCGCACTGCGGACAGTTCAGCGGCAGGTAATTCCGGATGAATCCGGTCAAATATTCGGTCGGAGATGGCATTTTTTTCTTCCTGCGGGTTGAAATTCCTCCATTCAGAGAGTATTGTAATATACTGTGCTTTCACATTAAAACAAGGAGATGATGCAATGGAAGAGAGTTTTCTGCAGAACAATTTTGCGAACCGCATCGGCGGCAACATGTTCGGTAAGGATACCAAAATCTATAAATTCGAAAAGATCAAACGCGCCAAACGGGCCGCCATGGCCGCCAATCCCGGCGTGGAGATCATCGACATGGGCGTGGGCGAACCTGACGACATGGCGTTCCCGTCCGTGGTGAAGGCTCTGGCCGAAGAAGCCGCCAAATGGGAAAACCGCATTTACGCCGACAACGGCATCCTCGAATTCAAACAGGCCGCCGCCCGTTACATGAAAGCGCTTTACGGCGTCGAGCTCGATCCGGAAACGGAAATCTGCCACGCCATCGGCAGCAAATCCGCGCTTTCCCTGCTCCCCGCCTGCTTCGTCAATCCCGGCGACATCACTTTCATCACCGTTCCCGGCTATCCCGTGCTCGGCACCTGGAGCGAATATCTCGGCGGCAAAGCAGTCAAACTCCCGCTGCTTGAAGAAAACGGCTTCCTGCCCGATCTCGACGCCATTCCCGAAGATCAGCGCAAAAAAGCGAAACTGCTCTATCTGAACTATCCGAACAATCCGACCGGCGCCTCCGCCAGCGTGGAATTCTTCACCAAAGCGGTGAAGTTCGCCAAAGACAACAACATCCTCATCGTCAGCGACGCCGCCTACGCCCCGCTCAACTTCCAGGGCAAGCCGCTGAGCATTCTCTCCATTCCGGGCGCGAAGGACGTCGCGGTCGAACTCCACAGCATGTCCAAAGGCTTCAACATGACCGGCTGGCGTCTGAGCTGGGTCTGCGGCAATCCGCTGGCCGTCAAGGCGTTCGCCACGGTCAAGGACAACGCCGACAGCGGTCAGTTCATGGCCATTCAGAAAGCCGCGATCAAGGCGCTGGACGATCAGGCGTCGATCACCCCGATGATCAGTGAAAAATACGAGCGCAGACTCACCAGCATGGTCGCCACGCTGAAGAAGCTCGGTTTCAACGCCAAGGTCCCCGCCGGTTCCTTCTACCTTTATGTAAAGGCCCCGAAAGGCGCGTCCGACGGCTCCGTCTTCCAGTCCGGCGAGGATTTCAGCCAGTGGCTCATCAAGAACAAACTGATCAGTTCCGTGCCTTGGGACGATGCCGGCAATTACGTCCGCTTCTCCGCGACCTTCGTGGCGCGCGGCGGCAAGGACGCCGAGGAAAAAGTGCTGGCCGAATTCGCCCGCCGTCTTTCCGACGCGAAATTCACTTTCTGAGTCCATCCGCAGGGGAGGAACCGCATCATGAGAAAAATCAGACCGGCGCAGACGGAAAAGACGTCTGCGGAAAAGGCTCCGGCCTATGACGCATCGCTGTCGCTGCCGGTGATCGCCATCGCCGGACGTCCGAACGTCGGCAAATCCTCCCTCTTCAACGCGATTCTCCGGCGGCGCCAGGCAATCGTTCATTTCGACTGCGGCGTCACGCGCGACCGCATCACCGCGTCCGGCGTCTTCGAAGGTCGCCGCTTCAACCTCATCGACACCGGCGGACTCGGCATGTATGCCGGGGAAAAACGCGGTGTCGGGTTCTGGGACAAAATGATCGAGGAACAGGTCGAAGCCGCGATCGATTCCGCGGTGACGATCCTCTTTGTGGTCGACGTCACCGCCGGACTGAATCCGCTCGACGAAAGCATCGCAGTCCGCCTCCGCGCCTCCGGGAAGAAAGTCATCCTCGTGGTCAACAAGGCGGACAATCATGAAGCCGAACAGGGCGTAAACGAATTTCACGCGCTCGGTTTCGAACACATCCATGCGGTCTCCTGCCTGCACCGGATCGGCATCGATTCGTTGATGCTCGACGCGCTCGACGGCGTGCCGGTCAACACCGCCGCCGACGGCGATCAGGGCGTCAAACCGCTCCGTCTGGCCGTGCTGGGCCGTCCGAACGTCGGCAAGTCGTCGATCGTCAACCGCATTCTCGGCGAAGAGCGCGTGATCGTCAGCGACGTGGCGGGAACCACCCGCGATGCGGTGGATATCCAGTTCACGCTCCGCTGCGGCGACGAGGACGTGCCTGCCGTGCTGGTCGACACCGCCGGACTGCGGAAAAAATCCAAAGTGGACGATGCGGTCGAACTTTACAGCATGATGCGGGCCGAGGAGGCGCTGGAAAGATGCGACATCGTGTTGTTCGTGATCGACGCCGGCGTCGGCAGTTCCACCTCGCAGGACAAAACCATCGCACGGATGATCCAGGATTCCGGCAAAGGCTGCATTCTGGTTGCCAACAAATGGGACACCTGCCCCGGCGGAAAACAGAAGGAGATGCGCGCCGAGCTTTCCGCTTCGCTGCCGCAGATGACTTACGCTCCGCTGGTGCCGGTCTCGGCGAAAAGCGGTTATAATTTCCGCGAACTTTTCGAGACCATCGCCGAACTGCGCGCACAGATGTCGATGAAGATTTCGACCGCGCTGCTGAACAAGGTCGTAACCGATGCGCAGAAAAAGAATCTGCCGCCGGTGACCGCCGGAAAACTGTTCCGGATCTATTACGGCACCATGATCGGAAATTGTCCGCCGCGCTTCTCACTGTTCGTAAACGACCCGAAACTCTGTGCGGACAATTACAAGACCTATCTGGAGAAATATTTCCGGAAGGCGTTTTCCTTCCGCGGCTTCCCGATCCGGCTGATCTTCAAGCCGCGCCGCCGGGAAGAACTTTCGGAAATCCTCAACCGCAAGGAAAAATTCAAACGCGAACGGGCAAAAGCCGAGCGGATGAAAAAATACAAACCGCCCCGTCCGGAATCCGAAGACGAGGAATAACCGGACGCCCGATCCCGCTGATTTTGTGCCGACAGGGAAATCGAAAAGTTTTTCCCTGCCGGACTTTTTTTATCATTTTTTATTCTTGACCCCTTGACAAAAACATTTTTTCGTGTATAATTGTAACTAGGCTAGCCAAGTTAACAAAAAGGGACCCGTCGTGGCACAGGATTTCAAAACCATTGCGGCTGAAATTGCCGAAAGGATCAAAAACGGCACCTACACCGACACTTTGCCGTCGATCTCGCGTCTGTCGGAAATCTACGGAGTCTGCCCGGCCACGGTCAAACGCATTCTTTCCCAGCTGCGGGACTGGAAACTGGTAACCGGCGAACACGGCCGCTGCGTGCGAATCAATCCGAAAGCCCAGAGCAATCCCTATTTTCATAAAAATCTGGTGATTCTGGCCGATCTGGCCTCGATCGTCACGCCGTTCTACGCCAAAACGATCGAACTGCTTTCCAATGCGCTGCATTCCAATTATATCTGCATCCATGTGTTTCTCTCGGAAGATCAGGCCGAGGAATGCGTATTCCAGCCGGACTGCATTCTGACGGTCAACAACCGGACGCAGGTCATGCTGGACCGGATGCTCTCGCAGTATCCGGACTGTCCGGCCGTGAGTCTGAATCTGCCGTCGAACCGGTTTCCATACGTGATGTCGGACGGACACAAAGCCGGATATGAAGCGCTGCGTCATCTGGCGGAGGACTGCGGGCACACACATATCGGCGTGCTGGCCACGCAGCTGCAGTATCCGCAGGCTTGTTTTCATCAGCGGTATGAAGGCGCGCTGGAATATGCCCGCAAGCATCCGGGGCTCCGATTGAGCATGGTCGAGATTCCGGAACTTGAACTGTACCGGCAGGCCAGCTACCGGCTGACCGGAGAACTGTTCCGGAAGGACAGCGAAATCACGGCGGTGTTCGCCACCTGCGACCTGCTGGCGCTGGGAGTCTACAGTTATGCCGCGAAACAACATCTGAACATTCCCGGCGATCTGGCCGTGATCGGGTTCGACAACGAGAATTTCAGTCAGGCGCTGACTCCTCCTCTCTCCACCCTGTCGGAAAACGCTCAGGCCACGGCCGAATGTCTTTTCCGGATCATACTTGATCTGCTTATGGGACGAAAAACCGATAAAATTCATCTGACCGACCCGGTGCTGCTGGTCCGCGGCAGCACTGCCGGACGTCAACAGGAGATGTCATAAATGAATCGAAAGACCAGACCAGTCAATCCTCCGTCCGTGATCAATCCCGAACCGCTGTTTCCGCCGGCCTCCGACCGGAAAGCGTGGGAAAGCGTGCTGAAAATCCCGCGCAACCGGAAAATGGCGCGGGAAATGGTCCGCATGGCCCGCGCGGCGATGAAGGAGCCGGTCCCGACTCCGACCGCGACGCAGTTCATGGAGTTCATCCGCGAGGGCAACCGTTCGCATTACGAATCGCAGTATTTTGCCCGCCGTGCCAATCTCGGTGCGCTGGTGATGGCCGAAGCAATCGAATACAAAGGCGAATTCCTCGACCCGATCATCGACTATCTCTGGGAGATCACCTCGGAACACACCTGGTGCCTGCCCGCGCACTGTCAGATGAAGACCGATCCCCTGCCCGAACCGCCGACGGATATCGTCGACCTCTTCGCGGCGGAGACCGGCATGACCCTGGCGCAGACGCTCAATCTGCTGGAACCGGAGCTGAAAAAAATCTCCCCGAATCTGGTGCGGACCGTCCGCGAAAACATGTCCCGCCGCGTGGTCGAACCGATCTTGCGGAAACCGTTTCCGTTTTTCTGGCTGGTCGGTCGGAACAACTGGACGCCGTGGTGCTGCACCAACAGTTTGAGTACGGCGCTCTGCATACTGCACGATCAGCCGAAAAAACTCAAACAGGCGGTCGATGCGCTTCAGGTCGGGATCGACAACTACATCCGCAACTATCCCGCCGACGGCGGCTGCACCGAAGGACCGACCTACTGGGGCAAATCCCCCGCCATGCTGATGCAGTATATGGAACTGCTCCGTTACTGGAGTGACAGTCCGAAGATGAAACCGATGGGCGAATATATCGTCAATGCGTGCCTGACCTCGACCTGCTACGCGGCGTTCGGCGACTGTCCGCCGCGGATCGCTCTCCCGCCGGGCGCAACCGCCCCGGGCGCCGCGAAAAACGGCAAGGTCCGCGTCTATCAGTGGTGGCCGGTCTCGCCGTGGGTCTGCTGCCGGTTCGGCGAACGCATCGGCAGCGAGGCAATGGTCAACCTCGGACTGAAAGCGGCGAAGGATTATCAGGCCCGGACCCTGCTGCGCGATCTTTTCGCCGCGCAGGCTTTCTTCTTCTGGGTGCCCGACCGGCGGCCGGGCAAAATCCGCAAACCGCCGCTGGTCTGGTATCCGGACGCCCAGCTGATGTTCCTCAGCGAGGCCGGCATGGTGCTGGCCGCCAAACGCAGCCATGAATGCAGTCATCATCACAGCGACGTCGGACAGGTCATTCTGTTCCACCGGGAACAGCCGGTGCTGATCGATCTGGGCAATACCGAATACCGCCGGGAAACCTTCTCTTCCGCCCGCTGGCAGAACTGGCGGATCAATGCCGAAGGACACAATATCCCGCAATTCAACGGCATCCGTCAGCTGCACGGCTCGCCGGCCAATCTGCCGGGAAACATCATGAAGGTCTCGGAAAAAGCCAATGGCGTGACCTGTCTCATGGACCTCTCCAACACCTACCCCGAAGAAGCGGGCGTCAAATCCTGCATCCGCGAAATCCGCTGGAACCGGAAGGCCAAAACGCTGGAAATTCATGATTCCTGGGAACTCAAGAAACGCTCCGGCAACACGGTCCGCATCCCTTACTACACCAATTCGCCGGTGACTTCCCGCGGCGGAAACTGGAAGATCGGCGCAGTTCCGTTCCGGCTGGAAAACGCTTCCGCCGCCTTGACCGCGGTCCCGCTGGAAGACACCGTTCAGATCGTCAACTGGGGCAGGACCATCAACCGGATAGACGTCACGGCGAAATCCGGTTCCCATGGTGAGTGCAGTATCATTTTCACATTGAAATAACCTAAAAAAGAAAGGAAAACACAATGACCAAAGAAAAGATCAAAACCGGAATGGGCCGCTCGTTCACATTGATAGAGCTCCTCGTGGTGATCGCCATCATCGCCATTCTCGCGGGAATGCTCCTGCCGGCGCTGAACGCGGCCAAACAGAAAGCCCAGGGAGCATCCTGCCTGAGCAATTGCAAACAGCTCGGGGTCGTGCTGGTGCAGTATGCCGATGCCTACAACCGCTGGCTGCCCGGACCGTTCAACCGGAACAGCTCCGGATGCTCCCCCTACAACTGGGTCAACTGTCTTTATGCCAACGGCTACATCTCCGGACGGAACAAGGACACCTATTATTACGATACTCAAGGCGTTGCCGGCGGTAAGCATGTCTCCAAACTGCTGCTCTGCCCCTCGTCGAGGCAGGACATCAATTCGCTCAAAGGATGGAGAAACAATTTCTCCACCTCGTCCGCCGACTACGGGATCAGCTGCTACAACCGAGCGATCGGTTCCACCTCCACGACATTCACCAATACCGGCTACCGGATCGACGACAACCGCAAACCCTCCGGCAAAATCATTCTGCCTGAAGGAATGTCGCTGGTGGTTTACGCCATCGGCTATACCGACGACTACAGAGTCCAGTACCGTCACGCCAAGAAATTCAATGCCACGATGGCGGACGGCAGCGCCCGGACATTCGGCACCACGCTCACCGCAGCCGAACTGAGGACCGAGGTGCCCTGATGAAAAAACTGATCGCAGGCATCTCTCTGCTGGCTTCGCTGCCGCTGCTGGCCGATCTGACGCTGGCCGAAAACGGGAAAAGCGCTTATGTGATCGCCATTCCGGTCCAGCCCGGCGGATACGAAAAGCGCTTTGCCGAAGAATTCCGGCAGAACTTTGCCCGAATGACCGGTGCCGAACTGCCGATCCGGAAAGAAAACGAAATTCCCGCAGGAACACCGCGGATCGCCGTCGGGAAAACCGAACTGGCAAAGAAAAACGGCGTGTTCCGGCCGGATCAGGATCCGGAGGAACTGATCGTCCGCACCGTCGGCAGAGATTTGATCCTCGCCGGCGGCAGTGCGGCCGGAACCGGATTCGCGGTCTACGATTTTCTGGAACGGCAAGGCGGCTGCCGCTGGTATGACGATCAGAACATCGTCATTCCCCGATGCGCCGCTTTCCGGATCGCCGAACTGAACATCCGCCGCAGTCCGGCCTTCCGGTTCCGCCGGATCTTCATGCTGGCGAGGAACTGGGAAATGAAACAGGTCACGCTGTCGCTCCCGATGAAACTCTCCTACAACTCGACCGGAGCCCCGGTCTACGGTGCGCCGTCAGACATCCATACGTTCTATCTTTACTGCAAGAATTGGCCGAAGGACCGCCTGTATCTGCTCGCCAAAACGCCGGAAGGGCGGCGTCAGGCGCTGCGCGGACAGCTCGGTCCGAATTTCTGCATGACGCATCCCGAGTCGCTGGAACGTTTCAAAAAGCAACTGCGCGAGTTCATCGCCGCCGACCGGAAGAAATGCAAACGCTTGAGAATCCCGCCGCCGTGGCTGTACAACCTCAGCCGAAACGACGGCAGTCAGTATTTCTGCCGCTGCGAAAAATGCAAGGCGATCTCCGACAAGCACGGGGAATCCGGTCTGATGCTGTGGTTCCTCAACCAGCTGGCCGAAGACATTGCCGGGGATTATCCGGACATTCTGCTCCAGACCAGCGCGTCCTCCTTTGCCTCGGCCCCGCCGAAAGGGATCAAGGCCGCGCCGAATCTCGTGGTCGAACTGGCCCACAATACCGGCGGCAATTACTATTCACCGGTCGAAAACGATCACAGTGCGCCGTTCTCGAAGCATCTCAAGGAATGGCGCGACTACGCACGGACGCTCGCGGTCTGGGACTACTGGGTGTTCTATTGGGACGCTTACCCGGAACCCTATCACAACGTGCATCAGATCAAAAAGGACCTGGAGTTTTATCATAAAAACGGCGTCCGCATGCTGCGGATCGAATCCGAAGCGGCGGACACTTCCAGTTTCTTCCAGCTCAAATACTGGCTGGGATGCAAACTCATGGACGATCTGACGCAGAACGACCGGAAGCTCATCGACGACTTCCTGCACGGTTTCTACGGGCCCGCCGCACCGGAAATGAGAGAACTGCTCGACTATATCGCAGAACGACAGAAAGGTCAGACGGGTGTCGTCTTCACCAGAAACCGGGTCGACCCGAACACCCGGCCCTGGATCGACGCGGAATTCTTCCGCCGGGCCGATGACATCTTCCGCCGGGCCGAAGCCAAATGCGTTCCCGGCAGCCGCGAACTGAAAAACGTTCACCGCGAACGCATCCCGGTCGATCTGGCACTGATGCACAAATATTCCAAGATGAAGCCGGCCGTTTCGCGGAAGGAACTGGCGGACCGTTATCTGCGCAATATGGAGGAACATATCCGCTACCGCAAAAAACCGTCTTCCTTCCCGTCCGAGCTGATGATGGCGAAGAACGAAGCGGAAAAATTCCTGCGCGAGGAGGAAATCGATGCGCTGAAGGAAGCGCCGCCCCCGACCGCGGAAATCGGGCCGGACTGGTCCGCGATCCCGCTGAAACTGTATAATTCCGGGCTGCCCGCGAAACGGAAACTCGCGGTCTTCGCCCGGAACCGCGACGGGCTGCTGCAGCTGAAACTGACCGATTTCGCCGACCCCGCCGGTCTGCGGAACGGAAAGCGGATATTTCAGGGCGACGACTGGGAGATTTTTCTGGCCGCCGACCGCAAGGGCGATTATTTTCAGCTGATGATCGGTCCAAGCGGAAAATTCGAATTTTTTTACCGTCACCGGGGCAGGATGGAAGACTGTTCCGCGAAGGGTCTGAAGGTCGAATGCAGCACCGCCGGAAAATGCTGGCAGACGGAAGTGGTCATTCCGCTGAACTCCCTGCCGGTGAAAAAAGTCTCCGCCGGCAATATCGTCCGCGGGATACCCGGCGGCGGGATCGCCTGGAGTCCGGCCTTTGAAAAATCCTACGGCGTTCCGGCCAGGTTCGGGACGCTGATTTTGAAATAAAGCATTTTAACTCATCCAATAAAAGGAGAACCGAAATGAAAAAGCAAGTTCTGCTGAGCGCGGGTGCGCTGCTGGCTTCGCTGCCGCTGCTGGCCGATCTGACGCTGGCCGAAAACGGCAAAAGCGATTACGTGATCGTTCTGCCCGCCAAAGCAGCTCAGGTGGAAAACAATCTGGCAAAGGAATTTCAGCAGCATTTCGCCCGGATCACCGGCGTGACGCTGCCGGTGAAAAACGAAAACACGCTCGGCGCCGATACGCCGAAAATCGCCATCGGACGCACCGAACTGGCCAGGAAAAACGGTGCATTCGTTCTGAAACAGAACCCGGAGGAACTGATCGTCCGCACGGTCGGCAAAGACCTGATCCTCGCCGGCGGCAGTCTGGTCGGCACCGGATTTGCCGTCTACGATTTTCTGGAAAAACAGGGCGGCTGCCGCTGGTATGACAATCTGAATATCGTCATTCCCCGCAAAGAAAAATGGGCGATCGGCGACCTGAACGTGAAACGGAGTCCGTCGTTCAGCTTCCGCCGGATTTTCACGCAGGCGCGGAACTGGGACGGGACGCCCGTCTCCGGCCTTCCGGTCAGTCTGTCCGTGGCGTCCAAAGCCACCTACAACGCGATTCCCAACCCGGTCATGGGCGCACCGGGAGACATCCACACGTTCTATCTGTATTGCAAGGACTGGCCGAAAGACCGTCTCTATCTGCTTTCCAAAACGCCGGAAGGCCGCCGGAGAGCGCTGCGCGGACAGCTCGGACCGAATTTCTGCATGACGCATCCGGAAGCGATCGACCGGTTCAAAAAGAAACTGCGCGCGTTCATCGCTTCCGACCGGAAGAAATGCGCCAAAGCGGGAATCCCCTATCCGCGTTATTACAACATCAGCATGAACGACGCCAGCAAGTATTTCTGCCGCTGCGAAAAATGCAAGGCGATTTCCGACAGGCACGGTGAATCCGGTCTGATGCTCTGGTTCATCAACCAGCTGGCAGAAGACATCGCCAAAGATTATCCCGATCTCTGGATTCACACTGCAGCGTATTCTTTCGCCACCAGACCTTCCATCGGCATCAAGGCCGCGCCGAACGTCGTGGTCGAACTGGCGCACAATACCGGCAATTACTATTCGGCGATCGAGTCCGACGACAGCGCCGGCAAAGGCGACATGCCGTATCGCGAATATGTGCGGGAATGGAGCAAGCGCACCGACCGTCTGGCCATCTGGGATTACTGGATTTTCTACTGGGACGCCTTCCCGGAACCGTATCACAACGTGCATCAGATCAAAAAGGACCTTGATTTCTATTACCGCAACGGCGTGCGGCTGATCCGGGTCGAATCCGAAGCGGCCGACACTTCCAGTTTCTTCCAGCTCAAATACTGGCTGGGCTACCAGCTGATGGACGATCTGACGCAGGACGATCGGAAGCTCATCGCGGATTTCATGCGCGGCTTCTACGGTCCAGCCGCACCGGAAATGAAGGAGTGGCTCGACTATATCGCCGAACGCCAGAAAGGTCACTTCGGAACGGTTTTCGACAAAGTCCGGTTCAATCCGAACACGCGCCCGTGGATCGATGCGGAATTCTTCCGGCGGGCCGAAGACATTTTCCGGCGGGCCGAAGCGAAATGTCAGCCCGGCAGCATGGCACTGAAAAACGTTCACCGCGAACGGCTGGTGTCCGATCTGGCGCTGATGCACAAGTATGAAAAAGTCAAACCCGCCATTTCCCGCAAGGAACTCGCAGACCGCTATCTGCGCAACGCCGAAGAACATATCCGCCTGCGCAAAAAAACCTCCTCCTTCCCCGCCGAACTGCTGAAGGCGAAGGAAGAAGCGGAAAAATTCCTGCGCGGCGAAGAGATCGAGGCCATGAAGAAGGCGCCGCCGAAGACCTGGAAGATTGGAACGAAATGGTCCTCCGCCGAAATCCGGCACAACACCTACGGCATACCGGCGTCCCGGCAGCCGTCCGTTGCCGCCCGGGTGGAAAAAGGCAATCTCCATCTGAAGCTGACCGACCGGACCGACACGTCCAAATTCAAAAAAGGCGCGCGGGTCTTCCTGGGCGACGACTGGGAGATATTTTTCGCGGCCGACCGCAAGGGCGACTATTTCCAGCTGATGATCGGTCCGAACGGAAAATACGAGACCATGTACCGGCACAAAGGCCATCTGGAGGACTTCCCGGTAAAGGGCCTCACGGTCAAATCCAAAGTGACCCCGGAACTCTGGGAAGTCGAAGTGACCATCCCGCTGAAGTCGCTGCCGCTGAAAGCCGCGGTCGGGAACTTCATCCGCGGCATCCCCGATGCCGGGCTGGCCTGGTGTCCCACGTTTGAACATTCATACGGCATCCCCGCCGTATTCGGCAATCTTAAAATGGAGGAATGAACCATGCTGAATGCAATTTTTGCCGCCGCTGTGGTGGCCTTGTCCGTCGGAGAAACTCACACTGTCAAACTCGACGACCGCACGGAAGCGAAACTCACGCTCCGGAAAGACGCGCTCCAGATCGACTGGAACTGTGCGGAAAGCAATATGGAATATGTCAACAGCTACTATAAAAAGCCGCGCTGGAATGTCTGGGCCGGCGAGGCAGTGGACTGCACTTTCTCTTCGTCCGGCTGGATCAAAAGTCCCACGATGGGAGTGCCGAATTACCGTCAGCTGACCAATCCGTCAAACACCTTCTTCACCGCCTTCTACGGCAAACCCCGTCCGGCTTCCCTGTTCACCTCGAAAACAGTCCGCAGCGACAAGGCCTGGACGGTCGAATGGATCATCCCGTTCGCCGGGCTGGAAACTTCCAAATATCCGGATGCAGCCAGCGAAAAGGTCATTCCGCCGGGAAACGTCTGGACCTTCAAATTCTCCCGCCGCTGTGAAACCGGAGGAAAGAAGACTCTGGCGTCCAGTCCGGTCGTCGTGGTCCAGCTGCCGAAGGAAGTCATGAAACCTTATCAGCAGATCATGCTGATCTGCTACAAAGGCGTCAAGTCGCAGAAGGCCGGAGTCTCCGTAATCTCCTGCGCTCTGCGCAATACTGCGGACAGCGAATTCACCGGCAAGGCAAAAATCTATTTGCTCGCCGGCAAAGAACTCTCGCTGCTCAAGGAAACCGATCTGAAGATTCCGGCCAAAGGAGCCATACGGATCGATCAGCCGGTCACCCTGCCGGAAAAAGCCGCGAAGTTCCATATCCGGACGGTCATCGAAGACCGGAACGGAATGCCGGTCCGCATTTCCTACGATCTGCCGATCGAAAATCCGTGGGTGGAATTCTGAACCGGATTCCCGGATTTTGAGGTGATCCTATCATGAGCAAATGGATGATTCCGGCCGTTTCGCCGGCCGGGACCTATATGGCAGTGTTCCGCTGCCGGTTCGAGACCGAGACCGAAAGCACGCTGTCTTTCCGGTTCAGTGCCGACAACCGTGCGCAGCTCTTTCTCGACGGCGAACGGCTGACAGACGGACCCGAACGCGGGGCGGCGCAATACTGGTATTATCAGAACGTCGCCGCGCAGGTCGCCGCGGGCCGGCATGTGTTGACCGCGCGCGTGATGTGTCTGGAACCCGATCTGAAAAAACGGCAATGCGCCTATGCGCAGATGAGCATACGGCACGGCTTTTTCCTGGAGGAATCCGCCGGGACCGCACTGCTGCGCGACTGGGACTGCCAGATCGAAGACGGCTGCACCTACGAAGTCCCCTTCCCCGACTGGGGAACGTTTCCCCGCGTCAAGGTCGGAGCCGGACACAATCCGCGCATCCTTTACGGTGAAGGCGGAGTCTGGAGTCCGGTCCGGTGGTTCGAGGACGACCGGGAGCTGCACGAACCCGATCTGCCGCCGATGCGGTATGACGCGGTCGAACCCGAATTCAGAAGGCCGGGCCTGTTCTATTTCCCGACCTACGTCTGCGCTTGGACCCGGTGGCATTTCACCGGACACGGCTCCGTGAAGGTCCGCTGGAGCTAAACCCCGTACCGCAGCGAAGAATTCGATCCGATCGGTCTGCACGGCGACAAAGGACGGCGCGACGGCAACTGCTTCATCGGCAAATTCGACGTGTTCGAGGTGGACGGCGAACTGATCTGGTATGATTTCTGGTGGCGGGCCGGACACTATGTCGAGGTCCAGACCGAAGGCGAGGTGCAGTATCACGGCCGTTTCTTCCGGACCGGCTACCCCTACCCCGCCTGCCGGCCGAAAACCGAGCTGGAAAAGATGGCGCTCGAAACTCTCCAGGCATGTTCCTGGGAAACCTACATGGACTGTCCCTATTACGAACAGCTGCTCTACGTCGGCGACTCCCGGCTGGAGGCGCTCTGCACCTACAAGCTGTTCGACGACCACCGGCTTCCGGCGAAATCGCTGCGGATGCTTTCGCTTTCCCAGCGAGAAGACGGTTCGCTGTGCTCGCAGTATCCCTCCTGTTCGGAACAGAAGATTCCGTCCTTCATGCTGATCTGGCTGCTGATGCTGGCCGATTATCATGACCTGCACGGAAACGATCAGCTGGTGACGGAACTGCGTCCCCGCGCGGCGAAACTGCTGGATTACCTGCAGTCCTGCGAAACGGACGACGGTCTGCTGGCGGTGCCCGGCTGGAATTTCATCGACTGGTGCAAAGGCTGGAAAAACGGTACGCCACCCGGCGGAGAACCGGACAGCGTACTCAATCTGTTCTACGTGCTGGCACTCCAGCGGATGGCGAAGATGAACCTCCGTCCCGGACTGGACGAAAAAGCTGAAACGCTTGCCGCGGTCATCCGCCGGGTCTACTTCGACAAGGGGAAACAGCTTTACGCGCTGGACTGCGGGAAGCAGTATTTCTCGGAACATCCGCAGGCTCTGGCGTTGCTGGCACTCTCCGATGTTTCGGTCATTCCGGGTCTGCGGCGGGAAAAGCTGACCCCGTGCAGCATCTATTTCTCCTATTATTACCTGGAGGCCTGCCGGTGCTTCGGCCTGGACGACCTGAAGGAAAAACGTCTCAGCCGCTGGAAAGCCCTGATGGACGAAGGGCTGACCACCTTCCCGGAGGAATTTGACAATCCCCGTTCGGATTGTCATGCGTGGAGTTCGCATATTCTGTATTTCCTGTGAATGCGCCCGCAAAAAAGCCCGGCCCCGCAATGCTGCGGACCGGGCTTTTTTTGAACGAACAGGAAACTTATTCGGATTTTTCGTTGAGCCGGTCGAGGTCCTTCTGAACGAAATCCACGACCTTTTCGAATTTTTCCACGTTTTCCTGATCGACGCCCATCAATGTCTTGTGTGCTTCCAGCACGGTGGTCGCGCTGGCGATCTTGTCGTCCGCCGGAGCGGCGGGCTCCGCCGCTTTGGGCCCGGACATTTCCACGACGCCTTCGGTAAACTGGAAAAGCCGTTTCAGTCCGAGGCCGTAGAGCGAATTGCGGTTCAGCTCGCTGGCGTTATAGATGGAGATGACCGCCTGAATCTTTTTGGCCCGGAGCGCCATCATGGCCAGCACGCCCATGTAGGTGCTGTCAAGCCCCTGACAGTCCGCCAGATCGACGTCGATCTGTTTGAACTGCGTGGAATCGAGCTCCTTGGCCAGTGCCCGGAGCGGAGCGACACACTCGAAGGTGCCGCGTCCGACCACTTTGACCGCGTAACGTTCTCCGCCGCCGCAAATGATGGTTTCACCGCTGCTCATAGTCCGCCTCCGTTTTCTGTGCTTATTCCAGCACCGCTTTGATGCGCCGGACGCCGCGGCTGGAACTTTCCTCCTTCAGAATCCGGAAATGTCCCAGATCGCCGGTATTGGCCGCATGCGGCCCGCCGCAGATTTCCTTGCTGTATTTGCCCATGGTATAGACCCGGACGACTTCGCCGTATTTGTTGCCGAAGAGACCGATCGCGCCCTGCGCCCGCGCCGCGTCCACGCTCATTTCCTCGCACACCACCGGCGTTTTGGAGTCGATCGCGACGTTGACCAGACGTTCGACCTCCTGCAGCTGTTCCGGAGTCATCTTGTCCGGATGCGAAAAGTCGAAGCGGAGCCGTTCGCCGTTGATGTTGGACCCCTTCTGCGCCACGTGATCGCCCAGCACCTGCCGGAGTGCGGCATGGAGCAGATGGGTGGCGGTATGCAGCTTCGCGGAAGCCTCGGAATGATCGGCCAGTCCGCCTTTGAATTTCTGTTCCGCTCCCTTGCGGGAAAGTTCCTGATGTTTCGCGTAGGCTTCCTCGTAACCTTTTTCGTCGACCTTGAAGCCCTGTTCCTGCGCCATTTCGCGCGTCAGTTCGAGCGGGAAGCCGTAGGTTTCGTAGAGATAAAACGCATTTTTGCCGCTGATGACCTTGTTCTGGATATGGGCCGGAACGCGGGCGATCAGCTTTTCGAATTCCTTGATGCCGCGTTCGAGCGTCTCCGCGAACATGTGTTCCTCGCGGTCGAATTCTTCCAGAATCTGTTTTTCGTTCTCGCCCAGCTCGGGATAGAATTCCTTGTATTCGTCGATAACGACCTTCGCCAGCTTCGCGGTGAACGGAGTCGGCACGTTGAGCGAGCGGGCTTCACGGATGGCGCGGCGGATCAGACGCCGCAGGACGTAAGCCTGATCGACCTTGCCCGGCGTGATGCCGTCGGCCATGATGAAAGTGGCCGCGCGAATGTGTTCGACCACGATCCGTTCCGAGCGGGAACGCTGTTCCGCGCTGATCGGACTGACGCCGCGCAGTTCGTCGAGTTTGGCGAACAGCGGCGCGAACAGTTCGGTCAGATAGCAGCTGCCTTTGCCCTGCAAGATGGCGGTGACGCGCTCCACGCCCATGCCGGTGTCCACGTTTTTCTGTTTCAGCGGCTCGAACTTGCCCTCGGCGTTTTTGTTATACTGCATGAACACGTCGTTCCAGATTTCGACCCAGAGTTTGTCTTTCGGATCGAACACTTCCGGCGCGGGCAGCGGGCCGGTCCAGTAGAACATCTCGGTATCGGGTCCGCACGGACCGGTCTGTCCGGCGGGTCCCCACCAGTTGTCTTCCTTGGGCAGTTTCGCGATGCGTTTTTCGCTGACGCCGAGCGAACGCCATTTATTGTAGGCTTCCTCGTCGAACGGCGCATTTTCGTCGCCGGCGAACACGGTCACCGCCAGACGGTCCAGCGGGATGTTGAGATTGTCCTTGCCGGTCAGGAATTCGAAGCTGAACTCGATCGCCTCGTTCTTGAAATAATCGCCCAGCGACCAGTTGCCGAGCATTTCGAAGAAAGTCAGATGCACGGGATCGCCGACCTCGTCGATGTCGCCCGTCCGGATGCATTTCTGCACGTCGGTGAGCCTTGTCCCCTGGGGATGTTTTCCGCCCAGCAGATACGGCACCAGCGGATGCATGCCCGCAGTCGTGAACAGCACCGTCGGGTCGTTATCGGGAATCAGCGGCGCGCTTTTGATGACCGCATGACCTTTGGAACGGAAGAAGTCGATATATTTTTTCCGGAGTTCTCTGGCTAACATTTTTGATTTGCCCTTTCGTTGTTTCGGTGAATATTTTTGGATAATATACCTCAATTTTACGGAATATCAATCCCGGAATCGGGCCTTTCAGCGGAAAAGCGCAAAAAAAGATGACGGCGGTGCCCGCTCCGGACTTTCCATATCGGCTGTATGGGAATGTTTTACCGGTCCGTTCCGGACGGATGGTCGATGACGGCAAAATTTTTTCGTTTTTTTTGGAAAAAGCGTCTTGACTTTTTCATGACGGACATTACATTCCGTTTTTAGAATCGAAAAATTCTCCTCGAAAAATCATCCAAAACATATTTCAAACATGGCGGATCTGGTCTCATGAAAAAAAGCACACTTTTTCTCCTGGCGCTCGGCGGAGCGGTTCTCGCGACATCTCTCACTCTGAATGTCTGTTTCTATCAGCAATTCGATCAAGCCCGAAAGCACGCCGCTGCGGAGAAATACAAAAACCGGAGGAAAGCAGTTTCCCCGAAAAAGGCTGTCGATGCCAAAAAGAAAGCCGAAAAAGTTCAGCCCGAACCGCTGATGCTGGCATCCACCGGCCATTACCGGCATCATACCATCTACGCCCGCTTCAGCCGTTCCGGGCTGGAACTGGTCAATCTTTCTCCGGAGCTGATCTCCATTTCTCCGTCCCTGCCGTTCACCCTCGAAAGCGAATCGTATGGCGATCATATCATGATCAAAGCTGATTTTCAGCCGGAAACCGCCTACAAGGTCGTCATCCGCAAAGGATTGGAAGACAGCGACGGAGGAAAGCTGGAATACGATGCCCGGTTTCAGGTTCGTTTCCCGATTCGGGAACCCTCGATTAAAGCGCTTTCCGCCGGACAGGTCTTCCCGGTCGGCCGGACCAACCGCACTCTGCCGCTGGAGCTCTGCAACCTGAAGGAGATCGAAATCACGGTGCGGAAACTTTACGAGAACAATCTGCTGCGCTATTCCGCCGTCAGGGAATATTCCTGGCAGAACATCGCCGCCTTGAATTACGGGAAAAAGACCGCTTCGAAAAAAATCAAGGTCTCCATCCCGCGCAACAAGGAGGTCAATTACGCGCTGAACCTGAACCAGCTGCCGACGGACTGGAAACCGGGCGTGTACGGGCTGTCGCTGGTTGCGCTCGATCTTGACGGCAGCCGCACAGGCGATGTCCAGCTCGTGGTCAACGTGACCGATCTCGCGCCTCAGAGCGTCCTCGATCATCGGAATCATCAGGCGTTTATCGCGGTCCGCAGAATCTCCGACGGTTCCGCCTGCGCCGGAGCACAGGTCACGCTGGTCAGTCACAAGCATCAGGTGCTGGCTTCCGGAGTCGCCGATGCCGCCGGACTGGTCCGGCTGGATTACAGCCGCTCTCCCGCCGGCACCGACCCGGAGGATTACCCCGATGCCCTGCTGGTCAAATCCGGAAACGATCTGGTGTTCCAGCGGGAACTGTTCCATCGCGGACACTCGCTGGCCGAATTTGAGTCCGACGGCAATCCGGTCACCGGCGAACCGCGCGCGCTGGTGCATACCGACCGCGGGGTCTACCGGCCCGGCGAAAAGATTTTTGTGACCGCCTGGGTGCGGAACCCCGAGCTGAAAGTTTTAGCCGGCGTCCCCTGTCAGCTGCAGGTCCGGGATCAGAATTACAATGTCATCTATACACGCAAGGTGAAAACCGGTCCCGCCGGAGAGGTTCAGGAATCCTTCCTGCTTCCGGAAGACCTCCCCTCGGGCCGCTGCACGGTGCAGTGTCAGCCGGAGGATGATTCCAATGCCTGGGGCGACACCTCGTTCCTCGCCGCCGATTTCATGCCCGACCGGATCAAGGTCAAACTCGAACCGTCCGCCGCAGAACGTTTCCGGGACCGCGACGAAAAAGCGCAGTTCACCGTGTCGGCGGAATATTATTTCGGCGGCAAACTGGACAAGGCGCCGTATCATTTCACCGTAACGCCCGAACTTTCCGGAACGCTTCCCCCGGCCTGGAAAGACTGGAACGTCGGCAGCCGGGAATTTTCCGCCGGCAAGGGCTTCTCCCGGCACGGCAAACTGCCGGACGGTCCGCTCACGATCGACTATCCCGGTTTCAGCGAGCTTAACGGCAAGGCATGGCATCCGGTCGCGCTCCGTGCCGCCGCACGGGTCAGCGAACCCGGTGGACGCGCGGTCACCGCGAACGCCACCGTGATTCATCATCCCACGCCGTTCTACCTGGGACTCCGTCAGCAGTCCGAAAACGATTCGGTCGTGCTCGAGTGGAAGTTCTTTCCCGCCGATCCGAAATTCGCCGCCGCACGGCCGTCCGACAAGATCGAACTGTCGATTTTCCGCATCGAATGGAAATACGTGCTCAAGAAACGCGGCGGACGCGACGGACAGCTCTCGCGCGAATGGGTCCGCGAAAAAGTCCCGTGCGGAAAGAAAATCATCGACCCCGCCTCGAATCCGAAGTGCGTCTGGCGCAAAAAAATGCAATCCGGCGGCTATGAGATCATCGCCCGCTGCGGCGACATGCGCACCGATCTCAATTTCTGGCACTGGTACGGCGAAGGCGGCGCCCGCAGCGCCAATCCTTCGGTGATCTCCTGCACCACCGACAAGGAATGCTATCTGCCCGGCGAAACCGCGAAGATCACGCTTCATTCCCGGCACGCCGGAACCGCAGTGATCGCGGTCGGCGACCTCAAATTGGCCGGCTTCCGCAGTTATCCGGTCAAACCCGGCCGCAACGAACTGGCCGTCGCCCTTCCCGCCGATGCCATGACCGCCGCCTGCTACGCGGGCATCACTCTCGTCTCCGGCGAAGAACGGCAGTTCGGTCTGGTCCGCTTCAAACTCGATCAGAACCGTCACCGGCTGGCCGTCGCGCTGACCGCGCCCGAAAACGCCACGCCGCAGGAAAAGATCAAAGTCAAGATCGCGCTTACCACGCCCGACGGCAAGCCGCAGAACGGGACCGTCCAGCTGTATGCGGTCGACGAAGGAATCCTCTCCCTCACCGGTTACCGCGTGCCGGACATCTTCCAATACTTCTACGGCGGCAGCTGCTGCGATTTCGTCTTCACCGACATCTATTCCCTGCTCTATCCCGATCTGAAAATCGGTCCGGACGGCAAGATCGGCGGCGACGGTGCTCCGGAGGCCGCAGCGAAGATGGCCAAGCGGCCGAACGGCAGAGAATCCGCCCCGGAATCGGCGGTCATCGTGCTGCCTCCGACGGCCGTGAACGGCAGCGGGGAATTTGAGATCGCCCTGCCCGATCATCTCGGAGCCCTGCGGCTGATGGCCGTGGCCTCCGCCCCGGAACGTGTCGGTTCGGCGGACCGCGTGCTGAAAATGCGCGACAAAATCGATCTGCTGGTAACCGCGCCGCAGGTCTGCGCTCCCGGCGACGAAGCCGCGGTAACGTTCAATATGTTCAACCATGACCAGCCCGCGGGAAAGATGGAGCTGAAAGTGGATATTCCCGGAATTGCAGCGGAAGTCCGCGTCGTCGGAAAGGGGAAGAACCTGCCGATGCAATACCCGATCCGGATTCCGGACCGGGAAGGCGTTTTCGCCTTCACGGCGACGCTGAAAAAGGACAATATCGTCAAACGGAAAACAGTGAAGATTCCGGTCCGGCTGCCGAATCCGGCCACGGTTCACACGGTGTTTCATACGCTGAAACCGGGCGAAAAATGGACCTCGGACAAGAAGGGTATTCCCGCGTTTGCGTCCGATGCGAAATACTCGCTCACGCTTTCCGGCTCCTGCGCCGGCGCGCTCAAAGATGCCGTCGGCTGGCTGAACGAATATCCCTACGGCTGTCTCGAACAGACCGTTTCCGGAGCGTTTCCGTTCCTGGCGGTCGACGCGCTGGAAAAATGCGGCGTGCTGAGTGCCGGGGAAGCCTCCACGGCGAAAGTGAAGCTGAATCTGACCGGTGCGAAAATTCTTTCCATGATGCTTTACAACGGCGCCTTCCCGATGTGGCAGGGCGGCACGGAGGAATGGAGTGCCGGCACCGCTTATGCGGCTCACTTCCTGACCGCCGGCGGACTGCTCCGCGACAACCGGCAGAAGAAACTGCTTGCCGGTTATCTGAAGGGCCGCATGCAGGACGCTTCGGCTCCGCGCTATGAACGCGCCTACGCCGCTTATGTGCTGGCGCTGATGAAGGAAAGCCGTCAGGAGACCGCGGCCGGAGCCCGCAATCTGCTGAAGACCCCGCAGGATGATTTCGCCGCCTTTCTGGCAACCGCCGCGCTGCTGGAATCCGGTTTCTCCGGCGAAGCCTGGCCGCATTTGAACCGTCTGCTCTCCAAAGAAATCTGGCGCACGGACAATTCCACTCCGCATTTTGTCCGTCCGGCCGCACGCGCGGGCATGACTCTTTACATTCTGATGAAACTCCGCACCGATGCGCCGGAAACCATCGCCAAACTCCGGCAGACCCTGCTGAACGAGATCAAACCCGACGGCTCCGGCTGGGGCGTGACGCATGACAATGCCTGGGCGGTGCTCGGTCTGGCGGAACTCGAACGCGTTTCCGGAACCGAAAAGAGCGCGGCCGCAGTCACCCTGCCCGACGGAGGAAAACGTCAGGCCGAACCCGCGAAAAATCCGTCGTTCAAGCTGAAAAACGCCGCTCCCGTCACCGTGGAAAATACCGGCAATACGCCGGTCTACGTGCAGTATCGCGTCCGCGGCGTGCCGGTCAAAGCCGAACCCGTCCGCGGAGCGCTCCGGCTCCGGCGTGAAATTCTGCATGGCGGCAAGGCGGTCGATTCCGCCCGGCAGGGCGATCTGCTGACGGTCCGGATTCGTCTGGAAAGCTCCGGCTCGGTCAAAGACGTCGTGCTGAGCGATCTGCTCCCCGGCGGACTGGAAATCGAGGATGAACGTTTCGCCACCCGTGCCAGAAGCACCGGCACCCGTCCGGGCGACCGGCAGAAGAATCTGACCGTGAAGCAGGTGGAAAAACGTCCGGGCGAATTTGTCCTGAGCGGCGATCTCCGGCGCGGCACAGCGGAGATTACCTACCAGGTGCGCGCGGTCTCCCGCGGCAAATTCACTTCGGGCTCGACGGCGGCGGAAGCCATGTATGACCCCGCCACGCGCGCCTTCGAACCCTCTGCTGGCAGTTTCGAGGTGAAATGACCGGTAAAATACTCAAACGCTCCGGCTGGATCGCTCTCATCGCGGTTTCAGCCGGAGTTTTGCTGTTCGTCACCGGATATTTTCTGCTGCCGCGTCTGCTGGCCGATCCGATGGCGGACCTGCAGCGCCAGACCCCCGCCCGGACCTGGACCGATGAACGCGGCAGGGTGCTGCATGTCCGCCGCACGTATGAAGCGCAATGGCGTTTCGAGGTGGAACTCGATCGGATTTCCCCGGAAGTGATACGGACCATTCTGGCCACGGAGGACCGTAATTTTTATCATCATCGCGGGATCGATTTCGCCGCAGTCTGCCGCGCGTTCGGTCAGAATCTGGCCCACGGACGCATCGTTTCCGGCGCGTCCACCATCACCATGCAGCTGGCCGGGATGACCGAAACCGGACCGCGCCGTTCCCTGCTCCGGAAATTCCGGCAGTTCCTCAAAGCAAGGCGGCTGGAACAGCTTTACGGCAAGGACCGGATTCTGAAGGAATATCTCAACCGCCTCCCCTTCGGCGGGAAAATCTACGGCATCGAAGCCGCGGCGCAATATTATTTCGGCCAGCACGCCGCCGCGCTGAACCGTTCCGAAGCCGCCCTGCTCTGCGGTCTGCCGCAGCGGCCCAATGCCTACCGCCCCGACCGTTTCCCGGAAGAAGCGCTGAAACGGCGCGACCGCGTGCTGAAACAGCTGGAACATCTCGGACTGCTCGCACCCGGAGAACGCGAATATATCCGGCGCCGCGAACCGCTGCGGTTCCGTGAATACAGCATTCCCGCCGAATTTCAGCGTCTGAGCCGGTCGCCCGACCGGATGTATTTCGATCTGGCGGCGCGCGAGGCCGATCCGGATCGTTTCGTGATTCCCTGTGCCTATCATCCGGAAGCCGCGCGCCTGCTCAGGAATCAGCTCATGCTGCAGTGCCGCACCCTGACCGGAGTCCGCGATGCGGCCGGAGTCCTGCTGGAAAACCGCACGGGCCGCGTGCTGGCGCTGACCGGAACCATTCGGCCGGAAGACCGCCGGGACGGACAGGTCAACGCCGCCGCTGCCGTGCGTTCGGCTGGCTCGGCACTCAAACCGTTTCTCTATGCCGAAGCGATTTCAGGCGGAATGATCGCACCCGACACCATTCTCAAGGACCTTCCCGTCCGTTACGGCGATTATTCGCCCGGCAATTACGACGGACTTTTCCGCGGCGAGGTCCGGGCGCGGACCGCTCTGGCGGATTCGCTCAACACCCCGGCCGTCCGGCTGCTGGAGGAACTCGGCGTCGAGCGCGTGGTCGAACGGCTCCGCGCGCTGCATCTGCTGAAAGATGACCATCGGAGTTTCGACGGACTCTCTCTGGCGTTGGGCACCGCGGGTCATACGCTGTTCGATCTGACCGCGGCATACAGGGTATTCCCCGCCGGAAGCTGGCGGAAACCGACATTTCTGCTCAAACCCGAAGCGGCGGAACAGAACCGGATCATCTTCACCGAAGGGACCGGAGACATGATCGCCGAAATGCTCACGCGGCCCATGCCGGGGACTTCCGGGGAAACGCTTTTCGCCTGGAAAACCGGCACCTCCAATGGCAACCGGGACGCCTGGTGTTTTGTTTTCTCCCCGGATTTCACGCTGGGGGTCTGGTTCGGCAACAAGGACGGCAGCCGCGCCGCGTCACTGGTCGGAATGCAGGCCGCCGCGCCCGCCGCAGGCAGAATCATGGAAGGACTGAAACGCTTTGGCGAACAGCGCGTGCGGCCCGATTTCCCCGATTCGTTCCGCTATGACCGGTTCTGCTCCGCCAGCGGACTGCGGGCGGGTCCATACTGCCGGGAAAGCTATTCGGGCTTTTCTCTGCGGAAAGCGCCCCTGCGGCCCTGCCGCGCCTGCGAGCCCGGACAAACCGTTCCGATCCGCATTCTCCGCCCCCTGCCGACCGATTATCTCGCGCCGGACGGAAAAATCACGCTGCATCTTTCATCCGCAAGCAAAAGCATTCCCTGCTGGTTTCTCAACGGAAAATATCTGGGACATTTTCAGGAGAAAAAACAGATTTTCACCCCGGGGACCTATCGCTTGAAAGCGGTTTCCGATTCGTCGGAAGAAACGCCAGCCGAGGTGCGTTTCCGGGTGCTGAATCAGCCTTGAAAACCGATCAGCGTCCGGCGGACTGCTGATCTCCGGCAGGCGCGGGCACGGGCAGGACCTGCGGCTCCGGGATCGTCGGCGGAATCAGTTTTTCGATCCGGCCGGAATCGAACGGCGGAACCGCCTGCTGCTGACGGGTCTGCTGCCGGCGGCTGCGGATGCTGACGGTGACGATGCTGGTCACGGTCAGCGAGATCAGCAGCAGGAGAATGATCGAACCGTAAATAAGAATCGACTTGATCCGCCGCGTTTCCGTTTCACTGATCTGACCGTCCTTGCCGATCTCCTCCAGCAATTTTTCCGGCACATCCACCTGCGCCTGCACGTCGGCTATCTGTTCCTCGATCAGAGCGACCGATCGGTCATCCAGGTCATAGAGATGAATCAGGGCACGGACATACGCCCGCAAAAATACCGGATTGGGCAAGGAGTCGACCCGATCGTTTTCCAGTGCTTCGATGTAATCGGGCCGAATCCGGGTTTCCCGCCCGGCTTCCCGGACGGAAAGGCCGGCCGCGGTGCGGGCCTCGACCAGCATTTTCCCGAGCGTGGAGTCCGTGGAACGCAAAGAGACCTTCGGTTTGGCCTCCGAGGATTCGGCGGATTGAGATTTCGACGATTCGCCGGGAGACGAATTCAGCACACGGAAAGCCGGCCGGTCCTCGGAATTGACCTTGAACTCGGGTTCGCCGACCGGTTCCGGCGAAGGTTCAGCGGAGGCAGGTTCGGCGACCGGTTCGACTGCAGCTGCCGTTTCGACCGGTGAAGTTTCAGCGGATTCAGCCGCGGGTGCGGCGGCGGTTTCGGGCATATTGAACAAATCGTTTTCGACCGGCTGGTCGGAGTTCATGTTTCTGATTTCGTTGTCCTGTTCCATTTTCTGCTGTTCCTTATGAGTCAGGGGTTCAAGAATTTTCGGGAGGACGATTGAGTTCGTCGAAGATCAAAATATTGCGTTTCTGCCCGCCTGCGAGCGGTGCGGAAACCACGCCGCGCTGTTCGAGCTGATCGATGATGTCGGCGGCCTTGTTGTAGCCGATGCCCATGCGGCGCTGGAGATAGGAGGTGCTGGCCTTGTTTTCGCGCAGAATGATCTCCAGCGCCTTGCGCACGTTGTCGTCATCGCCGGGCCGGAGATATTTCGCCGCAGTGACCTTGATGAAATCGGAAGGTCCGTCTTCATCGGGATCAAAATCGGGGAAGGAATTTTCTCCGTCGTCTTCCTCGCCTTCCTGTTCTTCCAGCACGACCGTGGTATCGAAATGCTGTGCGACCTGCGAGGAAACGAAGTCCGCGACCTTCTGAATTTCGGGGTCGGACACCATTGAGCCCTGAATGCGCTCGGTTTCTCCGGCGGGGCCTTTGAACAGCATGTCGCCCTTGCCGAGGAGCTTTTCCGCGCCCTGAGCGTCGAGGATCACGCGGCTGTCCATGCCGGTCGACACCTTGAAGGAAATTTTGGTCGGCAGGTTGGCTTTGATCGTGCCGGTGATGATGTCTTTACGCGGCGTCTGCGTGGCGATCACCAGGTGAATGCCGGCGGCGCGACCCTTCTGCGCGATACGGCAGATCGAAGTTTCCACATCTTTCCGGGCCTCGGTCATCATGATGTCCGCCAGTTCGTCCACGATGATGATGAGCAGCGGCAGTTTCTGCGGGATGGGATCGCCGTTTTCGTCCATGACCGGTTCCGGATCGGGCGGACGGTTATTGAACGCTTCGAGATTCTTCGCCTTGACCCGCGCCATCTGCTGATAGCGGTGTTCCATTTCGTTGACGCCCCAGCGGAGCGCATACGGAACTTTGGTCGGGTCGTTCACCAGCGGCGTGATCAGGTGCGGCAGCGGACGGTAGATTTCGAGTTCGACGTATTTCGGGTCGACCAGGATCAGCTTCAGTTCGAACGGGGAGAAGCGGTAGAGCAAACTCATGATCAGGGTGTTCATGCAGACGCTCTTGCCGCTGCCGGTGGAACCGGCGATCAGCAGGTGCGGAGCTTTGGCGAGGTCGGTGACCTTCACATTGCCCGAGACGTCCTTGCCGAGAATGATCGGGATGGCGAGTTTGGAATTCCGCCAGGTGTCGGACTCCATCAGTTCGCGCAGGAAGACCATGTTGGAGACCTTGTTCGGCAGTTCGATGCCGACAGTATCGCTGCCGGGGACCGGAGCGAGGATACGGATGCTTTCCGCCCGCATGTCCTTGGCGATATTGTTCTGAATCTGCGTGACCTTTTCCACCCGGACACCGGGCTGAAGATCGATCTCGAATCGGGTGATGCGCGGTCCGACCACGGTGTTGCAGACCGTGCCGTTGATCTCGAAACTGTCCAGCGTCGCCTGCAGAGTCGCCTTCGCCAGATCGAGATAGTTCACATCTTCGTTGCGGGTTTCCTTCGGACGGTCCAGCAGAGAGACCGGAGGCAGTTCATAGGGACGGCCGCTGTCGGCCGTCGCGGGCGGAGGATTGCTGCGGCTGCGGGTGACCGTCGATTTCTGGGTCTGGGCATACGGGTCGTCGGGATTCACAGCGGCGGCAGGAACGGCGGAGGTTTTATTTTCTTCCGGCACGGGTTGCTGTTTGTCGGGAATCTCAACCGGTTTGGATTCGGGTTCCGGCTTCGTCACGGCCGGCTGAGATTCGGGTTTCGCTTCTTCGGGAACTTCCGAAGGAGTTTTTGCAGAAGAGGCCGGCGTGACCGGCGAAACGGTCGGCTGCTCCGGTTCGGCTGACTTGCTCTGTTCGGCCGCAGGCAGCACGGAGACCGCGGGCCGGGGCGGAATTTCGGGTTTCCGGACCGGCATCACTTCAGTTCCATTTTCTTCCATCTGTTCCGGTTCGGGCTTCTTCGCCTTCGCGGAAACGAAAAACACTTTCCAGTCGGCCAGGAAAATGAAAAAGAGACCGGAAATGATGAAGACGGCCGCGCAGATGCTGGTCCCGATCGGTCCGATGCAGCGGCGGATCAATCCGGCGGAACAGCCTTCCGTTTCCGGTGCGGCCAGCAGAGCGCCGAACGTGCCGCCGGAAAGTGCTTTCATCGGTTCGCCCGCATGACCGATCCCCAGCCAGGCGGTAAGATTGACCCAGGTGGCGGGAGACACCGCAAAGATGATGGCCAGACCGACGATCACGGTCAGCAGACTCGGTATGTAGCCCTTCCGGCGGACCGGTCTCGGAATGAAGCTGCGGACCGCGCAGAGAAGCAGCAGCAGGACGATCGGATAGGTCGCCACGCCGAAAATCAGAAAAAAGGCACGGGAAATATGCGCTCCGAGCGGCCCGGCCCAATTCTGTATCGGCTCGGAAACGCCGCCGGAAAGCACATTCAGGTCATTGCTGGAATAGGTCAGGATAGACAACAGAAAGAGCAGCACGGCCAGACCGGCCACGATATATCTGAATTTGAAAATATGAACAGTGTTTTCTTCTTCCGTCATGATCATTTACTCCCGAACGGGACTGACTTGCCCCGTATGGAAGGTATAATAGCACGTTTCCCGATTTTTGAAAGCCGGATTTGCAAAAGTTTGCCATAAAAGTCGTTTTTTTTCCCGCCGGGCCCGGAAATTCCCGGTCCGAAGGGGAAATCCCCGTTTTTCCGCTTTCGTGCGGTCCGCCTTGACCAATGTAATTTTCACCAGCACGATCTCCGGCGGGATGCAGAACCGGACCGGAAAACCGCACCAGATTCCCGTGCCCGAACTCACGATCATCCGCGTGGGCCCCGCGGAATAGAGACCGTACGGAGCCGCACGGATCAGTTCGAAACCGGTCTTCAGACCCGGAAACAGTCCGCCGTGCAGATGACCGGAAAGCTGCAGGTCCACGCGATTTTCTGCAGCAAACGGCAGAAATTTCGGCTGGTGGGAAAGCAGGATTACCGGCTTCCCCGGCGGAATGTTTTTCAACGCTTTGCGCACCAGCGGGGTCCGTTCCGGCCGGTTCGGTCCGGCCGGATATTCCCGCTCCGCCCGCGGATCGTTTATCCCCGCAAGAAAGACCTGTCCCTGTTTCAGTCCGGCCGATTCGTTGCAGAGGAACGAAATGCCGGCTGCGGTCAGACGCTGAAAATTCTCCCGTCCTTCCGGATAATATTCATGATTGCCGGTGACCGCATAGACTCCCTCCGGCGCGGAAAGTTTTTTCAGTTCCGCCAGCACCGCCGGAGAAAGACCGTTCAAGGTGTTGGAATAATCGCCCAGCAGAAGGATGACGTCGGGTTTCAGGCCGTTCAGCATCCGCACGATCCGGGCCGCATAACGATGATCGTAAACCGGATCGAAATGAAGGTCGCTCACGGCGGCGATCCGCAGCGTCCCCCCCTGCCCCGGCGGAATCGGTTTTCAGTTCCACGGCATACTCCCGGACCCGCGGCGGACAGAGACTCCAGTAAATCCCCGGCACACTCAGAATCGCCGCCAGCAGAAAACGGTAACGGAGCAGGCGCGTCCGGCGGCGGAGCTGCGGAAAATGTTTCAGCACCGGAATCAGCAGCCAGTCCAGCATCATCAAGCCGCAGAGAAAGACCGAACAGACATAAGCATATTGTGCCGCAAGCCAGCAGAATCGAGGCGGTGAACCCCAGGAAAAGGTATTGACGGCAAACCGCATGACATGATACGGCAGAATCAGCAGTCCGAGTCCGGCAAAGGCATAAAGTTTCCATCGGACCGGCCAGCGCCGCGGCAGAATCATCCCAGCGGTCAGCAGCAGCCATACCAGCCAAGGCACGAATTTGGTCATAATGCGCTTACCTCAGCGGCACGGCCGAAACGAAAGTCCGGTCCGGAAATTCCGTCCGGAGACGTTCGACATCCTCCACGGCAAGGCTGACTCCGGCCGCCTTGAGATTTTCCGGGGCGTGCGCCGGATTCTTCATGGCCGTGATCGCACTGACATGGTCCTGCGTCAGCAGCCAGGCCAGTCCCAGCTGCGGAAGCGTGAGACCGTATTTCCGGCAGAGTTCGTCGGTCAGCGGACACGGTTCCACGCCGCGCAAAGGCCGCCAGGCCTGCAGAAGAATGTCATGTTCCTGACAATACCGGAGCAGTCCCGAGGACTCCGGTTCGCGGAATTTCAGGCTGTAATGGACCTGATTGACCACGATCGGCGCCTCGGAACAGCGGACCGCCCGCGCCAGCCGCTCCGGCAGAAAATTGCTGACGCCGATATACCTCGTCATACCGCGCCGGACCAGTTCGTTCAAGGCCGCCATCGTTTCCTCCAGCGGCACCGCTTCGTCGATCTGGTGATAAAGATAGAGGTCGAAATGATCCGTGCCCAGCCGTTTCAGCGAATTTTCCGCCGCACGGAGCACGTCGCCATGACTCAAATGCGTCTTCCAGACTTTCGAAGTCAGAAACAGTTTTTCGCGCGGATACCCGGCGATCGCTTTCCCGACCAGCGTTTCCGCATGACCCGCGGCGTAATATTCCGCGGTGTCGATCAGGTCGAATCCGGCCTCGATACCCGCCTGCAGCGCGGCGATCTGTCCGGCATCGTCGTTCTCCGGATTGCGTTGCTCCCGGCCCCCGAACTGCCACGTGCCCATGCCCAGAGCCGGCATGGAAAAACCGTTCTTCAAACTTTTTGTCCGCATCGTCAATTCCTTTCCTCTTTGCGCCACAACCAGCGGAGATTGTCCTCCGTCGGCGGCTTGCCCCCGAACCGGCTGAATATCATGCACAGCGCCAGCGTGACGATCAGGTCCGCCGCCGCATAATAATGCAGCGCCAGCGCCCGCACGCCGAACGACAGCGCCAGACTGAACCCGAAACCGAGCAGTCCGCCCCACAGAATGCCCACGGCATTGACCCTCCGGCTGAACATCGCCAGCAGCATCATCGCCAGCAGCGGACTGCCCAGCGCGTTGATGAATTTGTTGATGATCGCAAACAGCGAATGGTTCCGCGCGGTCAGCGGAATCAAAGTCAGCGCGAGCAGTGTCACCAGCATCCCGACCGCGAGCGTCAGGCCGCGGACATCGACGCACCGCCCGGAAAAATGGGGGTGAAAATCAGTCAGATACGCCGCGCAGCAGCTGTTCAGCCCGGAGTCGATGCTGGACATGGTCGCGGCGAACAATCCTGCGGCGACCAGTCCGCTCACGCCCGGCGGCAGACCGCGGATCATGGATGCCATGGCCGACATGAAATCGGGAACGGCGTCCGGTCTCGCTCCGCAGACTGCATGCGCCGCATACAAGGACAGTCCGAAGATCACCAGCAGTCCCAGAGAGATCACCGAAACGATCCCGTTCAGCCAAAGACCCCGCCGGGCCGAACGCAGGTCGCGCGCGGAAAAATAACGCTGCATCACCATCTGATCCGCCCCGTAGCGGGAAAGAAACATCACGAAGGTCCCCAGCAGACCGCTCCAGAAGGTGATCCGGATTCCCGGATCGAAGGAAAAAAAGGATGCGTCGAACGGATACCAGGGAACCAGCCGGCCTTCCCGGGCGGCAACTTGGAACGCGGCGTCGAATCCGCACGCGCAAATACACAGGACGATGGCTCCGAACAGCACGAAGAACTGCAGAACGTCAGTCCACATCACGGCTTTCATCCCGCCCAGCGCCGTATAAACCGCTGCGATGATCCCGCCGGCCAGAATTGCTCCGGCCAGCGGAAAACCGGTCAGTCTGGACATGATCTGCGCGGAAGCGAACAGTGCGGCGGACATCCAGAACAGCCGCCAGCAGATGAACATTCCGCTCGCCAGCGCCCTCACCCGCCAGTCGAAACGTTTTTCGAAATATTCATAGACGCTGACCAGTTTCATCCGATGGAAGAACGGCATCCAGACATACACGACCGGGATCGCCGCCAGAAAAAACACCGGAAGCGAAACCAGCACATAAAGTCCGTGTTTGTAAACTTCCCCCGGAAACGCCAGAAAATTCAAGGCGCTGAACGTGGTCACCATCACGGAAAGCCCGACCGGGAAATACCCCATGCTCCGTCCGGCGAGGAAAAACGAGGCGCGGTCGCCTCCGGCGGAACGGAAATGCCAGCCGATTCCGAGCAGGATCAGCAGATAGACCAGCAGGACAGCATAGTCCGGAACGCCCATCGCATCACATCAGCTTCAGCCCGGGCAGGTCCTGAATGTCCACGATGCCGACGACCTTGCCGTCCGCATCGACCACGACGATGTCGTCGATCTTGCGCTGTTCGACCATGCGGAGCACCTCGATGGCCAGTTCGTCCTGCCGGATCGAGGCCGGATGCGGCGTCATGACCTCGCCGACTTTGCGCGAGAGGATCGCCATGTCCTTGTCGGCTTTGCGCCGGAAATCGCCGTCGGTGAAAATGCCCAGCAGCGCATCGTCCGGACCCGCGATCACCGCCGAACCGCCGTGCGCGTGGGTCATGGCCAGAATGGTCTCCTTGATCGTGTTGTCCGGGGAGACTTTCGCCAGATGTTCGCCGGTCCGCATGACGTCGGAAACACGCATGGTGACGGCGCGTCCGATGGCGCCCGCGGGGTGGAGCCGGCCGTAATTTTCCTTGGTGAAACGCCGAAAATGCAGCAGGGTCATTGCGAGCGCGTCGCCCATGACCAGCGTCGCGGTGGAGCTGGTCGTCGGGGCCAGATTGAACGGACACGCCTCGCGCGGTATCTTGATGGAAACATGCAGATCGGAAAGTTTGGCCAGCGAAGATTCGGCGTTGCCGGTGAAGCTGGCGACCTTCACGCCGAGCCGTTTGGCCGGCAGGATCACCCGGAGCAGTTCGTCGCTTTCGCCGCTGTAGCTGATCGCCAGCACCAGATCGCCCTCGGAGATCATGCCCAGATCGCCGTGCATCGCTTCGACCGCGTGCACGAAGATCGAGGTCGAACCCGTGCTCGCCAGCGAAGCCGCGATCTTTTTGCCGACATGGCCGCTTTTGCCGATGCCGCACACCACGATCTTGCCGTTTCGGTGCAGAATATCAAGACAGAGTTCCACCAGGCGTGCGAACGATTCGTCCAGATGATCGCGCAGATATTCCAGTCCTTCGATCTCCGTCCGGATCGTTTTCAAGCCTTCTTCGATAATCAGTTTCGAGTCCACGGTCGCACTTTCCTTTCCGTTAAATCATTCATCTTGGCAATATACCTGCGTTACCGGGAAAGTCAATGCCGTTTTTGCAAAATGATCGTTTTTTGACCGAAAAGTAATTTTGCGCGGGGTCGGCCAACGCTTTTTCAGCACTGCGGCATGGCGAACCGTTCCAGCAGGTCTTCCGGCGAAAGTTCCCCAAGGTTGAACTTGCGCCGGATCTCGCGCGGGGAAAGCCCCAGCCGCCGACGGACGATCCGCGAAAAATAATTGCTGTCGGAAAACCCGGTTTCCGCGGCGATCTCCCCGACCGGCGCCGGGCCGTTCAGCAGCAGGACCGCTTTCCGGAGCCGGAGCAGCAGAAGATACTCCCGCGGCGGCAGTCCCGTGATCCGCGTGAAATTATGCCGGAAACAGCTGACCGACATCCCCACCGCATCGGCCAGCTTCCGGACCGGATAGGCGGCGGTGCAGTCGCGCTCCATCATCCGGATCGCGTTCCCGATCGGAAAGACGTTCTGCCTCGCGGAGCCGCCCGCCGGGGTGCTTTCCCGCAGCAGGTCGACCAGAATCTGCATGAACATGAAATACGCGCTCTCCCGCCAGCCGGGCCGCCGCGCGGTCAGTTCGTTGCGCAGTCCGGCCAGCCGGGAAACGAGCCGGAACAGAACCGCGCTGTCGACCGTCAGCATCCGCGAACAGCGGTTTTCGCCGCTGAACTGGAAGTCGAACAGCATATGATACCCCGCCAGCGATTCCAGATGGACCCCCTTCACCCCCGTTTCCAGCAGCGACGGGTGAAACAGGATATTGTAATAACGGAAATTGTTGAAATCGGTGTAGCGGTGAATGGTCTGATCGGGCATGAGGAACACGTTGCCGGCATGGATGGTCTCGCTCCGGATCCGGTTGACATGCAGCGCGGACCCGTTGCAGACGATGACCAGCTCGTAGAAATCGCGGTGCCGGTGCCAGAGCACTTTCTTTTCGCCGACCAGCTGGACTCTCAGCGGCAGGTTCGTCTCCCGGTAGAATTGGCCGCCAGTCAATTCATGTTTGATTTCCACACTCATTTCCGCACCTTCCGTTTTTCGGACATTTTATGCTGTTAATCGGACATCCAATCCATTTTACTTTGTTTTTTCCGCTATAAATTACAATAACGGCGAAAAGAATCAAAATCAAATGAAAAACCGATAAAATCAACAAAAAGAAAGGGAAGAAATTATGAACGACTCGTTTTCATCATTCATCTCTCATCATTCATCATTGGAGCGGAAACGCGAGTTTACGCTCATAGAGCTCCTCGTCGTGATCGCCATCATCGCAATCCTCGCGGGCATGCTCCTGCCCGCGCTGAATGCGGCGAAGAACAAGGCCAGAGGCATCTCCTGCCTCAACAATCTCAAGCAGTGCGGTCTGGCCATGCAGGGATACACCGACACCTACAACTATTATCCGCCGATCTGTCAGAATGCTCCAGATCGCTACATCTGGGCCTACGTGCTGGCCAATACCGATTTCATCAAGAAATACACCCAGTGGATGTGCCCGAACGTGGACGTCACCAAAATTCCTTCGAGCTACAATCAGGTAAATGCGTGGAAAACCAGAATGACCGGCTGGCCGTCCGGTGAATGGACCTTCCGTTATGTGCATTACGGGATCAACGCCTATGGCGTGACGCAGGACAAGGTCGCATTCGGCGGTTCGGTCTCCTCGCTCAACGACGTCAAAGCGGCGCGGCCGGAACTGATCCGGAATCCTTCCGGCAAGGTCCTGCTGGCCGAATGCATCATGTCGGCACAGAAATTGGCGCCGTATCATCTGTTCGACGGCGGACCGTCCGGAATATTCACCAACACCCGGCACTCCGGCTCCACGGCGGTTTTGTGGTGCGACGGTCACTCCAGTATGGATTCGACCCTGATGCGCTGCAACGGCGCGGCCAATGACCGTTCCGTAAATGAAAAAGTCCGTCGCGACTGATAACGCAAAGGAGGAATCAAGATGAAGAAAAGTTTGCTGGCCGTATTGACTTTGTGCTGCGGATTTCTGGCCGCGGAAGAAAAAAATATCCTTCCCTCAAGCAAGTGGAATGTGGTCAAGGGCGGAGGAACCACGGGCTCGGCGGAAAAAACCGGCGACGGAACCGTTCGTGTGACCCGCACCGGGAAGCAGGGAACGTTCTGGTTTTACAATGCCGGCAATGAATATCCCGTGACAGCGGGCAAAGTTTACCGGATCGCGGCGGTCTATAAAAGCAGTGTCGAGGGAACCGTCATGCTTCAGGTGATGGGCGCCAAACGCACGCCGTTTCCGGTGGGACGCGGCAAAAATGGCATTGCGGAAGCAAGTTTTCTGGCCCGTCCGGGAGAAAACAAGGTCCGGATTCACTTCTCCATCCCGCAAGGGGAAGCGCTGCTCGAAAAAATTATCGTCGATGAAATGGACCCGCCGGACAATCTGCTGGCAAATCCGGCGCTGTCCTGGCGCAAGGCCGATATCGGCGGAGCCAAAAGCACGCTGAAAAAAAGAAGCGGGAAAATATGTGGTGGACAAGACCGGAGATGCCGGTTACACCGCATTTGTTCCCGTGGCCGACCTGGACCTCACGCCCGGCAGAAACTATCAAGTGGCGGTCACACTGAAACGGGCTGACAGTCAGGTCCAGTACAATTTGATGTTCCAGATGCCCGGCGGCAAACGCAAACCGTTCCCCTCGGTCGCCTCGGCAGGATTGGTCAACCAACCCGAAACGCTGACTTACCTTTTCACCGCGCGTGACGACGAGAAGAAACTCCGTCCGCATGTCATCATTCGGGGAAAAGGCCAGGTCGAGATCATCAGTATGTCGATCAAGGAGATCACCGAGGCCGAACTGAAGGCGGCCGAGGAAAGCAAAAAAGTGCGCGCGAAATCCTTTCAGGGCAGCATGCTCAAACGCTGCTGGCAGCCGGTCGGCCTGGAAGCGGGAGGAGACAGCACGCGCCCTTTTGTTGAATTCACAGCCAATTATCGAGGCGGACTGGCATGTGAAAATTTGAGCTGGGAAGCCTCGGAAGTCAAAGCGGTCGAAGTCGATTTCAAGGTGTCCGGCGAAGGCGGTTACCTCGATTGCAGTTTTTCTTCGGAGCACGAAGGCAAAACCTATCGTTACCACGTCGGTTTTTCCGTACTGCCCGACGGCCAATGGCACCGCATCATGTTCCCGGTAAGCAATGACCCGGCGTGGCGCGGCACCATCAAATCCATGCGTTTCGAATGGAACGGCCAACCCGCACCGATCGGCTTCAAGTCGATCGAAGCGACCGCAAAGATCAACCGGATTCACGACCTGCGTCCGCGCGGTATCTACCGCCTGAGCCGTCTGCACGGCAAGGCTCCGGCGGAACTGTGTTTTCTGGACCGTTATTACCGGGAAATCGGCAAAGTCCAGCTGCCCGCGGACCGCACTTCGGTCGATTTCACGATCCCGCCCCTGACCATGACCGTCCGCACGGTGCCGGAGAACGCTCCGCTGCTGGCGGAATTGAAGACGCTGCCGAAACTCGACCGGCCGGCCGCCTACTGGCGCGGCGCCTGGATCTGGTGCTGGAACGGATTCGGACCCGATGCGGAAAACGTCTGGTTCCGCCGCGAATTTCAACTGGATGCCGTTCCGGAGGAGGCTCAGTTCGAGATCGCCGGAGACGATTCGTTCGAAGCATATGTCAACGGACAGGCAGTCGGACGCGGTTCCGACTGGTCCCGTCCGGGACGTTTCGACGTCGTCCGCCATCTGAAGCCGGGGAAAAATGTCCTGACCGTCCGGGTCTACAACGTTCAGGCATGGGGCGGACTGCTCTGCGAGCTTTACGCGAAAGTGAACGGCAAGGCGCAGTATGTGGTCAGCGATTCCAAATGGTTCTGTCATATCGGCGGCAAGACCGAACCCAAAACTTTCGAGCGCCCGGTCATGGAACTGGGCACTCCGCCGATCGCGCCGTGGGGCACCAGAGTCGGCTACCATTATGTCGGCCCCAAAGGACGCATCCGGGTGCTGAAAGCCGGCGAAGACCGTTTTACTGCCGAAGTGCTCGAAGAAGTGCCGGTGGATGCCGACAAACTTGATCTGAAGCTGGTCGGCCGCGACGGTTCCGAACGCCGGGTGACCGGACGGATCACCCCCTCGACTTCCGCCTGGAAAAAGCGGAAGAAGATCACGGTCGAAATCGTCCTGCCGAAACAGTTTTCACCCGTGTCCGTTTACAATGACAGCGATTTTCTGACCGTGGAAAATCAGGCATCGTTCGGCACGGTCAAAGTCGTGCCGCGGACGATCCCGCCGCTCGCCACAGCCAAAGTCACCGGCTGCGGCATCCGTCCGTATTTCGTGGTCAACGGCCGGAAATACGCTCCGATCTATTATCTGCTGAGCGGAAGATTCGCCGCCGAACCGGCATCCCGCGACTGGATGATCCGGAACGCCCGTGCCTCCGGATGCGAGATCATGCGCTTTGCCGCCTTGTTCGATGAATTCTGGAAATCCGAGGATTCTTTTGACTTCAGCGCCCTCGACCGCCGGCTGGAAACAGTCGATTTTTGCGCGCCGGGTACCAAAATCATTATCAACGTCAAAACCGCAATGCCGACCTGGTGGCTGAAGAAAAATCCCGACGACATGACCGCCTATTTCGGGGGTAAACCGCCGCACCGGCAGAAAGACCGTCAGGCGCTCGCCTCGAAAAAATGGCTGGAAGATGCCCGCATCCCCATCCGCGCACTCATCCGCCATCTGAAAGAATCCCCCTATGCCGACCGGGTCATCGGACTGGCTTTGAGCGAAGGCTGGAACAGCGAATGGTTCTGGAGTTATTCCGACGACAATCAGCGTTCGGCGATGGCGGGATATTCCCCCGCGGATCATGCCACGTTCCGGAGCTATCTGAAAGAACGTTACCAGACCGACGGTGCGCTGCAAAAGGCATGGAATATGCCGGGTATTACCATTGACACGGCACCGATGCCGACCGAAAAGCAGTGGAGCAAAGGAAACGTCGGAATCCTGCTTGACCCGCAGAAGGACATGCAGCTGATCGACTGGTTCCGTTTCCGCAGCCGCAGTCTCGGGGAAGCGATCACCACCCTCGCCCGATATGTCAAGGAGGAAACCGGCGGCAAATGGCTGGCCGGGGCCTATTACGGCTACTTCCTCGCGTTCAGCAATATCTTCAACCGGCTCCAGACCGTCGGCCACCTCGATATCGAACGGGTCGCCCGCTCGCCGTTTGTGGACTTCCTGACCGCGCCTTCGTTCTATACCTGGCGCCGTTCCGGACAGAGCGACGCCATCATGCAGCTGGCGGAAAGTTTCACCTCGCACGGCAAACTGATCATAGTGGAGCAGGACCTGCGCACGTTCGGCGAGACCAGCAATTACGAAATCAAAAACGGCATGCTGAGCACGCCGGACCAGTCGGTCGGCGCACTGGACCGTTCCATCGCTCTGACCATGACCCGCGGCGTCGGGACCCACTGGCTGGAAATGTATGAAAACTGGTTCCGCGAACCTCTGCTGATACAGGTCATGAACGAGGGGAAACGCGCGTATGAAGCGCTCGGACCCGTCAAGGGAACGACTCCGGTCGAGGTCGCACTGGTTTCCGATCCGGCCAGCGCCATGTTCACCCAGCTGAATGCCGGCAACGGACTGCATGTGGCATCCGTCGGCGAAATGCAGCGCCGGTTTGCGGAAGCCGCAGTATCCTTCCGGCAAGTCCTGTTGCGCGATCTCATGGACGACAAGTTGATTCCCGCGCATAAATTTTATATTGTTAATAATCTGGTGATGCTCGATGCTGCGGACCGCCGCGCGCTGATGGATCGTTTCAAACGCGAAAAGGCCACGGTGCTCTGGCTCTATGCCGCCGGAGTCACCACCCCGGTGAAAGGACCGTCTGCGGAAAAGATGTCGGATTTCCTCGGCATCCGGTTCAAGATGGAAAACGTTGTTTCGCGTCCGCAGCTGACTTTGAAACCCGGTTACGGAGTAGAACGGGCCGTGAATTTCAACACCTCTGCGCCGTGGTTCATTCCGGTTTCCGGATTCGACGAAGTGATCGGCACACTCGCCGACGGTTCGCCCGGACTGGTCAAATGGAGCAAAGACGGCGTAACCCATTATTTCTCCACGTTGATGAATCTGCCGCCGAAGCTGATCCGGGCGCTGACGGAAAAGTCCGGAGTGCATGTGTATGCAAAAAGTGATGATACTATCCTGGTCGGTAATGACGTGGTCGCGCTTCATGCGAAGAACAGCGGGATGAAAAGCATCTCTCTGCCGTCCGGGTGTGTCATGCGCGCAGTGCTCGGTCCGATCAAGGGCGAATACCATTCCGGAGAAAAATTCGAAGTCAAGGCCGGACAAACTTACGTCTTTCACGTGCTGAAAAAGAAGAAATAATACGTTCGTCCGCTTCCGATTTTTGCCGCCGGGACTTGAAAAAAAGTCCCGGCGGCACTATATTATCCGGAGAAAAAACCGGAGATAAAACAATCATGGGCAGACACAAAATACAGAACTCGCCGGCCATACGCCGGATGCCGAGCTATATGCACAAGCTCATGCTCATGCACGCCGCGGGAGAAAAATTCACCTCCGCCGCCAAACTCGCCGAATATATGGAACTCGACCAGATCATCGTCCGCAAGGATTTCGAACTGACCGGAATCAAAGGCACCCCGGGAATCGGTTACAAGACCAGCGATCTGATCAAGGCCATCCGGCGCTACCTCGGTTGGAACGAAAGCAAAAACGCCTTCCTGCTCGGAGCCGGTTCGCTCGGCAGCGCCCTGCTCGGCTACGAGGAATTCGCCGAATACGGTCTTCAGGTCAGTGCCGTCTTCGATTCCGACCCGGACAAGATCGGCACGATGGTCCACGGACACGAAGTGATCGACATCCGCAAGCTGACCGAATACGCGCTGTGCTACCGTCCCCAGCTGGGAATCATCTGCGTGCCGTCCTCCTGCGCCCAGATGCTCGCCGATCAGCTGATCGAATGCGGCGTATGTGCGTTCTGGAACTTCGCCAATGTCTGTCTCAAGGCGCCGCCCGACGTGGTGGTCCAGCGGGAAGTGATCGCCGGCGGATTCGCCGTGCTCTCGCGCAAAATCAAAATCCACGCGCCCGGCGCTGCGCTGGACTGAAGGGGATTGCATGAAAAGCGCACGTTCTCAGATGGAACAGGGGCTGATCGACGGCGCGGTCGTGCTGGCCGGCGATTCGCACGACGATCTTTTTTCCTGTGCCCTGGGCTTCGCCGACCAATCCGTCCGGCGTCCGATGACCATGAATACGATTTTCGACGTCGCCAGTGTGACCAAGGTCGTCGGGACCAATTCCGTGCTGCTCGCGGCGCTGGCGGACGGTCTGCTCGAACTTGACCGGCCCTTCACCGATTATCTGCCCGAATTTTCCGGTCCGATGCCCGGCCCCGTCACCGTGCGGGAACTTGCGCAGCATATTTCCGGGGTCAATATCGACTACTGCGATGACGGCACGCCGGAGGAAATGCGCCGCAAAATCCTCGGTGCCGACTTTCTGCGGGCACCCCGGCAGGTCTATCAATACACCTGCACCAACTACATCCTGATCGGGATGATGCTCGAACATCTTTACGGCCGGCCTCTGGACGAGATCGCCTCGGAACGGGTGTTCCGTCCGCTGGGTATGACCGATACGCGCTGGGGCTGTCCGGTGGAAGGCGGTGTGGAGCGGACGATCCGCACGATCAACGCCGAGCCGGGCATCATCTCCGATCCCGGCGCACGGCATTACCGTCCCCTGCCCTTCGGCAACGCCGGACTCTTTTCCACCGCCGGCGACCTGGCGAAATATGCCCGCATGATGCTCCGGAACGACGGGGCGGTCTTCCCGCCGGAAATTCTGGGGCTCTGTTTCCGGGATTTCAATCCGCCCGCGGTGAAACATCCCCACGCCATCGGCTGGGACATGATGCCGGACATGATCCCGGCGGGACTTTCCGACCGGACCGTGTTTCATTCCGGCTGGACCGGCCAGACGGTCTGGGTCGACCCCGGCACGGACCGTTTCGTCCTCGTGCTGACCAACCGGATGCGGGAATGGGACCGGGCGAAATTCGGCCGCAAGGCCATCGCCGAAGAAGCGCTCGGGGCCATTTCGTGAGGCTGATCATGGCAAGATTCATCACCCGCTTTCCGCTGTCTCATTTCGACGAACTCGTGCCGCTGCTGATGCGCTGTTTTCCCGATTTCTGGAAACCGAGACTCGCACGCGGGATGCGGTCGTTCCCCTACGACCTGAAACTGTTTGCGGCAAAACTCGACGGCCGCCTGATCGGCACGGTCGGAATCCACGATTATCAATTTCTGCTGGACAGCACGGTCATTCCCTGCGGCGGACTTTCCGACGTCGGGATCGACCCCGATTTCCGCGGCCGCGGCTACGCCAGGAAACTGCAGGAGTTCGCGTTGGCTTACTGCCGGAAAAACTATTCCTGCGGGTGTCCGATGATGCCGCTTTACACCGACAAGCCCGGCGTCTATCTTTCGCAGGGCTGGCAGCTCTACGAACCCGACCGTTCGCGCGAAATCCGCACGGAGGATTTCCCCAAACGCAAGGCGTTCCGGCTCGACCCGGCGAAACTGCGGAAATCGTATCTTCGCGGCAAAACGCCGCCGTCCGGGCCGGAGGAACAGATCGTCCATGCCATCCGCTGCATCTATCAGTCGGGCGGGGAGTTCGACGGCAAGTGCATGCGGTCGCCGAAGACGTGGCTGGAACTCTTCGCCGAACCCGAGCACAAATGGGTGCTGGAAAAAGAGACGTATTATCTCTACCGCAAAGACCGTCTGCTGGAAGCGTATTCCGCCGATCCGTCGCATCCGGTGCGGGATTTCGTCCCGGTCCAGGGCGGACACAATGAAAACAAACTGATGGTCAATCTGCAATCTTCAAAGCATCCGCTGGTCCGAAAGATTGCCGCGAAAATCGAGCGCAAAACCCTGCTTTTTCCCATCGCGGACACCTTCTGAAACCGGTTGAAGCACGGGATTGTTTGACGTTCTCCTCTGATGTGAAAACATTTAATTTATAAGGAGACGTCTGATGAAAAAAAAGACACCCGCCCGACGGGACCCTGCCCGTCCGCTGCAGAAAAAGAAGGAACTTTTCTGCCAGCTTTACACCGGCGAACACTGGGGAGACCCCGCCGGTGCCGCCCGGGAAGCCGGGTTTTCCGCCGAAATCAAATCCGTCCGCAAACTGCTCGCCGACAACGCGGTCAGAGCCAGAATCCGCTATCTGCGTCAGCAGCTCGCCGATCAGACCATTGCCGACGAGGCATGGATCAAACGCAGTTTCATCGAGATCATCAAAAACGCCGACAAACCCGCGGACAAACTTCGTGCGCTCGCCGCACTCTACCGAACCCTGACCGGCACGAAGAAAACCGATCCCGCACCCGAATCCGAGGCCGAAGAGGGATTTCCGTTTGACGACGAGGAAATCTGAACCGGCATTCCCCGCCGGGAGATCGATTGTTACGGATGTGTACGGGGGATACGGAAACAAGAAGTCCGGCGCCAAAAAACTGCCGTTCCGTATTCATCCGTATTCAACCGGCTTCAGGAGCGGGGCCAAATAATTCGACAATAACCGGGAAAAGTCCTTGACATTGTTCTGTGTCTATGATATATTTGCCGGATGATCGTCCGAAACGGAAACAAGGAAAGGGAAACAAAATGCCGATCACCGAAATACTGGAAAAGAACGCGAAACTTTACGGCAATGACGTCGCATTGATCGAAATCAATCCGCAGGAACTGGAAAAACGCCACACCACCTGGCGGGAATATTCGCTGATCGAACCGAGCAATCTCGATTCGTTCCGCTCGGAAATGACCTGGAACGAATTTGACGCGAAGGCGAACCGTCTGGCCAATTTCCTGCTCACGCGCGGCATCTCCAAGGGGAAACGGGTCGGCATCCTGCTGATGAACTGTCTCGAATGGCTGCCGATCTATTTCGGCATTCTCAAAAGCGGGGCCATGGCCGTGCCGCTCAATTTCCGCTACACGCCGGAAGAAATCCGCTACTGTCTCGACCTGGCCGACGTCGACGCCCTGTTGTTCGGTCCGGAATTTGTCGGACGCATCGAAGCGATCTGCGACCGGCTGCCGAAAGTGAAATATCTGCTCTACGTCGGCGAAGACTGCCCGTCGTTCGCCGAATCCTACAACAAACTGGTCTCCTACTGCTCCAGCCGCGCGCCGCAGATTCCGCTGACCGACGACGAGCTGGCGGCGATCTATTTCTCCTCCGGCACGACCGGTTTCCCGAAGGCGATCATCCACGCGCACCGCAGTCTGATGCACGCCTGCGTGGTGGAACAGAAACATCACGGTCAGACCCGGGAAGACAACTTCCTCTGCATTCCGCCGCTCTATCACACCGGCGCGAAAATGCACTGGTTCGGCAGTTTTCTGGTCGGCGGCAAAGCGGTTCTGCTCAAAGGCATCAAACCCGAATGGATCATCCGCGCGGTCTCCGAGGAAAAATGCACGATCGTCTGGCTGCTGGTGCCGTGGGCGCAGGATATTCTCGACGCCATCGACCGCGGCGAGATCAAGCTGGAAGACTACGAGCTCGATCAGTGGCGGCTCATGCACATCGGCGCGCAGCCGGTGCCGCCCAGCCTCATCAAACGCTGGAAAAAGGTCTTCCCGAAACATGATTACGACACCAACTACGGGTTGAGCGAATCCATCGGCCCCGGCGCGGTGCATCTCGGCATCGAAAACATCGACCATGTCGGCGCCATCGGCAAAGCCGGCTACGGCTGGCAGACCAAGATCGTCGGCAACGACCATCAGGAAGTGAAACCCGGCGAAGTCGGCGAACTCGCGGTCAAGGGCGCGGGCGTCATGCTCGGTTATTACAAGGATGAAAAGGCCACGAAGGAAGTCCTGACCGACGACGGCTGGCTCTACACCGGCGACATGGCCAAGCAGGATGACGAAGGTTTCATCTACCTGGTCGACCGCCGCAAAGACGTCATCATCACCGGCGGGGAAAACCTCTACCCGGTCCAGATCGAAGACTTCCTGCGCAAGAACGATGCGATCAAGGACGTCGCCGTCATCGGACTGCCCGATCAGCGGCTGGGCGAAATCGCCGCGGCCATCATCGAGGTCAAGCCGGACAAGACCCTGACCGAAGAACAGGTCAACGAATTCTGTCTGAGCATGCCGCGTTATCAGCGTCCGCGCAAGATCATTTTCGCCGAAGTGCCGCGGAACCCGACCGGCAAGATCGAAAAGCCGAAACTGCGGAAGATGTACGGTGCCGACCAGCTGGTCGCCCAGCAGTTCGAACTGAAAAAATAAAATCCGGAACAATCTCACCCGGCAGGCTGCAGCTCGATCATTCATCTTGCTGCAGACTGCATCATATTCTGCTTTATCTTCAGATTATCGAAATCGGTGTCCAATTCCCGTTTGACAAAAAACAGGCCTATGCTATATTTAATTCCACGCAACGGTAATGGAGAGCGGCAATGGTCAATAAATGGGAACAGACCGGGAACAGAAAAGAGAAGAAAAACACGGTCGAACCGCGGCTTCTGCTCGAAGTCCCGGGAAAAATTTTTCCGCGCCGTTATGAAGATGAGGTAAATTCCGATGAATAAGAAACTGCGGATCAGGAACAGCACGGCGGATTTTCTGGTTTTCACCAAAGCGCAAGGCGGCGATTCGATAGAAGTCCGGGTGCAGAGCGGGAATGTCTGGCTGACCCAGAAAGCGATCGGACAGCTGTTCGATATTGAACGATCAGTTGTGACCAAGCATCTCAAAAATATCTTTACATCCGACGAACTGGCGGAAAATTCAGTATGTGCAATTTTTGCACATACTGCCGATGACGGAAAAACTTACCGGTATAAATTTTACAGTCTCCCTGCAATCATATCGGTGGGATACCGTGCGAATTCGGTTCGTGCGACGGAGTTCCGGCAATGGGCGACCCGAATTCTGGAAACCTTTGCGAAACAGGGATATGTGCTGGACAAGGATCGATTGATCAACGGGAAAATTTTTGATGACGATTATTTTGAGCATCTGATCAGCGAGATTCAGGAAATCCGGGCAAGTGAGCGTCGTTTCTACCAGAAAATCACCGATCTGTATGCAACCGCCGCAGACTACGACCGGGAAAGTCCCATCACCAAAACCTTTTTCGCCACGGTTCAGAATAAAATGCATTATGCGGTTCACCACAGTACCGCGGCGGAACTGATTATGGAACGGGCCAATCATAAAAGTATCAACATGGGATTGACCACGTGGAAGAATGCGCCGGACGGAAAGATCGTAAAAGCAGATGTTGTGATTGCCAAAAATTACCTTAAAAACCGGGAACTGAACGAACTCAATGAAATCGTCACCATGTATTTGGATTACGCCATCCGGCAGGCACGTCGTCACATTCCCATGATGATGCAGGATTGGGCGGCGAAACTGGATGCATTTCTTCAATTCAACGAAGCGGATATTCTGACTGATGCAGGGAAAGTCAGTGCCGAAGTTGCCCGGCAATTTGCGGAAAGCGAATTTGAAAAATACCGCGTGATTCAGGACTGCATGTATAAAAGCGATTTTGATCGTCTGCTGGAGGAGAGCGGGGAGGCCGTGGAGAACAAGGCCGACTGCGATGAATAAGAAACCGCGAATCCGGAAAACAGCGTAATGAGTTATCGATCACATATCGCGCGATGCGGAAACACTCTTACGCCGGAAGAGACCAGCGGAAAAGATGAAATCCAGCGCGGTCTCGTCGGCAAAAGCGGCGTCCCAGGCGTTGTGTGCGGCGTCCGGCAGTTCCCGGTAGAGGATATCCGCACAGCCCGAGGCTTTCAGCGCCGCAATCATGTCGCGGGAACGCGAAGTCGGCACCACATCGTCCAGCGCGCCGTGATAATCGCAGACCCGCAGGTGACGCAGTTTCGGCGACTGTTTCACGTCCGCGCCGCCGCAGATCGCCAGAATCGCCGAAAAAGTCTCCGGCATCCGGCTGACGATATCCCATGCGCCGTAACCGCCCATCGAAATGCCGCCCGCGTAAATTCGGTCCGGACCGGGCCGGAACTCCGCGATCGCCGACCGCAGCAGTTCCAGCGCCGCAGCCATGTGGACGGAGGGTTTTTCCGGCAGTTCGTGCGAGAGATCGCCCCAGGGGACATCGACCCATTTACTGCCCCGCCGGCACTGCGGAAACAGCAGCACGGTTTTGAGGCGGTGTTTCCGGACA
>Ga0079305_1000548_pt1 | contig 76768 bp, 71 predicted proteins | sample LMS_cellobiose_e_FD_79183 | JGI IMG/M metagenome (GOLD analysis project Ga0079305, IMG submission 79183) | Rumen-fistulated moose microbial communities from Alaska, USA - LMS_cellobiose_enrichment | ecosystem: Host-associated > Mammals > Digestive system > Stomach > Rumen fluid ...
GTCTAGGGGTTCTGAGAGGAAGGTCCCCCACACTGGAACTGAGACACGGTCCAGACTCCTACGGGAGGCAGCAGTGAGGAATATTGGTCAATGGGCGGAAGCCTGAACCAGCCATGCCGCGTGCAGGAATGAGGCCCTATGGGTCGTAAACTGCTTTTGTGGTGGAGCAATAAGACGTACGCGTACGTCGATGAGAGTACATCACGAATAAGCATCGGCTAACTCCGTGCCAGCAGCCGCGGTAATACGGAGGATGCAAGCGTTATCCGGATTTATTGGGTTTAAAGGGTGCGTAGGCTGTTCGGAAAGTCAGGGGTGAAAGCCCGGCGCCTAACGCCGGAACTGCCTTTGATACTTTCGAGCTGGAATACGGATGCCGTGGGAGGAATGAGTAGTGTAGCGGTGAAATGCATAGATATTACTCAGAACACCGATTGCGAAGGCATCTCACGAATCCGTCATTGACGCTGAGGCACGAAAGCGTGGGGATCAAACAGGATTAGATACCCTGGTAGTCCACGCAGTAAACGATGATAACTAACCGTCGGCGATACACAGTCGGTGGCCAAGCGAAAGCGATAAGTTATCCACCTGGGGAGTACGTTCGCAAGAATGAAACTCAAAGGAATTGACGGGGGCCCGCACAAGCGGAGGAACATGTGGTTTAATTCGATGATACGCGAGGAACCTTACCCGGGCTCGAACGGCAAGTGAAGGAACAAGAGATTGTGACGCCCTTCGGGGCACTTGTCGAGGTGCTGCATGGTTGTCGTCAGCTCGTGTCGTGAGATGTTGGCTTAAGTGCCATAACGAGCGCAACCCTTGTCGCCAGTTACCAGCATGCAAGATGGGGACTCTGGCGAGACTGCCACCGCAAGGTGTGAGGAAGGCGGGGATGACGTCAAATCAGCACGGCCCTTACGTCCGGGGCGACACACGTGTTACAATGGCGACTACAGAGGGAAGCCACCTGGCGACAGGGAGCGGATCTCGAAAAGTCGTCTCAGTTCGGATTGGAGTCTGCAACTCGACTCCATGAAGCTGGATTCGCTAGTAATCGCGCATCAGCCATGGCGCGGTGAATACGTTCCCGGGCCTTGTACACACCGCCCGTCAAGCCATGAAAGCCGGGGGTGCCTGAAGTCCGTGACCGAGAGGAGCGGCCTAGGGCAAAACTGGTAATTGGGGCTAAGTCGTAACAAGGTAGCCGTACCGGAAGGTGTGGCTGGAACACCTCCTTTTTGGAGTTCACTCCTTGACACTCATGCTCGCGGTTCGTGCCACAAGGCAGGATTTTCGAGAAAGCTTGTACTCTTCCATTATTTATACAGGCTCGTAGCTCAGTTGGTTAGAGCGCCACACTGATAATGTGGAGGTCCGCGGTTCAACTCCGCGCGGGCCTACTAAATGCGAAACAACTCCGCACGAAGTTGTTTCGCATTTATTTTTTCTTCGGGGGTATAGCTCAGTTGGTAGAGCACAACATTTGCAATGTTGGGGTCGCCGGTTCGAATCCGACTATCTCCACAAAAAGGTCGCCGGTCGGCGACCTTTTTTCGTGGAGATCACACTAGAATATATTCCTTCGGTCGAGGAAGCGGTAGGAGGCGGCTTCGAGGAGGTGGGCGGGGCGGATGTCTTCCGAGCCCTCGAGGTCGGCGATGGTGCGGGCGACGCGGATGATGCGGAAGTAGGCGCGCATCGAGAAACCCATTTTGGCCATCAGGTTCTCCAGGGTGGTCCGGCACGCCTCGCTGAGCGGGCAGTGGCGCTCGATCTGCTTGACGGACATTTCCGCATTGGTGGCGATCGCCTCGGTCGCGAAGCGGTGCTTCTGCGCGATGCGCGCCTTGAGGACGCGGGCCGCCACGGCCTCGCTAGACTCGGCCTTCTGCGCCCGCACGATGCGGTCGGCGGGCACGCTGTGGAGCCATAGTTGCAGGTCAATTCGATCTAAAATGGGCCCTGACAGCTTCCCGAGGTAGTTCTGCCGCTGGGTCGGCGTACAGGTGCAGCGGTCCCCTTCGCCATAGTAGCCGCAGGGGCAGGGATTGGATGCGGCAACGAGCATGAACGACGAGGGGAATTCCACCTTCGCCTTCAGACGGGAGATGCACACGGTGCGGTCCTCGATCGGCCCCCGGAGGGCCTCGATGACCGATTTCGGCATTTGCCCGATCTCGTCAAGGAAGAGCACGCCCGCATGCGCGAGGGAGACCTCCCCGGGGAGGATGCCCTCGCCGCCGCCCCCGCCGATGATGGCGGGCAGGGAGGCGGAGTAGTGCGGGGCGCGGAAGGGCCGCCGGCTGATCAGCCCGTCCTGCGGGCTGCCCTTGCCGGCGACCGAGTAGATCTTGCTCGTGACGAGCGCCTCCTCCTTGGTCATCGGCGGCAGGATCCCCGCCATCGCCCGGGCGAGCGAGCTCTTCCCGCTGCCGGGTGCACCGACCATGATCACATTGTGGCCCCCGGAAGCCGCGATCTCGATGCCGCGCTTGGCGCCTTCCTGGCCGACGATGTCGGCGAAGTCCATGCCGCCCTCCTCGCGGGGCGCGTTCATCCGGGCGCGGTGCGCCTTGCGGTAGCGCTGCGTGTTCCAGACCAGCAGGTCCTCGCACGCCTGCTGCCCCTCGAGGATGCGCACCACGTCGCCCAGGCCTTCCACCCCGTAGATCTGCATTTCCTTGAAGCCGGAAGCCTCCAGGGCGGACGCCGCGGGCAGGATGATGCCGTCGAAGCCCGCGTTGCGGGCCATCTCGGCGAAGGGCAGCGCACCCGGGATCGGACGGACGCTCCCGTCCAGGCCGAGTTCGCCCATCAGGATGAAACGCCCGGCGCGCGGGAGGTCGCGCTGCTCCGACGCGGCGATGATCCCGACGGCGATCGGGAGGTCGTAGCCGCTGCCGTTCTTGCGCAGGTCGGCCGGGGCCAGGTTGATGACGATCCGTTTGCCGGGAATGTGGAATCCCAGGGCCTCCAGCGCGGTCGTCGTGCGCAGCAGGCTCTCCTTGACGGCCACGTCGGCCAGTCCGACCAGGTGGATCCCGATCCCCCGGTCGATGTCGATCTCCACCGTGACTTCGACGGCGTCGATCCCGATGCATTTCGCACCATGAATGTGTGTCAGCATAACAGTAGTATCATAGTTTTTCGTACCTTTGTGCGGTCATGTTGCAGCAGATAGTCATCCCCTCCCTGTCGGAGATCGACGCCGCGGCGGAGGAGTTCCTGCGCCGGCTCGGCGACAGGCGCCTGGTCGCCTTCCACGCCGCGATGGGCGCCGGCAAGACCACGTTCACCACGGCGCTCTGCCGCCGCCTGGGCGTGTCGGCCGATGCAGTCAGTTCCCCGACTTTCGCCATCGTCAACGAGTACCGGACGGCGGCGGGCGAGCCGGTCTACCATTTCGACTTCTACCGGATCACGAAGCTGGAGGAGGCGCTGGACATCGGCCTGTACGACTACCTCGACAGCGGCGCCCTCTGCCTGATGGAGTGGGCCGAGAACATCGAGCCCCTGCTGCCCGAAGAGACGCTCGTGGTGGACATCACCGTGGGCCCGGACGGCTCCCGGACGCTCAGCTGGCAGGATAGCTGAGCTCCACGGCCACGGCGCTGATATATCCGTTCAGATTGAATTCCGTCTGCTGCGTCCCCCGGAGGAGATACGGCGGCTGCGAGGCGTCCAGCGGCGTCAGCGCCAGCACGAGCCGCCCGCCGGAGACGGTGGCGCATTTCGGGGAGAAGAAGCGGACGGGGAGCTCCTCGCCGCCGGCCCCGTCCGGCCCATACCACCGGACCTTGCCGGCGGCATCCGCCGCGACGGCGTACGTCGCTTCCGGACTAAAGTAGATCGTCGCTTCCTCCCGGCAGAGCTGCCGGGGGAAGGTGTCCCGGTCGATATCCATCCAGGCGGAGAAACCGCGGGTCCTCCCGGAGAGGAAGAAGCCCGCGGCCACGCAGCCGTCCGGGTGGAACCAGAGCCTACCCCTGTGCATCAGGAGCCCGAAGTCGGACGACTGGAGCAGCAGGCCGTCCCCGTCGTGCAGCTTGCAGTCCAGGACGTTGCCGGGGATATAGCTACCCTCCAGGGGGGCCGCCGCTCCGTCCCTGACCCGGCATAGCTGCGTCCCGTCCCGGTAGCAGAAGGCCACGGCCCCGCCGTCGCGGCAGAGCGCGCCCGTCGGGCCGTAGGAAGGGTCGGACAGGTCCCCGAAGGGGATGCCGTTGTCGCTCTCCAGAAGCAGGGTTCCGTTCCTGCGGTAGCTGAAGCCCGTCCCGGTCGTCTTGCGGGACAGGGTATAGAGGTCCGCCCCGTCGGGCAGCAGCCCGACGAGGAATTCCCGGCCCCCGATGCGGAACAGCTCCTCCCCGTCGCGCCCGACGCGGGTCTGCGCGCCGCTCAGGCACTCGGTATAGAGATGTCCGCCGAGCAGGTGGTGCCGGTCCGGGTCCGGGCCGAAACAGGCCTCCCCGTCCCAGGCGAGGGTCAGCACGGGGGTGCCGTCGCGGTAGAGGATCAGGTCGAAGGGGACGCTGCCGTAGGCGCTGTCGCGCTGCCAGTCATAGCCGTCCGGAAAGCGGACGGCCGTGCAGTACAGGACGGTGTCCGGCTTCGGAGCGGGGGGTGTGGGGGAAGGGTACTCCGGCGTGCCGGGCGCCGTGGAGGCACCGCCGTTGCCGGGGCGCCGGTGCTCTCCGCCGGAAGGCGGTTCATCCAGGGGGGAACAGGCGGCCAGGATGCCGCCCAGAAGCAGAAATAAGACGGTTTTGTTTCCCATAGTCTTTTTTCTGCAAAGAAGGGGAAAAAACAAGAACCCCGCGAGCAGAATCGTGTCTTTTCGCGGGGCCGTTCGTCACAAAAATACGTTTTTATGCGTTTTTGTTTTTTTATCTGCCGAAGTTGAAGCGCAAGCCTGCATCGAAGTTCAGCAGGAAGGGCTTCTCCGTGCGGATGCTCTTGGGCTGGTTGGCGGGGAAATAGTAGTTGACGCCCGGATCGAAGTAAAGGCCGATCTGGCGGGTCAGCTTGAACTCGACGCCGAGGCCGGCAGCGACGGAGAACTGCGGCCCCGCCACGGGATAGCGCTTGACGACGTCGGGATTGGCGAACAGGCGGTACTGGTTGGAGACGCAGTACTCGATCTCGCCGCCGCCATAGACGTAGAAGTCAAGCCGCTTGGCGGAGATGATGTCGTAGTAGAGCGTGACCGGGACGCCGATGTAGTGCATCGTGTGGGACACGCTGCCGGACATGTCCCCGTAGCTTCCCGCAAAGGTGCGGCTCAGCAGGGAATAGTCCAGGCCGGTGCCCAGCGACAGGCGGGGGGTCAGATGGAAACGTACGCCGAGGCCCACGGTGAAGGGGATGCCGTAGGACGAGGCGCCCTGCTCGGTGAAGCCGTTGGACTCGCCCGGAGCCATGAAGGCGCTCCGGAGGGCCTGGCGGAAGTCCGGGTCGTTGCTGCCCAGGGTCCCCTGGGCGTACAGGTCGATGCCGGAGGCCTTGGGCTGCACTTCGGGCACGAACGGGTCGACGTACGGGACGGCCGCCGGACGGCTGCTGCGGGTGCTGGGGGTGCGGTGCGCCGGCTCCGTCCTGCCGTCCGTGTCCGCGGCGGGAGCGGTGTCCGCGCTGGGCGCCGGCGCCTCCGTGGCGGGGGACTCCGTCACGGAGGAGGTCGGCGCGGCTGCCCGCGGAGCCGGACCCTGCCGGCGGGCGGGATGTGTGGCGGCTGCCACTTCAGCCGCTTCCTCGGCCGGGGCGGCTGCCGGTGCCTCGACGGGGACGTCGATGACGGCACCGGCAGGATCGCCGGCCTGGGCAATCAATGATTGCTCCTGGTTATAATAGTTGGTTGGAATTGAGTGGCGTGTACCGGTGAAGAAAAGGCCGGCGGCGACGGCGGCCGCCGCAGCGAGCGACACCCCGGCCCATCTCATCCACCCCCAGGGGCGGACGGCGGGCGCGGCGCCGGCGTCCAGACGCGCGGACACACCCTTCCAGACGCGGCGAGGTGCTTTCACCTCCGCGTCTGCGAGCATCGAGCGCATCTGCGCATCGAAATCCATGGGATGTTTATCCTGCATCTTAATACCTTTCTTTGATCTTGGTTTGCAACAGCACCCGCGCCCGCTGCAACTGGGAGCGCGACGTGGTCTCGGAAATCCCGAGGGCTTCGGCGATCTCCTTGTGCGAATATCCTTCGACGACATACATGTTGAAGACCGTCCGGAAGCCCGGGGGAAGGGCGGCGATCATCTTCAGCAGATCGTTGTAGCCGATCTTCTGGATGGCGTTCGGATCGTCGCTGGTGATGTTCCATGCGGCATCCACGTCTTCGGAATTCTTGAGCGCGTCCTTCTTCCTGAGGCTCATCAGTGCAGTGTTCACAAAGATCTTGCGGGCCCAGCCTTCAAAGGAGCCTTCTCCCGAATAGCTGTCCAGTTTGGAGAAAAGGGTCACGAATCCATCCTGGAGGATGTCCTCCGCGGCATCCCGCTCACCCATGTAGCGCAGGCAGACTGCGAACATCTTGGCGGACAGGAGGTCATAGATGGCTTTCTGGCTGCGGCGGTCGCCGCGTCTGGCCCCTTCGATCCATTCTGCTTCCCGAGTGTTAAGATGCTTCTTGTTTTTGAAAAGTTGCATCCTGCTGCCCGAAAAATTTATTTCATGCGAAAATAGCCATTTTTTCTCATAAAAAACCTATTTTTGTGTTCACGATGCGTAGGTCCCCGGCATATCTGATGCTGCTTCTGGCCGTCTGCTGCCTGCGGGCGCAGGCCCCCGGCGGGGCCGATCCTTTCCTGCAGGCCGCCGCGGTGTATGCCGAAGGGAACTACACCGCCGCCCGCGAGCTCCTGCGCCCGCTGCATGAGCAGGACCCCGGAGACGATGCCGTCAATTACTACCTCGGACTCTCCGAGCTGGCCTTGCGGGAGCTCAACGCGGCGGAGGAGCACCTGAACGCCGCCGTCACGGCGGATTCGACCAACACCTGGTACATCTACGCCCTGGCTTCGCTGTACGACGCCAAGGGCGACCAGATCCTGGCGGGCGAGCTGGTCGAGAAACTGGTCAGGATGTCCCCGGCGCTGTACAACAACCCCAACACCCTCTCCATGGTGGCGGACGCGAAGGTGATGGCACGGCAGGACGAAGCGGCGCTGTCGTACTACAACCAGGCCCTCGAGATGGATCCCGGCTATGTCCCGGCCCAGCTCGGGCGCACGGAGCTGCTCCGCCGGATGGGCAATTACCCCGCCTTCTTCACGGGGCTGGAGGATTTCATCCGCAACGAGGCGGTGCGTCCGGAGATCAAGAGCAACTACCTGACCATGCTGATGGACAACATCGATTCCCCGTTCTACTGGGTATGGGGGGACACGATCAACCGCCTGGTGGACCTGGACCGGGACCTGCATCCGGAGGACTACGACATCCAGATGCTCAAGCTCCGCATGCTCTACATCAAGCAGGACTGGGAAGGCGTGATCGGGCAGTGCGACGTGATGGCGGACCTGGGCCGCGCGCAGGGGGACCCTTCGCGCATCGCGGAAGCGCTGGCCATCAAGGGCGACGTCCAGTACCAGGAGCTGGGGGACAGCAAGCAGGCATACAAGACCTATGAAGAGGCCCTCGCGGCCGATCCCGACCGCACGTCGGTGCTCAACAACTACGCCTATTACCTGTCGCTGGAGCACAGGAAGCTCCGCAAGGCGCTCAAGATGAGCCGCCGGACCGTGGAGCTGGAGCCGGACAACTCGACCTACCTCGACACCTACGGCTGGCTCCTCTACCTGCTTCACCGGCCCAAGGACGCCAAGCCTTATTTCAAGCACGCGATGCTCTACGGCGGCAAGGACAGCGCCGTGGTCCTGGAGCATTATTCCATCGTGCTGGACGCCCTGGGGGAGACGGACCTTTCCATCTATTATAAAAACCTCTCCGAGCAGAAGAAATGACGCGTCCGCTGCGCATAATGGCGGCGGTCGCCGCGCTGCTGCTCGCCGTCCCGGCGCTGCAGGCGCAGGACACCTCCGCGCAGGAGTCGCGCCGTGCCGCGCTCCAGAAGGAGATCGCCCAGCTGGAACAGCAGATCCGGGACAATTCCACCCGGAGCAGCAACGCCCTCAATGAGCTGACCCTCGTGCGCCGCCAGGTGGCCGCGCGGCGGAGCCTCGTGCAAGAGAGCGAGCGGGAGGTGGCGCGCCTGCGCGACACCATCGCCGCGCGGCAGGCGGAGGCGGACCGGCTGCAGCGGCGCCTGGAGACGATGGAGACATACTACCGCCGCCTGGTCCGCAGCGCGTACAAGAACCGCGACACCCATCTGTGGTACTCCTATCTGCTGTCCAGCAAGGACCTGGGGCAGGCGGCGCGGCGCTACACCTACCTGCGGGACCTGTCCGGCCAGATGAACTCGCAGGCGCGCAAGCTCAAGGAGATGCGGGCGAAGCTCGGCGAGGACCTGGTGCGGCTCTCCGCGCTCCGCAAGGAAGCCGAGGACATCCGCGCCGCGCGGGAGAAGGAGCTGCTGGACCTCCGGGCGGAGGAGCAGCGCTCCGACAAGCTGGTGGCCAGTCTGCAGCAGGACAAGGCGAAATACCAGCGGCAGCTGGAGGCCAAGCGCAAGCAGGTGGAGGCGCTGAACCGCGAGATCGAGCGCATCATCGCGCAGGCCATCGAGGACGCGCGCAAGAAGCAGGAGGCCGCGGCCGCCGGCAACCGGAACACGAAACCCGTGGACGTGCAGCTGGCAGGCGAATTCGCCGCCAACAAGGGCAAGCTCCCGTGGCCGGCAGACGGCCCGGTCGTGGAAGGCTTCGGCCAGCACAACCATCCCGTCTACACCACCCTTGTCATGCCGGCAAACAACGGTGTCAACATCGGCCTGCCGGCCGACGCCGAGATCTTGTCCGTCTATGACGGCGAGGTCAAGCGCGTGATCGTGATGCCCGGCTACGGCCGCTGCGTGCTGGTGGGGCACGGGACCTATTTCACTTTCTATTGCAAACTCCGGGACGTCGCCGTCAAGTCGGGCGACAAGGTCAAGACCGGCCAGCTGCTGGGCCACGTGGACACGATCGACGGCCAGACCCAGCTGCATTTCGAGGTCTGGAAAGAAAAGGAACCGGAGGATCCGGAGACCTGGCTGAGGAAGAGATAGCCGGCTAGCCGACCACCCAGACGAGGACGTGGCGGTCGAAGGTGATGTACTGCAGCTGCAGCTCCTCTTCGTAGCCGTCCTTGTCGGTGAAGGTGGCGTCCAGTTCACCCTCTCCGCGCAGGCGGAAATCGTCGATCTCGATCTGCTCGGCGAAGTCGACCTTGTACTGCGAAAGCTTCTTGTAGATGGCTTCCTTGGCGCACCAGTAGATGGCGAGCTGCTCGTTGCGGTCGTCCTCGTCGAGGTCCTCGACCTCCTCGATTTCGTCCTCGGACAGGGCCTTCTTTTTCACGGCCGAGAAGTCCCGGTCGAGCGACTCGCAGTCGATGCCCACCTCTTCCGTGGGGTTGAGGATGACGGCGACGTAGCGGGTGGTGTGCGTGATGCTGATATTGATGGCGGAGTTCTCGATATAAGGCTTGCCGTTGTCGTGGTGGCTCAGATATACCTTCTCCTCGAAAAGCGCGTCCAGAAGGCAGCGGACGGCCAGTTTCTGCTTGCGCAGGGATTCACTCTTGATGTAGGAAATTTCCTCCATTTCGTCGGAGGGAACGGATGAGAGCGCGCGAAGTTCTTCTTCGGTCTCCGTGATCTGCCAGACTCCTACCCGCGAGTGGTAGTCGTCGTCCAGATCTTTGATGAGATATAGGGCCATAAATCGTTTATAACGTCGCAAAGATAATGATTTTTTGTATATTTGCGCGGTTTTTGTCAAAGACATCATTTATGAACTATCTTTCTGATGAGAAATTGGTAATTGTCGGCGCCGCCGGTATGATCGGTTCCAATATGGCCCAGACGGCAATGATGTTGAAACTCACCCCGAACCTTTGCCTGTATGATGTGTACGAGCCCGGCCTGCGCGGCGTCGTCGCCGAGATGGACCACTGCGCGTTCGAGGGAGCCAACATCACCTGGACGACCAACCCGGCCGTCGCCTACAAAGATGCCAAATATATCATTTCCTCCGGCGGTGCCCCCCGTAAGGAAGGTATGACCCGTGAGGACCTGCTCAAGGGCAACTGCAAGATCGCCGAAGACTTCGGCAAGGATGTCCGGAAATACTGCCCGGACGTCAAGCACATCGTCGTCGTCTTCAACCCGGCCGACCTGACCGGTCTGGTTGTCCTGCTCCACTCCGGCATCAAGCCGGAATGTGTGACCACGCTCGCCGCCCTCGACTCCACCCGTCTCCAGGAGACCCTCGCCCTGACCTTCGGCGTACAGCAGAGCAAGGTGACAGGCGCCCGCACCTACGGCGCCCACGGCGAAGTGATGGCCGTCTTCACCTCCAAGGCGCTCATCGACGGCAAGCCCATGTCCAAGATCCCCCTCTCGCCCGAAATGTGGGAGATGATCAAGTACAAGACCGTCCAGGGCGGTTCCAACATCATCAAGCTCCGCGGCCGCAGCTCCTTCCAGAGCCCGGCTTACAACGCCGTCAAGATGATCGAGGCGGCGATGGGCGGAGACGAGTTCACCTGGCCCTCCGGCTGCTACGTCAACGAAGGCAGCTACCACAACGTGATGATGGCCATGCCGACCCTGATCGACGGGACGGGCGTCCATTTCACCATGCCGGAAGGCACCGAGACCGAAATGGCCGACCTCCAGGCTTCCTATGAGCACCTCTGCGCGATGCGGGACGAGATCATCGAGCTCGGCGTCATCCCTCCGATTTCCGACTGGAAGTCCCTCAACCCGAATCTGTAAGCTGCATCAACGTACTTCGGAGGCTTCTGCCCCGAAAAAAACGCAGGGCCGGTGCCCTGCGTTTTTCGTCGGGGTGAAAAGACTCGAACTTTCGACCCTCTGGTCCCAAACCAGATGCGCTAGCCAACTGCGCCACACCCCGATTCGGCTGCAAAGATAGTCCCGAAAAGCCGAAACGCCAAATCTTACAGCCGTTTCCGGCTGTTCATCAGCCGCACGAGCTCGATCGTCGTGTTGATGCCCAGCTTGCGGAAGATGTTGTGCTTGTGCGTCTCCACGGTGCGCTGGGAGATGGACAGCCGGTCGGCGATCTCCTTGTTGAGGAGCCCCTTGCAGCAAAGCTGCGCGATCTCGCGCTCCCTTGCGGTCAATGCCGTGTCCGGCGTCCCGGCGCCGAGCCTGTCCAGCGCTTCCGCCAGCTGCGACATTTCTTCGCTGTTGGCGCCGTCGTCCTTGCCGCCCAGGATCAGCAGCTGGTCCTTGATGCGCGCCGCTTCCGAGAGCATATAGTTGCTCCGGTTGCGCAGGTGCAGCGCGCGGACCACCAGCACCAGGGCCGCGACCAGCATGATGAACAGGGCGCCCAGCGCCTCGATCAGGTGCCGCCGGGAGCGGAGCAGCCGCTGCTGGTTCTCGATCTCCCGCTCCTTGCCGGCCAGGTCGTTCCGGATGGTGAGTTCCGCGATCTTCTGGGCGGCTTGCTGCTGGTACAGCGAGTCGGAGAGGGCCACGACGTCCTGCATATATTTGATGGCCGCGCGGGGATCCGAGTCTTCCAGGACGGCTGCAAGGTCCTGGGAGATGTTGCGCTGCAGGAGCAGGTTGCCGGTCTGCTGCGAGAGGGTCAGCCCTTCGCGCAGCGCCTGGGCCGCAGCCCGGAAGTTCCCCCGCCGGGCCGCTACCTTGCCCTGCTGCTGCTTGCACACGGACAGCGAATGCAGGTTGCCGCTCGCCGAGAACACGGCTGCAGCACGGTCCAGCAGCTCCCCGGCTTCCTGCAGCCGGCCCGTCTCCAGATAGGCTTCCGCCAGCTGGGACTGGCGCATGGCGATCTGCTGCGTCCGCCCCGCCCGCGTGTCGATGTCGAGCGCCCGGGTCGCATATTCCATGGCCTCCTCAGCCTTGCCCCGTTTCAGCAGGATGTCGGAGGCCATCCCGTAGCGGATCGCCAGGGCGGCGGATTCTCCAAGTTGTTCTTCATACGATATGGCTTCCCGGATTAGCCGCTCGGCCTCCTCGTAATTTTCCATCGACAGGAGGATGCCCGCCAGGTTGTTCAGCGACGAGGAGATGTTGCCGGGGTCGCCGCTCTTGAGGTCCAGTTCATAGCACTCCTGCTGCGCCTCGAGGGCGCTGGAGAAGGCACCCAGGCGCGTGTAGGAGATCGACAGCAGGCTCAGGCAGTCGGCCAGCGCCGTTTCGTCCCCTGCCTCACGAAGCTCGGGGAGCGCATCTTCGATCACGCTCGCCGTCTGCCGGAAGTCATTCTTGTCGAAATATGCTTCCGCTTGTTCGATGACCTCCTCAGGAGAGAACAGAGCCAGCAGGAAGAGGAGAAATGCTTGTACCATAGCTTGGATCGGGGTGTAAAATTGACAATTGCAAATATACGAATTTGTACGTAGCGATCTACGTAAGGGTACGTATAATTTACGTAGTACGTACTTTTGCGTATGTATACGCGCGTTTTATTCGGTCCAGAAGGGTTATCTTTATTTCCGGATTTAAAACTATATGCCCTATGACTGTAATTCCGGATCAATCAGAAATGAAGTGCATGGAATACCTTCCGCCCTGCTGCGAGGTGTTCGATGTCAAGGCCGAAGGCGTGGTCTGCGCCAGCGGCGGTGGTGAAGACATGGAGTGGCTCCCTTAAAACAGAAAGCGTATGAAGAAGATACAGTTTGTTCTGCTGACTGCCGGGCTGGTGGCCCTGGCGGTGGCGTGTGAGAAACAGCCGGCTGCTTCCGAACCGGAGGCCGGCGAGCGGGTGACGACCATTTCCGCTTCCATTGAAGGTGCGGGCACCAAGGTGGCAATCGCCGATGCCGACGGGAAATTCTCCTGGTCGGCGGGAGACAAAATAGCCGTCTGGGGGACTGGCCGCGGCTATGTGATGTCTGATGCGCTGACGGCATCCGGTACCTCTGCTGATTTTGCCTTTACCGATTACACTCTCTATGATGAGGAACGGGCAAATTATGCTGTCTATCCTGTCGAGATCAAGGATGACGGGTATTATACTGCTTCAGATTTGAGAATCAAGATGCCAAGTGGATACAAAATTACGGATCTGGATGACACGGAGTATGCTCCCGTCCCGATGATCGCGGTCAATACGGCCGAGGCCGGCCTCTCCTTCAAGCATCTTGGCGCGCTGATCCGCGTGACGGTCAAGGATGTTCCACCGACAACGAACTCGCTTTGGGTGACGTTCGAGAAGAAGGTTACCGGGAGTTTCGCAGTCAATCTGACAGACCCGGCCAATCCGTATATCGAAACTGCGGACGGAAATCTGTCCAATACCGTGATTACATTCGACCTTCCGTCACCGCTCACCACGATGAGCGACGTGGTGCTCAACATTCCCGTCCCGACCGGAAACGTGGGCGCCTTCTATGTCGAGGCGTATGATGGAGGAGACCTGCTGATGAGGACCCGCCAGACGTCCGGCGTCACAATGGCCCGCAAGCAGGGCCGGAAGGCGATGGCCTCCCTGCCGACGTTCTCCGTGAGCACCACCGCCAAGGTCGTCTTCGCGCCCGGAAATCTGCAGGCAGTGACGTTGAACAACGGCGCCGACTGGTACTGGGAATTTGCGCACAGTCAGTATGCGTTCGTCGGCGGCGGGGGTTATGGCAACGAAACCATCAACGGGAATGGCACCCTTTCCTCCACAAGCGGCACCGTGGACCTCTTCGGCTGGAGCACGGCAGACACATACTTTGGCATTCACCAGTCGACGGATTCAATTAATGATTACGAGGGGGATTTCGTCGATTGGGGGGCGAATCAGATCGGGCCCTATGCGGCGAATACGTGGAGGTCGTTGTCAACCAGCGACTGGAATCATTTGCTCGATAACCGCTCCGCTTCGAAGGTCGGGGAGACCGACAATGCCCGCTATGTCAAGGCGAAAGTGGTGGATAAGGCAGGTATCATTCTGTTCCCGGATCAATACACGCACCCGAGCGGCGTAGGCCTTCCGGCCGGGATCAATGATCCAACAAGTCCATTCAACGCAACTCAATACAGCTCGGAATATTGGGAGAAAATGGAGTTGGCCGGCTGTGTCTTCCTCCCTGCTGCGGGATACCGCTACGCGACAACATTGACAAATGTAGGGTCCCAGGGAGAGTATTGGACGGCGAATAGTGACGGTAAGAAAAACGCCTATCGCGTGAGTATTACAGACGGAGGGTTTGGCTATAGTTCCAACATTCGCGCTGAAGGGCGGTCCGTCCGCCTGGCACGAACGGTCACTTATTAGCATCCTGTCCTTGCCCGGAGGCTCCATCCTCCGGCAGGGCTTCCAACAGCAGTTCAAAGAGGCGGGGCTTGGCGTAGCGGTCGAGCTCCGCTTCTTCGATCCAGAAGTAGCCCTCCGGCAGCGCCGGCTCCGCTGCCGGCTCCCACAGGTAGAAATCCACCAGCAGCGTCCGGTGGGTCAGCTGGTGGCGGACGCCCGCCCGCAGCAGCTGCGGTGCCGCTTCCCGGGCACGTTCAGATACGTTTCCGTGCCCGGGGACCGTTTTTTTCGCTTCCCGGGCACAGATTGGCATGTTTCCGTGCCCGGCAGCCGCTGTTTGCCGGTTGTCGTCGACAATCGGCTCGTAGAGCCCTTGCCAGATATCGCCCGGACCCCGCTTGCGGATGGCGGTGCGGCCGCGGAAGCGGACGTAGACGTAGTCGAAGCGGCGCGTCTGCACGGCGGCGGCCTTCTGCATGACGGGCAGGCGGTCTACGGCGCCGGCGGCGAGCGCCGCGCAGCTGCCGGAGAGCGGACAGAGCAGGCAGGCCGGGGCGGCGGGGGTGCATTGCATGGCGCCGAAGTCCATCATGCCCTGGTTGAAGTCCCCCGGCCGGCCGGGAGGCAGCAGCGACTGCGCCAGGGCGGTGAATTCCTTGCGGGCGGCGGTGGAGCCGACGGGCGTGGCGATGCCGAAATGGCGTGCCAGCACGCGGTAGACATTGCCGTCCACGACGGCGGCGGGCAGCCCGAACGCGATGGAGCCGATGGCCGCGGCGGTGTAGTCGCCGACTCCCTTGAGGGCGCGTATCCCCTCCAGCGTGTCGGGGAAGCGGCCCAGCGCCGCGACCTGCTTCGCCGCGGCATGCAGGTTGCGGGCGCGGCTGTAGTAGCCCAGCCCCTGCCAGAGGCGGAGCACCTCGTCCTCGCTCGCGGCGGCGAGCGCCGCCACGTCGGGGAAAGCGGCCATGAAACGCTCCCAGTAGGCGCGTCCCTGCGCGATGCGCGTCTGCTGCAGGATGATCTCGCTCAGCCAGACGGCATAGGGATCGCGCGTGCGGCGCCAGGGAAGATCCCGGGCGTTGGCGTCGTACCAGGAGAGGATGGTTTCGGCAAAAGAGGACATCGTCCCGCAAAGTTCCGTATTTTTTTGTATTTTTGCGATTGGTATAATCGAATTTGACGTGAAAAAGATCCTGGTTCTCCTCTGTCTCGCCGCCCTCCTGGGCGGGCAGGCCGCCTACGCACAGTCGGAATGGAACGCCGGCATGGGTTACGCTTCGACGAAGTTTAGCGGCGTGGACTGCTCTCCATTCCTGAATTCGCGCACCCTGACGGGCTTCTACGCCGGCATCAGCCATGAGTTCTACTTCTCCGCGCTGGCCGGGCTGACCTTCGAGCCGGGGCTCCAGTTCTATTATCTGTCCGGGCGCAACAGCAACGACAGCAAGCCGAAGTTCATCAAGATGCACTACCTGTCGCTGCCCCTGGATGTCAAGTACACCTTCGAGCTGTCCCCGTCGCTGATGGCGAGCTTCTTCGCCGGCCCCGTGCTGAACGTGGGCGTGGCGGGCAACCTCTATAACAAGAACACCTTTGTCACGACCAAGGACCTCAGCGACCTGATGCACCCGCTGAGCCGGGTCAATCTCCAGTGGAACGTGGGCGCCGCCGCAACCATCGCCACGGCCGTGCAGCTGCGCGTCAGCTATGCGATGGGCATCAGCCGCCTGGTCCCCGAGCAGGAGATCCACAACAACACGTTCTCGGTCGGCGTCGGATTCCTGTTCTAGCGATGCACGTCGTCCTGGTCATCCTCGCCATCCTCCTCGGCGTCGTCGGCATCATCGGCAGCGTCGTGCCGGGCATTCCCGGTCCGCCCATCAGCTGGATCGGCATCCTCGTCATGTATTTCCTGAAGGGGACCAACGGCGCCGGCGAGCCCATGTCGCTGACGCTCCTGCTCGTGCTGCTGGGCGTGACGATTGCCGTGACGATCATCGACTACATCGTCCCCGCCTGGTTCACCAAGCTCACCGGCGGCAGCAAGTATGCGTCCTGGGGCGCCATCCTCGGCCTGCTCGCGGGACTCATCTTCCCGCTGCCCTTCGGCATGATCGTGACCTCGCTGCTGGGCGCCTTCGCCTTTGAGCTCATCTTCGCCGGCAAGGGCCCCGGCTCCTCGGTCAAGGCTTCGCTGGGAGCCTTCCTGGGCTTCCTGTCGGGCACGGGGATCAAGCTCATCGCCTCCGCGGTGATGATGTACTATATCATCGTCTATATCTAGAAAGCGCCCACGACCAGGTTCCAGATGAGGAACCGGGCGATCTTGCCGACCAGCAGCAGCACGAAGGTCCAGAACGGCTGGGTACGGTAGAAGCCCAGCGCCAGCACCAGCACGTCCCCGATCACGGGCACGCCGCTGACGAGGCCCAGCCAGGCGCCGTATTTCGCCACGGACTTCTGGTGCTTCTCGAGCTTCTCGTGGCTGACCTTGAGCCATTTCTCGATCCATTCCCACTTGCCGAGCCAGCCCAGCCCGTAAGTGAAAAGGCTGCCGACCCAGCTGCCGGCCGTGCCGGCGATCAGGCAGCCCGCCGGATCCTTGGTCGCCGCCAGGATGGCGATGTACAGGGCATCCGAACTGAACGGGAAAATGGACGCGGCGAGCGCGCTTCCGAGAAACAGGCCCAGCAGGCCCAGGCTCTGCAACCACTCCATATCCTCTACACGAACTGGCCGTCCTGCATGGTGAGAGTGCGGTCGCACAGGGCGGCGAGGGCGGGGTCGTGGGTGACGATCACGATCGTCTGCCCGAGCCGCTCGCGCAGCGAAAACAGGAGGCGGTGGATTTCCTGCTTGGTGACGGAATCGAGGTTGCCGGTGGGCTCGTCGGCGAAGAGCACGGCGGGGTCGTTGACGAGGGCGCGGGCGATGGCCACGCGCTGCTGCTCGCCGCCGGACAGCTCGGCGGGCTTGTGGTCCAGCCGGGCCTCCAGGCCCACTTCGCCCAGCAGGCGGACGGCCTTGGCGCGCGCCTCCTTCATGGGGGCCCCGGCGATCAGCGCCGGGATCATGACGTTCTCCTCGGCGGAGAACTCCGGCAGCAGGTGGTGCGCCTGGAAGACGAAGCCGATCCGCCGCCCGCGGAAGGCGGCCAGCGCGTCGCCCTGCAGGTGCAGGACGTCCACCCCGTCGATGCTCAGGCTGCCGCCGTCCGGCGACAGGAGCGTGCCGAGGATCTGCAGGAGGGTGGACTTGCCGGCGCCGGATGCGCCCATGATGGACACGACCTCATGCGCTTCCGCGCAGAAATCGATCCCCTTCAGGACCTCCAGGGTCCCGAAACGCTTGTGGATGTCGCGGGCTTCGATGATCATGGCGCAAAGGTAGCAATTTCTGCCGACATTACCCGACCTGCAGGACGGCGTCCGCCCGGGCGCTGATGGCGTCGCGGTGGGAGATGAACAGCAGGGTCCGGCTGCCGTGGTAGCGGGTGTAGAGCCGGTCGAGCAGGGTGGCTTCCGTCCCGGCGTCAAGCGCCGAAGTGGCCTCGTCGAGGATCAGTATGCCGCCTTCGCGCAGCAGGGCGCGGGCGATGGCGATGCGCTGGCACTGTCCCTCGCTGAGTCCGCTCCCCGTCTCCCCGCAAGGGGTGTCCAGCCCTTCGGGCAAATCGTAGACGAAGTCGGCGACCGCGGTGTGCAGCGCTTCGCGCAAATCCGCTTCGGAGGCGTCCGCGCGGGCGAGCAGCAGGTTGTCGCGGATGCTGCCGCTGAACAGCGAATTGCCCTGCGGCACGTAGAGGAAATTGCCGCGCAGCCCCGGCCCGGCCGGGAATTCCCCTTCGGGCGCGTAGAGCGTTACGCTGCCTGCGGCGGGCTGCAGCAGGCCGAGCACGAGCCGGCTGAGGGTGCTCTTGCCGGCACCGGTGGGCCCCATGATGACCGTCATGCTGCCCGGCGTGAAATCGTGGCTGAAGCCGGTGAGGACCGGTTCCGGCCGCTCGGGGTAGGTGAAGGTCACGCCGCTGAGGCGGACGCCCGGCGCACCGGACAGGGCGACCGGCGCGTCGCCGCGCTCCTGCTCCAGCCCCTGCAGGTCCATCAGCCGCTCCACGGAAGTGGCGGCGTGGATGAAGGCGGGCACCTGGTGCGCGAGCTCCGCGATCGGCCGCTGCACCTGCCCGACGAGCTGCAGGAAGGCCGTCATCATGCCGAAGGTCACGGCGCCGCTCTTGATGCCCAGCACGCCCCACAGGAAGGCGGCGGCGTACCCGCCCATGAAGCCGAAGATCATGAAGCCGCGGGCCACGGCGTTGTACCTGATGCGCGAGTCCGTCTGGTCCTGCACGTCTTTCTGGAGCAGGCCCAGCCGGGTCATGACGCGCTCCGCCCCGATCAGGGTCAGCACGACGATGCGTTTCTGGAGGTTCTCCTGCATCAGCTGCTGGACCTCCGCCTCCTGCCCGCGGATGCGCTCGGTGAGCGCGCGAAGTTTTCGGAAGAACATGCGCGAACCCACGACGGCGGCGACCATCAGGATGATGAGCACCCAGAGCAGGTTCGGCGCCATCAGCATCAGGTAGACGGACGCCGCGATCAGCTGGATGACGGTGACGACGACCGACGGGACGCGGGTGCATAGCAGTTCGGTGACCACGCGCACGTCCTCTTCGAGCCGGTTCACGGCATCGCCGCTGCGATATGCCTCGAGCCCGGTCCAGCTGCTGTGCAGCACGCGGGCGAAGGTGTCCTGGCGCAGGCCGTTGCCGGTGCGCACCGAATTGTAGTTCTCCCAGGCGGAAGCGGCCACGGAGCAGATCAGCTGGAGCAGCATCACGCCCAGCAGGATGCCGATGTGCAGGGGGAGCGGGGCGTCCAGCTCGCCGGTGGCGATGTCCACGAGGCGCTTGCAGATCCACACGAAAGCCAGCGAGGCGGCGATGCGCACCACACCGATGAGCACGCTGACGAGGATCCGCCCCCGCGCGGGACGGGCCATGGGCTGCAAGCCCAGGAGGATCTGTCGGAGGGGAATCATTTGTGCCGGAGGTCTTTGAAAATGCGGCCGAAGCCGTTGAAGATGGTCGCCACGAAGGAGCGCCAGGCCTCTCCCGGGGCGATGCGGAACATCTGCAGGAAGCGGATGATGTGGAGGTGGAGCGAATAGGCCTTGCCGGCGAGGTATCCCTTCGGGCGCTCGCGCCGGGGCCGCTTGCCCCGTCCGAAATTGCCCTCGGAGAGGATGATGGCAAGGACCCGCCGGGACTTGTCATAGCGGGCGGGGTCGTAAAAGGGAAGTTCATGCTCCGGCAGGCCGAGGTCGTGTACGGCGATGCAGCCGAAGAGCTGCCAGGGGAGGAGCAGGCGCATGCCGTCCAGCATGGCGCGCAGGCGCTCCCGGTCGATCCGGTCCTGCCGCCTGTGCAGCAGCAGCGTCCAGTCGCAGAGCTGGCGGAAACCGATGCCCCCTTCGATGAAATGGTGCCAGGCGTGGAAGAAGAGGTAGAAGGCGTTGAACGTGTCTTCCGGCGTGTCCACACGGACGCCGCCGAAGTCGAGCGGGACGAGGCCGTGCCGCAGCCCGTCGGCTTCCATGGCCCGGTAGACACGGGTCAGGCGGCGGGTGGGGAGGAGCATCGTGTGCTGGTGCAGCTCGAGCTCGGCCTGGCCGATCCAGAGCTCCCAGTGCTTGCCGAGCAGCTCGTCGTCCACCTTGTCGGCCAGGGGCGTGAGCACGCGCACGGCCTCCTCGAGGCGTTCGGGGCCGATGTAGATATCGATGTCGCCGCATTCGCGCAATTGCGGATCCGGGTAGTTGCGCGCGGCGCCCTGTCCCTTCAGCAGCACGGCGGGAATGCCCGCCTGCCGGAGAGTGCCCAGCCCCTGCGCCACGGCGGCGTCCAGCATCTGATGGGTGGACAGGAGGCGGAGCAGCAGCTCCTTCATGCGCGCGGCCGTCTCCTCCGGGAGGGCCGCGCCGCAACGCAGCATCGCTTCGAAGACCAGCCCGCGGGTTTTCTGGCGGTTGGCAAGCTCCAATATGCCGGAAAGAGATCCTTCGGCAAGCTCAGGATGACATCCTCCCCACAGGGCGTACCGCAGCCAGGACAGATATGCCTGTTCCTCCGTCATCCTTCGACCAGTCCGGCTTCCCGCCAGGAGGCCAGCAATTTGTCCACGTCGGCGCGCGCCTGCGCGTCATCCACGTCGTAGCGCTCCGTCAGCAGTCCGACCAGGTCCTCCGGCGTGAAATCCTTGCCCTCCACCTGCTCCCACAGGTAGGCGGCCGTCGCGTTGAGCGACACCACCCGGCTGAAGTCGACCCGGGCGAGGCCTTCCCCGGTGACGATGTGCTCCCCGCACAGCGTGCGCAGCACCAGTCCATCCAACAATCTCATGGTCATAATTACAATAATCCGACGCAAATATACACAAAATCCCCCCTTCCGTGTTGTCAATGTCCGGGAAAAGCGGACATTGAAAGCAAAAACGGCCTATTTTGACGTCAATGTCCGGAAAACCGGGACATTGACGTCACGTATTGTCCTGCGCAAATTAATTGCTATCTTTGTGGACTTACGGAACAAAACCAAAAACCAAAGATACATGAAGAATCCTATCAGTGTCCTCAACCACGCGGCGGACAACATTCGCATCCTCGCCGCCAGTGCAGTGGAGAAAGCCAAAAGCGGCCACCCGGGCGGAGCCATGGGCGGCGCCGACTTCATCAACGTACTCTACAGCGAGTACCTCACCTACGACCCGGAGAACCCGACCTGGGCCGGCCGCGACCGTTTCTTCCTCGATCCCGGCCACATGGCCCCCATGCTCTACAGCCAGCTGTGCCTGACCGGCAAATACAGCCTTGACGAGCTGGCCAACCTGCGCCAGTGGGGCTCCCCGACCACGGGACACCCCGAATTCGACATCGTCCGCGGCATTGAGAATACGTCCGGCCCGCTCGGCCAGGGCCATGCCTATGCCGTCGGCGCCGCCATCGCGGCCAAGTTCCTCGCGGCCCACACGGGCAACCCGACCTTCGCGAAGGAGACGGTCTACGCCTACATATCCGACGGCGGCGTGCAGGAGGAGATCTCCCAGGGCGCAGCCCGCATCGCGGGGACGCTGGGCCTGGACAACCTCATCATGTTCTATGACTCCAACGACATCCAGCTCTCCACCGAGACCCGCGAGGTCATGAACGAGGACACGGCCGCCAAGTACCGTGCCCTTGGCTGGGACGTCCAGGAGATCAACGGCAACGACGCCGCGCAGGTGCGCGCCGCCATCGAGAAGGCCAAGGCCGTCACCGGCAAGCCCGCCCTCATCATCGGCAAGTGCATCATGGGCAAGGGCGCCCTCAAGGAGGACGGCTCCAGCTACGAGCGCAACTGCAAGACCCACGGCGCGCCCCTCGGCGGCGACGCCTACAAGAATACGGTCAAGAACCTGGGCGGCGACCCGGAGAATCCTTTCGTCATCTTCGACGACGTCAAGGAGCTCTACGCCAAGCGCGCCGAGGAGCTGAAGGGGATCGTGGCCGCCCGCTACGCCGAGGAGAAGGCCTGGGCCGCCGCCAACTCCGACAAGGCCGTGCAGCTGGCCGGATGGTTCAGCGGCAAGGCCCCGCAGATCGACTGGAGCAAGGTCGTCCAGAAGGACAACGACGCCACGCGTTCCGCATCCGCGGCCTGCCTGGGCCAGCTCGCGGAGCAGGTCCCGAACATGATCTGCGCCTCCGCCGACCTGTCCAACTCCGACAAGACCGACGGCTTCCTCAAGAAGACCCGCGCCTTCCATGCCGGCGATTTCTCCGGCGCTTTCTTCCAGGCCGGCGTCGCCGAGCTCACGATGGCCTGCTGCTGCATCGGCATGGCCCTGCACGGCGGCGTCATCCCCGCCTGCGGCACTTTCTTCGTGTTCTCCGACTACATGAAGCCGGCCGTCCGCATGGCCGCGCTGATGGAGATCCCGGTCAAGTTCATCTGGACCCATGACGCCTTCCGCGTCGGCGAAGACGGCCCGACCCACGAGCCCGTCGAGCAGGAGGCCCAGATCCGCCTGATGGAGAAGCTCAAGAACCATCACGGCCGCAACTCCGTGCTGGTGCTGCGTCCCGCGGACGCGAAGGAGACCACCGAGGCCTGGGCGCTGGCCATGGCCAACATGTCCACCCCGACGGCCCTCATCCTTTCCCGCCAGAACATCGCCAACCTCCCCGAGGGCAATGACTACGGCCAGGTGGCCAAGGGCGGCTACATCGTGGCCGGCTCCGACGCGGATCCCGACGTCATCCTCGTGGCCTCCGGCTCCGAAGTCTCCACCCTGGAGGCGGGAGCGAAGCTGCTGCGCGCCGACGGCAAGAAGGTGCGCGTGGTGAGCGTCCCGTCCGAGGGCCTCTTCCGCCAGCAGAGCAAGGAGTACCAGCAGAGCGTCCTGCCTGCCGGCGTCAGGAAATTCGGCCTCACCGCCGGCCTGCCCGTCACGCTGCAGGGGCTTGTCCCCGAGGCGGAGGGCACCGTGTGGGGGCTTGAGTCCTTCGGCTTCTCCGCCCCTTACAAGGTCCTGGACGAGAAGCTCGGCTACACCGCCGAGAATGTCTGCGCACAGGTGAACAAACTCTTCTAGTCCTCCCGTATGCGTCACATCCGCAACTTCTGCATCATCGCCCACATCGACCACGGCAAGAGCACGCTGGCCGACCGTCTGCTCGAACTGACGCAGACCCTGGGAGCGCGCGACATGGAGAACCAGGTCCTGGACGACATGGACCTGGAGAAGGAGAAGGGCATCACGATCAAGAGCCATGCGATCCAGATGACGCATACCTATCAGGGAGAGACCTACAAGCTCAACCTCATCGACACCCCGGGCCACGTGGACTTTTCCTACGAGGTGTCCCGGTCCATCGCCTCCTGCGAGGGCGCCCTGCTTGTCGTGGACGCCTCGCAGGGCGTCCAGGCGCAGACGATCTCCAACCTCTACATGGCCATCGACCACGGGCTGGAGATCATCCCCGTGCTCAACAAGATCGACATGGAGTCCGCGCAGGTGGAGGTCGTGACCGACGAGATCTGCGACCTCCTCGGATGCAAGCCCGAGGAGGTCTTCAAAGTCTCGGCCCGCACGGGCGAAGGCGTGGCGCCCATCCTGGACGCCATCGTCGAGCGCATCCCGGCGCCGCAGGGCGACCCGGACGGGCCGCTCCAGGCGCTCATCTTCGACTCCGTGTTCAACTCCTTCCGCGGGGTGATCGCCTATTTCAAGATCAAGAACGGCTCCATCCGCAAGGGCGACAAGGTCAAGTTCTTCGCCACCGGCCAGGACTACGAAGTGGAGGAGGTGGGCATCCTGAAGATGAAGCTCGTCCCGACCGGGGAGATCGGCTGCGGCGACGTGGGCTACGTGATCACGGGCATCAAGAGCGCCGCCGAGGTCAAAGTGGGCGACACGATCACCCACGTGGCGCGTCCCTGCGCCGAGGCCATCGCCGGCTTCGAGGAAGTCAAGCCCATGGTTTTCGCGGGTATGTACCCGGTGCAGGCCGACAAGTTCGAGGAGCTGCGCGCCGTGCTGGAGAAGTTCCAGCTCAACGATGCCTCCTTCGTGTACGAGCCGGAGAGCTCGCTCGCCCTCGGAAGCGGCTTCCGCTGCGGCTTCCTCGGGCTGCTGCACCTCGAGATCGTGCAGGAGCGGCTCTTCCGCGAATTCGACATGGACGTCATCACCACGGTGCCCAACGTCTCCTACAAGGTGTACACGACGCAGGGCGAAGTGGTGGACGTGCACAACCCCTCCGGGCTGCCGCCCCAGACGCTCATCGACCACATCGAGGAGCCGTACATCCGCGCCCAGATCATCTCCAAGTCCGATTTCTTCGGGCCCATCATGAAGCTCTGCCTGGACCGCCGCGGCACCCTCATCGGCCAGCACTACATCACCGCCGACCGCGTGGAGCTGACCTACGACATGCCCCTGTCGGAGATCGTCTTCGACTTCTACGACAAGCTCAAGACCATCTCCAAGGGCTATGCATCATTCGATTACCACGTGACGGGGTTCCGCCCGGCGAAGCTCGTCAAGCTGGACATCCTGCTCAACGGCGACCCGGCTGACGCGTTGTCCACCCTCATCCACGAGGACAACGCCTACACCTTCGGGCGCAAGATGTGCGAGAAGCTCAAGGACCTGATCCCCCGCCAGCAGTTCGACATCCCCATCCAGGCCGCCATCGGCGCCAAGATCATCGCCCGCGAGACCGTGCGCCAGGTGCGCAAGGACGTGACCGCCAAGTGCTACGGCGGCGACGTCACGCGCAAGCGCAAACTCCTCGAGAAGCAGAAGGAGGGCAAGAAGCGCATGCGCCAGATCGGCACCGTCCAGGTCCCCCAGAGCGCCTTCATGGCCGTGCTGAAGCTGGATTCCTGAATGTCATTCCGGGCTTGACCCCGGAGTCCCTTTACCAGATATCCCCTTTAAGGGTGATTGCGCCGGTCTTCGCCAGGAGGCTCAGTTTGGACACGGCCACATTCTCTATGCTGATAAAGTGTCCGTACCCGCTTAGTGCCGTCGTGGCGGGAATGCTCTTTGTCCCCGTATAGGTGGCGTTGTCACTCCCCTTGACCACGAAAGTGTAAACGTCATCATCAATAGCGATAAGTGGGTCGTGATCGGCGTATTCGTTGCGCAGGGACATATAGAGCCAATCGGCCGTTGCACTGGCGCTCACCACGGAGACGGACCCGAAGGCCGAAGTCCAGGCCGAGCCGTTGTAACTGCGCGATTGAACCAGCTTGTTGTGACTGGAAGAAACCGTGAATTGCTTCACGCTCAGCGGATTATCAGACGATGTGAACTTGACCCGGTAGATGCTCTGCTGGTTGGCGAAAGATGCATCGTCCGTGGTGATGGTCTTCGCACTGCCATCCACGGCAGACACCGTCACGTCGGCCAGCGCATAATCATACTTCGTCGCCAGGGTGCCGCTAGCGGACGGTGCCGAGCCGTCCTGTCCGGAGTAATCCCAGATGGCGCGGGGATAGAGCAGTGTCAGCGTGCTCCCGCCCGTCACGCCGGTCACGGAGGTCAGCGCCCCTGCCAGCGTGGCCCTCGTATTGATCGAGGGATTGACAGTAGCGGTTAGGTTGCCGAGTGATTCGGCTGCACCATTCTTCAGGAACACGGCGACCAGATCGCCTGTAGTCCACGTCGCCGAAAGCTTTCCGTCGGTCTCGATGTTCAGCGCCTTGGTGTCGGCGCCCTTCACCGCCTCCAGCGTCATGCGCCATTCGTCCTGCTCCGCCGGCTTTTCTTTCGGCTCCTCGAACGGTTCCTTCTGGCATCCGGCCAGAACCAAGAGCCCCGCGCCCAGCAGGGATATTGTCATTTCGAGCTTGTCGAGAAATCTCCTATTCCACATAATATGCCTTGTTTGCCGGGATCGTGTCTCCCGTGTATTCATAAAAACCGAACTCGTCCCCGACCTTGCCGAGCACGTAAACCTTCTGGCTCCCCGTGATCAGGCTGGTTCTGAGCGTCTCCGCAGCGGTCCCGTGAAGGATGTTGTCCGACTCCGCCGTCATCGTCGAGGCATCGAGTTTCGTCAGCGTGATGGCCGCAGCATCGGACATGATGACGACCGGAGTGCCAGCCGGGATCTCGCTGCCGTCGCCCACGAGGTAGAGCCCCTTGTCGGCCTTCATCGTGAAGGCCTGCTCTCCATTCGGAAGCGAGTAGCTCAATGAAGGATGGTAGAAGGTGCACCAGTTTTTCGCCAAGCCGTTCAGTGTGGCCGCGTTGGCGGTAATTGCCAGTTCGGCACTTTCTGTCCAGGTCGCCGTGACGGTCACGTCGCCGGCAGGCATCGTGAGTACGTCTCCGTTAAGAGTTCCTGCAGTGACTGTATAACCGGCGAATCCCGAATAACCCACTGGAACTGTGCCATGGCCGAGAGTGACCTCTGTGCCTTCGGTATAGTAGCTGGCGGAAGTGTCACTGACAATCGCAGCCGTGCCGACGGTCGCCCCACCGGCGAGGGTAAGCCCGTAAATCACCTGCATCGAGAAATTCGCGTGGTCCTCGTAATCATTCACTTTGTTGACAATGTCAGCCCAAAGGCTGGCAGTAAGGTAATCGGCCGATCGGACGTTGAAAACCCGGGCTGTGTAAGGTTCTTCAGTATCAACCCAAAATGCCGAGTAGCCTAGTGTTGGCGGAGTCCTCCCCAGGAGATGGACACTTGCCAGTTTCGTACACGCTAAAAAAGCAGAATTACCAATGCTTGTGACACTTGCAGGAATGGTGATTGAGGTTAAGGCTATGCATCCTTCAAAGGCGCTTTCGCCAATGTTCGTGACGCTGGAGTGGATATTGACGGCTGTCAACTTACTGCAGTTTGAAAAGGCATTGTTGCTTATGGAAGTAATGCTGGCGGGAATGGAAACGGAGGTGATTCTGCTCCCGGAAAAGGCTTGCTCTGCAAAAGACACGACGCCATCCCTGAAATTACTGACGTCACCAGTGACACCATTGGCGCTCAAGACCACATTCCCGACATACAGAATTTGACCCGAAGGTTGATCATTTCGCCACTTGGTCTGGAAGAAAGCATCAAACCCAATGGAAGTGATGCCAGCACAGCCAGTAATAGTTGCAAGATTGAAACAATTATAAAAAACTCTATTACCAAGAGTATTCACATTATCCGGAATATTTATCTCTGTAATACCAGAACACTGGTAAAAAGCAAGGTTACCGATGGACTCGACATCACAGCCGATAGAAACACTGCTAATAGCACTAATAGCAAAAAAAGAGCACTTACCGATGCTGGTCACGCCATCTTCGACGACAACGTGAGCTATTTGGGACCTATAGTTTCCCCATGGTGTGACGCTGGGGTCATTACTTCCGGGATAAGTATTGTTCATTGGGCCGTTGCCGCTGATGGTGAGGGTGCCGTTGGCGGGGTTGAAGGTCCATGTCACGTTTTTCCCGTCATTCACGTTCGGGTCGCCGCAATAGCCTGTGGGGTTCGATTGTGCCCGGGCGTTTTGTCCTATCGTCAACGCTGCGAAGGTCAGCAGCGCGGAGAGAATGAGATTGAAACTGTTCTTTTTCATCTTGCGCTGCGATTTAGGGGATGTTGATCGGATCATAGTACTGGCGGTCACCGCTGCCACAGATGATCCCCTCGGTTTTCACCTCGATGACCTCCGTCGCCGGGGCCACGTAGGGTTGTTTGTTGATGGTTTCTATCATGGTGATACACTTTTCCGAGTGCTAAAGATAATCATTCTTCCCGAAACTCCTGCCCTGCCGCATCAAAATCAAAAAAAAGACGGAGGGAATAAATCTGCCCGCCCCGCCGGGTCAAAGGGACAAAATGGCACTTTGAACGCCCTTGAATTTTATTGTCCACGGACAATGAAATCAGCAGAAAACGATTTTTATTGTTTGCGGACAACATTTTTACTAATTTTGTGCGTGCAGCGCTATGATATCTGCATCTCACAATTTTTCCCTATGATCCGTCATTTTCAAGTCGCAGGGCTGATATTTTCGCTCGATCTGCCGGAAGGCCATCCGGCGGAGGAGCGGCTGCATAACTATGATCTGTTTATAATAACGTCGCTCCCCGGCAGGCAGCCCCTGAAAACGTCCGGCTTTGCCGGACCCCTCCCATCTGACGATGGGCCCCTCCCTCTTACGATGCCGAGGGTGGCACGGTTTTCTGGGGCTGCTGCCGGGGGAGCTCCGATATTTGAACTGAACGTTATTGACGAGCGCCCGGAAGGGCCGCGGGAGGCGCTTTTCCGGGCGAAGGAAGAGAGCGGGGAGCCGGTGGTGGGCCTGTTCCGTCAGGGAGACGGCTACCTCGCGGAGTTTGCGCCCGTGCCCGGCGCGCCGGTGTGCGGGGTGCTGCAGATGAGCGGGGATTTCCGTTCCGGGCGGCTTTGGACCGGCGGTTCTCCCTCCGGGCAGGCATTTGCCGTCAACAACGCGCTGATGCTGCTGTTCGCCTTTGCCTCCGCGCCTTTCTCCGCCCTGGAGATGCACGCTTCCGTGGTGACGCGCGGCGGGCGGGGGTTCCTGTTTCTCGGCCGCAGCGGCACCGGCAAGAGCACCCACAGCCGCCTGTGGCTGGAGCATGTCGACGGCACGGAGCTGCTCAACGACGACAATCCCGTGCTGCGCGTGGTGGACGGCGTCGCCCGCGTGTACGGTTCGCCGTGGAGCGGCAAGACGCCCTGCTACAAGGCGCAGGACGTGCCCGTCGGCGCCATCGTGCGCCTGTCCCAGGCTCCGCAGAACCGGATCGTGCGGCTGGGCGCCGTGCAGGCCTACGCCTCCGTGATGGCCTCCTGCTCGGGTTTCCGCCCCATCCGGGCCATTGCCGACGCGCAGCATGAGACGCTCTCCGCCATCGCCGCCGGCGTGCCCTGTTACCATTTGGAATGCCTGCCGGACGCAGCTGCCGCCCGGCTTTGCCAACAGACTGTCGATGGATAGGCGTTCCTTGCCCAACGATGTCCTCCTCGGGGAGGTCGCGGCCGTCCTGGGCGAAGGCCGTGAGGCGGTGATCATCCCTACGGGAAACAGCATGCTGCCCTTCATCCGGGGCGGTGTGGACCGTGTGGTGCTTCGCCGGCAGGAGGGTGTCGCCGTCGGCGACATCGTGCTCGTGAAGATCGGCGAGCGCTACATCCTTCACCGCGTCATCGCCCGGGAAGGGGACGCCCTCACCCTGATGGGCGACGGCAACGTCCGCGGCACGGAATCCTGCCGCACGGAAAACGTCATCGGCACCGTCGCGGAGATCATCCGCCCTTCCGGGTGTGTCCGCATTCCCGGCCGCGCCCGTCTCTGGCGCATGCTCAAACCCATCCGCCGCTACCTGCTCGCCCTCTGGCGCCGGCTTTCCCGATAAGTTTCTTCCTATCATCCATCTCGCCTGAAAGTGTCGTCAATGTCCCCGTTTCCCGGACATTGACGTCAAAAAAGGCCGAAAATGCTTTCAATGTCCGTTTTTTCCGGACATTGACGACAGTAAAGTGCAATTAAACGTTTAAATGGGGCCTTCTCCCGGGAGGAATCTTGCGGAATCCCGCCAGAATGATACCTTTGCAAAAAACCTGGGCTATGAAAAGGCTTTTTTATTATCTGGTGTCCACGGACCATCTGTCGGAACGGCTCTGGTTCCGGGACGATGAGGATTTCAAGGTTGGGATGAACTATGTCGCCATCCTCGCCGCCAGTGCCAACGTCCGGATCCTGGCTTTCATCCTGATGTCCAACCATGTTCATTTCGTCCTGGAAGGAGACCCCGGGGACATCGCCGCTTTTGTGACGGAGTTCAAGCGGCGGTACAGCAAATATTATCAGCGGAAATATGGCATCCGGGAATTCCTGCGGGAGAACGGTGTGGACATCCGTCCGGTCGGACGGGACGGGGAGGCCCTGGAGCGGGCCATCGCCTATGTGCAGATGAATTGCGTCGCGGCGAACATCTGCGCGCACCCTTCCCAATACCCTTGGGGGACGGGGCCGCTTTTCTTCAATGCCGCAAGACCTGCTGGAACGCCTCTCCATTCCCTTTCGCGGCGGGCGCAGGTCCGGACGCTCAACAGCAACGCCATTCTCCCCCGGTCTTTCAGGATAACCGATGCCGGGTTTGTCGATCCGGCTTCATACATTGATGTCCCTTCGGTCGAAGAACATTTCCGAAAGCCGTCCCGATACAATTACCATCTCCAGAATTCCTCGAAGGCGAAGATCCGGCTGCAGGAAAGTGCGCTGCCCGCCTTCCGGGACCAGAGCATCCTGGCGGCGACCCCGGACCTGGTCCGGTCATTATTCAGGATGAATTCCATGCAGGAACTCTCCCGGGAACAGAAAGGTGAGCTCCTGAGGCAGCTCCGCTTCCGGTTCAGCGCCGATATCGCTCAGCTGTCCCGGATCCTCGGGATTCCCTATAAAGAAGCCGTCGACCTGATGGATTCGATCTAAATCCCGCCTCCCGTTCATCGAAAGTGTCGTCAATGTCCCCGTTTTCCGGACATTGACGTCAAAAAAGGCCGTTTTTGCTTTCAATGTCCGTTTTTTCCGGACATTGACGACAGGAGATGTGGATTACGTCATAGCGGTAGCGATGATCCTGTGCCGGTCACGGGTTCGGAGCGGAGCGACCGAGGGGGTTTCGGGGGAACCATCCCCCGTCATAGCGGCAGCGATGATCCTGTGCCGGTCACGGGTTCGGAGCGGAGCGACCGAGGGGGTTTCGGGGGAACCATCCCCCGTCATAGCGGCAGCGATGATCCTGTGCCGGTCACGGCACAGGATCATATCCCGATCCGCCCCAGGGATGGCAGCGGAGGATGCGCTTGAGGCTGAGCCAGAAGCCCTTGATGGGGCCGTATTTGCGGAACGCCTCGAGGGCGTACTGCGAGCAGGTGGGGGTGAAGCGGCAGGTCGGCGGCTTGAGCGGGGAGATGCACAGCTGATAGAATTTGATCAGCAGGATGAAGGGGGCCGACAGGACCCGCTTGATGACCTGGAGGGCGCTCATACGGCAGACGGAGCGTCGGTGCCGGATGAAGGGACGGCGGGGCCGGCGAAGGAAGGGTGGCGCGAGATGCGGGTCAGGACCTCGGTGACTTCCGCGTAGAGGGTGGTGAAACCGGCGACCTCGGCGTGGGAGTAGGAGAGCATCAGGTCGGTGCCCGGGCCGGGCAGGAGCTCCTTCTGGAGGCGGTAGGCCTCACGCAGGCGCCGTTTGAGGAGGTTGCGCTTGACGGCGCGCTTGAAGAACTTCTTGGGCACGGCGACCATCAGGCGGTTGACCCCGCTGTCGCGTCCCGCCGCCCAGCAATAGCGCAGATGCGCGGTGGTGCCCCATTTCCCGTCGGAAATGAGTGCGGAGACGGTCGTCTTCCCGCACAGCCTTTCCTCCTTGGGGAGGGTATGGCCTTGCGGAACGGACATCTAGCAGGCGGATTGGAGGTAGAGTTCGACAGCCTTGCTGATGGAAGTGGCCTCCGGGGTCGGGGCCTTGAGGGCGATGGTGAAGCCGGCCTCCTCGAGGGAGCCGACCACGGCCTTGCCGAAAGAGATGATCTTGAGCGCTCCCTGCTGGAAATCAGGGAAGTTCTCGCGCAGCGACGCCACGTCGGCCGGGTTGCACAGGACGGCGATGTCGTAGCCGGCCAGGTCCAGTCCGCGGAGGTCCTGGGAAACGGCCTTGACGAGCACGCCCACGGTGTAGTCCAGCCCCGCCGCATCCAGCAGCGTGGTCAGCGGCGCGGTGTTGGAGCCCTCGCTGGAGGCGACGAGGAACTTCTCGCCCTTGTGCTTCGCGGTGATCAGCGCGGCGATGGACGCCGGGGTGCCGGTGCCGTAGAAGATCTTGCGCTTGCGGTAGACGATGTGCTTCTGGAGGTACATCGCCACGGCTTCCGTGGAGCAGAAATATTTCATGGTCTCGGGCACCTTGAAACGCATCTCCTCGCAGAGCTTGAAATAGGCGTCGATGGCGTGGCGGGACGAGAAGATGATGGCCGTGTAGTCGGGGAGATTGATGTGCTCCGCGCGGAACTCCCTCGCCGAAAGCGGTTCGATGAGGAAGAAGGGGTGGAATGCGAGTTCCGCTCCAAAGCGGTTCTGCAGGACCTCGTAAGGGGCGAGATTCGACGGAGTATGCTGCGATATCAGGATCTTCATCAGGCTGCAAATCAATTAAAATAACACTACTACTGTCACCAACAGGGCGGCTGGAATAAATTCGAGCCCGCAAAGATACAAAAATGTTGAAAAACCAGATATATGCGCGGCCAATAATTGTGCGGAACGCACCATATTGAAGAGCCAGACCGCGGCCGTTTCCCATAGCAGGATGCTCCGGACCATGGCGTCCGGAAGGTGGAAGACGGCGCCTAGGCCCACGGTCGTGAGCATCAGGACGGCCAGCAGGATGATGTAGTTGCCGATGTTGTGCTGCACGGTGGACACTTCTTCTCCGCTCAGCCGCGCGGGGCGGAAGAGCTGGTAGCAGAGCAGCCGCACGAGCAGGAAGGCCAGGATGAGCCCGATGGTGGCGGGTGCCGTCCACAGCGGGGAGATCCCCCCGAAGAAGCGCGGCCGCGCCAGCGCGAAATGGTCCGCGACCAGGCAGACGGGCAGCAGGTAGCAGAGGGCCGACAGGTTGCGGCTGCGCGCGAGGCCCAGGTTGTGCTCCAGGTCCGCGGCGCCGCGCGAACGGTCGTAACTGTAGATCAGGTGCGGCACGATGCGAAAGAAGTCGAGCAGGTTGAGGAGCAGCAGGAGAACGGCCGCGCAGGCCAGGATGCGGTTGGTCAGGACGTCCGTCCAGGACGGTCCGGCCGCGAGCGCGGGCCACGGCTCTGCGGACATGTCCAGCGTCCCGCCGCGAAACAGCTCCTCTCCCGCCATGCGTCAGTTCCCCCGTTTGGCCTGGTAGCCCATGCCGGTGAGCAGGGCGACCAGCTTGTCGCGGAGGTCTCCCTGGATGGTGATCTGCCCGTCCTTGGCGGTGCCGCCCACGCCGCATTTGGTCTTGAGCGTCTTCGCCAGGGCGGCGAGGTCGTCGGCGCGGCCGACGAACCCGTCCACGAGCGTGACCTGCTTGCCGGCCCGCTGGCGGCGGTCGATGCGGACGGTAAGGCGCTGCCGCTCAGGGGGCAGCGTGTCCGCTGCGGCCTCCGGCGCGGCCGTCTCGTATTGAAAGTCCGGGTTCGTGGAATACACGACGCCCAGACGGCTTTTCCAATCCTGTTGTGCCATTGCTGGGATATTTTTTGCAAAGATACAGATTTTTAGTTGTACCTTTGTAAGTTATGAACGAGAAGAAATTCACCCTGTGGAACCGCCTCTGCGCAGCGCTTGCCTTCGTGGTCTCGACCGTCACCTACCTGCTGACCCTCGAGCCCTCTGCCTCCTTCTGGGACTGCGGCGAGTTCATCGCGTCTTCCTATAAACTCGAAGTGGGCCACCCGCCCGGAAACCCTGTCTTCCAGCTTTTTGCGCGCGTCCTCACCATCTTCGGCGACAACATGCACGCCGCCGTCCTGGTGAATGCGCTGAGCGCGCTGTGCTCGGGACTGACGATCCTGTTCCTGTATCTGACGATCGTCTGGCTCGCCAAGCGCCTGGTGCGTCCGGCCGCCGACGGCCGCTACAGCACGGCGCAGGCCGTCGCCATCTTCGGTTCCGGCCTCGTGGGCGCCCTGGTGTACACCTTCTCCGACACCTTCTGGTTCTCCGCCGTGGAGGGCGAGGTGTACGCGATGTCGTCGCTGCTCACCGCCGTGGTCTTCTGGCTGATGACGGTCTGGTACGACCGGGCCGACGAGCCGTACGCCCTGCGCTGGATCGTGCTGATCGCCTTCCTGATGGGCCTGAGCATCGGCGTGCACCTGCTCAACCTGCTCGCCATCCCGGCCATGGTCTTCATGTTCTACTACCGCAAGCGGGAGGACCGGCCGTTCACCTTCTGGGAGCTGGTCAAGATCATGCTGGTGGGCGTGGTGATCCTCGCCCTGCTCGTCTTCCTGTTCGTGCCGTACCTGCCCAAGCTGGCGGCTTATTTCGACCTGTTCTTCGTCAATACGCTCGGCCTGCCGTACAACAGCGGCGCCGCCTTCTTCCTGGTGGCCCTGCTGGCAGCGTGCTTCTGGGGCATTTTCCGCGCGCTCAAGCGCGAGAAAGTCTTCCCGGCCACGGCCCTGCTCTGCATCACGACGATCACCATCGGCTTCTCCGTGTTCAGCATCGACATCATCCGCTCCTGCGCCAAGACGCCGACCAACGAATACCAGCCGGACAACGCCTTCACGCTCGTGCGCTACCTGTCGCGGGAGCAGTACGGCTCCGCCCCGCTGCTGTACGGCCAGTACTACGGCGCACCCTACGACCTCAAGACCCGGACCTACTGGGCGCCGCTGGACGGCAAATACAAAAAAGTCGAAGGGCCGATCGACGCCGAGTACAGCCCTTCGGGCAAAATGCTCTTCCCGCGCATGTGGGCGACCAGCCCCGACGGCAGCTACGAGCAGTTCTACGAGACCTACACGGGCGGCAAAGGCCGGCGCGTCGCCGGCGCGACCGCCCGCAAGCCCACGATGGGCGCCAACCTGACCTACTTCTTCGACTATCAGCTGCACTGGATGTACTGGCGCTATTTCATGTGGAATTTCGTCGGGCGGCAGAACCAGGTCCACGCCCCCAACCCGGGCGACATCTTCCACGGCAACTGGGAGAGCGGCATCACCTTCATCGACAACCTCCTGCTGGGCGACCAGGCCGACGCGCCGGCCACCCTGGCGGAGGACAAGGGCAAGAACCACTATTTCTTCCTGCCGCTGCTGCTGGGCCTGATCGGCCTGTTCTTCCAGTTCGACCGCGACAAGCGCGGCTGCTGGCTGACCTTCCTGATGTTCTTCATGACGGGCATCGCCATCGTCCTCTACCTCAACCAGCAGCCTTACCAGGTGCGCGAGCGTGACTATGCCTACGCGGGTTCCTTCTATTTCTTCAGCGCCTGGGCGGGACTCGCCGTGGCGGCGCTGTTCTCCTGGATCGACGACGCCCGCAAGCGCCGCGGCAGCCTGCTGACCGCCGGCGCCCTGACGGGCCTGTGCCTGCTCGTGCCGGTGGAGATGGCCGCCCAGAACTGGGACGACCACGACCGCTCCAACCGCCGTACCGCGGTGGAGATGGCCCGCAACTACCTGGAGTCCGTGGGCAAAGACGGCATCCTGATCACCCACGGGGACAACGACACCTTCCCGCTCTGGTATGCCCAGGAGGTGGAGAACGTCCGCACGGACGTGCGCATCTGCAACACCTCCCTGCTCGGCACCGACTGGCACATCGACCAGATGAAATGGGCCGTCAACGAATCCGCCCCGCTGCCGCTGACGGTGGGCCCGGACCAGTACCTCTACGGCACCAACGAGTGGATCCCGATCTATGACACGCAGGAGCGGGAAATGCTCATCTCCGACGTGATGGCGGTCTTCAAGCATCCCCAGGCCAAGGCCCCGATGACCAGCGGCCGCAAGGTGGACTACATCCCCTCGCGCAAGATCGTGGTGCCGGTCAATAAGGAGAATGTCATCAAATACGGCATCCTGGACGCCAAATACGCCGACCAGATCCCGGATTCGATCGTGCTGACGATCTCCCAGGACAAGGATTACCTCAGCAAGCCAGAGCTCTTCCTGCTCGACCTGCTCGACGGCTACCAGTGGGACCGCCCGCTGCACGTGCTCAACATGGGCGGCGACCTGAACATCGGCATCAAGGAATACCTCGAGTACTGCGGCTATTCCTTCAAGTTCGTGCCGATCAAGAACAAGACCACGACCACCGAGGCCGGCTTCGTGGACACGGACGAACTGTACCGCCTGATGACGCAGGTGTACCGCTTCGACGCGGTCGCGCAGGACGATTACTTCATCGACTACCAGAACATGTACACGCACCTCGGGGTCATGTCCCTGCGGGGCATGTTCGTCACCTGCGCCGACGCCTTCATGAGGGCGGGCGAGGACGACCGGGCCCTGGAGATGATCGACAAGGCCGCGGAGGTGATGAAGCACTATCCGCTGGAGAGCGTTCCCCTGGGCTTCTCGGGCAACGACTACATGGTCGTGTCGATGATCGAGGACTACTACAAGCTCGGCCGGGGCGACAAGGCCCGGGAGCTCGCCGGCGAACTCGGCCCGCAGCTGCTGCAGAGCGCGAAGTTCTACATCGAATTCTATGAGTGGGCCCGCGACGAGTTCGAGCTCGTGGGCCAGTACATCTATTTCCTCAGCGACGTGATGAAGCAGGGAGGCGACACGGAGCTCGCCAAGCTGCTCACCGACTCGCTCGTGGCCCTGGTGGACGAGGCTTCCTCCTCGCTGGGGGCATCTTAAAAGGCTGGACGCATGATCGAATTCCCTTCTTCCGGCTGGAAAGACTACGAGCTGCTGGACAGCGGCGCGGGCGAGAAACTGGAGCGCTTCGGCGCGTATGTCCTCGCCCGGCCCGAGCCCAAGGCCCTCTGGGACAAGTCGCTCCCGGAGGCGGAATGGCGCAGGCTCGCGCACACCACCTTCACGCCCGGCGCCGGCTTCGGCAAGGCCGGCAAGGAGGACAGCGGCACCTGGAACCGGCTGAAGAAGATGGATGACCAGTGGTGGATCCGGTATACGAATGCCGATGGCCTGGCCCTCGACTTGCGTCTCGGGCTGACGTCTTTTAAACATGTGGGCGTCTTCCCCGAGCAGGCGCCGAACTGGGACTTCATCTACCGGCAGACGCGCGCGCTGGCGGCGAAGGGCCGCACGCCCCGCGTGCTCAATCTCTTCGCCTACACCGGCGCCGCTTCTCTGGCCGCAAAGGCCGCGGGGGCCGACGTGACGCACCTGGACTCCGTCCGGCAGGTGGTCACCTGGGCCCGCGGAAACATGGAGCACAGCGGCCTCGACGGCATCCGCTGGGTGGTCGAGGACGCGATGAAATTCGCCCGCCGCGAAGCGAAGCGGGGCAACCGCTACGACGGCATCATCCTGGATCCGCCCGCCTACGGTCACGGCCCGGACGGCGAGAAGTGGAAGCTGGACGAATGCCTCTTCGAGATGCTCCGCACCGTGGGGGAGATCCTCGCCCCGCAGGACGCCTTCCTGGTGCTCAACCTCTATTCCAACGGCTATTCCGCCCTGCTGGGCGAAACGCTCGTCCGCCAGGCGATGCCGGTCGGCACCCTGGAGAGCGGCGAGCTGGCGCTGGGCGACAAGTTCGGCAAAGCCCTCCCGCTGTCCATCGTCGTGCGGATGACACGCCGGGGGTTGCTGTAATCATCCTGATCCAATAGACTGTCGTCAATGTCCGGAAAACGGGGACATTGACGACAGGAGCGGGGTGATGAGGGCGGAAGCGGCCCCGGCCGGAGCAGAAGAAGGGGAGGGAACGAAATGACAAAATAAATTACTATCTTTGCGTTTCGGACAATTCAACAAACTCTTATACACTATGCAGCAACACATCGATTCCTACGATTTCGCCGGCAAAAAGGCGATCGTGCGCGTTGACTTCAACGTTCCCCTCAACGAGCAGTTCGAAATCACCGACGACACCCGCATCCGCCGGGCCATGCCGACCCTCAAGAAGGTCCTCGCCGGTGGCGGTTCCGTCATCATCATGTCCCACCTCGGCCGTCCGAAAGGCGTGACGGACAAGTATTCCCTGCGCCACATCGTGGACCATGTGGCCGAGTGCCTCGGCGCGCCGGTGGCCTTCGCCCCCGACTGCCAGAAGGCGCAGGCCGAAGTGGCCGCCCTCAAGCCGGGCCAGGCCCTGCTGCTCGAGAACCTCCGCTTCTACGCCGAGGAGGAAGGCAAGCCCCGCGGACTCGCCGAGGATGCTTCCGACGAGGAGAAGAAGGCCGCCAAGGCAGCCGTCAAGGCCAGCCAGAAGGACTTCGTCAAGACCCTGGCCTCCTACGCCGACTGCTACATCAACGACGCTTTCGGCACGGCCCACCGCGCCCACGGCTCCACCGCCCTCATCGCCGACTATTTCCCCAACGACAAGATGTTCGGCTACCTGATGGAAGGCGAGATCAAGGCCATCGACAACGTCCTGAAGAACGCCCAGCGTCCCTTCACCGCCATCATCGGCGGCGCCAAGGTCTCTTCCAAGCTCGCCGTGCTCGAGAACATGCTCGAGAAGGTGGACAACCTGATCATCGGCGGCGGCATGGGCTACACCTTCATCAAGGCCCAGGGCGGCAAGATCGGCGAGTCCCTGCATGAGGACGACCTGATGCCGCAGGCCCTCGAGATCCTCGCCAAGGCGAAGGAGAAGGGCGTGAACATCTACATCTCCAACGAGACCGTCATCGCCGACGACTTCAGCAACGACGCCAACGCCAAGTGCGTCCCGTCCAACGAGATTCCCGACGGCTGGCAGGGCATGGACGCCGGTCCGGCCCAGCTGAAGGAGTGGAAAAAGGTCATCCTCGACTCCAAGACCATCCTGTGGAACGGCCCCGTCGGCGTGTTCGAGATGCCGAACTTCGCGAAGGGTACGCTTGAGATCGCCGAAGACCTCGCCGAGGCCACGGCGAAGGGCGCCTTCACCCTCGTGGGCGGCGGCGACTCCGTCGCAGCCGTGACCCAGATGGGCTACGCCGACAAGGTCAGCTACGTCTCCACGGGCGGCGGCGCCATGCTCGAGGCCCTCGAAGGCAAAGACCTCCCGGGCATCGCTGCCATCCGCGGCTAAGCGGCCTGTTTGAGCCATTTTTGAAACATTCCGACTGACATCCTTCAGCCGGAATGTTTTTTTTGTCATTGTTTTTTGTAACTTTGTATCTCGCGAATTATCCTTAAAATTTTATAGTGTATGGCCTACCAAGAAGTTACTAAAACCAGCTATGGCAGCCGCCTGGGCAGCTCCTTCAAGGGGATCGGCTCCGGCCTGCTGCTTTTCGTTCTCGCGACCGTTCTGCTCTGGTGGAACGAAGGCCGCGCTGTCAAGACGGCTAAGATGCTCAAGACCGCTTCTACCGAGTGCGTCGACGTCGCGGACGTCTCCACCGTGGATCCCGCCCTCAACGGCAAGCTGATCCACGCCACGGCGGTCGCCAAGACCGACGAGACCCTGACCGACCCGGACTACGGCATCCAGGTGAACGCCATCTGGCTGAAGCGCAGCACCGAGTACTACCAGTGGGTGGAGCATTCCACTTCCGAGACCAAGGACAAGATCGGCGGCGGCCAGGAGACGGTCACGACCTACACCTATTCCCGCGAATGGGTGAGCTCCCCGGTGAACTCCAACTCCTTCCACGATCCTGACTACCAGGGTGTCAACAGCACCCTCCTGACGGTCCCCGACAACTCCGTGCGGGCCGAGAAGGTCAGCTTCGGCGGCTACACCCTCCCTGCGAGCATGGTCAACGCCATCCCCGCCCGTGAGCCCGTGGCCCTGCCCGCCGAGCTCGGTGACGGCAAGAACACCTTCGTGGACAACAACGTCCTCTACTATGGCGAGAACCCTGCCGCCCCCGCGGTCGGCGACGTCCGCGTGACCTTCACCCAGGGCACCGGCGGCGATGCCTCCATCCTCGCCCAGGTGGTCGGTGACACCTTCGAGTCCTACAAGCACAAGAACGGCAAGCAGCTCCAGGTCCTCTCGATGGGCATCCACTCCATGGAGTCCATGTTCGAGACCGAGAAGGCCGCCAACAAGGCGATGCTCTGGCTGCTCCGCATCCTCGGTATCGTGCTCGTGATCGCCGCCCTGCGCATGGTGTTCAACATCCTCGTGACCCTGCTCAAGGTCCTCCCGCCGCTGGCCAAGGTCGGCGAGCTGGGCGTCAACCTCGTGACGGCCGTGGTCGGCTTCATCTGGTCGCTGCTGGTGATCCTGATAGCCTGGGTGGTGTACAGGCCGGTACTTGCGATCGTACTGGCCGTGGTCATCGTCGCCCTGATCGTCTTCCTCATCAAGAAGAGCAAGGCCGTTCCCGAGCCGGCTCCCGCCGCTGCTGCGCCTGCCGCTCCGGCCGCCCCTGCGGCTCCCGCCGTCGAGGAGGCCCCGAAGACCGATGCAGAGTAAGCTTCGCATGAAGAAAGCATTCATCCTTGGGCTGGCAGCCTTGTTGCTGCCGGCCCTTGTTGCTTGCGGAAGCGGGCAGCAGAAGGGCGCCGGACAGATCAAGTGGGAGGATGACAACCTGCTTGCCGTCGCCTTCCTGGGCTACTATGATTCCTTCGGCGCGTTCGAGAATTCCCCTTCGTACGTGTCCCTGACCCAGGCGTTCCCGCAGATCGTGGAGGCGCAGCAGGTCCTGGCCGGCATCGGCCGGGAGCTGTACCTGGTGGTCCCGCGCGACCCGATGGCGACGCTCGCCGTCGACGAGGACGGGGAATATGTCACGGACGACAACCGCAGGGTGTTCTACCGCAGCGAGGAGGGCCGGCCGGTGCTGGTCCTCAACAACTGGTACGAGGAGAACAGCCTGGTGGTCTGCACGGACAATGAGGGCCGCACGACCCTCTACACGCCCGGCATCGACGACAAAGGCGCCCTGAAACTGCCCAAGGACGGCTCCGTGCAGGACATCTCCCTGCCGCTGCCCAAGCCGATGAAGGGCTACACCTTCTTCGACTACGGCGAAGGGTTCGACGGCAACAGCTTCGGGATCAGCGTCCGCCTGCAGGCGGGACAGCCCATCCTGACCAGCTCCGCCGAGCCGCTCGCGGCCTACGGCTTCGACGAGGAGTCCGTGGTGCTGGCGGACGGGGACAAGGTCTTCGAGGGCATCAACGGCCTGTGCAAGGGCGTGTTCCTGGGGACCATCGGGCAGGACTACAATCCCGTGCTCTGCGTGCTGATGGAGGACGGCAGCGTCAAGACCTGCAGCATCTTCTATGCCATCCACCACGGCGGGCCCGAACTCGGCTGCGCGCTGCCCGGACTCAAGGACGTGACCGGGTTCGAGAGCGGCGGAGGCGGCGGCTGGGAGGACGAGAACGGCGAGATGTTCTACGAGTACCAGACCATCTACGCCCTGGACGCCCGCGGCGGCCGGACGGAGATCCCGCATTTCCTCGAGTCCGGCGTGTACTACGGCAGTGACGACACGTATATGTACGAGCTCACCCTCACGCCCGACTGGAACTACCATCTGTTCTGCATCAGCCAGGAGGATTATTCTCCGCATGAAGGCTATCACGGCTCCTTCACGGAGACGGAATGGACCGATGAGTACCAGGCCTACGACTTCACCCGGGTGTACCGGATGTGGGCCGGGGACGAGGACTTCGAGTACGACTACAAGAGCGTCACGGGCACGGCCAAGGCACTCGTGAAGGACATCACCTACGAACTGCACCTGACCGGCTCCGACGCCATCCCCGCTTCCGGGCTGACCATTTATCAGGAAGACATAATGGAGAGATAGCACTATGACAAAGAGATTCAAGATGATCCTGGCTGCCGTGGCACTTTTCGCGGCGGCAGCCCTCTATGCGCAGACGGAGCCCGCTCCGCGCGGCACCCTGGACCCTGACACCGGCTTCGTCACGGACGGAAACGGCTACCGCTACCAGTACACGGAAGGCAAAAAGCTGGAGATGTGCGCCGGCGGCCGCTATTCTGGCACCATCACAGTTCCTCAGGCCGTCAACATCGACGGCAAGGAAGTCGAGGTGGCCGGCATCGCGGCGGACGCCTTCCGGGACAACAAGGCGGTGACGGAAGTCTACTACGACCGGGATACGCAGTACGTGGGGCCGTCCGCCTTCTACCGCAGCGGCGTCCGCTACATCTGGGATTATACTTTCTCGATCCCGGACTACATCTATCCCTCCGAGGATTTCTCGCTGTACGTGCGTCAGGAGTTCCCCCAGTATGCCGACCTCACGGATCCGCAATGGATGCAGTTCAAGCACTATTCGGCCCATCTGAAATACGTCAAGGACCGCCGCGAGGACGAGAGCGCCCAATGGGGCTACAGCCCCTGGAGTGCCGACCGGATGCAGGGCGTGTACTACGAGATGGACATGCCGGAATCTGCCAGGAAGGACATGTTCCGCGGCTATGATGCGCAGGAGGTGATCGGTCTGGCGTGCGAATCGCGCTTCCTGGCGATGCACCGTTTCCCGCCGTTCAGCCGCTGGAAATGGGGTGAGAAGGAGCAGACGATGGGCGCCACGCTCGAGAAGCAGATGGAGGCCCGTTACGACCGCACGCTCCGCCAGTCCCGCTACATCGGCAACCTCCGCGAGGAGGACGGCCGCGTGGGGATCTTCGAGTTCGAGCCCAAGGACAACGAGGCGATGATCGTGATCGCCTGGGTCCTCGGCGGCAAGGTCAAGGCCACCTACGTGCAGACGACCGAGATCGATCCCAATGAAGGGGAGTTCAGCGTGTGGAACGTCGACGACGACGGCACTTATGGCATCCCCAACCTGCTGTGCGTGGCGTTCGACCACCACGACAACGTCATCCTCTTCCTGGAGCACGGCGCTCCCGAGAGCCGCAACATGTTCGGCCTGCGCCAGCAGGGCGACCAGTTCCAGCTCTTCGGAGAGGAACAGTGGTACGTCTATGTAGACTGATCCGGCTTAATTCAGCCCGTGCGCTACGTGCGTGGGCTCTTTCTTGACCGGCTTGACCGGCTGCGGGTGGACGACCGCGGCCGGTTTTTTCGCCTTGGAGGCGTAGACCAGCAGCGCGATGCCGGCGATGACGAAGGGGATGGAGAGGATCTGGCCCATGTCCAGGAGCATGGTCTGCTCGAACTCGACCTGCGGCTCCTTGATGAATTCGATGAGGAAGCGGGCGCCGAAGCAGCCGACCAGGAAGAAGCCGAAGAAGAAGCCGCGGTGGACCTTGTCCAGCCTGTTCTTGTAGACCCAGACCATGATCAGGCCCAGTGCCAGATAGGAGAAGGCCTCGTACAGCTGGGTAGGGTGCTTGGGTTCGGTCTCGCCCCGCAGGTCGAAGATGAAGCCCCAGGGGAGGGAGGTCACGTCGCCGTAGATCTCGGAGTTGAACAGGTTGCCCAGGCGGATCATGCAGCCGGCGAAGGCGACCGCGATGCACAGGCGGTCCAGGATCCAGAGGAAGTCGAAGTCGTGCTTCCTGCCGTATTTATGGACGAACCACCACATCGCCAGCAGCAGGGCGATGGCGCCGCCGTGGCTGGCCAGGCCGCCCTTCCAGGGCATGAAGATCTCGAAAAACCCCTGCCACGAGCCGAAATAGTAGTCCGGCTGGTAGAAGATGCAGTGGCCGAGCCGGGCGCCCACGATCGTGGCGATCAGCAGGGTGAAGAGCAGCGGATCCATCAGCTTGGTGTCCACCTTCTCGCGGGTGAAGAACCATTTGAAAAGATACCAGCCGATGACGAAGCCCGACACGAACAGCAGGCCGTACCAGCGGACCTCCAGGGAGCCGATGTGGAAGAGTATGGGGTTGACGTGCCAGTGCACGGAAAGGAGATTCATCATGTTCATGCGCATTTCTGGCAAAGATAGCACATTTTTTGCATATCTTTGCGCGCATTTTGGTTATGAGAAAGTTATTATCGTTAGTAGTCCCCTTCTTTCTCCCCGTTTTCGCCTTCGCGCAGGCGGCCGACACGACTGCGGCCCCGACGCTGCTTTCCCTGGAGGATGCGCTCCGGATTGCGCTGAGCGAGAACGCCTCTGTCAAAGTGGCAGACCGGGAGATCGAGCGGACCGGCTACGCCCGCAAGGGCACGTATGCCGCCCTTTACCCGCAGATCAACGGGTCCGCGTCGTACCAGCGCACCATCAAGAAACAGGTGATGTACATGGACGGCGGCGGTTTCGACATGTCCGGCATGATCGCCGAATCGCTGGCCAATTACCTGCTGCCGCTGTATGCGCAGCACCCGGACGTCCCCTTCCCGACCCCGTCGGCGCCGGATCCGTCCGAGCAGGGCAGTTCGTCCAACGAGGGATTCTCCGTGGGCCGCTGGAACACCTGGTCCGCGGGCGTGAGCGCCAGCATGCCGCTGGTCAACGCCCAGCTCTGGGAGAGCCTCCGCATCTCCGACCAGGACGTGGAGCTCGCCGTCGAGAAGGCGCGCAGCTCGCGCCTGGAGACGGTGAACCAGGTCAAGCAGGCCTTCTTCGCCTGCCTGCTCGCCCGCGAGGCCTTCGAGGTCTATAAGTCCGCCTACGAGAACGCCTTGGAGAATTTCGAGCAGACCCAGCGCCGCTACAACGCGCAGAAGGCCTCGGAGCTCGACCTGACCCGGGCGAAGACCACGCTGTCCAACGCCATCCCGACCGTGTACGACGCCGAGAGCTCGATGATCCTGTCCCTGTGGCAGCTCAAGGCCGTGATGGGCGTGGACCTCGACAGCAACATCGACGTGGCGGGGGCGCTGGGCGATTATGCCGACCACATGCTGTACGACCTCCGCGAGAGCGAGGAGCTGTCGCTGGAGGACAACTCCACGATGCGCCAGCTCGCCATCCAGGCCGAGCAGCTCGCCGGCGCGATCAAGGTCCAGCAGTACGCCTTCCTGCCGTCGCTGTCGCTCTCGTTCAACTACGCCCTCAACGCGATGGCCAACGACTACAAGTTCAGCGAGTACAAGTGGTCGCCGTATTCTTTCGTGGGCCTGAGCCTGTCGGTACCCATCTTCTCCGGCGGCCAGCGGCTCAACAGCCTGCGGCAGACCCGCGTGCAGGCGCAGGAGCTGGAGATCCAGCGCGCCAACACCGAGCGCCAGCTGAAGATCGCCATCCGCCAGTACCTCAACCGGATGGAGACGGCGATGAAGAGCTACAGCGCGGCGCTGAGCGCCTCCGAGATGGCGCAGAAGGCCTATGACATCGCGGCCCGGTCCTACAACGTCGGCCGCAGCACGCTGACCGACCTCAACGACGCGCAGCTGGCGCTCACGCAGGCGCAGCTCGGCGTGTCGCAGGCCGTCTACAATTTCGTCGTGGCCAAGGCCGGCCTCGAAGGGACCCTGGGTGCCGACTTCATCGACGGCCAGGGCAATGTCCAACTGAATAAAACCTACAGCAATGAATAAGCATATCATGATGGCCGCGGCCCTGTGCGCACTGATTTGCGCGTCGTGCGGGCCGCGCAATACCGCCCCCGCCCCGGATTTCCCGATGGCGGATCCCAATGCGACGCCCGCCGTCACCGTGACCGGTGCCGTGCGGCAGCAGGTCGCCCAGGACGCCGTGTATTCCGCGACGGTCCAGGCCAATGCGGTCAACAACATCGCCCCGCTGGCCACCGGGCGCATCCAGAAACTCAACGTGGAAGTCGGCGACTTCGTGTCCGCCGGCCAGGTCCTCGCCGAGATGGACCGCGTCCAGCTGGACCAGGCCGAGCTTCGCCTGCGCAACGACGAGACCGAGCTCGCCCGCATCAAGCAGCTCTATGCCGAGGGCGGCGTGTCGCAGTCGGACTACGAGGCCCTCGAGCTCGCCTACAAGGTGGCCAAGAGCACCTATGACAACCTCCTCGAAAACACGGTCCTGCGCGCTCCGGTGAGCGGGGTCGTCTCCGCGCGCAATTACGACCGCGGCGACCTCTTCGGCATGGCGCAGCCCATCTACACGGTCCAGCAGATCACCCCGGTGAAGCTCCTGGTCCCCATCTCCGAGGCCGATTATACCCGGGTGAAGCGCGGCGACAAGGTGAGCCTGACCGCCGACGCCCTGCCGGGCAAGACCTACAGCGGCAGCATCGTGCGCCTGTACCCGACGATGGACGCCGCTACGCACACCTTCAATGCGGAGGTGCGCGTGGCGAACGCCAACCGCGAACTGCGCCCCGGCATGTACGCCCGGGTGACGGTGGACTTCGGCGCCCGCGAGAGCATCGTGGTCCCGGACGCGGCCGTGCTCAAGCAGCAGGGCTCCGGGCAGCGCACCGTGTTCGTGCTGCAGCCGGACAACACGGCCGAGCTGCGGCTCGTCACCGTGGGGCGCCATTTCGGCACCAGCTATGAGATCCTCTCCGGACTGGAGGAGGGCGAGCAGGTGCTGACGGGCGGCCACACCAACCTCAAGGCGGGCGATAAAGTGGAGGTCCGGCGATGAGCATCTACCGTTCCGCGGTCGAGCATCCCGTGACGACCGCCCTGATCTTCATCGCCCTCGCGATCCTGGGTGTCTTCTCCCTGAGCCGGACGTCCATCGCCCAGTTCCCGGAGTTCGACTCCAACACGATCATGGTGATGTCTTCCTACCAGGGCGCGAACGCACAGGATATCGAGACCAACCTGACCCGGGTCCTGGAGAACGCCCTCAACGGCGTGGAGGACCTCAAGGAGATGACCACCCAGTCCAAGGAGAACATCTCCCTGCTGACCCTGACCTTCAACTACGGCGTGGACATCGAGGCGGCGACCAACAGCGTCCGCGACAAGCTGGACATGTTCAACCAGCTGCTCCCCGACGGGGTGTCGATGCCGACCATCTTCAAGTTCAGCGCCTCCGACATGCCGATCATGATGCTCTCCGCCACGGCGGACGAGAGCCTGGCAGGCCTGGACAAGATCCTCGACGACAGGGTTTCCACCCCGCTGGCGCGCGTGAACGGCGTCGGCACGGTGTCCGTGAGCGGCGCCCCGGGCCGCGAGATCCAGGTCTACTGCGACCCCAGCAAGCTGCAGGCTTACGGGATGAGCATCAGCACGATCGCCGCGGTCATCTCCGCGGAGAACCGCAACCTGCCTTCCGGCAACATCGACATCGGCAGCGAGACCTATACGCTCCGCGTGCACCAGGAATTCTCCGACCCGTCCGAACTGCTGGACATCGTGGTCGGCGCCTACGGGGGCCGGGCCGTGTACCTGCGTGACGTGGCGACGGTCGTGGACGGCCGCCAGGAGCGGGAGCAGGAGTCCTATACCAACGGCCGCCGCGCCGCCCGCATCATCATCCAGAAGCAGAGCGACGCCAACACGGTCAACGTCATCCGGGGCGTGAAGCGGGAGCTCGCCAAGATCGAGAAGGACCTCCCCGCCGACGTCCGGATCACGACCATCGTGGACGGCTCCACGGAGATCATCAATACCATCCGCACCCTGATCGAGACCATCCTCATCACCTTCTTCGTGGTGATGTTCGTGGTGTTCATCTTCCTGGGCGACTGGAAGTCCACCGTCATCATCGTGCTGTCCATCCCGCTGGCCCTGCTGGCCTCGCTGATGTACCTGTTCGCCACCGGCAACACGCTCAACATCATCTCCATGTCGGCGCTCGCCATCGCGATCGGCATGGTGGTGGACGACGCCATCGTGGTGCTGGAGAACGTCAGCACGCACATCGCCCGCGGCGAGAAACCGAAGGAGGCGGCCGTGCACGGCACCGCCGAGGTGGGCATCTCGGTCATCGCCTCGACCCTCACGATGCTCTGCGTGTTCCTGCCGCTGACGATGATCAACGGCATGGCCGGCATCATGTTCGCCCAGCTGGGCTGGATCGTGTCCATCATCATGATCGTGTCCACGACCGCGGCCCTGACCTTCGTCCCGATGCTCTGCTCCCGCTGGCTCAGGAAAGACAGGAAGCACGGCAGGCTGTACAACGCCATCTTCGTGCCGGTCAACAAGGCCATCGACAAGGTGTCCCGCGGCTACGCCCACGTCATCCACTGGGCGACCAAGCGCCGCCGGGTGGTCATCCTGGGCTTCGCCGCCGTCTTCATCCTGTCGCTGGTGCTGCTCGTGCCCGGCCTCAAGACCGAATACTTCCCGCGCGGCGACTCCGAGCGCATCACGGCCACGATCAACCTCCCGATGGGCACGGCCCAGGAGGTCACGCGCGGCGTCTACGAGCAGGTCTACGCGGACATCATGGAGGCCGTCCCGGAGATCAAGGTCATCAACGCCACCTTCGGCCAGGCCGATTCCGACAACACCTTCGCAAGCATGCAGAGCAACGGCACGCACATCCTCTCGCTGAACATCAACATCGGCACGTCGAGCACGCGTACGCGGAGTTCCGCCGAGATTGCCGACGTGGTGCGCGGCATCTGCGCGAACTATCCCATCATCCGCGAGGCGCGCGTGACCGAGGGCATGGGCATGGGCGGCGCCTCGACGGTGGACGTCGAGGTGTACGGCTATGACTTCGGGCAGACGGACCAGGTCGCGAGGCAGATCCGCGACATCCTGCGCAAGGAGGCGTCCTTCACGCAGGTGAACCTCAGCCGCGAGGAGTACACGCCCGAGCTGCGCATGGACTTCGACCGCACGAAACTGGCCCTGCACGGGCTCAATTCCACCACGGCCGCGGCCGCGTTCAGCGCGGCGATGAGCGGCACCGTGGCCTCCGTGTACCGCGAGGACGGCGAGGAGTACTCCATCCGCGTGCGCTACGCCCCGCAGTTCCGCACCAGCGTGGAGGACATGGAGAACATCGCGGTCACCACGCCCACCGGCGCCATCGTGCGTATGAAGGAGCTGGGGCAGGTGGTCGAGGGGCTCGTCCCGCCGACCATCGAGCGTAAGGACCGCTCCCGCCTGATCACGGTAACGGGCATCGTGGCGAAGGGCGCCGCCCTGAGTGAAGGCGTGGCCGCCGCCAACCGGGCCATCGGACAGGTCGACCTGCCCGGTGGGATCACCGCCGTGGTCGCCGGCGACGTCGAGGACCAGCGGGAGATGTTCTCCCAGATGCTGCTGCTGATCATCCTGATGATCCTGCTCGTGTACATGGTGATGGCTTCGCAGTTCGAGAGCCTGATGGCCCCGTTCGTCATCATGTTCAGCGTGCCGTTCGCCCTGGTGGGCGTGCTGCTCGGCCTGCGCATCAATGGCCTCGCCCTGGGGGTGATGTCCATCATCGGCGTCATCATCCTGATCGGCATCGTGGTGAAGAACGGCATCGTGCTCATCGACTACACAATCCTGTGCCGCGAGCGCGGCATGAACATCCGCGACGCTTCCACCACGGCGGCCAAGAGCCGTCTGCGCCCGATCCTGATGACCACCCTCACCACGGTCCTGGGCATGCTCCCGATGGCCGTCGGCCGGGGGGAGGGATCCGAACTGTGGCGCGCGCTGGGCGTCACGGTGTGCTGGGGCCTGTCCGTCTCGACGCTCATCACGCTCGTGCTCATCCCGACGGTTTACTGTTCGTTCACCTATAGAATGGAAAGGAGGAAAAACAAACGATGAAAGCGATGTTCATCGCCTACAACCAGGCGTACAATGAAGAGATCGTGGACCTGCTCGCCACCCACGGACAGCGGGGTTTCACCCGCTGGGAGAACGTGGAAGGCAAGGGCGGATTCAACGGCATCCCGCGTTTCGGCAACCATGCGTGGCCGGAGATGAACCACGCCCTGCTGGTGATGCTCCAGGACGAAAAAGTGGCCCCGCTGCTCGCCGCGCTCAAGGCAAAGGACGAAGAAGCACCGGACCTGGGCCTGCGGGCGTTTGTCTGGGGGATTGATTGTTTCTATTAATTTTTTACTATCTTTGCAACTGATGTGCTGCAATGTGCATCAATAAAATGTGTTAGATATGGCAACCGTAATCAACAACGACAATATCCAGGAGGTTCTTTCCTCCAAGGCCCCCGTCCTGGTGGACTTCTGGGCCAAGTGGTGCGGCCCCTGCCGCGTCCTCTCCCCGACGGTGGACGAAGTCGCCGCGGAGCTGGGAGACAAGGCCGTGATCGCCAAGTGCGACGTGGACGACTGCGAGGACATCGCCCTCCAGTACGGCATCCGCAACATCCCGACCCTTCTTTTCTTCAAGGACGGCCAGCTCGTGGACCGCACGGTGGGCGTCGTGAGCAAGCAGGAGATCGTCTCCCGCCTCGAAAACCTGATGTAACAACCTTTTATAACCCAATTAATAATGAAAAAATTAATCGTTATCGTCGCTTCCCTGCTCGTCGCAGTGAGTGCGCACGCCCAGCTCGGCGTCATCGCGGGTATCACCTCCGCCCAGACCAAGTTTGACAATGTCGACGCCGCCATCGTCGAAGCCCAGAACGCTACCCAGTATCACGTCGGTGTGGCCTACAAGCTCGGCCTCGGCAACTTCATCGCCATCCAGCCGGCCATCATCTACAATGTGAAGGGCTCCAAGGTCAGCGCCGTCGCCGGCCTTTCGGACTTTGATTTCAAGAGCGGTTACCTCGAGGTTCCCGTCCAGCTGCAGGTCGGCATGGGCATCGGCGACCTCGCCCGCGTGTATGCGATTGCCGAGCCGTTCGTCGGTATGGCGATCACAGAGACGACCGTCAAGGGCCTCGCCTCCGACCAGAAGATCGAGTGGGACGACTTCGCTGACAAGCTCGAGTACGGTATCGGCATCGGCGCCGGTGTCGAGCTCATCAAGCATGTCCAGGTGGCTGCCCGTTACTTCTGGAACATGGGTGGCGCCAAGGATGCCAAGGTGAACTTCAATGACGTGAAGGACATCGTGACCAACAAGAAGGCCAACGGTGTGATGGCTTCTGTCGTCCTCCTCTTCTAGTTTCAGCATGTCGGACAAGCGGGCAGTCATTTATTGCTCTTCTTCCTCCGACATCGATCCGATCTACAACGAAGCTGCGCGGCAGATTGTCCGCGCAGCTTGTTTAAGTGGATACGATATCGTCTCGGGCGGATCGTGGAGGGGGACGATGGGGCACGTCTGCGACGAGGCCCTGGAGCACGGCGTGCGCGTCATCGGCGTGCTGCCGCGTTTCATGAAGGGCTTCGAGCATCCGCGGCTGACGGAATGCATCTGGACGGAGCGGATGTCCGAGCGGAAGGACGCCATGCGCGAAGGCACCAGCCTCGCCATCGCCCTCCCGGGCGGCATCGGCACGCTCGACGAGATTGCGGAGACGTATTGCCTGGCGAAGCTCGGCCGCTATCCCGGCCGGGTGGTCGTCTTCAACATGAACGGCTTCTACGATCCGTTCAAGGAGCAGTTGGACCGCTATGTGGAGCGGGGCATGATGGACGAGGCGTCCCGTGCCCTGATGCATTTCCCGGAGACGGTCGAAGAACTCAAAGGGCTTTTGTGAGCAGGGAGGATATCATAAAGTATCTGGGACCGGATTGGGACCGCATGCAGGCCCTGATCTGCAGCCGGCTGCACTCCGACGTGGGGTTGCTGGAGCAGACCAACGGCCAGGTGCTGTCCAATGCCGGCAAGATGCTCCGCCCGATGGTGGCGCTGCTCATGGCGCGCGCCATCGGCACCCCGTCGGAGGACAGCATCTGCTACGCCGCCGCGGCGGAGCTGCTGCACAACGCCACGCTCATCCACGACGACGTGGCCGACGGGAGTGCGGAGCGGCGCGGCAAGCCGACCGTGAGCGCGCTGCTCGGCGCCGGCACCGCCGTGCTCGTCGGCGACTACTGGCTGGCGCGGGCGGTGGACCTGATCGTGGACACGCAGCACCGCGACGAAGTGATCCGGCAGTTCGCCGGGACGTTGACCGACCTGGCGGAAGGGGAAATGCTCCAGCTGGAGAAGGCCGCCACCGGGGATACGTCCGAAGCGGATTATCTTCGCATCATCCAGTGCAAGACCGCTTCGCTGTTCTGCGCGGCGGCCGAGACGGCGGCCGTGTCCGTGGACGCCACCCCCGCACAGCGGGCGGCGGCGCTGGCCTACGGCTCCGCGCTCGGCATTGCCTTCCAGATCAAGGACGACATCCTGGACTATGCCGGCACGGACAGCCTGGGCAAGCCGGTCGGCCAGGATCTGCTCGAGCAGAAAATTACCCTCCCGCTGCTGGGCGCCCTGCAGGATTCGCCCCGGGATGCGGAGATCCGCGCCCTCGTGCGCGACATCCCCGCGCATCCGGAGAACTGCGCGCTGGTGCGCCGCTTCGTGGAGGAGCGGGATGGCGTCGGGTTTGCCGCCCGGCGGCTTTCCGAATGGGTGGAACGCGCCGTGCGGGCGCTGGATGCGTTCCCCGAAAGCCAGGCCCGGGAATACCTGGCCGTCATCGCCCGCTACAACGAATGGAGGCAGGTATGACGTTTTCGCAGGTGCAGGGCAACGAAGAAGTGAAGAAGGTGCTCGCCGGCATGGTGGACGCCGGCCGCGTCCCGCATGCCATCCTCTTCCACGAGGACGACGGCGGCGGCGCGTTCCCGCTCGCCCTGGCCTTCCTGCAGTACCTGTTCTGCAAGCATCGCAGCGGGGGCGATTCCTGCGGGATGTGCCCTTCCTGCGGCAAGATCGACCGGCTGATCCACCCGGACGTCCATTTCATTTTCCCGACGGCGGGAGGCCTGGTCTCGGAGCAGTTCATGGACGCGTTCCGCCAGCTGGTGGTCGCGCAGCCGTCTTTCCGCGAGGCGGACCTGCTGGGCGCCCTGGGCCTTGACCGCAAGAGTGCGGCCATTCCGGTGCTCGAGGCGCGCAGGCTGCTGGAGAAGCTGTCCCTGAGCGCCCTGGAGGGGGGCTACCGCGCCGTGGTGATCTACCTGCCGGAGCGCATGAACACGGAGGCGGCGAACCGTCTCCTCAAAATGATTGAAGAGCCGCCGGTGCTGACGCAGTTCCTGCTGATCGCGCACCAGGTGGACAAGGTGCTGCCAACGATCCTTTCCCGTTGCCAGCGCATCCGCATCCTGCCCTCCGGGATGGCTGCGGGCGTCCAGTTCGCAGACGCGGAGCTGCTGGACGAACTCATGGCGGCGCTGCTGTCCAAGGACCTCCTGCTGGCGCAGGAAGTGTCCGAGCGGATCGCTTCGCTGCCCTCGCGCGAGAGCGCCAAGGCGTTCTGCGCCTATGCATCGGACCGTTTCCGCCAGGTGTTCCTCGCCCAGCAGGGGATCGAAGGAGCCGGCGGGATCAGCCCGGAAGCCCGGGAATGGGCCTCCGGGTGCCGCAAGACTTTTCCGCGCCAGGCCCTTGAGTGCCTGGACCGTGCACAAAACCTGATCGGCCGCAACGTCAACCTGAAGATCCTCTTCGCCGACCTGGCCGACCGCCTGTATTTAGCGATATGACGACAAACGAAACCATCCAATACGATTGCTCCCGTGGCTGCGTGGTCACGCACGGGGAGGAGACGGGGGAAGCCCGTTGCACCTACCGCGCCGGCTGCTGCAAGCTGGGGGACTACAACTGGCTCAAGGACGCCTCCGACGGGACCTACCGCGGCCTCTTCGAAGTGCGTTTCAAGAATACGCGCAAGGGATTCTATATCAATGATTCCTCGCAGAACGTCCGGCTCGGGGACCTGGTGGTCGTGGAGGCCACGACGGGCCAGGACCTCGGCATCGTGACCCTCGAGGGCCCGATCGTCGGGCGCCAGATGCGCAGCAAGGGGATCGACCCCGAGACGGCACAGTTCAAGAAGATCTACCGCAAGGCCCGCCAGAGCGACATCGAGAAGTGGCAGGAGGCCATCGCCCGCGAGGAGGACACCATGATCAAGGCCCGCCGCATCGCGGCCGAGATGGGCCTCGAGATGAAGATCGGCGACGTCGAGTTCCAGGGAGACGGCTCCAAGGCCATCTTCTACTACATCGCCGACGGGCGCGTGGATTTCCGCCAGCTGATCAAGGTCTTCGCGGAGGAGTTCCGCATCCGCATCGAGATGAAGCAGATCGGCGCGCGGCAGGAGGCCGGCCTCATCGGAGGCCTGGGCATCTGCGGCCGCGAGCTGTGCTGTGCCAATTATATTTCCTCTTTCCAGAGCATCTCCACGGCGGCCGCGCGCTGCCAGGACCTGTCGCTGAATCCGCAGAAGCTTGCGGGCCAGTGCGGCAAGCTCAAGTGCTGCCTGAACTACGAGGTGGCCAATTACCTGGACGCCCAGTCCCGCATCCCCAAGGTCAGCGAGCCGCTGGAGTTCGAGGACGGCCAGGCCTGGCTCCGCAAGACCGACATCCTGCGCGAGGTGATGTATTTCTCCTACGAGAAGGGTTCCGATGCGGAGCTGTTCCCGCTGGACGCCGCCGACGTGTGGGACATCATCGAGATGAACCGCAACGGCGAGAAGCCGGAGTCGCTGCGTTCGGAGCCGGTGCCCAACATCCCCGAGTTCGTGACCGCGGTGGGGGACGACAGCATCAGCCGTTTCGACGCGCCCAAGCGCAAGCGTTCGCGCGGCGGACGCAACCGCAAGGGCCGCGGCGGCGCCAGGGCCGGCGGCCAGGGCGGACCGAAGAAGGACAAGCCCGCCCGGTAGAGGATGGCGCGCAGGGGCTTTTTCGGTCTTGTCTTCGCGGCGCTTTGCCTGGTGGCCGTGCTGCCTGCCTGTTCCCGTCCGGAGGACCTGGAGTTTTTCGTGCTCCGGGGGGACGCCCGGGACGGGGTCTATGTCTATGGGCTCCCGCTGCAGGACACGACGGCGGCCTATGATTTCTGGTTTTACAGCCGGACCGCGTCGCGGCCGGTGGAGAATCTCCGGCTCAACGTGCAGTGGCTCGCCCCTTCCGGCGACGCTTTTGCTGAGACGGTTTATATGCGCTCGGTAGGGCCGAAGGGCACGAGGGAGCGTTACCGCAGCGGGATGGTTCCCGCGCAGGCGGGGGAGTGGCAGCTCAGCGTGCGTCCGGTGGGCGCGGAGGAGGAGCTGCTGGGTTTCGGGATTGTCTGCAAGAAACGGGATGGGACACGATAAGTTGCGTAAGTTCGCGGAGAACGAGACGTTCTCCTGCTTGTTGCAGCCTTCGGCGCAGGAGCTCCTCGCTGACGGCTATTTCCATCTGCGTGACCATGCCGTCAAGGGCCGCTGGGACGCATTCTTTTCCGATCGCGCAGCAGAATCGGCAGTCCCCCCAGAAAACCGTGCCACCCTCGGCATCGTAAGAGGGAGGGGCCCATCGTCAGATGGGAGGGGTCCGGCGCAGCCGGACGTTTTCAGGGGGGAGCTGCCGATCTGCAAGCAGGAAAAGGGCGTTGTGCTGGAACTAGGCTGCGGCAAAGGGGAGTATACGATCGCACTGGCGGAGCGGGATCCGGAGCGGAATTATGTCGGGGTGGACATCAAGGGGGCGCGGCTGTGGAAGGGTGCGAAGTATGCCACGGAGCACCGGCTGCCCAATGTGGCGTTCCTGCGGACGCGGGTTGAGTTCATTACTGCGTTTTTCGCCCCCGGCGAGGTTTCCGAGGTCTGGCTGACTTTTTCGGATCCGCAGTACCGCAGTGAGAATTCGCGGCTCTGTTCGCCGCTTTTCCTGGAGCGTTACCGATCTTTCATGGAGCCCGGCGGCATCGTGCACCTCAAAACCGATTCCCGCTTCCTGCACGAGTACGCCCTCGCGGTCTGCCGCGCCAACGGCCTCCGCATCCTGTCCAGCACGACGGACCTGTACGGGGCAGCCAATTCGGCAGTCCCCCCAGAAAACCGTGCCACCCTCGGCATCGTAAGAGGGAGGGGCCCATCGTCAGATGGGAGGGGTCCGGCGCAGCCGGACGTTTTCAGGGGGGAGCTGCCGAATGGCTGCCCGGGAGTTGTAAAGGAGGTGCAGACGTTTTATGAGCAACTGTTCTTGGAGCAGGGGTATCCGATCACGTACCTGTCGTTCGTGATCGATCATGAGGGGCCGTTTGTCAGCCCGAAGGATCCGGAGGAATTCGACGCGAAGGCCTGGCGCGCGGCGGAGGGGCCGCGGCTGCTCTTCGGCCACGACAGCGCCGAGACGCGCCGGCAGAAACTGCACGGAGGGGCTGAAAAAATGGTAAATAAAACGGAATAATGGGCAATGGTTTTTTTGCCGATTTCTCCTATCTTTGCGAAACACACTAACTATCGTTTATGTTGAGAAAATTCCGCATTGCCCTGGCGGCGCTGTTCTTCATCGGGATCACGCTGCTGTTCGTGGGCATCGGCCATGACTGGTGGGGATGGATGGCAAAGCTCCAGTTCCTCCCTTCGGCCCTGGCCCTGAACCTGGTCGTGGTGGGCATCATCCTGCTGGCCAATTTCCTGTTCGGCCGCATCTACTGCTCGGTGGTCTGCCCGATGGGCGTCTTCCAGGACGTCGTCATCCGGCTGCGCCGCATCGGTGGCAAATGGATGCAGAATGCCCAGGCCCGCAAGCTCAAGAAGCTGAAGGAGAGCGGCTCCACGGAGAAGCCGAAGGTACGCCAGTACCTCAAGCGTTTCTCCTATGTCAAGGAGCACAAGTGGGTGCGCTATCCCGTGCTGGTGCTTTCGATCGTGTCCATCTTCGTCAGCGGCCAGATGCTGATCGCGCTGATCGCGCCGTACAGCGCCTACGGGCGCGTGGTGCGCAGCATCGTGGGCGTGGCCTCCGGCTCCGTCGTCCCGGCGCTGCTCGTCACCGGCCTGCTCACGTTGGTGGTGATCTTTTGCTGCGCCTGGCTGTGGGGCCGCGAGTACTGCAACACCGTCTGCCCGGTCGGCACGACCCTGAGCCTGGTGAGCCGCTTCTCGCTCTTCAAGCCGACGATCGACACGTCCAAGTGCATCAACTGCGGCCGTTGCGGCGCGGGCTGCAAGGCCTCCTGCATCGACACGAAGAACCACAGGATCGACTACAGCCGCTGCGTGGTCTGTTTCGACTGCCTGGACAACTGCTCCGAAGGGGCGATCAAGTACCGCTTCACGGGGCTCGGGAAAGGCAAGCCGGCGAATGACGGAAAGGAGGCTTCCGACGCCGGCCGGCGGGCGTTCATCGCCACCGCGGCGGTGCTTGGCACCACGCTGGCGGCGAAGGCCCAGCAGCACAACCAGGGCGGCCTCGCGGAGGTGGTGCCGAAGGAGAATCCCGAGCGCGGCGGCCATCTGGTGCCGTTCGGCGCGCGCGGCGAGAAGGACTTCTACGGCCACTGCACCGCCTGCCAGCTCTGTGTGAGCGCATGCCCCAACGGGGTGCTCCGTCCTTCCACGGACTTCGAGCATTTCATGCAACCCGAAATGGGCTATGAGAAAGGCTACTGCCGTCCGGAGTGCAACGCCTGCAGCCAGGTCTGCCCGGCCGGCGCCATCCTGCCGCTGCAGAAAGGACAGAAGCAGACCATCCAGATCGGCATTGCGCACGTCAACCTCTCGCTCTGCCTGGCCGCCAAGGGGGAGACCACCTGCGGCAACTGCGCCTACCATTGCCCGACCGGCGCCATCCGCATGGTCGAGACCGATGGCTGCGTGCACCCCGTCCCGACGGTCTCCGAGTCGCAGTGCATCGGTTGCGGTGCGTGCGAATTCCTGTGCCCGTCCCGCCCGGTCAGCGCCATCACCGTCCGCGCCAATTCCATCCACCACACCAAAGCCTGAGCCGTATGGACAGAAGAGATTTCATCAAGACTGCAGGGGCAGGCGCCGCCGCGCTCGGCGTCGTCGCCTGCGCACCCGGCGCCGTCAAGAAGGGCGCCGGCAAAGGCAACAAGGACCTTCACGGCGAGATGCTCCAGAATTATCCGGGCATCGGCACCCTCGGCTACGGCTGCATGCGCTGGCCGATGGTCAAGGGGGAGGACGGCCGCGACCACGTCAACCAGGAGGAAGTGAACCGCCTGGTTGACTTCGCCATCGCGCATGGCGTCAACTACTTCGACACCTCGCCCGTCTATCTGGGCGGCGAGAGCGAGCAGGCCACGGCCACCGCGCTGAACCGCTACCCCCGGGAGAAGTGGCTGCTCGCGACCAAGCTTTCCCTTTTCGGTCCCAGCAGCTTCGACGACTGCGTGCGGATGTACCGCAGGTCGCTGGAGATCTTCAAGACCGACCACATCGACTACTACCTGCTGCATTCCATCAGCGACGGCAACGATTTCAAGAACCGTTTCGAGAACAGCGGCATCGTGGATTTCCTGGTGAAGGAAAGGGAAGCGGGCCGTATCCGCCATTTCGGTTTCTCCTTCCACGGACATCAGGAGGGCTTCGACTACATGATGGCCCAGCACGACAAATACCATTGGGATTTCGTGCAGATCCAGATGAACTACGTGGACTGGGAGCACCCGAGCGGACGCAACACCCGCGCGGACTACCTCTACGCCGAACTTGACAGGCGCGGGATTCCCATCGTGATCATGGAGCCGCTGCGCGGCGGCGCCCTGGCGGAGATCCCCTCGCAGCTGGCCTCGCAGCTCAAGGCCATCGAGCCCGAGCGCTCCATCGCCTCCTGGGCTTTCCGCTACGTGGGCAGCTTCCCGCGGGTGATGTGCGCCCTGAGCGGCATGACCTACATGGAGCACCTGCAGGACAACCTGGAGACCTTCCTGGATTTCCAGCCCCTGGACGAGCAGGAGAAGAAGTTCCTGCTGAGCGTGGCCGACCAGATGGAGGACTACCCGCTGGTGCCCTGCACGGGCTGCCAGTACTGCATGCCCTGCCCCTACGGCATCAACATCCCGGGCATCTTCAGGTTCTACAACGACAACGTCACCGCCGGCACCTATGTGGTCAGCAAGGAGCAGAAGGACTACGACAAGGCGCGCCGCCGCTACCTGCTGGCCTACGACAAGGCCATCCCGACGGTGCGGCAGGCGGACCACTGCATCGGCTGCCGCCGCTGCGAATCGCTCTGCCCGCAGAACATCCACATCCCGGACCAGCTGCGCCGCATCGACCGCTACATCGAAGACCTGAAGCAGGAGCTGCTGTAGCTCCGGCCCCGAAAACACGCCATTTCAGCGCCGACCCAGGATTCAAAACCCGGGTCGGCGCTGTTTTCGGTGCTTTTTGGCGCCGTCCCTGAATCCAGGGTGCCGGGGATGTTTCCTCCGACCCCAAAGGGTCGGTTTGCAGGAACGGGTGAAAATTGCTACTTTTGTAGTTCGATTCAAAATGAATGATTTAAAAGAGACAAATATGACTTCCAAGGAAACCAGACAGAAATTCCTCGACTTCTTCGCATCGAAGGGCCATACCGTCGTGCCGTCCGCGCCGATGGTCGTCAAGAACGATCCGACCCTGATGTTCACCAACGCGGGCATGAACCAGTTCAAAGACATCTTCCTGGGCAACGACAAGGCCCCTTACCAGCGTGCCGCCGACTCCCAGAAGTGCCTGCGCGTCAGCGGCAAGCACAACGACCTCGAAGAGGTGGGCCACGACACCTACCACCACACGATGTTCGAGATGCTGGGCAACTGGAGCTTCGGGGACTATTTCAAGTCCGAGGCCATCGACTGGGCCTGGGAGCTCCTGACCGAGGTGTACAAGATCGACAAGAACCTCCTGTACGCCACCGTGTTCGAAGGCTCCGCCGAAGACGGCACGCAGCTCGACACCGAGGCGCAGCAGGCCTGGCGCAAGCATCTCCCCGAGGACCACATCCTGCTGGGCAACAAGCACGACAATTTCTGGGAAATGGGTGAGACCGGCCCCTGCGGCCCCTGCTCCGAGATCCACATCGACATCCGTACGGCGGAGGAGAAGGCCGCTTCCGGCATCGCCGGCCGCGACCTCGTCAACAAGTCCGACCCGCACGTCATCGAGATCTGGAACCTCGTCTTCATGCAGTTCCAGCGCTTCGCCGACGGCCACCTGGAGCCCCTCCCCGCCAAAAACATCGACACCGGCATGGGCTTCGAGCGCCTCTGCGCCGTGCTGCAGGGCAAGAACAGCAACTACGACACCGACGTGTTCTCCGGCATGCTCGCCCGCATCGGCGAGCTCTCCGGCCACAAATACGGCGAGAGCGGCAAGACCGACGTCGCGATGCGCGTGATCGCGGACCACATCCGCGCCATCAGTTTCAGCATCGCCGACGGGCAGTTGCCCTCCAACGTCAAGGCGGGCTACGTCATCCGCAGGATCCTGCGCCGCGCGGTCCGCTACGGCTACACCTTCCTCGGCCTGTCCGAGCCCTTCCTCTGCCGGCTCGTGCAGCAGCTCGTGGACGACATGGGCGAGGCTTATCCCGAGATCGCGAAGCAGCAGAAGTTCATCGAGAGCGTCATCCGCGAGGAAGAAATGGCCTTCCTGCGCACGCTCGACCGCGGCATCCGCCTGATGGACGAGTGCATGGAGCGCAGCCGCGAGGGCAAGGTCATCTCCGGCGCGGACGCCTTCAAGCTCTACGACACCTACGGCTTCCCCATCGACCTCACCGAGCTGATCGCCTCCGAGAACGGCTATACCGTGGACCAGGCGGGCTTCCAGGCCGAGCTCCAGCAGCAGAAGGACCGTGCCCGCAACGCCACGGCGAACACCTTCGGCGACTGGACCGTGTACCACGAGGGCGAAGACGTCTCCTTCGTCGGCTTCGACACCACGGAGGTGGAGGGCGCCCGGCTCCTGAAGAGCCGCACCGTCGTCCAGAAGAACAAGGAGATGCTCCAGCTCGTCTTCGACCGCACGCCGTTTTACGGCGAGATGGGCGGCGAGGTCGGCGACACGGGCACCATCACCGCCGCGGACGGCGAGCAGATCCGCATCCTGAACACGGTCAAGGAAAACAACCTGACCATCCACATCGCGGAGCGCCTGCCGAAAGACGGCGCCGGCGCCTTCACGCTGCGCGTCGACGCGGCGCGCCGCCAGCGCATCGCCAACAACCACAGCTGCACGCACCTGATGCACCGGGCCCTGCGCGAGATCCTCGGCACGCACGTCGAGCAGAAGGGCTCCTTCGTCAGCGACCAGGGCTTCCGCTTCGACTTCTCGCATTTCGAGAAGCTCTCCGACGAGCAGGTCGCCCAGGTCGAGAAGCGCGTCAACGAGTTGATCCGCAGCAATTTCCCGCTTGACGAGAAGCGCGATGCCACCATGGACGAGGCCCGCGGCATGGGGGCCATGGCCCTGTTCGGCGAGAAATACGGCGACCGCGTCCGCGTGGTCCGCTTCGGCCCGAGCGTCGAGCTCTGCGGCGGATGCCACACCTCGGCGACCGGCAACATCGGCCTGTTCAAGATCACCGGCGAGTCCGCCATCGCGGCCGGCATCCGCCGCATCGAGGCGGTGACCGGCGAGCAGGCGGAAGACATGGTGCTGGGGATGCAGGGCCTGATCAAGACGGCCCGCGCCTTCTTCAACAACGTGCCCGACCTGCCCGGCGCCATCCAGAAACTGATCGAGGACAACGCCACCTTCAAGAAGCAGGCGGAGGAGTTCGCGAAGCAGAAGGCGGCCGAGCTCGCCCGCAGGCTTTCGGAGAAGGCCGTCGAGCGCGGCGGGATCCGCATCATCGTCGCCGAAGGCCCCGACGTGCACGGCGCGGACACCAACATGCTCCGCACGGCGGCCATCGCCCTCCAGAAGGAGTTCAAGGGCACGGCCCTCGCCGCCGCCTACGAGTCCGACGGCAAGCCGCAGCTGCTGCTCATGTACTCCGACGACCTCGTGGCCGCCGGGCGCAATGCCGGCAAGGACATCCGCGACGCCGCGAAGTCCATCCAGGGCGGTGGCGGCGGCCAGCCCGGCCTCGCGACCGCCGGCGGCAAAGACGCCGCCGGCCTGAAAGACGCCCTCGCACAGCTCGTCGCCACCGCCACGCGCCAATAGCCTTACCCTGATCCGGGATGAAGAAACTCGACCGTTTTGTCCTGAAGGCGTTCATCGGACCGTTCGTCGCGATCCTGATGATCGTCGTCTTCATCCTGATGATGCAGACCCTCTGGCTGTATATCGACGAACTGGTCGGCAAGGGCCTCGGCATCCGCACCATCCTGGAATTCCTGTTCTGGGGCGTGTGCAGCCTCGCCCTTCCGCTCGCCCTTCCGCTCGCCACCCTGCTCGCCTCCACCATGATCATCGGCCAGCTGGCCGAGAACGGCGAACTGATGGCGATCAAGGCGGCCGGCATCTCGTTCGGCCGGCTCATCGCCCCGCTGGCGGTGGCGGCCGCGCTGATCGCCACGGGCACCTTCATCGTGTGCTCCCGGCTGGTCCCGTATGCCTTCAACCAGATCTATACCCTGCGGGACGACATCGCCCGCACCAAGGACGAGATCAAGATCCCGCCGGGGACCTTCTATGACGGCATCGACGGCTACATCCTCCGGGTGGGGGCCCAGAACAAGGCCACCAAGATGCTGTACGACGTGCAGGTCTACGACCATACCGCCCGCAAGGGCAACGTCTCCGTGACCCTGGCGGATTCCGCCCTCATGAAGATGTCCAAGAACAAGGACTACCTGACTTTCTCGCTCTTCCACGGCACCACCTACCGCGAGGACAACAACCTCCGCACGGGGGACACGAGTTTCGTCCTGCAGCACATCGACTTCGCCCGGCAGGAGCTGCTGATCCAGCTCAAGAACTACAGTTTCGAGAAATCCGACTCCGCCCGCTTCGACGACCAGATCAAGACCAAGCAGATGCCCGAACTGCGGCACCTGAGCGACTCCCTGCGGCACTTCCTGGATTCCATCCACGACTACCGCTACGACATCGTCCGGCGCAACGCCATCCTGCAGGCCGGCCCGCAGCTGGACACGGCCCTGCGCAACCCGGACCTGGAGCCGTTCTCCTCGCCCGATTATCTCGAATGGGACAACCTGGCCGACCGCGCCATGGCCATGGCGCGCGCGGCCGACAACCTGATGCGTTTCAGCGGGGAGATCAACAATTTCCGTTTCGAGACCTACGAGCAGAGCTTCAACCTCCGCCAGTCCGACATCTCTTTCCTGGAGAAGTTCGCGCAGGGCCTCGCCTGCCTGCTGCTCTTCTTCATCGGCGCGCCGATCGGCGCCCTCGTGAAGAGCAAGCGCGGCGGCCTCGGCGTGAGCCTCATCATCTCGGTGATGTTCTTCATCCTCTATTACGTCTTCAACATTTCCGGCCTCAAGCTCGCGCGGGACGGTGCCGTCGAGACGCCCATCGGCGTCTTCGTCGCATCCCTGATCGTCCTGCCGATCGGCGTCTTCCTCACCGGGAGGGCGCTCAAGGACGCCGAACTCTTCAATATGGACCAGTTTGCCATCTGGTGGCGGCGCTTCCGCAGCAAGGTCGCCCGTCTTTTCCGTCCGGTGCGTATCGTGTACATGGGTACGCCCGAATTTGCCGTCAAACCGCTGGATACCATCGTCCGGGCCGGCTACAAGGTCGTGGGCGTGGTCACCGTGGCCGACAAGCCCAGCGGGCGCGGCCTCAAGGTGAACGAGAGCGCCGTCAAGCAGTACGCCGTGGCGCACGGCATCCCGGTGCTCCAGCCCGTCAAGCTCAAGGATCCGGAGTTCCTGGAGGCGCTGAGCGCCTGGAAGGCCGACATGTTCGTCGTGGTGGCCTTCCGCATGCTCCCGGAGGAGGTGTGGTCGATGCCCCGGCTGGGCACCTTCAACCTCCATGCGGCGCTGCTGCCGCAGTACCGCGGCGCCGCCCCGATCAACTGGGCCGTCATCAACGGCGAGAAGCTCACCGGCGTGACGACCTTCATGATCGACAAGGACATCGACACCGGCGGCATCATCCTACGCCAGGAGTGCCGCATCCGCCCGGACGAGACGGCCGGCGAGCTGCACGACGAGCTCATGGAGATCGGTTCCGACCTGGTCCTCCAGACGGTCGAAGGCCTGATCCAGCGCAACGTCGAGCTGCGTGTCCAGCGCTCCTTCATCCAGGGTTCCGAGGAGCTCCGGCCCGCGCCGAAGCTCACCAAGGAGCTCTGCCACATCGACTGGACGAAGGGGACCGAGCAGATCTACAACCTCATCCGCGGCCTCAGCCCATACCCGACGGCTTATACCGAACTCCGACCGGTTTCCGACAGCCCGGACGGCGGATCCCACACCCTGAAGATCTTCCGCGCCGAGAAGCGAGCCGACCTCCATGCGGAGCCCGGCACGGTCCTGAGCGACGGCAAGACGTACCTGGCCATCGCCACGGGCGACGGCGCCCTCGCGCTGACCGACATCCAGCTCGCCGGCAAGAAGCGGATGCAGGTCGCCGAGTTCCTCAAGGGCTTCCGCGACCCGGCGTCCTGGCGGGCCGCCTGAACGGGCCCCGGCACTTTCGATAATCCCCGTTAACCGGGTGACCGTCAAAGTCATTCCTTTTGTTATTTAAAGGGATTTGCGCTATCTTTGCACCCCTATGCCGAAGTACGTTTTCAATCCGGAGACGCTGTTGTATGAGGAAAAGACGGAGTTCAAGTACCTCAAGCACATCAAGATAGTGGTGGCCGTCCTGGCCGCCGCGGGCTTCGTGTTCCTGTACTTCTGGCTCTGGACCTCGGTGCTGCACTGGGACCTCCCGAAGACGGGGATCCTCAAGCGGCAGGCGGCCGCCTGGGAAGCGAAGATGGAGGTGCTCGAAGGGCGCCTGGAGCTGTATGACCGGACGCTGACCGGCATCGAGCAGCGCGACGACGAGGTGTACCGCTCGATCTACGGCCTGGGCAGCATTCCCGACGAGGTCAAGAATTCCGGCCTGGGCGGCCAGAACCGCTATGCCGAGCTCGACCGGCTCGGGACGAACTCCTCGCTCGGCTGGTCGGTGCGCTGGCTGGACAACCTCACCAAGCGGGTCTATATCCGGAGCAAGGCGCTGGACGAAGTGGGACAGCTGGCCCGGGAAGCCGGCGACATGATCTCCTGCGTGCCCAGCGTGCCCCCGGTCGTGCCGGACCCGTCCAAGGTCCACCTGTCCAGCGGCTTCGGTTACCGCACGGACCCCGTGTACGGCGGTGGGGAGAACCATGGCGGGCAGGACTTCGCGACCGCGTCCGGCATGCCGGTCTACTGCACCGGCGACGGCGTCGTGGTGCAGGCGGATTTCAAGTCCAACGGCTACGGCAACCAGATTGTGATCGACCACGGCTACGGCTACCAGACCCGCTACGCGCACCTCAGCGTCATCTCCGTGGTCGCGGGAATGAAGGTGAAGCGGGGCGAGCTGATCGGAAACGTGGGCTCCACGGGCAAGTCCACCGGCCCGCACCTCCACTATGAGGTCGTGTACCGCGGCAACCGCGTGAACCCGATGAATTACATGGATTTCAAGATGCCGGTCGACGAGTTCCGTTCGATGACCGAGCAGCGCAGCGAAGACTCTCCCGTCGGCAAGCGTTCCAGCACGACGGAGCTGCTGCGGCGAAGCAAGAGGAATACAGATGGCTAGACGCAGGCTTTTCACATTCGACAGCGAGAATTTCCACTTCGGGGAGGTCCCGCGCAAGGTCGGCCGGACGGTGCTGACCATCGTGGTGTATTTCCTGCTGACCTTCACCCTGGCCGTGCTGGTGTACCTGGCCTTCGCGCTGGTCTTCCGCACGGACACGGAGCGCCGCCTGCGGCAGGAGATCCGCATGTACGAGCGGCTCTACCCGGGCCTGGAGGAGCGTGAGCAGCTGGTGGGCGACGCCATCGCCAACCTGCAGCACAAGGACAACGAGATCTACGGCCTGGTCTTCCACTCCGGGGCCCCGACCCTGGACCCGATGGCGGACCGCAGCGCCCTCCAGCTGGCCGACTCGATCCCCGTCCACCGCCTGGTGGACTACACGCGCGAAAAGGCGGACAGCCTCCTGCAGCGGACGACGGCGGTGGATTCCGCCTTTGCCCGGATCTTCCGGGCGCTCTCGGACAAGGACCTGGTGCTGCCGCCCATGACCCTGCCGATCCGGGACATCACCTATCCGCAGATCGGCGCGTCGGCGGGGCGCAAGATCAACCCCTTCTACAAGGCGTACGTGTACCACGAAGGCCTGGACATGATCGTCACACGCGGCACGCCCGTGCTGGCGACGGGCGACGGCGTGGTGACTTCCGCCGCCTCCAACCGCGCCACCGGCAACACGGTCCGCATCGAGCACGCCGGCGGCTATGAGACGGTCTACGCCCACCTCGAGAGCATGAACGTCTCGACCGGCCAGCGCGTCCGCGCCGGGCAGCGGATCGGCAACGTGGGCATGTCCGGCCAGGCTTTCGCGCCGCACCTGCACTATGAGGTCCGGCGGGAGGGCAAGGTCATGGACCCCGTGGGCTACTTCTTCGCTTCGGTCACGCCGGCGGAGTACGCGAACATGCTGTACATGTCCGTAAACACACAGCAATCAATGGATTAAATCATATGGAGAAACTGTTCTACTCAATCGGCGAAGTGGCCGGCATCCTGGGCGAATCGGTCTCGCTCGTGCGTTTCTGGTCCAACTCCTTCCCCAAGTTCATCAAGCCCCAGCGCAACGCCAAGGGCAACCGGCAGTTCACCGCAGCCGACGTCGATACCTTCAAGCAGATCCACTATCTGGTCAAGGACCGCGGCCTCACGCTGGAGGGCGCATCCCTGCAGCTGGCGGCCGACCGGCGGCCCGTGGACAAGAGCGTCAAGGCGATCGAGTCGCTGAAGGAAATCCGCTCCCAACTTATGGAGATTAAGAAAAATATTTCCTAACTTTGTAATCTGGAAAAAACGCAGTAATCAATCGAAAAACATATATGGCTACCACCAAGAAAACCGCGAAAGTAGTGCCCACCCCGATGGATGAGCGCGAGACTTTCGTATCCCTGCAGAAATCGTTTGCAGAGACCGAACAGAGCACTCAGGAGAAACTGAAAGTACTTTACGAACTCCAGGCGGCCGACGTCGCCATCGACGAGCTGGTGCTCCAGCGCGGCGAGCTTCCCGCGGAAGTCGCCGTCCTCGAGGAGGAGCTCGCCGGCCTGCGGGCCAAGACCGAGCGCATCGGCGAGATGATCGAGGGCTACAACCAGACGATCGAGGCCGCAGGCAGGCAGATCGTCGAGCTGGACGCCGAGATCGAGAAATACCGCAGCCAGCTGGAGAACATCTCCAACAGCCGCGAGTTCGACTCCATCAACAAGGAGCTCGAGAACCAGGGCCTGCTGCGCGCCATCGCCGAGAAGAACATCGGCGAAGCCCGCCAGGCGATCGAAGACCGCAAGCTGGACCGCGAGCGCATCGCCGACCGCATCCTGATCCGCGAGGAGGACCTCAAGGCCAAGCAGGAGGAGCTCGCCACGATCGTGGAGTCCACCGCCAAGGAAGAGAAAGCCCTGCAGGCCAAGCGTGCGGCCTGCGCCGCCAAGATCGACGAGCGTACGCTGAGCGCCTACGAGCGCATCCGCGGCAACGCCCACAACCACCTCGCCGTGGTGACTCTGTTCCCCAAGAACGAGGACGGGACCTATGGCGACGCCTGCGGCGGCTGCTTCCATACCATCACCCCGCAGCGCATCATCGACATCGCTTCCGGCAAGAAGCTTGTCATCTGCGAGCACTGCGGCCGCATCATCGTCAATCCTGACATCTAGCCGGAATGGCTGCGCAGCGCCCCGGCAGCACCCGCAAGCGGGACCAGGCGGTCAACCTTGATTCGTTAGGCGTCGAGCTCGGCAACAAGCCGCCGCAGGCGCCGGACGTCGAGGAGGCCGTCCTGGGAGCCATGTTGCTGGAGCCCTCCTGCGTGGACCTGGCGATGGAGGAGCTCACGCCCTCCTGTTTCTACGATCCCAAGCACCGGATGATCTTCGAGGCGATGTCCCGCCTGGTCACGGACCACACTTCCGTCGACATCATCACGGTGAGCAGCGAACTCAAGGCCCGGGGCGACCTGGAGGCCGTGGGCGGCACCGTCGTGCTCGCGAACCTGTCCGAGAAGGTCGGGTCCGCGGCGCACATCGAGTATTATGTCAAGATCCTCAAGCAGAAGACGATCCAGCGCGACCTGATCACGGCCTCGTACGACATCCTGCGGGACTCGTTCGACGACTCCATCAAGGTGGACGACCTGATCGACAAGGCGCAGAGCAAGGTCTACGACGCCATCCAGAGCAATGTCCGCCGCGAAGTGCAGGACATCGGCAGCCTGATCAACGTCGCGATGACCGACATCCAGGAGATGCAGGGCAGCACGGGCCTGAACGGCGTCCCGTCGGGTTTCCTGAGCATCGACCGCATCACGATGGGCTGGCAGAAGTCCGACCTGATCATCCTGGCGGCGCGCCCCTCCGTGGGCAAGACGGCGTTCTCGCTCAACCTGGCGCGCAACGCCGCGGTGGACCACCACATGGCCGTGGCGTTCTTCTCCCTGGAGATGTCCGCGATCCAGCTGGTCAAGCGCCTGATCACCTCCGAGTCCGGCCTGAGCGCCGACAAGATCAAGGGCGGCACCCGCCTCGAGGACTTCGAGTGGGAGCAGCTGGAGTACAAGCTCAAGGCCCTGTCCAAGGCCCCGCTCTATATCGACGACACGCCGGGTCTCCCGCTGATGGAGTTCCGCACCAAGGCGAAGAACCTGGTCAAGAACAAGGGCGTGCGACTGATCGTCGTGGACTACCTGCAGCTGATGCAGGGCCCGGCCGAGCTCAAGGGCATGCGCGAGCAGGAGGTGGCCGCCATCTCCCGCACGCTCAAGGCCACGGCCAAGGAGTTGGACGTGCCCATCATCGCGCTCTCGCAACTCTCCCGCCAGGCCGTGCAGCGGCAGGGCGGCGGCGGCAAGCCGCAGCTTTCCGACCTGCGCGAATCCGGCTCCATCGAGCAGGACGCCGACATGGTGATCTTCATCCACCGGCCCGATTTCGTCGGGCTCAGCGAGAACCCCGAGGACAAGGAGAAGACCCAGATCATCATCGCCAAGCACCGCAACGGCGAGACCTGCGAGATCGACATGCTTTTCAAGAGCGAGCAGATCCGATTCGTGGAGCTGGACGACGCGCTCGATATCCGGGCGATGACCATCGACTCCGCGATGAACAGCATGATAAGCCATGAGTTTGAATAATGACATAGCCCACCGCGGGCGGATCGTCTCGATCACGCCGGAGCTCACGACCGTGGAGATCGTGTCGGAGCCGGCCTGCGCGGCCTGCCACGCGAAGGGGCTGTGCTCGCTGGGAGACGCCACCGTGAAACAGGTGGAGCTGCCGACCCGGGGTTGGGACAACTATGCCGTCGGCGATGAGGTGCAGGTGGTCCTGCGCGCTTCGATGGGCCACAAGGCCGTCTGGCTGGCTTATGTCGTCCCGCTGCTCGTGATGGTGGCCGCCCTGCTCGGCACCCTCGCCGCAGGCGGCTCGGAGCTGCTGGCCGGCGGGATCGCCATCGGCGCCATTGCATTGTATTATACCCTGATCTGGCTGCTGCGCGGCCGCCTCAGGAACCAGTATATTTTTAACATTAAAACGATTTGATGACCCAAACTGTTATCTGGACCGTCGCGATCCTCGCCGTACTGGGCCTGCTGCTGGCGCTCGTACTGTTCTGGGTGGCGCGCAGGTTCAGGGTAGTAGAAGATCCGCGGATCGACGAGGTGGAGAAGGTGATGCCGGGCGCCAATTGCGGCGGCTGCGGCTTTGCCGGCTGCCGCGCTTTCGCCGATTCGGCGGTCAAGGCCGCCAACCTGGACAGCCACTACTGCCCCGTGGGCGGTGACGAGGTGATGCAGAAGGTGGCCGCCATCCTGGGCTTCACCGTGGCCGCCAAGGCCCCGCAGGTGGCGGTGGTGCGCTGCAACGGCAGCTGCGCCAACCGACCCGTGGTCAACGACTACGACGGCGCGGCGTCCTGCCGCGTGAAGGCGGCGCTCTACAGCGGCGACACGCTTTGCGCCTTCGGGTGCCTGGGCTGCGGCGACTGCGTGGCCGCCTGCCGGTTCGGCGCCCTTTCGATGGATCCCGGGACGGGACTTCCCGTCGTGGACGAGAAGAAGTGCACCGCCTGCGGCGCCTGCGTCAAGGCTTGTCCCAAGCACATCATCGAACTCCGCAACCAGGGCCCGCGCGGCATGCGCGAGTATGTCAGTTGCGTCAACAAGGACAAGGGCCCCGCTGCCCGGAAGGCCTGCGCCGCCGCCTGCATCGGCTGCGGCCTGTGCGAGAAGACCTGCCGGCAGGGCGCCGTCACGGTGACGGACAACGTGGCCTATATCGATTTCACGAAGTGCAAGCTTTGCCGCGAATGCGAGGCGGTCTGCCCGACCGGCGCCATCCACGGCGTGAACTTCCCCAAGGAGCTCGACAAGGAAGCGGTCAAGCAGCGGATCGCCGACCGCAAAAAGAAGGAGGAAGCCAATGGGTAAAGTGACATTCTCCATGGGCGGCATCCACCCCCATGACAGCAAATTCGCCCGCGAATGCGCCATCGAGGAGCTTCCGCTCCCGCCGGTCGTCTACGTGTCGATGGCCCAGCACCTGGGCGCTCCGGCCAAGCCGCTGGTCGCCGTGGGCGACCGCGTGAAGGTCGGCCAGGTGATCGCGGAGCCGGGCGGCTTCATCTCCGCCTTCGTCCATTCCCCCGTGTCCGGCACGGTCAAGGGCATCGCCCCGCGCAAGGACCTCGCCGGCAACCCCGTGATGCACGTGGAGATCGCGGTGGAGGGCGATGAGTGGGATCCCGCCATCGACCGCAGCAGGGACCTGGTGACCGCCATTCCCGACGACAAGGCGGCGATCCTCGACCGGATCAAGGCCTGCGGTGTCGTGGGCCTGGGCGGCGCGACCTTCCCGACCCACGTCAAGCTCAGCCCGCCTCCCGGCAAGGTGGCGGAGTGCCTGATCCTCAACGGCACCGAGTGCGAGCCCTTCCTGACGAGCGACTACCGCATCATGATCGAGCGGCCGAAGGAGATCGTCGTGGGCGCCGCCATCATGCAGAAGGTGCTCGGCGGGTGCAGGTGCGTGATCGGCATCGAGGAGAACAAGCCCGAGGCCGTCGCCGCGATGCGCGCCGCCGTCACGGAGCTCGGCTACGCGGACATACGGGTCCAGGTGCTGCGCAAGCGCTATCCGCAGGGCGGCGAGAAGCAGCTGATCGACGCGGTGCTGCACCGACAGGTGGGTTCCGGCGGGCTGCCGATCGACGTCGGCGCCGTGGTGCAGAACGTCGGCACCGCACTGGCCGTCTACGAGGCCGTGCAGAAGAACATCCCGCTCATCTCCAACGTCCTCACGGTCACCGGCGACAAGATCCCGGCGAACCTCCAGCACAACTACCTGTACCGCATCGGCGTGCCCCTGTCCTTCGTGGCGGAGCAGGCCGGCGGCGTGCCGGATACGGCCGCCAAGATCATCAGCGGCGGCCCGATGATGGGCAAGGCCGTGAGCAATTTCGACGCCGCCACGGTCAAGGGGTCTTCCGCGATCCTGTACCTGAGCGAGGCGGCGACGCGGCGCCGGCCGGAGACGGCCTGCATCCGCTGCGGCCGCTGCGCGGACGCCTGTCCGATGGGCCTGGAGCCGTTCCTGCTCAACCGCCTGTACAAGGCCGCCGACCTCGAAGGCCTCGAGAAGAACGCGGCCCAGGATTGTATCGAATGCGGCTGCTGCCTGTACAGCTGCCCCGCCGGCATCCCGCTGCTGGACCACATCCGTCAGGCGAAGGGCCAGGTCATGGGTGTCATCAAGGCGCGCGCTGCGGCCGCCAAAGCCGCCGCTGAAGCAAAAAAGCAATAGCGTATGGGTAACAAGAAGTATATCGTATCTCCTTCTCCGCACATCCATGCGGACGTCTCCACGACCTCGGTCATGCGGGATGTCATCATCGCGCTGGCCCCGGCCACCCTGGTTTCGATCCTCGCTTACGGCTGGGCCGAGCTGGTGGTGATCCTGGTCAGCATCGCCTCCTGCGTGCTGCTGGAGTGGGCGGTGACACGGTGGCTGATGAAGCGCCCCTCGACCGTCGGCGACTTGTCGGCCGTCGTCACGGGCCTGCTGCTGGCGCTGAACCTGCCGTCCGCGATTCCCCTCTGGATCGTGTTCATCGGGGCCGTGGTCGCCATCTGCGTGGCCAAGCTGCCCTTCGGCGGCATCGGCCAGAACGTCTTCAACCCGGCCATCACCGGACGCGTGTTCCTGCTCGTGTCCTTCCCGGCGCAGATGACGAACTGGAATCCGACGCCGGGCTTCATCCCGCTGCCGGACGCCATTTCCGGCGCGACGCCGCTGAGCGCGCTCAAGGAAGCGATCAAGTCCGGCTCCACCATCCCGCAGTTCATGCAGGCGAACGGCTACGAGATGTCTTCGTTCCTGTGGGATCTGGGCGCCTCCGCGGGCGAGCTTTCCGCCAGCGCCCTGGTGATCGGCTTCGTTTACCTGCTGATCCGCCGCGTGGTGAAGCCCTGGATCCCGCTCAGCATCCTGGGTATGATGACGCTTGTCTCCCTGATCTTCCAGGGGATCAATCCCGACATCTACACCGGTCCGGTCTTCAACCTGCTGACCGGCGGCACCCTCCTCGGGGCGCTCTTCATGGCGACGGACTACGTGACTTCGCCGATGAGCCTCTGGGGCGGCGTGGTCTTCGGCGCGGGCATCGGCCTGATCGACATGATGATACGCTACTTCGGCGCCTATCCGGAGGGCATGTCGTTCGCCATCCTGCTGATGAACTGCACCGTGCCGCTCCTGAACATGTGGTTCCACCAGAAAAAATACGGGAGGGCATAGACGATGGCAGCTTCATCCACACTCAAGAACATGACCCTTTGCCTGACGCTGGTCTGCCTGATCTGCGCCGCGGTCGTGGGCGTGGCCTACGCCGTGACCAAGGATCCGATCGAAGCGGCCGCCCGGGCCAAGACCACGGCCTCCATCGCCCGCGTGCTGCCGGCCTTCAGCGCCACGCCCGAAGAGGGGAGCATCCGGGTCGGGGAGACGGACTACAAGTACTACAAGGTCGACGGCGCCGGCTACGCCATCGTTTCCGCGACCTCCGGCTTCGGCGGGCTGCTCACCCTGATGGTGGGCATCGCCGAGGACGGCACGGTCCACAACACCGCCGTCCTCTCGCACAGCGAGACGCCGGGCCTCGGCGCGAAGTGCGCCACCGACGAGCGTTTCCTGTCGCAGTTCCGGGGGCTCGACCCCGCCGCGAAGACCGTCGCGGTGAAGAAGGACGGCGGCGACCTCGATGCCATCACGGCTTCCACGATCACGTCCCGCGCCTATGCGCTGGCCGTCTCGAACGCCGTGGAGGTGTTCAGGCAACTCAAACAGGGAGGACGGGGCAATGAGTAAATGGCATTTCCTGACGGACGGGTTCGTCAAGAACAACCCGACTTTCGTGCTGGTGCTCGGCATGTGCCCGACCCTCGCCACGACCACGTCCGCTGTCAACGGCCTGGAGATGGGCCTCGCGACGATGTTCGTGCTGATCCTCAGCAATATCGTGATCTCGCTGATCGCCCCCAGGGTGCCCGACAAGGTGCGCATCCCGGTCTATATCACCGTGATCGCGACCTTCGTGACCGTGGTCCAGCTGCTGATGCAGGCCTACATGCCCGCAGCTTATGAGACGCTCGGCCTGTTCATCCCGCTCATCGTCGTCAACTGCATCGTGCTCGGCCGGGCGGAGGGCTTCGCCAACAAGCACGGCGTCGGCGAGTCGGCCCTCGACGGCATCGGCGTGGGCCTGGGCTTCACGGTTTCCCTGACGGTCATCGGCCTGGTGCGTGAGATCCTCGGCAGCGGCTCGGCTTTCGGCTGGAAGTTCATCCCCGGCGACGGCATCCTCGCTTTCGTGATGGCGCCGGGCGCCTTCATCGTCCTGGGCTTCCTGATGGTCCTGTTCAACAAGTATCTCGCAAAAAAGTAGGGCGCCATGGAATACTTCCTCATCATCATTTCGGCGATCTTCGTCAACAACATCCTGCTGGCGCAGTTCCTGGGTGTCTGTCCCTTCCTGGGCGTGTCGAACAAGCTGTCCACGGCCACCGGCATGTCCGGGGCGGTGTGCTTCGTGATCACGCTCGCGACCGTGGTGACCTACCTGCTGAACCAATACCTGCTGGTGCCCCTCGGCCTGACTTTCCTGCAGACGATTTCCTTCATCCTTGTGATCGCCGCCCTCGTGCAGATGGTGGAGATCATCCTGAAGAAAATCAGCCCTTCGCTCTACCAGGCGCTGGGTATCTTCCTCCCGCTGATCACGACCAACTGCGCCGTGCTCGGCGTCGCCATCACTGTGGTGACCAAGGATTTCGCTTTCGGCGGCGCTGCGCCCCACATGCTGAATCTCGGCCAGGCCACGGTCTACGCCTTCGCCACCTCGCTCGGCTACGGCCTGGCGATGTGCCTGTTCGCCGGGCTGCGCGAGCACCTGGCGGGCTGCGACGTACCCAAGGCTTTCAAGGGCCTTCCCATCGCCCTCATCACCGTGGGCATCATGGCCCTGGCCTTCCTCGGTTTTTCCGGCATAGTTTAACCCCTAAATAATTATTAATCATGAAGAAAGTAATTGCAATCCTCGTCGCGGCCCTCGCTTTTGCCGCAGTCGCTTCCGCGCAGCCGCGCGCCCTCGGTGTCCGTGGTGGCTGGAATGGCCATTTCGGCGGTGAGATTTCCTACCAGCACAGCCTGGGCAACAATTTCGCCGAATTCGACCTTGGCATGTATGGCCACGGTTTCAACATCACCGGCATCTATGACTTCGTGTTTGCCAACGCCGGCATCGTCAATTTCTATGCGGGTCCGGGCCTTACGCTTATGTTAGCCAATGTCGGGGGCGAGTTCGCTTACGCCGGTGGCATCAGCGGCCAGCTGGGTTTCGAGTTCGAGACGGGCATTCCTCTCAACATCTCCATCGACTGGCGTCCTACCTGCTGGCTCCTCGGCGGCAACGCTCACTTTGACTGGGAGGGCTTTGCCCTTGGCCTGCGCTATCGCTTCTAGTCCCCGCCGGTGCCTTCTTGATCAATAGCATTTGCACGTTATGAAGAAAATTCTCCTTGTCCTTATTGCCGCCCTCGCTTTCGTGGCGGCCGCTTCCGCGCAGCCGCGCGCTTTCGGTGCCCGTATCGGCTATGGCGCCGAGATCTCCTATCAGTACAGCGTGTCCGGCGCCACCTTCGCTGAGATGGACCTGGGTCTCATCGGCAGCAAGGGTTGGTATGTGTCCGGCCTCTTCGATTTCATCCTCGGCTCCGCCGGCGCGTTCAATTTCTACGCCGGTCCCGGTATCCAGCTGGGTACGAGGAACTACGAAGAGACGGACGGCGGCAACATCCTCAAGTTCGATGCGGCCGTCGTGGCCCAGATCGGCGCAGAGTACGCGTTTGCCAACGTGCCGATCAACATCTCCCTTGACTGGCGTCCCGCCGTCTATTTCAACGGCGGCGGCTTCGGTTGGACCGGATTCGGCCTGGCGATCCGCTATCGTTACTGATCTTAAATTTTCTTAAAAATATCCCGGCTTGGAGAACAAGCCGGGATATTTTTTTCTATATTTGACGGCTATGTATCAAATCCTGTCTAAAGAAATGCTGACTCCGACGATCTGTCGGATGGAAGTAGAAGCCCCGAGGTTGGCTGCGGCGGCGCAGCCGGGGCAGTTCCTGATTGTCCGCGCGGACGAGAAGGGTGAGCGGATCCCGTTGACTATCAGCGATTTTGACGCGAAGCGCGGGACGGTGACCATCGTCACCCAGAAGATCGGCGCGTCCAGCGCCGACATCATTGCCTATGAGCCGGGCGAGGCTTTTGCCGACGTGGTCGGCCCCCTCGGCCTGCCTTCCGATTTCGTGGAAATGGACGCGGAGAAGCGCTCCGCGATGCGATATATCTTCATCGCCGGCGGTGTGGGCACGGCCCCCGTCTATCCGCAGGCTAAGTGGCTGCATGAGCGCGGTGTGGCGGTGGACGTGATCATCGGCGCGAAGACCAGGGACCTGCTGATCTACAAGGAGGAGATGGCCGCGGTCTGCGACAATCTCTTCATCTGCACGGACGACGGTTCCGAGGGCTTCCACGGCATGGTCACGGCCCTGCTGGAGAAGCTGGTCGCCGACGGCCACAGCTATACGCAGGCCGTGGCGATCGGCCCGATGATCATGATGAAGTTCACGACGCTCACCGCGAAGAAGCTGGGCATTCCCATCGTCGTGAGCCTCAACACCCTGATGGTGGACGGGACCGGCATGTGCGGCGCCTGCCGCGTGAGTGTCGGCGGCAAGACGCGTTTCGCGTGCGTCGAGGGTCCGGAGTTCGACGGTTACGAGGTCGATTTCGACGAGGCGATGCGCCGCCAGGGGCAGTACAGGGCCGAGGAGGCCGATGCGAATGAGAAACATGTCTGCAAAATAGGGAGGGGCAAGTAAGATGGCAAACAAGATTCCCCGTGTGCCGGTCCGTGAGCAGGACCCGAAGGTCCGCGCGACCAACTTCGACGAAGTGTGTTATGGCTACAACAAGGAGGAGGCGCTCCTGGAAGCGTCCCGCTGCCTGAACTGCCGCAATCCCCGCTGCATGACGGCCTGTCCGGTCGGCCTGCAGATCCCGCGTTTCATCGCGGAACTCGCCGCCGGCAATATCGCCGGCGCCGCCGCCGTGATCGCGGAAGACTCTTCGCTGCCCGCCGTCTGCGGCCGCGTGTGTCCGCAGGAGACGCAGTGCGAGGGCAGCTGCGTGCTCGGCGTCAAGGGCGAGCCGGTCGCCATCGGCAAGCTCGAGCGTTTTGTCGCCGATTACTCCAGAGACCCGGCCTCCTGCGGGCAGGTTGGCAGCTCCCCTCTGGAAACGTCCGGCTGCGCCGGACCCCTCCCATCTGACGATGGGCCCCTCCCTCTTACGATGCCGAGGGTGGCACGGTTTCCTGAGGGGACTGCCAACCTGCCTGCGCCGGGGGAGGCCGGGCCTGCAAAGAAAGTGGCAGTGATCGGCAGTGGCCCTGCGGGTTTGGCGTGCGCCAGCGACCTGGCGAAATGGGGCTATGACGTGACGATCTTCGAGGCGCTGCACAAAGCCGGCGGCGTGCTGGAGTACGGCATTCCGGAGTTCCGCCTGCCGAAAGACAAGGTTCTGCGCCACGAGATCGACGACGTCCGCAAGCTCGGCGTCAAGATCGAGACCAACGTCATTGTGGGCCGCACCATCACCATCGACTCCCTGATGGACAAAGAGGGCTTCGAGGCCGTGTTCATCGGGACCGGCGCCGGACTGCCCAAGTTCATGGGCATTCCGGGCGAGAACCTCTGCGGCGTGTTCTCCGCCAACGAATTCCTCACCCGCAACAACCTCATGAAGGCCTGGCGCGAGGACTACCTCACCCCGATCCACGCCGGAAAGAAGGTGTGTGTCGTAGGCGGCGGCAACGTCGCGATGGA